>ULQL01060344.1_pt1 | contig 24273 bp, 22 predicted proteins | sample 1954411 | NCBI WGS metagenome assembly ULQL01 (sample SAMEA4835654, study PRJEB28245) | human gut metagenome | biome: gut microbiome; material: fecal sample | place: Denmark | collected 2008 | reverse complement strand
CCTTCTTCACGATGCCCGCCCGCATCCAGGCCGACCCCGTCCTCTGGACGCCAGACTGGACGGCCGCCCACGCCTCCGCCCGCGAACACGTCGGCGAGCTGCCCTGGACGGCCGGCAACTTCAAGGACCGCCTCCGTCAGGGACTTGAAAACTGGTGGAACAACCTCGATGCGTCCGAGCTGAAGCTCCCCGAATTCAACACCGAGGACTTCAGCCTCCCCGAGTTCAGGCTGCCCGACATCGAGCTTCCCGACTGGGCGAATGAATTCATCGGCAAAGAAAAGGCGCCGGAAAACTCCGACGCTCGCAACCCCGTCTGACGAACGTTACAAGCCCGTCACCTTCATCGCCGCCTCCACCCGCTTTCTGAGCTCGAGGCGGCGATGCTTTTCAAGCAGCATCTCCCTTGTTTCAGGACGGCGGGGATTGGGCACGATGCACTCGCTCACAGGGCAAAGCTCCCTGCACTTGGGCTCGTCAAAGAAGCCCGCGCACTCCGTGCAGCGGCCGCCGCGGATGCGAAAGACGCCGTTGTCCTCCACAATGGCCTCGTTGGGGCATTCCGGCAGGCAGACGCCGCAGGAAATGCATTCGTCAGTAATCATCAGCGCCATCATCTACTCCTTCTTGTCAGCGCATGCCTCAATCAGTGCCTCGAGCACCTCGGGCGTCACGAAGCGGGCCGCATCCTTCGGCGAGAGCTGTGCAATCTCCCTGACGAAGGTCCCACTCACGAACTGGTACTGATCCGAAGGCGTCAGAAAGATCGTCTCGACGTCCGGCATCAGCTGCCGGTTCATGCCAGCCATTTGAAATTCATACTCAAAGTCACTCACGGCCCTCGCGCCGCGAATAATCACGCCTGCACCGCAGGCGGCGACGAAGTCCTTGAGCAACCCGTCGAAGGGCTGCACCGTCACGTTTTCGAACTCCCTGCAGATCCCGCGGGCAAGAGCCACGCGGGTTTCGAGCGAAAGCATCGGACGCTTCTTGCGACTTTCCGCAACGCCCACCACCACATGATCGAAGATGCGGGAGGCGCGCCTCACGAGATCAACGTGCCCGTTCGTCATGGGATCGAACGTACCCGGATAGACTGCCGTCGTCATTTCCTGCTCCTCTTCTCTTCCTTGGACAGGCGTACGAGCCCCGCCATGCCGCTTCCCGCTTTGGCAAGCAGCTCGAAGCGCACGGCGCCCGCACTGCCCGAGCGCACGCGGACGACGCCGAGGGACTCGAGCGCCTCGTCGGAGAGCAGCTCCGTCGGCGACTCCACGTAGAGAAGGCCCTCTTCCTTGAGCGCCCCGAACGCGGCGCGTGCGGCCTTCACCTGCATGTCGAGACTGAAGGGCGGATCGATGAAGATCACGTCATAGCTTCGGGGCGCGTCCTGCAGAAAGCGGAAGGCATCGGCCACGCGCGCCTGCTTGTGATCGTCGGCACCGAGTCGCGTGAGCGCCTGGCGGATTCCCGCAATGCCCTGACGATGGATATCAAGCCAGTCGACGTAATCCGCACCCCTGCTCGCGGCCTCCAGCCCCATGGCGCCGGAACCGGCAAACATGTCGAGCGCATCGCATCCCTCGAGGGTTCCGAAGAGGTGCGTGAGCCAGTCGAAGACGGTCTCCCTCACCCGCTCGGAAGTGGGGCGAAGCCCTTCGGCACAAGCAACGGGAACGACGCTGCGCTTCCACTTGCCTGACACAATTCGTACGCTTCCCGCTCCCCGAACGGGCGCGGGCGTTGCTAAACTTGAGTTACTTGCGCCCAGGCGCCTTGAATTCTTTCGAACTGCCATTAGAGAAATATGACTGGATCTTCCGAGGGATGGTTTTCCCGATTAAAAAATGGTCTTGCCAGAACGCGCGTCAATATCGTCGGCCTGTTTTCGGGCGGCGTGATCGACGACGACTTTCTTGAAGAGCTCGAATACGCACTGATCACGGCCGACGTCGGCGTGCAGGCGTCGACTCGTATCCTACAACGTTTGCGCGACACCATTAAGCTCAAGGGCCTCAAAACGCAGGACGAAGTTCGCCTTGCACTTCGAGATGAAATCGCCCGCATGCTCGCGCCGGCGCAGCGCGAGCTCGACATCGAGCAGGCGCATCCCCTCGTCATCATGATGACGGGCGTCAACGGCGCAGGCAAGACCACCTCCATCGGCAAGATCTCCAAGTACCTGAGCCAGCGCGGCAAGAGCGTCCTACTCGCCGCAGGCGACACGTTCCGAGCCGCCGCCCGCGAACAGCTCGCCGTCTGGGGCGACCGCAACCAGATCGAAGTCATCGCCCAGCAGGGCGGCGATCCTGCCGCAGTCGTCTTCGACGCCGTGAGCGCAGGCAAGGCGCGCGGCACCGACGTCGTCATCGCCGACACCGCCGGCCGCCTGCCCACCCAGATCAACCTCATGGAAGAGTTGCGCCGAATCCGCCGCGCCCAGGACAAGGCCATGACCGGCGCTCCGCACGAGGCGATTCTCGTCGTCGACGGCACCAATGGTCAGAACGCGCTTACCCAGGTGAAGGCCTTCGACGCCGCGGTCGGCCTGACCGGCCTCATCGTCACGAAACTCGACGGCACCGCCAAGGGCGGCGTGCTCGTCGCCATTACACAAATGCGTCCCGAAAATCCCCTGCCGATCTACTTCATCGGCGTGGGCGAAGCCATCGACGACCTGCAGCCCTTCAATGCGGTGCAGTTCGCCAATGCGCTCGTCGGACTCGATCCCAACACTCCCGCTACAGCCCCGGAATAATCAATTAAAAATGGAGCACACAAGATGCTTTTAGGTGCAGTTGATCTTGGAAGCAACAGCTTCCGCGTAGAGATCGGCCGTGTTGACGGCGACCGCATCGTCACTCAGAGCTACTGGAAGGAAACCATTCGCATGGCCGCGGGCTTCGACAAGAACGGAGCCCTCACGCCCGAGATGCAGGAGAAGGCACTCGCCGCACTGAGCCGCTTCCACGAAAAGCTCGCAGGCCTTCCCGCCACCCAGGTGCGTGCCGTCGGCACGCAGGCGTTGCGCGAGGCCGCGAACTCCTCCGAATTCCTTCCCAAGGCTGAAGCTGCGCTCGGCTATCCCATCGGCATTCTGAGCGGCCACGAAGAGGCCCGCCTCGTCTTCAAGGGCTGTGCACGCACGTTGCCCCCGTCCGACAAGCGCCGTCTCGTCGTCGACATCGGCGGCGCGAGTACGGAGTTCGTCGTCGGCCAGGACCTTGAGGCCCAGGAATACGAGAGCTACCACGTCGGCTGCGTGAACACGTCGATGAAGTTCTTCGCCGACGGCGTCATCACCGCCGAAAAGCTCGACAAGGCAATCGTCGCCTGCTGCGCCGAGTTCAGCGAAGGCGAGCACAAGTTCAACGACACCAAGTTCGACGAAGCCTACGGCTCCGCCGGCACCTTCGGCGCCGTTTCCGACATCTGCGTTGCGCAGGGCTGGAGCGACGGCGAAGTCACGCCCGAGCATCTTGAAAAGATCCGCGCGCTTCTGCTTCGCGCCGGGAACATCAACAACATCCAGTTCCCCGGCCTCAAGCCCGACCGCCGCGAAGTCATCGCTGGCGGCTATGCCGTCCTCACCGCCGTCTACCGCACCGCAGGCATCAAGTCCATGCGTCCCGCCAGCGGCGCCCTTCGCGTGGGTCTTCTCTACGAACAGCTCGGCATCGTCCAGAACCGCGACACCCGCGACATCAGCGTCGACGCGATCATCCGCACCTGCGGCGTGTCCCGCGAGCAAGCCGACATCGTCGCAGGCTACGCCGTTGAATTCCTCCGCATGCTCGACCCCGGCATCGATCCCGCCGCCCTCAAGCGCCTGCGCTGGGCCGCGCTCATGCATGAAGTCGGCACGACGATCTCGACGAGCCGCTACCACCGCCACGGCGAATACATCGTGAGCAATGCGGACCTGCCCGGATTCACGCGCACCGACCAACAGTACATGGCTAAGCTGATCCTCGCCCAGCGAGGCGGCCTCGGCAAGGCCGAAGACTTCCTCAAGTCCCAAGCCAACACCCGTCAGGTGCTCGCCATGCGCCTTGCCGTCATCTTCGCGCATGCCCGCAAGCCCGCGCCGCTTCCGCTCATCACGATCACCCGCAGCCTCAACAACTCGGTGCTCAACATCGCCATCGACCGCACCTGGCTTGAACAGCATCCCCTCACCGCCTACATGCTTCAGCAGGAGGCGGATGACTGGAAGAAGGTCGGCCGCGTGATCACCGTGACCACCTTCTGAGAGGTCTCATGTCCGAAACCGAAGCACCCCTCCTGCAGCTGAACGGCGTGAGCGTCGTCTACGACGGTCATGCCGTCATCGACGACCTCAGTCTTGAAGTCGGACGCGGCGAATTCGTCGTCATTCACGGCAGCACGGGGTGCGGCAAAAGCACCATCCTCAGGCTCTTCGCCGGTCTCATCGACCCGACGAAGGGCGAAGTCGTCGTTGCGGGAGACCGCATTGACGAGTTCGACGAGGCCCAGCGCCGATGGCTCAGGCGCTCCATGGGCCTCATGATGCAGGAGGAGCTTCTACTTGAGGACAGGACCGTTCTCGAAAACGTCATGTTGCCTGCGCTCGCAGCGGACGAAACGGCACAGGAAGCGCGCCGCAGGGCGCTTCTGGCCCTCAACAAGTGCGGCGCCGCTGATCTCGCCGACCTTCGTCCCTCGAGCCTCTCAGCTGGCCAACGCCAGATCGCCTGTCTGGCCCGCGCCGTCGTCAACCGTCCCGTGCTCATCCTTGCCGACGAGCCCGCGACGCACCTCGACAAGACGAACGCCCAGACGCTCATCAACCTTCTGAGCGCCTTTGCCCTCGCGGGCGTCACCGTCGTCGCCGCCACGCACCAGCATCTGACGCCGGAGGGCTGCCGTTCGCGCGAAATCACGCTCTCCGCGTCCAACAGGGGAGGCGCCGCATGAGCTACGCCTCCTCGCGCGCCTGGGCGCTCAAGGAAACCTTCAGGGGCTTCCGCCAGAACTTCAGCCTCTTCTCGCTCGCGACCTTCCTGTCGGCGCTTGCGCTTTCCATTCCGCTCTTCATCTCGACGATCTTCTACGAGCTCGCCGAGCCCATCAGGCAGATTCCGACTTCCGTCGAAATCACCGTCTTCACGAAGTCGGGCACGGACATGGAGAAGCTCTCCAAAGCCGTGGCCGAAATCGAAACCATCGAGCGCGTCTCGCTCGTGCCCAAGGACGAGGCCATCCGAAGCCTGAATGAACATCTCGGGCTCAAGGACAAGGCGGTCAAGCACAATCCCCTTCCCGACATCCTGATCGCCACCGTCAGCAGCAGCACCTCGCCCGCAGGCGTCGACGCCGCCGCAGGCCGCATCGAAAAGATCGAGGGCGTGGACATGCTCGCCTACGAGACCGACTGGCGCGAAAAGCTCGACGCGCTCTCCAACGCGGCGCGTCTTGGCCTCCTCTGCCTCGGCATCGTCGTGCTCACGCTCGTCATGCTGGTTGTCGCCGCCTCCATCAGGCTCACGACTCTTTCCGTTCAGCCGCAGATGAAGGCCCTCTATCTTTTCGGCGCCTCTCCGTCCTTCGCCATGCGTCCGATCGCCTGGCGCGGCTTCATCCTGATGATGTCGGCAAGCCTCGGCGCCATTGCCATCACGTACGCAGGCCTCGCAGTCCGCGGCCACCCGATAGCCACCGTCGCCCGCCTCTACGAGGTCGAGCTCGCGCTTGCGCTTCCTCCCGTCGACTGGTGCGCTGGCTTCGTGATCATCTGCAGCCTGATCGGCTACATCATCGCCCTTCTTTCGGCTCAGGACGCCTGGCGAAAGGCCCGCCGCTGACCCTGTTTCGAGAGACCGAGCATACGATTTTTTTCCGGATTGGGCGCGCCGATCGGTGCTACCATACAGTCTTTTCCGAATTTTCGGCTCCGACTCACCCACAAATGACTGAGAAACCCAAAGGCACAGCCCTCGTCGCATACAAGGCACCCTCCGTACCGGCGCTCGTCGGTCCGCTCGGAGACCTCGAAGCCTTCATGCACGCAGCCGAGCGTGCTCCGATCCTGACGCCCGAGGAGGAACGGTCCCTGGCCGTCCGTCTTCGCGACGACGGTGACGTGGAGGCCGCCCAGCGGCTCATTCTCAGCCATCTCCGCCTAGTCATCTCGATCGCCCGAGGCTTTCTCGGATACGGCCTGCCCTATGCGGACCTCATTCAGGAAGGCAACATCGGCCTCATGAAGGCCATCCGCCACTACGATCCGGACCGCGGCGCTCGCCTGATGACCTTTGCCGTGCACTGGATCCGCTCGGAAATTCAGGAATACATCATCCGCAACTGGCGAATCGTCAAGCTCGCCACCACGAAGAACCAGCGCAAGCTCTTCTTCAATCTGCGCCAGATGAAGGAGGATCCTCAGACGGCCCTCACCAACAGTCAGGCCGAACACATCGCGCTCGCGCTCGACGTCAAGCCCAAGGAGGTCCTCGAGATGGAGGAGCGCCTCTACGGTCAGGAGACGAGCCTCGACACGCCTTCGAACGCCGACGACGATTCCGACAACGCGTTCACCCCGTCCGACTGGCTCACGCGCGAAAGCGACGAACCCGAAGCCATCCTCGAGGAAAAGGAGCACCAGCGCCTTGAAGGCGAAGGCCTGCAGATGGCCCTGCGCTCGCTCGACGAGCGCAGCCGCCGCATCATCACGGCCCGCTACCTGAATCTCGACAAGGAAGGCAACAGCAAGGCCGTCACGCTGCAGGAACTTGCCAACGAGTTCGGCGTCTCGGCAGAGCGCATCCGCCAGATCGAGAAGCTCGCCATCCAGAAGATGCGTCAGACTCTTGAGCAGGCCCACTATTCGGAATAGTCTCCAACATGTTCAACGTCGTTCTGGTTCATCCCGAAATTCCGCCCAACACGGGCAACGTCATCCGCCTCTGCGCCAACACGGGCTGCACGCTTCACCTTGTGAAGCCGCTCGGTTTCTCCCTTGACGACAAGCACATGAAGCGCGCGGGGCTCGACTATCACGAGTACGCGACGATCCGCATCCACGAATCGTGGGAGGCGTTTCTCGAGTCCGAGCATCCCGACGTCTCCTGCATGTACGCCATGACGACGCACGGCTCGCATCCGTTTGCGGACTCGAGCTTTACGCCGGGCGACTGGTTCGTCTTCGGCTGCGAAGGCTCCGGCCTTCCCGAAGGCATCCGCAACTCCTTCCCCGAGGCGCAGCGCATCCGCCTGCCTATGCGGCCGAAGAACCGCAGCCTCAACCTGAGCAATGCCGTTGCCGTCACCGTCTTTGAGGCATGGCGTCAGAACGGCTACGACGGCGGCATCTGAACCCGCCGTCCAAGAATCGGACAAGAAAAAAGGGCATCCCACGCGGGCGCCCTTTCTCTTGAGCGGTACAGCAGGCGTCAGCCTGCCTGCATCAGTCGAGTTCCTTGTCGAGACCGTGCTCGACCGCGTAGATGGCGGCCTGAACACGGCTCGAAAGGCCTAGCTTGCGCAGGCAGCTCTGAACATGGACCTTGACCGTGCTTTCGGCAAGATTCATGGCGCGGGCGATCTCCTTGTTGGAGACGCCGCGGGCAAGCCAGGCGAGCGTTTGGCGTTCGCGACGCGTGAGCGCCGTCATTTCCATGTCCTGCGCGTTACGCGGTTCAGGATCGGCAAAGCGGTTGACGAACTTCGTCATCATCTGCGGCGCAATGATGCTTTCGCCGTTGTAGGCGGAGCGAATGGCGCGAAGCAGGTAGTCCTGATCGATCTTCTTGAGCAGATAACCGCGGGCGCCCAGACGCAGGCATTCCGCGAGGGTCTCGCAGTCCTCGCTCACCGTGAGCATCAGAACCGCCAGGCCGGGATGGGATTCATGAATCTGGGCCATGGCCTCGCAGCCGTTCATGCTCGGCATGTCCACGTCAAGCAGAACAACGTCAGGATCCAGCTGTTCGACAAGCTTGACGCCTTCCAGACCGTCGCTGGCCTCGCCAATCACCTCGAAGTCAGGCTGCCTCTGAAGAAGGGCCTTGACACCGCTGCGAAACAGCGTGTGGTCATCGACCAAAATAATGCGGATGCTTTGAGTCATTTTTTTCAATCCCGAGAGCGGCTCCGACTCAAATGCGGCAAGGCGGGGCTGCTTGGCAAATTCGGAGTCGAACAATTTTTGAACAGTCTTTCCATTGTACCAACATCACCCGCCGCATTTTGCTTAAGAACGCCTGCTCGCCAACACCTGAAAAAACGAAAGGCAGCCCGAAGGCTGCCTTTCGCCGGCGAATCAAAGTACCGATCAGGCCTGAGCGGCGCCTTCGGCTTCAGCCTGAGCCTGGGCGAGACGCTGCTGGTAAAGAACTTCAAAGTTCACTTCAGGCAGATGGACCGGCGGAACATTGGCGCGGTTCATCAGGTCGGCGAGGTTGGCGCGGAGGTACGGATAGACCATGGCCGGGCAGACGACATTCGTGACATGCTGCAGGGCCTCGACCGGAATGCCGTGGATGGCGAAAAGACCAGACTGCGTGCCTTCGACGAGGATAATCACCTTGTCGGCGGCCTTGACCGTGATGGTGCCGCGGACGGTCACGTCGTAAAGGGCTTCGGCAACCGTCTTCTGGCTGACTTCAAACTTGATGTCGACCTGCGGCTGTTCCTGCTGGGCCTGCAGAAGGATTTCAGGAGCATGCGGCATTTCAAGGGAGGCGTCCTTGAGGTAGCAGCGCTGAAGCTGGAACACGGGTTCCGGAGCGGCTTCCTGCTGGGGCTGCTGATTATCCTGGTGCTGGGCGTTTTCGTTTTCTGCCATTTTGGATTCCTTGCCCGGCGGCCTCGCGGGCAACCGGAATTAAACAACTGACGAGAATGCCCGGCGAACCCTTTCGTCAGGCACTTTATTTGGATATGGGGATGATTTCGAATTATTCAAGCGGCATCTTGGCCTGCAGCCAGCCGACGATGCCTCGCTCGAGGATGGTCACCCGTTGGAAGCCCACGCCGCGAAGCAGTCGGGCGACGGGACGGGAGCCCGCGCCGGTCTGGTCAACGAGGATCACGGGGCGCTCGCGCTTGAGCTTGCCGAATTCGTTCTGGATCTGGTCGGCGGGAATGTTGCGGCTGTTGGCGATGTGTCCCTTCGCGAAGTCGGCCGCCTTGCGGACGTCGACGATCTGGGCACCCTGGCGATTGATGAGCTCGGTCGCCTGAGCGGGCGAGACTTCGGGAGCGTAGCGGCGGGTGTTGATGACGGGAATGAGAAGACCGAGGACGGAAACCGCGATCACGACGATCAGCAGGCTGTTGTCAATGAGAAACTGCGACATGTTTATTGCGTTCGATTATGGATCGGAAGCCCCCTGATCCCCGCACTCTGACGAGTGCCGCCGGAGCAGAGGCGAATCCAATGATTGTAGACGAGATGCACACTCATCGGGCTCTTTTGCCGCTATGATGAGCATCATGGAAAGCGCGAACTTTCCTTTTGTTTTGCTTTTGTTTTTGCCTAGCCGATCCACGCCGTACTTCGCACCGTGAAGCCCTTCCGTCTGAAATTCCTCTGCACCGCCTGCCTTGCCGGCGCATTGTGGCTCTCCCCGATGCACGACGGCTCGGACGCGCTTGCCGCCTCCGCCCAGCAGAAGGCTGCCCAGGAAAAGAAGCGCGTCGAGGGCCAGCGCGCCAACATCGAGCAGAAGCTGCAGAGCCTGCAGGCCGAGCTCGATGCACGCGAAGCGCGCAGCGAGGAGGCCAGCCAGGCGCTCAAGACCGCCGATCAGGCCATCTCGCAGGCCAACCGAAAGCTTCGCGACCTTCGCGAGGAAAAGCGCGGGGTCGAGGACGAGCTAGCCAAGCTCCGCAAGAGCGGCAACAACGTGGCCGACAATCTCAAGGACGCTGAAAACACCGTCGCCCAGATCGCCAAGGCTCAGTACATCAACAGCAGGCGAAGCCACTGGCAGAACCTGATCGGAGGCATCAACCCGAGCACGCTCGCCAGTGACAAGGGCAAGCTCGAGTATCTGGCCCGCACGCAGCAGGCGGCTATCGACGATCTTGAAGAGCGTCAGAGCAACATCCGCAACCTCTCCGAAAAACACCTCAAGCAGCACCACGAGCTCGCACGCATCCAACAGGAGGAGGAAAAGGAGCGCAAGTCCCTTCTCAAGGAGAAGCAGGAGCGCCAGCAAGCCTACGGCAAGCTTCAGTCCGAGATCAAGTCGCGTCAGGCCCGCATCGACAAGCTCAAGAAGGATCAGGCGCGCCTGAGTTCACTTGTGGCCGCAATCGACGCGCGCCTCGAAAAGGAACGCCGTCAGGCGGAGCAGGTCGCCAAAAAGCAGGCCATCCGCCCGCCGTCCAAAAAGCAGAACGCCTCCTATGCGCCGCAGGTCGGCAGCTTCGGCAAGCTCAAGGGACGCCTGACCCGTCCCGTCAAGGGCACCGTGGTCGGCCGCTTCGGCACCGAGCGTCAGGATCAGCCGGGCACCACCTGGCAGGGCATGCAGTTCCGGGCACAGGAAGGCTCGGAGGTTTCCGCCTGCGCAGCCGGCAAGGTCGTCTTCTCCGACTGGCTTCGCGGCTTCGGCAACCTCATCATCATCGACCACGGCAATACATATATGTCGATTTATGGCAACAATGAATCGATCTTCACGAACGTGGGCGACACCGTCAAACAAGGCGAAACAATTAGTTCCGTAGGCATTTCGGGAGGCCTTGGCGAGCCGGGCTTATACTTTGAGCTCCGCTACAAGGGCAAGCCGATCAATCCCCAGCCCTGGCTGAAACCGTAACCCATCCCGCCCCATGAGGAAGCCCTCCTCTCCAGTCGGGCACCTAAAAATCATCATGCACAAGCTTCGATCCGTCACCCTGCTGTGCGCAGGCATCTGCGCCGGCGTCCTCTCCACCGTCGGCATTACCGCGTACGCCGAAAAACAGTCGGCCGCGCCCCTGCCCCTTGCAGAGATCCGCCAGTTCACGAGCGCCTTCAATGCGATCAAGGACTTCTACGTTGACGACGTCTCAGACGCCAAGCTCCTTCAGTCCGCCGTCGACGGCATGGTGAGCGGTCTCGATCCTCACTCGAGCTTCCTCGACGTCGAGGGCTACAAGGACATGACTGAAAGCACTCAGGGCTCCTTCGGCGGCCTCGGGCTTGAAGTGACGAAGGACCCCGCGGGCGTTCGCGTCATCTCCCCGATCGACGACACGCCCGCCGCACGCGCAGGCATGCGTGCAGGCGACATCATCACGCGCATCGACGGCAAGTCGGTGGCGGACATGTCCCTCAATGCGGCCGTCAAGCTCATGCGCGGTCAGCCCAACACCAAGATCGAGCTCGTCGTGGCCCGCAAAGGCGCCAACAAGCCGCTCAACTTCTCGCTCGTCCGAGCCCTCATCAAGACGCAGTCCGTCAAAATGAAGAAGCTCGACGAAAAGGTGGGCTACATCCGCATCTCACAGTTCCAGGAGCGCACGGCCGAGGATCTCTCGAAGTATCTCGACGAACTGGCCAAGGACGGTCATCTCGAAGGCCTCGTGCTTGACCTGCGCAACGACCCGGGCGGCCTGCTCCAGGCAGCCATCGGCGTCTCCGCCGCCTTCCTGCCGAAGGGCTCCGACGTTGTTTCCACGAAGGGACGTCAGGCGCAGTCCGACTACACCTTCAAGGCGGTCGAAGCCGACTACCGCGCGGGCAACGCCGTCAGGGCGCTCTCCGACCTGACGCCTGTCGCAAAGAAGGTGCCCATCGTCGTCCTGATCAACTCCTCGTCCGCCTCCGCCTCCGAAATCGTGGCGGGCGCCCTGCAGGACCACAAGCGCGCGACCATCATGGGCGACCGCTCCTTCGGCAAGGGCTCCGTGCAGACCATCATGCCGATGAAGTTCGGAGACAAGACCGTCGCCGTGAAGCTCACGACAGCACGCTACTACACGCCGTCGGGCCGCTCGATTCAGGCCAAGGGCATCATCCCCGACATCTATGTCGACGACACTCCGAAGGGCAACTACCCCTCCTTCCAGATCCGCGAGGCCGACCTCACGCACCACCTGATCAATCAGGATGAAAATAAGGATGAGAAGGACCTGCTCAAGGATCTGCCCTACGATGACGAGGAAGGCGAAATCCCCGACTACCAGTACATGTTCGGCGACGACAAGGACTGGCAGCTCCAGCAGGCCGTCAATTTCCTCAAGAACAAGCCCGTGGCCGAATCCAAGTACCGCGGCAAGTCCCGCGACCTGGTGAAGAAGCTCAAGGCCGAAGCGGCGGCCGAAAAGCTCAAGGCTGATCGAGCCAAGGCCTCCAAGATGGAGAAGAAGGCCGAGGACGCCAAAGCTGACAAAGCTGAAGACGCCAAGACCGAAAACTAAGTCGCACTGACCAAAAAAGGAGGCCGCGAAACTATCCGCGACCTCCTTTTTCCATCTTCTGTCTCCCTGCTCAAGGCTTCAAGAAGAGCTCCGTATCGGAGCTGCTCTTGAGCCCGGGGCGCACCTTGAAGCCCGTCAGCACAAAACGCTGCCACTGGCCGAGCACGGACGCCATCAGGAGGGACGCCCTGCCGGACGCATCGAAATCGGCAGGAAGCGCACCTTCGGCAACGGCCGTGCGGTAACTCAGCTTCAGCCCCGCCTCAAGGGCGAGATGCAGTCGGCTGACGCGTTCGATGAGCCTGGGATCCTCGTAGATGAGAACCTGCCCCGTCATGACTCGCGTGATGCCGGGATTGGCGTCGGCAAACTGCAGCATCACATTCACGCTGGCCCTCACCTGATCGAGGCCGGACATGCCCTCCGACGCACGGATCTGCCCCGTCAGCCCCATCAGGCTTTCCTCGGCAAAATCGATCAGTGAGTCAAACATGTCCGCCTTGTTCTTGAAGTAGCGGTAAAGAAGGCCCTCGCTGATGTCCATCACCTCGGCAATGCGCGCTGTGGTGATCTTTTCAAGCGTTGCTTCGTTGAGCATGCCTGCAAGGTGCTGCAGGACTTTCTGGCGGCGCTCTCCCTTCGTGCGTCGATGGGAGAGCGTAACTTCGACGGCATCCGTCATGATGTTCTTTCTTCTACAGTGCTGAAGTCTCGGGAAAGCGTAAGTTTACAGCGTCGGCTCGAACGGAGCCCAGGCCAGCGGTCGGTTCGACTGAGCGGCAAGCGCATCAAGCGCCTGCCTCACCTCGAGGACCTTTCCCACGGCCGCCCCCGCCCTGCTCTGCAGGAACGCACGCAGCGCCCCCCGCCAGGACGTGTCGACAGGCTCCCACAGCACGGATGCAGTTTCGGCCGGCAGCTTCGCCTCACGGCACGCAAGCTTCAGGGCCTCATCCATTCCGCCCTGAGCATCCGCCAGACCGAACTTGACGGCCTGAGCACCCGTCCAGACGCGGCCTTGGGCGACGCGCTCGACCTCCTCAACGGACATGCCGCGGGACTCGGCCACCAGCTTCTTGAAGTCCGCGTACGTACGGCTTACGCCTCCCTCGATGAGTCTGCGTTCCACATCGCCGGGCGCCGCAGCAGGATTGCCGAAGTCCGCAAGCGGCGTCGTGCGGTAGCCGCCGCGTCCCACCTTCAGCTCCTCACGAAGTCCCTCGGCGTGCACGCTCATCGCAAAGACGCCGATCGAGCCCGTGATGGAAAGCGGATCCGCCACAATGCGGTCCCCCGCCGTGGCGATCCAGTAGCCGCCGGAAGCCGCGGTGTCGCCCATCGAGATGATGACAGGGTTCCCCGTCTTCTTCTTGTACTCAACCAGACGAGCACGAATCAGTTCCGCCGCAACCGCATCACCGCCGGGACTGTTGACGCGCACGACGAGGGCCTTGACCTTGGGATCCGTCTGAATTTCATCGATCACGCCATTGATGCCGTCGGGCGTCATGCCACCAAGCTCGGGCATGCCCGTGATCTCACCCTCCGCAATGAGGACGGCCACTGTGTCTCCCGCAGAAACGGTCTCTGTCGCGGCCAGATAGGCCGTGGCGTCAATGGCCTTGAGGTCCTTCACCTGACCGCCTGCATACTTGTCGGCAAGCTTCTGAAGATAGGCATCTCGCGTCTCAAGCTCGTCGATGAGTCCCGCCTCCCTGAAGAAAACGGAGAGCGACTTTTCCGCCGTTCCGTCCTTCGCAATCCCGGCGATGAACTTCTCGACCGTGCCGTTGACCAGACCACGACGAGCCTCGAGACGGCTCACAAGCCCCGCCCAAGCGTCGTCCATGTAACTCTTCTGGGCTGCAAGACTTTCCGCCGAAGGCCTGCCCGACGTAAAGATCTCGGGAGCGCTCTTGAAGGCGCCCGCCTTGTGCACCTCGACCTCAAGCCCCGCAGCGTTCAGAAGCGGTCCCCAGTAGAACGTCGTGGCGGAAAGCCCCTTGACGATGGCATCCCCCATCGGATGAATGCCGACGTGATCGGCATGCGCCGCGACCAGATACTGCGGTTGCGTGTACGAAATACTCCATGTCCAGACCTGATGCCCGCTCGTCTGACGATAGCGGTCAATCGCGGCTCCGATTTCACGAATGGAGGCCATGCCCGCTCCCGCCAGATCGTCGACACGAAGCACGACGCCCGCGATGCGGTCGTCATGCGCCGCCCTGTCGAGCGCATCAACGACGTCCGCAAGCCTCGTATTCTCTTCAAAGGAATCCTGCCCGAACATGGACAGCATGAACGACGGCTCTGCAGGACCGCTCTCCTTCACTTCTCCGACCAGGTCAATGCGAAGAAGCGTTCCCTTGGGCAGGTTCGGCGCCTCCGAGGCCACCCAGAAGACGACCGCCAGCGTGACGAGCGTCAGGAGAAAGAGAAGGTTCACCAGAAGACGGCGTACCCCGTCAAGCAGCGCATAGGCTGCGGCGATGCGTGAGAACATTCAAACACCCATTGCTAAAAATTCTGTCGTCCGGCGTTCCGAACTGAAGGCGGGAAAGCTCCCTGATGTGCCCGATCGTAAAGTCCGCACAGGGACGCACGATGCGGTTGGCAAGCTTGCCGTTCTTCTTGCGGTACCCCGTGCACCAGACCGTCCGGATCCCCTCGGCGTGCGCAGCCATGAGGTTCATCGGACTGTCGTCAACAAAGACCGTGTCGGCGGGAGAAACGCCCCAGCGCCGGCACGTCATCAGAAACATCAGGCGACTCGGCTTCGGACGCCATTGGCCCAGCGCATGCATGTCAGTGCTGGCCACCAGGCCGTCCACAACATGGTCAAGCTCCAGCGCTTCAAGCACGGCCCGGGCATAGTTGCGCGGACCGTTCGTAAAGACGACCTTGCGTCCGGGAAGCCTCTTCACGTCCTCTGCGGGACATCCACTGAATTGGATGTAGAGACGCGGATCAAAATCGTGCGCAAAGCTCAGGAAGTCCCGGGGATCGATGCCATGATGCCTCCAGAGCCCCAGGAACGTGGCGCCGTAAACGCTCCAGTAGTGCCGGCGAAGAGCCGAAGCCTCCTCCCATTCCATGCCGAGCTCTCTGCACATGTATTCGTTCATCAGCAGATGAATCTTGTGGAGCATGCCGCCCGACGCCTCAAAGAGCGTGTCATCGAGATCAAATAGCCACAACTTCGGCATAGGTTTCCTTCTGTTCGAGTCGCAAATACAAAAAAACTCGGCAACCGTCCGTCATTTTACGGACAACGATTGCCGAGTTCATGGGAGCGCCCGGGTTTCGGGCGCATCCAGCAGGGTTGACTCCCCGCAGCATCAGTCTCCGTAGAGCTTCTGCTTGAGTTCGCGACGCTGCTGGGCCTCGAGAGAAAGCGTGGCGGTCGGGCGGGCGAGCAGACGGGCGACGCCGATGGGATCACCGGTTTCCTCGCAATAGCCGTATTCGCCGTCGTCGATGCGCTTGATCGCAGCCTGAACCTTCTTCAGAAGCTTGCGCTCGCGGTCACGGGTACGCAGTTCAAGCGCGTGCTCCTCTTCGATCGTGGCGCGGTCGGCCGGATCGGGCACAACCGTCGTTTCGCGAAGATTCACCGTCGTCTGATCAGCATTTGCACGAAGCTCCGCTTCCATCATCTGAAGGCGGTTCTTGAAAAATGCAAGCTGGCGCTCATCCATGTAGTCGTCTTCCGACATCTTCAGGAGCTCGTCAACCGTCAAAAGTTTAGTCGTGCCCATAACTTCTCGTCTTTGTATTTAGATTGGCATTGTGTGGCCGAACAAAGCGGTGCGGCCGTCAGAAATATGGCTTTATACAGGAAAACTAGACCCTTTGCCAACTGCCCAAGGCCGTTTTATTTCAGTAACTTCCCTGAGAGTCAATCCCGCACCTGCTCCACGCTTCTAGTCCAAACAGGTGGCGAGGCCGCGCTTGATGGCCTCCTCGGGAAGATTGCGCCCGATGAACACAATCTTCGAGAAGGGCTTACGGTCTCCCCACGTATCAAGCACGTCGCTCACGGCAAGCATGTGCACGCCCTGGAAGACGACTCGGCGGTCGGTGCCGCTCAGATAGAGAACGCCCTTGTAGCGAAGCATGTCCTGACCGTAGACGCTCGTGAGCGAAGCGATGTAGCGTTCGAGCTTCATCGGATTGAACGGTCGATCGGACTCATACACAAACGAGTGGATGTCGTCGTTGTGATGGTGCATGTGATGATCGTTGTTGAAGAACGCAGGATCAACATCAAGCACGTCGTTCATGTTGAAGCCCGTGATGTTAAGCACTTCGTCAACAGGGCATTCGCCCATGTTGACGCGGCGGATCGGGGCGCGGGCGTTCATCTGACGAAGACGCTGCTCCATGGCCGCAACTTCCTCGGCCGTGCAGAGATCCGTCTTCGAAAGCAGGATTCGGTCTGCAAAGCCGACCTGATCGCGCGCAGCGGCCTCCTCGTCAAGCGTGGCGGAACCGTGCTTGCAGTCGACGACCGTCACCACGCCGTCAAGACGGAAGAAGGCGGCGACGGCATCGTCCATGAAGAAGGTCTGGGCGACGGGGCCAGGATTGGCAACGCCGCTAGTCTCGATGACGACGTAGTCGAACTTGATCTCGCCCCTGCTGCGACGCAGGCGCAGATCAGTGAGAACCTTGGACAGGTCGCCGCGGATCGTGCAGCAGACGCAGCCGTTGTTCATGTTCACAATCTGTTCCCTGTCCGTCTGAACAAGCAGATCCGTGTCGATGTTCTCCTTGCCGAATTCATTTTCGACAATGGCGATCTTGTAGTTGTGGTTCTCGCTGAGGATGCGATTCAGCAGCGTCGTCTTGCCGGCACCGAGAAAACCCGTAAGAATCGTCACCGGAATGTCCGGCTGTTGTTCTTCAACCATCATTTTTTTATCCTCGTCAATAACGAACCAACCACGGGCGAGCCCGTGGTTATGCATGCAATCAGTCTACGCCTCAAGGCCTCACCAGGAGATGAAGTCCCTTCAGGTATTCGCCTTCGGGGTAGGTCATCAGAAGCGGGTGGTCAATGCCGCCGCCGAAGCGGCCGACGGCCCAAGCGTCCACCTTGGCGTCAAAAACGGCGCCCGCAACGATCTTCTGGAAGAGATCGACGTCCACCGCGCCCGAGCACGAGAACGTGAAGAGCTGGCCGCCGGGCAAAAGGAGCTTCAGACCGTTGAGGTTGATGTCCTTGTAGGCACGGGCCGCGCGTTCGACATGGCGATGGTTCGAGGCGAACTTCGGAGGATCGAGAATCACCAGATCGAACTTTTCGCCCGCATCACGAAGCTCGCGCAAATACGTGAAGACGTCCTTGCAGACAAACTTGGCGCAGTCACCCTCAAAACCATTGCGCCTGGCATTGGCGGCGGCCATGTCGAGGGCCTCCTGAGAGGAGTCAACGGAGACGACTTCGGCCGCACCGCCCTTGAGGAGTGCAAGAGAGAAGCCGCCCGTATAGCAGAAACAGTTGAGCGCGCGCATGCCCCTGCCGTGGACGCGGCGGAACTCCTCCGCGACCTTCTGGGCCGTCAGGCGGCTTTCACGCTGGTCGACATAGAAGCCGGTCTTGTGACCGACGCGCACGTCAACGCCATAACGCACGCCGTCTTCCACGACTTCAATCGCGGCAGGCGGCTCTTCGCCGCGCAGCAGTTCGCTGCGGATCGACAGACCCTCACGCTGGCGCGTGGCCGCGTCGGATCGGTCGAAGATCGTCTTCGCACCCGTGATCTCCATCAGCAGGTCGGCAATCAGCTCGCGATGAGCCTCAACGCCTGCAGACTGGAACTGAGTCACGAGGCAGTCGGCGTACTGGTCGACGATCAGGCCGGGCAGACCATCCGCCTCGCCGAAAACGAGACGCACGGCACTCGTGCGGTCACGCAGACAGGCACGAGCCTCGACGGCGTGACGAAGCTTCCTCTCGAACCAAGAGGCATCGATCACCTCCTCTTCCTTGAAGGACCAGCAGCGTGCGCGGATAGTCGATTCGGGCGAATAGGCTGCCCAAGCGAGGAAACGGCCGTCGAAAGAGACGACGCGAACAGTCTCGCCGCTTGCGGGAGCAGTCTTCTTGGAGTCGAGAACCACCTTTTGAACCGCCGTGTCGTAGACCCACGGATGGCGGCGCAGAAGGGAGCGCTCCTTGGATTTCTTCAGAACCAGATCAATCATGACTTAAATGCCTTCAGGAATAGTGATGACACCTTTAAAAACGGTCGTCGCCGGCCCCGTCATCATGACGGGAGCGTCCGGCGTCTTGAGGCCTTCCCAACGGATGGTGAGCTCGCCGCCACGGGCCTGAAGCGTCACCTCTTCGTCAAACCAACCGCGGCTGATACCCTCGACTGCGGCTGCACAGGCGCCGGTGCCGCAGGCGAGCGTTTCACCTGCACCACGCTCCCAGACGCGGAGCTTGCCGCGTGTACGGGAGACGACCTGCAGAAAGCCCACGTTAACACGGGCGGGAAAGGCAGAAAAATATTCCATCCTGGGGCCGACCTCCGCCACAGGAGCGGCGTCAACATCCTCGACGCGGATCACGGCGTGCGGATTGCCCATCGACAAGGCGGAAAACCAGACGTCGGAACAGGAGAGATGCGCATGATAAATCCTCGAGGCACCTTCCGTGCCGGATTCGAGGCCTTCGGGAACAAAGGGCAACACTTCCGGCGCCTTGCGGGCAGGCCCCATGTTCACCGTCACACGGCCATCAGGCCTCACTTCGGGCTCGATGACGGCCTTCATCGTCTCAACGCGAATGCTCGTCTTGTCGGTGAGCCCCTCTTCACGAACAAAGACGGCGAAACAGCGGGCGCCATTGCCGCACTGTTCGACCTCGTCCCCGTCGCAGTTGAAGATGCGATAGCGGAAATCAACACCGGGAAGCCTGGCACGCTCGACCATCAGCACCTGATCAGCCCCAATGCCGAAGCGACGGTCGGCCAGATAGCGGATGAGTGCAGGCGTAGGCTCGATGTCCTGTCGGATGCCGTCAAGCATCACGAAGTCATTGCCGGCACCCTGCATTTTCGTAAACTTCAGCGTTCTCATTTCAGGTATTCTTTTCAGTCGTTTTTTAATAGAGTGACTGCTCGCCCTCAGGTCGAGTCTTGAAGCGGCGGTGGACCCAGAGGTACTGGTCGGGATATGCACGAATCCATTCCTCGAGTTCGGCATTGAGCCTTCGGGTATCCGCTTCGAAGTCGGCCGTCGGGAAGTTCTCCCACGGCTTGGAGATGATGACGTGGTAGCCCTCTTCGGTCATCGTGGCAATGCACCAGAGGACCTTTGCCCTCGTCACTCGCGCAAGACGCGAGACCATCGGCAGCGTGGCTGCCTGTACGCCGAAGAACGGCACGAAAATCGAGTTCTTGATTCCGTGGTCCATGTCGGGCAGGTAATAGAAGGGAAGCCCCTCCTTGATGGCGCGCAACACGGGGCGCAGATCGCTCTCGTTGCTTTTGGCGATGAGGACAGGGTCGGAGAAGCGCTTGCGCCCTGCGAGCACTGCCTCATCCCAGGCAGGATTGCTCTGCTTCTGATAAAGCGACACACCGCGCACGTAGGTGTTGAGCGCAATGCCTGCAGCGTCGAGACCTGCGAAATGCGGTGCCACAACAATGATGGGCTCACCCTTGTTTTCAAGCAGGTTTTCAAGCCCCTCAAAGGTCACGAACTTCTGAATCGTCTCCTTGTCGGATTCCCAAAGCGTGCCGTGATCGACGGCAGCGCGCGCAAGGCGGACATAGACACGATGTGCCAGCGAGCGACGCTCGGACTCGGAAAGCTCGGGAAAGCAGAGCCTCAGGTTCGTCTCGATGACATGGCGACGCTTCGGAATGGCGAGCCAGAGGATTCTGGCAATGACTTTCGCAAGAGCTTCGCGCACGGACATCGGCAGATTCTTCATCGACCGAACCACACGGATCCAGAACTTGGCAAAGAAAACGTTCACTTTTTGTCTCCGGCCTGCTTGGGATGCGCTCCTGCAGGGGTCTTGTAGCGGTTGTAGCTCCAGGCATACTGCTCAGGCATGCGACGAATGACGGCCTCGATCTGGCGGTTCATCGCCTCGGCGTCCTTTTCGGTGTCGCCTGTAAGCGGTTCATCCCACTTCACAGCCTCAATGCGCCAGCCGTCGCCGCTTCTCACGCCCCAGACGAAGAAGCGATCAGCCTTGAACTGATGCGCGACACGCACAGGAAGCGTCATCGTGTAGGCAGGCCTGCCGAAAAAGTCGGCCCAGACGCCCTCCCCCTTGGAAGGAACCTGATCAGGCAACGCACCGAATGTATGTCCCTGCTTCAGGTTGCGGATCATCTTCTTGACACCCGCAATCGTCGTCGGGCAAGCCTGAATGCCGGGAGCCTGACGCGCCTCGCCCACGATCTTTCTGAGAAGACTCACCTTGGGCGGGCGGTAAAGAATGGAAATGCCGCGCCCCGTCCTTGCAAAAAACGTGGCGGCAAACCACACGGGAAGCACCTCAAAGCAACCGACGTGTGGCGTCAGAAAAACAATCGGGCGACCACTGTCAACGGCCTCGCGCACCATTGCCTCGGCTTCCGGCGCGATATGAACACGCTTGAGCACAGTCTCGGCAGGACGGTACCAAACCCAAAGGCTCTCCATGGCCTGTCGGCCCGCATTGCGACCGACTCGTTCATACAGATGAGGATCGTCATAACCAGCCAGCTTCAGATTCTCCATAGCCCGGGCCCTGGTGGCTGGGGACAGCTTGAAGGTCAGGCCTCCGATGCCCGCCCCCACGACCTGCAAAAAACGCAGAGGGAGCTTTGAAAAAAGCTTCAGCAACCAGTCCATGTCTTGCGTCCATTCGAGAGAAGTAATCCAAACAATTAATTTTATCGGATTTAGTCCCAGTCCCGACATGAACCCAATGGGCCTCCACCGCCCATGCAGCCATCATCACCCAGTGCAGACTTTCCATGAAATCAGTGACGACAAGTTCATCTCGCCCGAGGCACGGATGAACATCAACTTCGTCTCACAGGGACTCCGCCGCACGGCGGAACCCGATTCTCAAGCACGTGAACAGGTCGAACCCAAGCACATGAGCCGTCGTCCTTCGACACGATCACGCCACCGGGACTAGGCTGCGAGGCGGTGCCCGATTCCCAAAAACGTGACGGTCTGAACCAAATATAGAGTGCGAAGCTCGCCCGGATGTACCTTGACTGTCGGGAACATACAATCGGGCAACCTCCACGAGGAGAGTATTCCTGCAGGCAGAGAAAAGAACCTGACGACCTTCAGCCAGACAAAAGAAAGCAGATTCACAATAAGGACACGTCACGAACGATGCCACGCTCAGATTCATTCGTGCCTTCAGTGGCACGGAAATCCTGATGGTTGTATTATTCGACGTTCGCCGAGTTAACAAAGACAACTTGCGGGGCGATGACAAATACCGCTAAAGCGTCTTGCGCAATCGACTGGCAGTCGACATACCTCATTGCGTTAGGCGCTGTCCTTCTCATTCCTAATGGAGTATGGCAATGGCCAGCGAATATCTTTTTACTTCCGAATCCGTCAGTGAAGGTCATCCCGACAAGGTCGCGGACCAGATCTCTGACGCCGTCCTCGACGCCTGTCTCGAACAGGATCCCATGAGCCGCGTTGCCGCGGAAACCCTCTGCACCACGGGCCTCGTCGTTCTCGCTGGTGAAATCACCACGGGTGCCAACGTCGATTACATCGGCCTCACCCGCGACGTTCTCAAGCGCATCGGCTATGACAACACCGAATACGGCATCGACCATAAGGGTTGCTCCGTCCTCGTTGGTTACGACAAGCAGTCTCAGGACATCGCTCAGGGTGTCGACAGCGCCGCCGACGACGAACTCAACCTCGGTGCTGGCGACCAGGGCCTGATGTTCGGCTACGCCTGCGACGAAACGCCGACCCTCATGCCCGCACCGATCTACTACGCCCACCGTCTCGTCGAGCGTCAGAGCATTGTGCGCAAGAACGGCTCCTTCCCGACGCTGCGCCCTGACGCCAAGAGCCAGGTGACGCTCCGCTATCGCGACGGCAAGCCGATCGGTTGCGACACGATCGTGCTCTCCACGCAGCATGCCCCTGAAATGTCCGAGGGCAAGCACATGAAGGCTGAGTTCATTGACGAAGTCATTGAAAAGATCATCCGTCCTGTCATGCCTGCCGAATGGCTCAAGGACACCCGCTTCCTCATCAACCCGACCGGCCGCTTCGTGGTTGGCGGTCCGCAGGGTGACTGCGGTCTGACCGGTCGCAAGATCATCGTCGACACGTACGGCGGCTACTGCCCGCACGGCGGCGGCGCCTTCTCTGGCAAGGATCCGACGAAGGTTGACCGCTCCGCAGCCTATGCCTGCCGCTATGTCGCCAAGAACATCGTTGCCGCCGGTCTCGCCTCTCAGTGTCAGGTTCAGGTCGCCTACGCCATCGGCGTTGCCGAACCGATGAACATCACCGTGTTCACGAACGGCACCGGCGTGATCCCCGACGAACAGATCGCCAAGCTCGTGCGCGCTCACTTCGACCTGCGTCCGCGCGGCATCATCCAGATGCTCGACCTGCGCCGTCCGATCTACTCGAAGACCGCCGCCTACGGCCACTTCGGTCGCGAAGAACCGGAATTCACGTGGGAAAAGACCGACAAGGCCGCCACCCTGCGCGATGCCGCTGGTCTCCACTAATCAGCTGACTCCGCAATACTGAAAACCGGCCTGCAGAATTCTGCAGGTCGTTTTTTTATTAGCAGACAAACGCGTATCATTGAAAGACTGCCTTGACGGCGCCCTCCCGAGAGGCGCGTCCGTCCAACCAACCTGATGGAACACACAGACATGAAAAAGCGAGTTCTGACCGGCATCAACACGACCGGCACCCTCCACATCGGCAATTACGTCGGCGCCATTCGCCCGGCCATCCAGGACAGCAAGAATCCGGACGTGCAGAGCTTCTTCTTCATGGCTGACCTTCACGCCCTCATCAAGTGCCAGGACCCTGACCGCATCGAACGCAGCCGCATGCAGATCGCCGCTACGTGGCTTGCCGCAGGCCTCGATCCTGAACGCGTCGTGTTCTATCGACAGAGCGACATTCCTGAAATTCCGCTCCTCAACTGGATGCTGACCTGCTGCACGAGCAAGGGTCAGATGAACCGTGCTCATGCCTACAAGGCTGCAACCGACGCTGCCGTTGCCGCAGGCAAGGATCCTGATGCCGACGTCTCGATGGGCCTGTTCTGCTACCCCATCCTCATGGCCGCCGACATCCTCATGTTCAACGCCAACGAAGTGCCCGTCGGTCACGACCAGATCCAACACCTTGAAATGGCCCGTGACGTCGCCACGCGCTTCAACAATCTCTACGCCAAGCCCGACGAGTCCTTCTTTGTGCTTCCGCAGGCCACGGGCGGCTCTGCCATTGAAGTCCTCCCCGGTCTCGACGGCCGCAAGATGAGCAAGTCCTACAACAACGTGATCCCGCTCTTTGAGGGCGGCCGCAAGGCGCTTGACGAAGCGATCTCCCGCATCGTCACCGACAGCCGTCTGCCCGGTGAGCCCAAGGATCCCGACAGCACCTCGCTCACCGTCATTTACGACGCCTTCGCCACCGAAGAAGAATCCGCCGCCTTCCGTCAGGAACTCCGTGACGGTCTTGGCTGGGGTGAGGCCAAGAAGCGCCTCGCCGACAAGATCGACACCGAAATCGGCCCGATGCGCCAACGCTACGAAGATCTGATGGCTCATCCCGAACAGATCGAGGCCATTCTTCAGCAGGGCGCAGCCCGTGCCCGCGTCTACGCAACGGATCTCATCGCCAAGCTCCGTTACGCTGTCGGCCTGC
>ULQL01057818.1_pt1 | contig 24300 bp, 39 predicted proteins | sample 1954411 | NCBI WGS metagenome assembly ULQL01 (sample SAMEA4835654, study PRJEB28245) | human gut metagenome | biome: gut microbiome; material: fecal sample | place: Denmark | collected 2008 | reverse complement strand
GTGCTCTTCTCATTGTTTCTCTGCAAAATGTGCAAGTGGTATGTCCTGGGTCTGCTTTCCTTTTGCGACAGCGTGTGCATATGCCATTTTTCTTGTCTTTTTCGTATCGTGCTTTTCGCCATACTTTTTGTCGCTCATTGTATTTTTCAACATCAGCAGCACGTATCTTTGACATGGCTTCGGCTGATTTTGCCCTACACTCAACACAGCTTTTTTCGTCACCATACAGCAAGTTTTTGCCACATCTAGGGCAAACACCAACTGCCTGTAATTTTTTATAAAGCTCTCGACCATATGCTGTGCGTTTGCTGTTACATGCCGTACAAACCACACCTTCTCTATCAAGTGGTTTTCCACAAAGCACGCAAAGGTTACTAGCTTTTCGTTCTTCATACCTTTGTCTTGAATACTTGTCTTTTATCATTTTTTGCTAGGAGTAAAGCCGGCTTTAATTGTGCGTACAAACCCCTTTACCTCCTATCTTTTCATCTGCTCGATACGTTCCTTAATTTCTTTTGGCATTGGAACACCTTTAATTGGCTTATTTTGGCTTTTATTATCTTCGAGTGATAATTTTATCGTCCGTTGATTTTTAGTGCCGATTTGAGCTGAATGCGAGCTTCTATTGACATTTTCAATCAATGCCTGTATATCCTTTGGCATTTTTTGATATTCCTTTGCTCGATTAACAACTACCCTATAAGTTCTCATAAAGTTTGACTGTACTACGTTTTCAATGCTCTTGCTGTCCGTCAGCGCCCAGTTCCTAAGATTATCAGGACTTCCGACAGCCTTTTGTACAAGTGGTGGTAACTTATTAAATTCCTCAACTGCACCATAATAGCCATTTCGTAGTGCCTTACTAACAAGCATCCATGCTTCCATTTCGTTAAGCTCCTGTGGGGATTGAACCTCATGCAGTTTGCTGATTAGCTGTCCGACGCTCGGCGCAAATCCGCTCGTATCGGAATGCACGTAAGTTTTTAATGCTATAGATATTTGGCTGTAGCTGTATTCTTCCAACATCATGTTCCACACATCTACTGTCTCTGATAAATTGCTCGGCTTGTAATTGGGGTAGCAATCACACATTATGCGGATAATTTTAACTGTCTCGTCTCTTGTCAAGAATCGCCACCCACCTTTAGAAGCTCCGCAATTTCCTCGATAAGATTGTTCTCCATTGTTGTCTTTGATTTAAATAATTTCACAACATCGTCAACAGCTTCATTGTAGCCAACTGTATATCCGTGGCTATATCCAGCTTGTCTGTTTTCTTCTAACATTCTTTCTGAAATGTTAGGTGACATTCTGCGTTCTTTTTCTGCCATTTTTATCACTCCTTTACACATTATCCCAATCAATAGTGCCTTTGTTAGCTGAATGTGGCTCATTGTCCTTTAGTGCAAACAGCCCTTGCCAACAATGGTCTACCGACTGATTAAGAATTTTAACAGCCAAATCATTGTCACCCTTTGAAAGTCTCTCAATAGTGTTCATAGCTCGGTGTAATGCCATTTCAGTGCATATTGGCTTTTTAATCTTTTTCCGCATTGTCAGATATTCCTGAAAAGCATTCTCTAGCATTTCATCATCAGGGTAGTAGACAGTTTTCTTTTTAGATATTGATTTATCAATATCTTTTTCTTTACTATCCTTAACTATACTATTCTTATCTATACTTACCTTACCTATACTATCCTGTGGCAGACAAGTGGCAACCACTTGGCAACCATCTGGCAACCCATTGGCAACCACACGGCAACCATCATCAGAAAATGTGTATGCACCGTTGGATTTTATCTTTAATTTTGCCAATTCTTCCTTAAAGTTCGTTGGTGTATACCTGTCTTTTCTCAAAGCGTTTGCCATGCGCCAATGCTTAATTACAATCACACCATTATCAAACTGATAAATGTATCTTTTTTCCAATAGTTGTTGTAAATCAGCCACACTTGCGTGAGCTTTGAACATGGAAACTGATACCTGATTGCAAAATCCGTCATCGTCAGCAGACATAGATAAATGCAAATATAAGGCTTGCGCACTTGATGACAAAGCCATAAAATTATCATCATCAGTGACTTTTTTTGTGAACATTCTACGTTCTGCCATTTAATTAATCTCCTATTTTCTTCAAGTTTCAGTTGATGTATTTTAATCTTTTTTCTCGTGGTTTATATTGTTATATCTTTTTCTCAATGTGTTCTGCACCTTGTTCATTCCCTTAATACCGCCGACAATAAAAGCTATCTCTGCTCTATTTTCCGTTGCTTTTGTTTCCGCTTCCATATCGTGTAGCCCGTACTCTGCTTGAATAATTTCATTTGCAGTAATTCTTTTCAGAATTTCATCAGCTTTCTTCTTTGTTATAATTTTCATTTACTTTACCTTCCTTTAACTGTTCTGCTAGTCTGTCAATAGCACCATAAATAAATTCATTCTCATTTCTATTTCTGATATTCCAATTATGTTTTTTCACTACCTTAACAAAATCATCAACAGCTTTGTTATAACTATCAAGCCTGGCATTTCTGTATTTCAATATCTCATTATTCAAAGTTTCTTCGCCCCAATCTCCGCTATCAAACCATTCAACAGCTTTAAATACAGGACTAAGTGTTTCAAAAAGTGTTTCTATTCGTATACTTGCCGACTTGATATACTCAACTAGTCTCTGTGTATCTTTAGCCACATCTTTAAAACCTGCACTATTCAATCTATCAACCATATCTTGCAGTAATTCTGTTGACGAACCATTCATAAGCTCGTCAATATCTTTGCAAAACAAATAGTTCCAACTTCCACCACTCACTCTAAATTACCTACTTTCTTTCAAAAACTCATCCAGGCATGTATTCCAGCCGGATGTAAATGCCTTTCCTAGTCCACCAAACTCGTATTTTTCAACCGGAAGTTCCTCTTTTCTCTTCGGCAGTTCCCGAAGCGGACGCCACTCTGGCTTTTCAAATATGTTAGAATTAACTTCTTTTGCTGTCTCATATGCCTGACATGTCGCTCTGTCCTCCTCATAGTCAATATGACATAAATTACAGCCAAAACACGATTCCGGCATATCCATAACCAATACTGCTTTAGCCATCTACTTCACCCACTTTCAAACAATTGCTCGTAAGCATATCTGCCTTGATTAGCTCATAAATAATATCAAGATATGTCCTGCGGTCACTGTATCTGCAATTTGCGTCTTTATGTATTCTTGGATCATTATCATTCCAATCATTAACACCAAAATACACATCACTCACAAGAAGCATTTTTGCACCATTAGCAACGCAAAGATAATAGCAACCATTCTTACCATATTTGCCCTTGCATTTCTTGAAGCCAAATTTTTCAAACTCTTTGGCTTTGACTTTCGGAATTAACATTGTTTTCACCTACTTTCAATAAATCCATAAACTTCTCATACTGTTTCTGCGATACTTTGTTATGCTTCTTATCTTCTCTCAATTCAATTTTAAGGTGTTTTTCTGCAATAGAGGATAATTCCCTCGCTAACACCTTTTTGCCCTGTTGTACACCCTGCATATAGCCTTTAGGTGCTTTTCTCTCGCCTATTGAACCACTAGCACGATTTTCTCCTTGACCGCCTAAACTGACATTCCGAAGCTGATAGCCTTTATCAGCATATAGCTTGATGTAATACTTCTCTTTCTCGTCAAGCTGACTTTCGGGGAAATTCAGAAATTCGACTCGCCAACCATAAGGATTTTTCTCTTTGTCATACAGCTTGTGCTTGCGTAAGCTAAGGTCTATATGCTGTTCATAACCTACAAGGTGGCTAGCCAATCTGCTAAGTGTATGTACCGCCTGTCCGATATAAGCGTATTTAAATCCGTTTTCATCTTCTCGAAGCAAGAAGTATATTCCACTTTTATCATTCAGTTTTGGATTCAGCTTCAATAGTCGCTTTTTGTTTTCCTGTTCTATTGCCTTGGCTCTCACTATGTTCTGATAATTCAAGCGTTACCACCTGCCTTTACTATCTCGATTGCCTTATCAATCCACTTAACATCAGCGTTCATATTCTCATATAGCATATAAGCCTTAGTTTCTTTCAACTGTTCCACAACAGCATCTACATCATAGGCGGTCGGATATTTATCCAGTAATAGCAATACTGTATTTGTACTGAGCAAAGTTCCATTACTTAAAGTAACCGATTCTAAATCTTTCTTTAGTGTATCCGCGTCAATCAATCCCATACTTCCACCTCTTTAGTTAAATGGTAATTCCTCGTCAATATCATCAGGGATTGACATAAAGCTATCATCGGGTTTTGGCTGTGGCTCTGCACTGCTGCCACTTGAATTTTTACTGTCGCAAAACTCCAACTTAGATATGCTGCAATCGTTAGTGTAGACTGTGTTTCCGTCTCTATTCTTGTAACTGCCTGTAGTCCACTCACCGATAACTGCTATCTTTGAGCCTTTAAATACGTGCTTTTCTACTGTTTCAGCAATCTTGCCGAAAGCCACGCAGTTAATGAAATTTGCCTTATCGTCTTTCTTCTTAAAATTCTTGTCAACAGCAAGTGTAAATCTTGCTATTGCCATTGCATTTTCACCCTGTGAATATCTAATCTCAGGGTCCCTAGTTAATCGTCCTAAAAGTGTTACAATATTCATTATTTTTCTCCTGTCTGTTTAATTTTTAAAAAAGGCACTTGCTAATATATCCTTTTGCCTCTTTCATAACTCTTTCAAACTCTTCGTCAGAAATACCATATATCTCTATATACTCGTAACGCGGAGCCCATAATACAATGATTTTATCTTCACTATAAATAGGCACTCTATAATCACCCGCTATAGATGGTGTATCAAACATCTGTATTCCATCTTCAAATCTTTCTTTCAAAAAATTAATTAACTTTTCAATTCTCAAAACGGACATTCATCTCCTTTCCTTAAAACCCATTCCTTGTTACGCTCTGCAACATCCACATTTGCCCCACAAGCAACTTTTTTCATCTTCTCGATGAAACTATCTCTATCAGAATTTTCACTTGATAAATGGCACATTATGACGTTCTGCAAGCTATCTGAATAATTTGCTTTAACAAAATCACAAGCTGTGTCAATACTTAAGTGACCTCTGAAAACGTGATTAGCTTTGCCTGTGTTATCCCTGTCGATTAAATCCTTGTCATAATTCACACCTAAGAGAATGTGATTTATGTCTCTAAACTTCCACTTGATTAGTTCACAATCGGTTATATAAAGCATTCTTCCCATTTCCTTGTGAGTAATCAGAAAGCCGAATATCGGGCAAGGATCGCCGTTTGCGTTTGTATGTGTCCAATTTCCGTCTATTGTCGTTAAGTCAAAAGGCTTTACTGTAAATCCGCCCATATTCATTGATTTACGGCTATTGTCTAAATATGGGGCAAGTATCGGTATTCCCATAGGCTTAAAATCGTTTAATGACTTGCTGTGGTCTAGAGGTGGGCATGACTTATTATCATGCCCCTTATCCCCCTTATGTGCCAATCTAAGCCTTTTTTAATCTCCTTAATCGGTATTCCGCAATCAAGGATAAGCGTTTCTTCACTGTCGGAAGTTAGCAGATAGCAATTTCCGGCTGATGATGAGCCTAAGCATTTAAGTTTCATATACAACCTCCACAACAACCATAAGGCACATTAGTAGTAAATGTCTCGTCTATTTCGCTTGCATACTTGCGGTATTCTTCGGGTATTTCAGATACATCTATCTGCCATTCGCCTTTATAGGCTTCATAGTTTGCACTAATATATCCGCCAGAGTGCCAAAATATAGGATATACACCTTTACGTTTATTCATTTTGATGTCATACCCATTTCCAAATATTACCTTTTCTCCGTCAATCTCGAGCGTCAAATCTCCGCGGCATAAATTAGGATATTTACCTGTGTAGCTTATGAATTTGACATGCTCGGTTACACTTTCTTTATTTGAATTGATTAGCATACTCACACCTCGATTTCATCATCCTGTGGGAACTGAAAAACAATATTTCTATGGTAAATTCCATGCGTAAATTCTATGGCTTCATTTATCCATGCTTCTCTAAGCATTTCCATAGCCTTAATTGTCTTTGCTTCGGTAGAATAAGTTGCAATAAGACTGTTCAGAAACAATTCCGGCGGTTCTGCGACATTTTTAACTGCAACAATTCCATAATTCCCACCACTCCTATTTAATATTGAAAAAACAAAGTTTTCATAAGGAGCATCTATTTTTCCGTCCTGTGAAATTACTCTCATATCAGTCCTCCTCACTCTGCATGAACGGTGGTAGTTCCTCTGACTGCTTGTCGGCTGTGTCGGTCGGCTCTACATCAATTATGTTGTCCTCATCAAAATCTACGCTATTTGCGTTTTCTTTGATTTCATCGGCAACAACCTTTTCTGTATCAAGTTTTACATCTGATACATTTTGAAATTCCTCTTGTGCATATAAACCTTGAAATCTATCTGGAAACGCTTCTCTTAAGGCCTGCACAACAGCTACTTTTCTAATCATTGTGGCTGGTTTTTTCGCCCATTGGCTGTTAAGCGAACCATCTTTTTTTCTTCCTGCGTACTCATCAAAGCCTACTGACTGATACTCGTCCTCTTTTCCGTCAATAAAGATTTTCGCCCAGCCACCTACGATAGTTTCGTTAGGTAAAACCATTGTTCCCTCTCGCTCTTCAACGGCTCCGTCCTTTTTAATTACAATAATTCCTGCTTTCTTTCCCTTATATCGTGGGTCTGCATTGGCTCTCTTTGTAAAAACGTCTTTTCCAGTAACTATTGTGGCTGGGTCGTTGCTTCCATACTTAATAAGGTATGCTTCTCTCAAAAACGGATTTAAGTGCTGGTATCTGCATAATGACATAAACATCATTACTTCTCCGTCAGATACATTGCCGCCGCCGCTTACAAGGTATCTTTTTATCATTGTTGGAGAAATTTTTACCATTTCCCCATTTGATTCATACTCAACTAACTGCGTACTCTCTGCCATAATTAATCCTCCTAAATCTCATTGAAAACTTGAACCGCAAACAGTTCATTAGGTGTCTGTTTGAATAAAACTCCGTCAGATATGACTGTATACATATATCCGTCATACTTAAGCTCTACAGTGTGCTTTTTACCACCCATGTAATAATTTCTCTTCTTAATACTCATGCCTATACCTCCTATAATCCAAGTAACTTTTTAATCACTTCTCTCATTCTCTCGGTTTCGCCACTCAACTGCTTCTCGCTTTTATCAGCAAGTCTAATCACTGTTTTGTACTCTTCCTCTGAAACTGCCTCTTTAAGCGCACGTAAAACAGTAACCGCCTCTGCCATAACATGGCTTTTTATGCCTCTAAATGTAACTTCTCCGTCTTCTGCTTTAATCATTTCTATTCCTCCATATTTTCAATCACAAGCTCTTTGTCCTGTGTGTGCTTTAACATAATCAACTGGTTATCAATCTGTGGTATTCTCCAATCGTCAACGCTCTCTGTATCATCAATAATAATTGGAAAATTAACGCTTGCCACTTTCTGAAAAGCTCGGCATATGTCAACTTCTGTCAGCATTCTTGCACCATGATTTAGGTTTCTTGCATATGCTTCGCCATTGTATACAAAGTCGCAGCACTCCTCGGTATCACCATTTAAGAGCGGTCTAAAAAGCTTTGCTGTGGCAAAATCCAGATACTTATTTACGTCAGCCTGTAAAAGTTCATTCTTCTTACGTGCAAACTCTTTCAGCAAGTCAAGTTTTCTCTCCCAATCGGCAATCTCCTGATTAAGGTCGGTTCTCTTTGTTTCAAGGTCAGCTATGCTATCATCTATACGCTTGTTATTTGCCACACCAAGCTCAATCTTTGTATCAACCGATGAAACTTGCCTTAACAGTTCGTTTCGCTTGTTTTTGAGCTTTCTGATAAGTTCCGATGTATCGTTTTCATCTGCAAGAGCTTTCTCTTTTTCCTCGATTTTAGCTTTAAGTGCCTGGTACTCATTGTTACCTGTCATGTCAACATCAGTAGGTACCATTCCAAGCTCTTTAGCGATGTTATCACGTTCAAACTTGTTAGCAACAGCATCACGCTTTTCTGTCAGCTCCTTAAGTTCTGCTTCAAGGTCAGCTATTTCTTTCTTCTTGTCCTCAATAGCCTGTTTGAATTCCTTGCTGTCACTTAATAATGAATTGCCCTTATCCTCAAGTTCTTTAAGCTTCTTCAATTTTTTATCACTAAAATCAGTTCTCAAACTCTCTATTGTATCTTCCGGCAATCTCTGACCGCACATCGGGCAATTAACACTGCTTTCATCAAAGGAAAGTGCCTTTGCTTTTTTCCAGTCAGTACGTACCTTTGCTAAGTTCTCTGTGTAAATTCTAACCGTACCTTCAAAGTTTTTAATGTTAACCTTTTTAGCTCTTATCATTGACTCTGTTTCGCGGATTGAAGCATTGAAGTCATCAATCTGTAACTGTAGCTCCATGCGCTTTTTCTGATTGTCAGCATTAGCTTTTCTCTCCATGTCTGAAAGCTCAAATTTAAGGTTCATAATGTCCTCTGTGGCTTTCTGCTTGTCCTCTAAAATCTTATTGTAGTCGGACAGCTTATCTTCAATTTCCTTAAGCTGTGGCTCGTATGTTTTCTTCTGCAATTCAAGCTCTGCAAGGTCTGTATACTCATTGGTAGAATGAATTGTATCAATCCTTGTTGAGATTTCGTCTCTTTCCTTGACAAGTCCTTTTGAGCCATTCCTACCGCCTGTGCCATTTAGCTTGCCACGACACACTTTTTTGAGCTGGTCTACATCACCATCGTCAAACATCGGCTTAAGTTCAGCAAACTGCGGAAATATATCGCAGATTTCTTCATCAGTATGTGTGCCAAAATAGCTTGCAAGTGCTAATCTCTGCTCTGCCTGTGACTTGTTGAGCAATGTCATGGCATTTAAACAGAATGGTAATACTCCAAGCTCTGTCATGTTGTCATTGATGTACTGATTATAGTCAGCCATTTTATACGGCACATCATTGATTGAGTAATCGGTAACACTGCCTGTAATCTCACCCTTTTTGTTGCGTTTCTGCCTTGTAACCTTTTTTAGATTCTTTGCTTTTCCACAAATCTCAAAGGTAACAGCTCTTACAATATCAACATCGTCAATCTCAACTCCGTTTTCATCATGTGGTCTTATGCCTGTAATTTCTCTGTCGTTCTCGTCATGGCAATTCAGCACATCAAGAATAATTCTCTTAACTGTCGATTTGCCGACTTCATTCTGACCGGACAACACCGTTTTCATCGAAAAATCTGTGTCTAATGTGTTTTTGCCGTAGAATTTACAAAAATTCTGCGCAAATACATGTGTAATCTTCATTGCGTTTCCTCTCTTTCTATTTGTTTATGGTTTTTAAAATCAAATTTCCGTGTAGGCTTGATTTCTTCACTACTCTTAAGTATGAGTCCGACTCCGATACAAAAAGCCACTCGCTCGCCACGTAATGAGCCTTATTGAGCAATAACTTCTGCTCTCTTGTTAATGGCTTCAATCGGTATCTCGTATCGCCTAGCCTAATTCGTCTTACATTGTTGCTCATTTAGCTTCTCCATTTCTTTATCTAATAACGCTTGAAAGTCAAACGATTTGTCCTCGTGCCGTTTAGCTCGATATAATTCTTGTAGGTAATCGTTAGCAATCTGACGCTTCAATTGGCTACCAATCGCAGTAGATGTCAAGGTTTCCATTTCCGCTCCCTTCGTCATATACAATTCCTTGTATGCCAACAGGAGTATCAACCACAGTTCCGTGTGGCAAATCATCACTTGCAATTACCACATACTCATTTTCATCAACTACCAATCCATGCTCATTTAAATGTCTGCCCGGAATATTAAGTCCACCCCCAGGTAACACTCTCTGTGAGTACCACGTATAAGTGTAATCGCCATATCTGACTCGTCCTAGCTTCCTAAATCGGCTACAACTGTATTTCTTGCGGCAAGTCGGAACTGTTGGCTCCTCATAGGTCTGCTCAACCACAACCGGTTCATTCTGAACTACTGTTGGTTCAATCTTCCCTAGCATTACGCTATTTAAATAGGAAGTAACACCGGCTGTAAGCTCAATTTTGCTATCTGCTTTCGTTGCTATTGGCTTTAAGGTCATAGTTCCAATTATTAAAGTCGATAACATCAATATCCTTTTTCTTCTCATGCGGTTCGCCCTCCTCTATGAGACATATTGCAATCAGTATCAGCCAAAATACTGTTACGATTGCTCCAACGATAATACTCGCTGTCTTAATTCCGTATGCCACCGATAATCCAAGGAAAAACGCAAATGCCAATGCTCCGAAAATCGAGTAGCCGCAGCCTGTGCAGAATTTTTGCTTTAAAGTTCTTTTTCTCATACAATCACCTCGCTATGCAAAACTCTGTTGAGCGTTTGCGTCCTGAATAAGCTCGTCAAGATACTTAGGCACGACATAGCAATCAATGAACTCATGCACATCGTCTATATACTTCCTCTTGATACTCTTATAAGTAGATACGCAACCATACTCACGCTTTAACTGTGTCCATATATCAGAAAATGTCTTATGTCTGATACTGTTATCCCTGTATGCTTCGCTCTGCTTGCCACCGAGGATATTTACAACTCTGCGCTTAACATGCTGTTGTATCTCGTCAATATCGCAACTGTAAAGTGGTACATTTTCCTTAAGCTCGCTCACATCATCTTTGATGTCGTTTACTTTCTGCTCTAATTCTGTATAGCCTTGTGCCAAAAGCTGTATCTGACCGCCTGTTGTCTTTGGCATACCATAACTGCCTGTTTTTCTGATTGACGGAAGTACCTCTGATGTAACCCATTCTGTAAATCTCTCTGCGCTTTCTTTACGGCTCTGAAAGATTGTCTTGTAAAGATTACTTTCGTCAATAAAAATCATCTTCTGCTTGCCACCATTTGTAAGGGTATCGGTAGTAACTATACCCTTTTGTCTTAATCTGCTTTTGCAATCAGAAACATTTTTGATTTCTAGCACTCTGCATATATCAGCCAAGCAAAACATAGGTTCATCATTTATTACCGCTGTTCGGACTTCTCCAAACTCTTCATTGTTGAAAATTTGTAAATCGTTCATGTTTTCTCCTTTCTGTGGTATAATCTCCTCATTAGATAATAAGGAGGTGAAACAAATGACTCATGATGAAATTCATGATTTAGCAATCGTATATGCAAATTCAAAGTTAGCCGAATACCAAATAGACAGCCGTAGTGCCGTAATGTGTGGCAATACTGAAATGTCTGTTGAGGAAATTCAGTATCTTAAATCTGCTTATCAGTTTGCACTAAATCATCTGACTGAATAGGTGTATATCTTTCACCTTTCAGTGCATGAGAAACAGCATTGCAAATATTAAGGTGATGTTTCTCATCATTGTTTATGGATTGCTCAATACGTTTTAAAGTACTGTCAATGCTTTTTAATGTGTTGAGCATTTCTTTTCTCACGAACAACCTCATTCCTACTCCTTTCTCTCTACTCAATAAAATAAGAAACTTCTACGCCAAAATAATTAGCAATCTTAATTAGCTTGTCTGTTTTTGGCATTGATTTTCCCGACTTCCAATCTGAAAAAGTACTTCGCGCCATTCCAAGCTCTTCTGACAGTTTGTAAAACGAAACGCCTCTAGCTTTTATGAGCGTATCGAGTTTCTTAAAGCTCGCCTGTCTTTTTTTTTTGTTCAATTTCCCATCTCCTTTCTTGACAATAGTTAGGAAATCCGTTACAATAAAAAGCGCCATATTAGGCAAAATACGCTAGGAGGTAAAAGCCTTGAAAGCAATTTTGATTTTGCCTGTTCCATATTTGCGAGGTCGCATTTAATATGTAGCAATCGGTGTAGCGCATTTTGGGCAGTAAAGCTCGATAAAAAATCATGGTTGGCATATCCGGTAATATGCCGTGCTACGCTAGATACTCCTCTCAATCCGTCAGCTAATGGCAACTAAAATGCTGAGCTTAAACTGCATAAGTGACGGAACATTTAAAGAAGCATTGGTACTACACAGTGCGTCGAAAGACTGCAAAATGTATGTGGTGTAAAAAATAAGGCAACGGCTGTTGGTGGTAGTACACTAACAGCTTTTGTTTTTAGTTCAAAAATCCTAACTAAGCCTTGATAAAAATTAGAAAATCGTGTATACTATGAATTGTCCAGAAACATAATATTATTTTCTCAATTTTATTTTTATTGAGTTGAGATTTCCTAACTTCTTTTTTCATTCTACATTAGGAAGTCTTATTTGTCAACCCCAAATGTTGAGAAATCACAACTTTTTTTAAAGGAGATTTTCTATGTACGAAAGATATTGTAAATTAAGAGACTCAAAAGGGTTAAATGATTCAGAAGTGGCTAAATATGGCGGTTTCCCTAAAAGTACTTTTTCGGATTGGAAAAAAGGAAAAAGCTGTCCAAAATTGTTTAAGTTGGTAAAAATTGCAGAATGTCTTGATTGTTCACTTGATTATTTAGTTACCGGAAAAGAGCACCATTCAGTTGTCGAGGAAGCAACAAAAGACTTGGCTTTGTCGAAAATGGATAGTAGAATCAAAGACTACGCGTTGAAATTATCTAAATTGTCGGATAAAGAGCAAGAAAATATTATGAATTTAATAGATATGATGTATGAAAAATACTCAAAATAAATTAAATTAATAAGAAAGGTGGTATTTTATTATGAGTAAAACTGTTAAATGTCCTAAATGGGGCTGTGATGGTGTTGGCATACCTGTTGATACCAAGAAAAAATTCTCATTCGGTAAAGCACTTGTTGGCAACACAGTAGGCGGTCTCTTCGGACCTGTCGGTGCCGTTGTCGGTACAGCTACCGGAATTAAAGGTAAAAACGGCAAAACAAAGTTTGTGTGTTCAAAGTGCGGTAACGTTTGGGAAAAGAAAATATAACCACAAGGCAGAGTTTTTACTCTGCCTCTATTTTTCCCTTAATAAATATGTACAAGTACAATAACAGGTCTTTATCTTCCAAGCCCTCAATCATTTTAATTATTTCTTCCTTATATTCCATACAACACTACCTCCGATACATCAATTATAGAACATTTGTTCTTAAACGTCAATATTAGGACGGCAGAAAAATCCACCGCCCTACCGAAACTTGAAGAGTTCTCTTATTTGAGAACATTGTTACTGTAGCACTTTAAAGCGTTTTATTTTGTCGAATATTGACAACATGGACTGTTTTGTAACCCTATTCCTGTAAAATAATTGAGAGGGCTTATGCTCTCTCTTTTTATGTGCAAAATCCTATTTGTGATAGTCTGCTAAACCAAAGTTTAGATAAAAAATTTACTATTGTAGCTGTAAATGATACAGTTGATAATATATCTATTGGGGCTAACGGAACTGTTCAGGTTGATTATACTAAATTTAAACCAGTAAAAGGCTACACTAGAATAATAGTAAATACATCTTTTTGGAATGCAACTACAAACGGTGGCGGTTATTCTAATGCTTTTGTGTATAGTATGCTATATGCTTCGTCAGGGGTAGGAATACAGATAAAAAACATTGCTAATGCTGGTATAAGAGTAAAATTATCGGTTACATGCTTATATTTTAATTCATATATTGAAAGTTTAGTAATTCCAACACCTATATCTTAAACAAATCCGATTGTAAACCAATATCTCTTTAATAAATAGGAGTAACTAAATATTAACTTTTACAAATGTATCATATATTTAGTAAGAAATAAAAATTATTCAGATATATATATTAAATCGGCAAGCAAATAACTACCTGATGCAAGTATTTGATTTAAATATACCACATACACTTTATTTGTATCGTCATATTGAATTGTATTTATTCGATAATTTCCTTTGTTAGAAGTATTATAATTAACTATAACATTTATAAGTCTGTATCCAGTTTTATAGCCAATATATAAAAATGAATATCCTGTTCCCTTAATTTGTTGACTTTCTAAATGAACCAAATGCATATTACCTAAACTCTGGTTTAATTCATCGTATTTGTCATTCAAAATCTTGCCTTGACTCGCGTCTAATGCGTTTCCAGTGGTAGAAGTCGTGAGGTTATTCGCCAAATCTTTAAAGGCAAAGCTTTTCAAATCAGCGAACCACTTCTTAATTTTTCCGAAGCCGACCGACACTTTTTCACCAGAAACAAGGTTTGCTCTAGTTGTTGTAGCGGCAAAAGTAACTGTTGTATCGCTTATATTTCCACCTTCTGCAACCGCTCCGATATTGGCAGGAGTTATGTTTACATTTCCTCTGCGATAATATACTTCTTTTGCGCCTTTTACTCCTGTTACCGGTGTGCCGGCAAGCACATCCCAATATCTATCAACAGTTAAATATACGTTACTTCCGGCAGGAATTATATTACCAGCCCCCTCTTTAAAATCAGTGGTTGTGGTAAACTGGTCGGTTATATTGTACATATCACCAGAATTAGCATCCGCTGTGCTCGGTAAGTCGGCAAAGCTGATTGTTCCAAGAGGTCTTAATGCTCCGCTGAAGCTCTCAGATATTTCTTTAACTTGCTCTGCGTATTTTTGCGCTTCCGACTCGCTCTTTGCAGAGTTAGTCTCACTTGTCCTAGCATTAGTTTCAGAAGCCTTGGCTTTTGTTTCGCTTGCCTTAGCATTGCTTGCAGAAGTTGACGCACTGGTAGCAGAAGCCTTGGCATTAGTTTCACTGTTTTTTGCGTTAGCTGCGCTTGTAGATGCATTAGTCTCTGATTTCTTAGCATTAGTTTCACTGGCCTTAGAATTTGTTTCGCTTGTCTTAGCGTTACGTGCAGAGATAGACGCACTGTCCTCACTTGTCCTAGCATTAGTTTCAGAAGCCTTGGCTTTTGTTTCGCTTGCCTTAGCATTGCTTGCAGAAGTTGCTGATTCTTGAGCTTTGCTTGTGGCAAGTTCTGCCGATTTTTGAGCTTGTGAAGCAGAACTGCTTGCTGAGTTGGCTTTTTCTGCCGCAGCTTGTGCTGATTCTTGAGCCTGTGATACGGATTCTGCCATGCCGTCAAGATAGTTCTGAATAAGTCTTTGAATTTCAGTGTTAAAATCCTCAACAGTTCCCATCCGCTTAACTATTCCGGGTGCGAAACACATCCATATCTGCTGTTTTTTCGTATCGGAGTCGGTCGATACCGCCCATTCTCCGGCTTTCATTTTTAAGGGGTCAAACTCCGCGTATGCCCCTCGTCTCATTTGAATTGCCATAAGCTATACCTCGCTTTCGTCAATGCCTAATTTCTGACACAATCTTGAAAACTTATCTTCCAGTTCATCTGTGTGTTTTTGCATCTTATCAATCTTCTGCTCGTCTCCGGCAAGTCTTAAGATTAGGAATTGCTCATAGTTCATGCCATAGTACAGTGTATCATCATCCGATGTTGCTTTATTTTGGAAAATCATATCAAGATTTTCATCGACATGTCCTTTATCTTTAAGGTTTTTGATTATATCCTGTGCCATTGCTCCAAAATATAACGGTTTGTCTGAATATCCTTGTCTATTAAGATTGTATTGAAATAAATCGACTGAGCCTACTGCGTCAATATAATCTTGATTAATCGCTTTAATATTCTTTTTTAAGCGTTTATCTGATGAACTCCATACCCAAGTAGCATCAACTTGGAAACTTAAGGCACTGCCATTCCAAGCGCAATGATATGTATGACCTGTTGCGTCACCACACATTGCATATCCTCTATCGGTTTCTCTAAATTTATCAGAGCCTATCTCTTGAGCATACATTGTCTGTGCACCTATAGAGCCTGTGGCTCCGTAAAGTGTAATCAAATTCTCACCATTTTTAACAATTCGCAAGACCGCACCATTCATCCAAAGCTCATAATTGTTTCCTGAATTGTCAGTAGCTGTTAAATCAATCGTTGAATTACTTAAATTTCCGTTCAGTGCAATACTTCCACCGGACATATTAAAATTTGAAGCGGTTACTTTTCCATCGTTGTCAACTACAAACACTCCATTTCCAATATCAATTGTTCCGCCAACAATATTCTTGCCGGTAATTGTTGTTCCTGTGATGTTCTCAGCGTCAACTGAACCAGCCTTAACATCAAGTGCATTTACATAGCTTGTAGTCACTGTGTCTTTGGTTATCTGAGTGACTTTAGCAGTAGCTTCAGCCACATTATCCCAAGCAATTTTCACACCGCTATCAAGTGTCAAGCCTTTATTGTCAAGGGTGACCAGTGTTTTACCTTTTGCATCCTTAACATACTGCACACCACTTACATTGTTTTCCCCGCCTAAAGTAAGTGTTCCGCCATGCGCCCAGTCAAAATTAATGCCGATAGCCGACATGACATTGAAAATAGCGTTTCCGTCTTTATCAATTCCGGCTTTCCATGTTTTGCCGTAATCATTTGATACAGCCATGCCATTAGCCGTCATTTTCCACTGTATGTTGCTTGAATTAAGGTCGGCTTTATTGTGCATAATGTAAATAATTGAGCCATCCTCTTGTACCTGTTCAGTCTTAAAAAGTCCGAGTGATTGAGACATTAGCTGTGTCAGTAATTGCATTTGCTTGTCATATGCACTTAGTTGTATCTGTGCAACTTTCCTAGCCTGTACAATAGCCTTTGTCTCATTACTGAATTTATCAGCACTATTCCTTGAAGCATTTTCAGCATCGCATGAAATTTTAGTGCCACTTCCAACTGTAAAAGTTCGGTTAGAAATAAAACAGCTATAGGTATTCTGCTTGCGGTCTGTCACAAGTGCCACATCTCCACTCTCAATCAGTGGGTTTGACAAGAGTGTAGCGTCAAGAGGTCTGAACCTCATGCCACCGATTTTTTTGAAGATATAATTTGCAACTGTCTGTGCCTTGTCTGCCGAAATAAACGGATTATCAGAGATTGAGACTACATATCCCTCTTTTCCGGCAAGTGCATTAACATCTTTTGTCTTGTCCTCTTTTGAGGTTACAGTTACCTTTACCCCGGTGATAACAACATCATCGGTCGCAACATTCAAGTCTTTTTGCGTGTAAATATTGTGGTAATTTCTCGTTTCTGTAAATGTTCCACCATCAACGCTATCTCCACTTGAATAGTCGGTGAAATTTCCACCATTCAGTGTATCTCCGTCAGAGTATGGTGTAGTTTTTGTGCTAAAAGTTCCACCATTGTAATTTTGGCTCCCAAACTGGCTCATATCATACCACTCGATAAGCAATTCACCATCGTGACCGCATTTGCCCCATAATCCGCTTAACTGTAAGATGTAAGCTATTACCTGTCCATATGTGAGTTTTTGATTATCACTAGGTATCTCGTTAATCACGTAATCAGAGTTATCAAATCTCGCCATAGTAAAAGGTACATCACACTTAATACAAGCGTCTCTGACTACCTCATACGCTGTCGTAGGGTAGCTTAAATTGCTGTCATACTCACGATTGAAATTATTAATATTGTCAAGGCAAGTAAGCGTTATGAGTGAGCCGTCATAGCTTGTCTCGCTGACTCTATACTCACCAATTTTTAGTTTTTCGGTTGTGCCGTCAGAAAAACTTTTTGAAACATATGCTGTTACGCTTGCCTTATCAAAATCATACTTGCTGTAATCTTCATAAATGTTATTCAGCTTAATTTTCAGTTTTCCGGCAATCAAAGCCCCGATTGTGAAAGTGCCATTACTCGATGTTGAGTCATTGACCTCGAAGCCGTTTGCCCACAGCTCACTATCACTAATAGGAATTTTTTCACCGCTTGCCGTAACTATGTCAGCAAAACAATTTACATTTATATCATTATCGAGCATTACTGCCCTTTGCCATTTAGCCGATACGTTAAGCATTAAATCACCGCCTTATACTTCTATGAGGTCGAAACTCAATGTCTCATACCTCTTATTGTTGATAGTCCATATCTTGATAGGTGCGCTTCTATCACCTACATAGAATGTACGTGTTTCATCAGTGCCACTCATAGCGTCAGGATATGTTACTCTGATATATTCGGGGTTTACCATTTGAAGTATCCTTGCTGTCCTAGCTGTGTCTGTACCACTCCACGACAATTTAAGTTGCCGTTTCTGCGCTATTCTATTCTTGTGCATTTGAGCATCCTGTGTTCGCCCACTGTCGCTTGCAGACACATCAATCATGCCCCATTCAAAAGTTGATGGAGTGGGTAATGCCACTCCATCTACTAACATCATTGCCATATTGTTACCTCGTAAAAAGACACCCACGCAAGGGTGAGTGTCTTAGCCAAATTCATTTGCTACAATATATCGTTGTCCGTGCTTTGCCTTGCCTACTTGTGTCATGCGATAGAGCGTTTCACTGTCGCACTTAAACACATTTTCAATGACAGGTGCAGAGTTTCCGCCGGCATTATAGTTCATCATTACTTGTGCCATTCCTTCCATGACAGCCTGTTTAATTCCCTCGGTGATTTGCCGGTTGTTTGCAACTACGTTTTTGCCGTTTGAGAATTTACCGACTAACTCATTGTGATTAATGAAAGCCATGCCGTCCTCTCCCCTTGGGAAAATTCCACCACTAGCAAGCCTTGGAATATGTACTTTCGGAACTAACGATACTCCGTTCCAATTTGCACCAGCCACCTTAGCAGCCACAGAAACAACTTTGTTAAATCCTCTTAATAAAGAATTAATTCCACTGACAACAAAATTAACCCCATTCTCTATTTTTGATATAACGTAGTTCATAGCCCCTGTGACACCGCCTCTTATTGAACTCCACACATAATTAAACGCGTTTGTAATTCCGTTTTTCATAATATTAAAGCAGTTCGTGATAGGCGAAATAACATTGCCATTAAACCAACCCGCCACGCTTTGCCAAGTAGATATAACAAAGTTCTTTGCTACGCTAAGTGCCGATGTTATGCCAGCTTTCAACATATTAAAAAAGTTTGAAATCGGTTGTATTACTGTACCGCTAAACCAACTTGCCACCCCTTGCCATGTTGAAAATACAAAATCTTTTGCTGTCTGTATCGTTGTCTGTATAAGCGTTTTTAAAAAATTAAACAGATTTGAAATTGGAGTAATTACATTATTATTAAACCAGCTTGAAGCTACTATCCAAATTGCTTGAATTATTATCCAAACACCTTGAAAAATCTGTTGTGCTCGTGTAGCAAAGCCTTTAAAAAAGCCAACTATCGGCTCAATTACTGTGGAACTAAACCATTTCGAAGCTCCTTGCCACACAGTTACTATGTCTTTCCATAAAGAACCGAAAAAGCCACTTATGGTTTTCCACATATCTTTAAAAAATGAAACTACAGGCTCAATGACATTTTCATTGAACCAATCGCCAACCGTTGAAAATAGTTCACAAATTGTGTTCCAATTATCTTTTACTAAAACAACGATTGTTGATACTGCCGCCACTATTGCTCCAACAATTACCGCCGGCAATGCTGCCACACCAGCTAATATTGCTCCGATTGTGGCTAATGCAACACCTATTACCATTAGAATTTCATTTATCCAACTAAATCCGTCTTTTAACATTTTGACAAAATTTACAATAGATAAAATTGTTCCGGCTATTGCCGAAAAAGCAGAACCAATTGTTGCTAATAGGTCTACTGCCCCTGTTCCGAATGCGGCTGTTATTGCATCACCCAAGCTTAAGCCACTAAATAATCCCTCTATGAGCAATCCAAGATTAGTTGACAATGAGGCGAAAATCGTTTTAAATGCTTGCATTATTGCCGTTCCAATGCCGGCTCCTTCTACAAGCTCAAATCCAATTTTTGAAGCAATTGCTTCTGCTATTGCTTTCGATAATGATTTTCCAATAAAAGCAAGTGCCACTGAACCCAATTTTAACGAAATTATCTTTTTTATCAGCAATGTGCCAACTATTATCTCAACAGTTTTAATGTCTAAATTGCTTAAAAAGTCCGTAATGCCTTTGAGTACGTCTTTCCACGACACATTTTTAATTGCCGTGGTTAGCATGGTGTATATTCCTTGTACCCATGCATTAATAGTTTTTGCTAGTAACGCAAAATCAAAATTCTTAAAAAATCCATTAATGCTGTTAGCAATCGACAAGCCAAAATTAGTCCAGTCGAATGTTGTACCGAATGAATTGAGAAAATGCAAAGCTGTGTTCAGTGAACCAGCTATTGTTGCACCCAAATCGTAAAAGAGTCTTGGGCTGATTAAGCCATTAAGGAAGTCTGCAAGTCCTTTTCCGAAATTGTCAGCTTTCTGATATATCTTCTTCCAATCAATGCTCTCCATAGCACTCGCAAGAGCGTCACCGATGTACTTTCCGAGTGAGTATAAATCTTTGATTGATGATTTGTATTTTTCAATCAATCCATCGGTCTTTTTCAGTGAGCTATCAACGCCACCGCCAGCTCCACCACCACCTGAACCACCACTGCCTGAACCGCCACCACTGCCACTATCGCTGTTATCGTCAAGTGCGTGTATCTCATCTATACTAAGCAGTGTCTTTTTCAGTTTTTGTGCTTTCTTGTTGGAACTATCAGCGTTATCACCAATATCACCAACTCCGTCAGCTATGTCCTCCATGCCGTCAACAGTAGCACCGCCACCACTTATCTCGATAGTCCAACCGAAGATTGCTCCGAGTGCGTCAGCTACAGTTCTTGTAAAGCTGATAACCTTGAGCATTATTTTACTTAAGGCTTGAACAAACGGCTTTAAAGCATTGATTACTACGCTACCTATGATACTGCCCCATGCTTGGAACTCTTGCTTAAGGACTCTTACACTATTCGCCCATGTCAATTTGTTATCGTAAAGGCTTTTTATCCTCTACTTCTTATAGTTTCCTATAAGTTCAGCGTACATTTTCAACCACAAAAATAAGACGCATCTCTACGTCTTATGGTTGTCGAGCACTCTTGGGAAGATTATATTTATTCACTTCCTACGCGTTACAGTGTCAATCAGCCTTTCGCTATCTGATTGATTACCTCGGTATTGACTTATTGATGTTTAAATCAACTTAGTTTTCACCGACTTTGCTCGATTTTTCATCAGCATATTACTATGCTGCGCGACACATGAAACTAACGTTTCGTTTATCGGCTGTCTTGGCGAAGTCTCCCTGTGCAGCTTGCGTATTTGCCATGACATAATTATATCTTAGCAATACCTTTTCAGCTTGCGTCATGGACTTGATATTTGCGTCAAGTCCATTTTTCATAGCCCACTCTGAAAGTGTGGCTTGTGTTAAATCAAGTCCGTATCTCCTTAATGGTGCGATTGTTCCTGTGAAAATGGATTGTAAGCTCTTTGCAACATCAGCTTGGTCTACATCGTAGAATGAAGCCATGTCGCCCGCTAATTTTGTAAGATTAAGCGACATATCAGCCATACTGTCTGTGGTCTTGTATAGCGTGTTATTTTGGCTCATAAGAGCTTTATTTGCCACTGCCGTACCATTTGCCACTTGCTCTGATGAAATACCTATAGAAGTACCTAGCGCTTGGAAACGGCTTGATATTTGCTTAACTGTCAGTTCCGACATTCCAAAGTCTTGAATTGATGTTTTTGTAAAATCATCAACTTTGCTTGCCATGTCACCAAACGTGGTATCTACTACGTTTTGAACCTCTGTTAATTGGCTTGCTAAATCAACTGCACCGCCTATTTTTCCGACAGCTCGCATAACCAACCAATAAGTTGCGTAAAACTTACCGATAGTTGAAGCTAAGCCTCTAAATCCGCTTCTTGTACTCTTAATTGACTTAGTTGTGTTTGAAAAGCCTGTTACAAGTGACCTACTAGCCGAGCCGACTTTTGAGCCTTGTTGTGACAGATTAGCAAGCGCATTAGTCATTTGAATAATGTTGTTGCTGACTCTCGGTGCGTTAGATAATGTTGTCATTACCTCTTTTAAGGCACTGCCAAGGTTTCTGATGTTATCTGCAGCATAACCGGCTGATTTTGAACCGAGCTTTGAGATTGAAGCTGTTAGCTGTGTAATCTCTGCTGATTGCTTTGATATGCTCGCAAAGCCCGACAATTCTGTTGCCATGCTCTTTAAAGCACTTGCCGAGCTGACAAGCCTTGCAGTATCAAGGTTGCCGAGCTTTTCCATGTTAGTTGCAATCTTGCTAAAGGTACGTGTGTCAATACTGCTCACACTTCTAAGTGATGTTGCAAGTTGTGACATTCCGCTCGCAAAATTGCTTATGCTTGCACCGTTGAGGGAATTGAGAGTACTTCCAAGTCCTTGCAACTTGCTTTGCAAATTGCTTATGGCTTTAGTCGCTTGCTGTGCGTCCGACTTGATTTGAAGCTCAATGCTCTCTGCCATTTTCTCACCTCCCTGTAATAAAAAAGAGCTACCCTAAAGTAGCTCTCATGTATTTATCCTTTGAGCAGATAGTATGTTGTAATCAATCCAACATATCCGTCTTGCTTAAGGCCTCTATTCTTTTGAAATACCATGACACATTTAGTGAGGTAGTCGCTCCACTCTTTGTAATCAGTATCAAGTTTGTAAAAATGATACTTGTCATGCAGAGTTTTTCTCAACCACTTAATGGCTGTCGGGCAGTTATGCTTCTGACCGCTCCACAGATTGTGATTTTTAGCAAATCTCTGTGAATTAACTCCAAATCTGCCATCCTCTTTAAGCTCATTTGTGTCAAATCCGATGTTCATGGCATGTTGCCATTTTCTTACATTATCATTGTCGAGGTAATATTCCTCATTGCCTTTCCAAGCGTTATTCTTTACCGGAGTTACCGTTGGTGCCGGAGTTACCGTTGGTGCCGGATTATTCTCTATTCCATCACCCTTACCAAGCTCAACATAGAGTAAGTTAGCGTCAGTGCTGTTATTCAGACCGCTACAAGTAAACGCGCTTGAATACTGCCAGCCATACAGAGGATGTTGAATAACAGGCTTCTTTGCACTGTTAGGCTCATCACCTATAGACATTCCCTTAGTTGACGGATAACGTGCAATCCAAAATGGACAATTAATCTGATTTGCGTATGGTGCAATGTACTGATTGTAAAAGCTAAGCCCTGTGTATACACCAAAGTTAAGTCCAGCGCTCTTGATAACGCTCTGATATGTGTTGATAATATCAATAAGCGTCTGTCCGAGTCCTTGCTGGCACTTGTCCTCAACATCCAACCAAACAAAGGTTTTTCTTCCGCTAAGTGTCTGAATGACCTTATTTGCGTCCATCTTTGCCTTGTCTACTGTTGTAGCGTATGAGTAGTTATAAACACCTTGTATTGGCATTCCTACATCAGTACAGCCTTTCCAGTTTTGCTCAAAGGTTTTATCCGGATTAAGGTCTTTGCGGATTATTTTAAGGATTGCAAATTGAACCCCAGCCCACTTAACCTTACTCCAATCAATATTTCCTTGATATGACGATACGTCAATTCCTTTATATGCCATATTTTCACCTCATTAATCAGGACTTTCAGGTAATCCCGACCGTCTTAATGCGTTAATTCGTTGCTTCATTTCGTAAACAGCAATTTCCTCGTTAGACTCCTTGTATTTAGGCTCGTTATCTTTTGAGTATTGCTCATTTAATGATTTCTCAATGTATTTTGCTCTTGCCTTGTTGCCGTTCAATGCCCTGTCGATAGCTGTAAGAGTTGCACTTAATCCGTATGTGCCCCACCAAGCCCACATGTTGGAGTCGGCTTCTCTTTGTGCAAGCATATAAGCCTTTGAATAAGGCTCTAAATCAGCCGGACAAGACATATCTATGTCCTCAACGCTAAATCCATAGCCTTTAGTTACCAAAAGCCAATATGGGCGGATTTCGTTACAATATACTTCCCATGTAAGCTCTTTTACTTCTTGATTGGTTTCTTCTTGGCTGTCTGTACCTCTTTCGCCAGCATCTTTGATAAAAAACTGTTTTTCTCCATTTCAGCCGACAAATCGTTGTAGAGCGACATTATATCTCCACCCTCTTCATTCTCTGGGTCGAGATAATCGTCAAGCAAATCATACATCTTCGCTAATTGCTTCTCTTTTGCTTCTTTATCGTCAAAATCAAAGCCAAATTCGTCAGCGTGAAACTTTTGCAAGCCCACGAGCAAAAACTCCGGTAAAAATCCAAGCATGTTGTCAATGACTTCAAGTCCCTCGCCCTTTTGCTCCATTCCTACGAGCCTTGGGATAATTTTATTCTTATATACCGGTGCATATCCGAATTTAACTGTATACTCTTTTCCACTTAATTT
>ULQL01012826.1_pt1 | contig 24370 bp, 21 predicted proteins | sample 1954411 | NCBI WGS metagenome assembly ULQL01 (sample SAMEA4835654, study PRJEB28245) | human gut metagenome | biome: gut microbiome; material: fecal sample | place: Denmark | collected 2008 | reverse complement strand
TCATTTCGATGACGATACTTTCCATATTTCTCGACGAGCTCGGATTTTTCCGATTTCTTGCAAGTATCACGCTCAAACATGCGCGAACGGGACAAATGAAGCTTTTCCTCTATTTATATATAACAGTTTCGGTCCTTACCGTTTTCACATCAAACGATATAATAATCCTCTCTTTTACTCCGTTTATATGTTATTTCGCAAAAAATGCGAAAATAGATCCTTTACCGTATCTCGCCGCGGAATTTGTCGCCGCCAACACTTGGAGTATGCTTTTCATCATAGGAAATCCGACAAACATTTATTTGGCAACGGCAAGCGGTATAGGATTTCTGGAATATATAAAATACAGTTTTTTGCCCACAATTTTCGGCGGATTTATCTCCTTTCTCGCGCTTTTTCTGCTTTTCCGCAAAAAGCTGAACGCCCCTACGCAGGCGGAAAGCGAAAAAGTAAAAATAGAAGACAAGCTTTCCCTTTTTGTCGGCATAGCGCATCTCGGAATATGCACGGTATTCCTCGCGATAGGCTCATACATCGGAACAGAAATGTGGCTCGTCTCTTTATGCGCCGTTATAAGCCTTTTCATATTTAATATTATCATCGCACTATTCCGCAAGAAAAAACCGGAAGCTTTTATATGCTGTCTGAAACGCGCACCGTATCAATTAGTTCCGTTCGTTCTTTCCATGTTTGTGATAATAGTGGTCCTCGGAGACATCGGATTCACTGAAAAAACAGCGGCTTTGATAGGCGAAAAGCTTCCGATAATAAAATACGGCATATCTTCTTTCCTTTCGGCAAACATTATAAACAATATCCCCATGAGCGTGCTGTTCTCTTCCATTATCGCAGAAAGCGGAAGTGCCGCGGGACTTCCGGCGGTGTTTGCCACGGTGATAGGCTCCAATATCGGTGCGTTTTTTACACCCATCGGCGCTCTTGCGGGAATAATGTGGAGCTCTATAATCGGCAAACACGGAGTAAAATTCGGTTATACCGATTTTCTGAAAGTGGGATTTACGGTTGCCGTCCCTACGCTCATATCTTCCCTTCTGGGACTTTTTGTATCCTTCCTCATATTCTGAACCGCATGACGCAGAATCCGAATACGGATATTCCGATTTTCATTTTGCGAAATTCCCGACATTTCATGTAAATAATAAAAAACATAACTTTTTTCAAAAATTCACCGAATCAAATCCTAAATCCGCGACTTATAGACGAAAGCTTTCAAAGAGGTGACAAATGCATTTACCTGAAATTCAAAATCATATGGATTATTTGTTCAAAGTCGCGATGAAAAAATGCGGAAGATTAAACGAAGCGGAAGATCTTGTCCAGGAGGTTCTTCTCTGCGCTCTTCAATATCCGAAAGAGATAGAGGACATAAGAGCATGGCTTCTCACGGTACTGAACCGTAAATATTACGATATGCTGAGGAAGAAATACAAACTTCCCACCATAAGCATAGACGTACTGCCCGAAGAAGCAGAACCGTGGGAAACGGACGAAGACGATGAAAATATCGACGCTTCCGCTGTGCGCAGAGAAGCGGCATATCTTGCGGATAAATACCGCGCCGTTATTGTAAAGCATTACTTTTACGGCGAAAAAATACAGGATATCGCAAAAGATCTCGGCATTCCGAAAGGGACCGTACTTTCGCGCCTTTCCTGCGGCAGAGAACAAATGAGAAAGGGGCTAAATATGAACGAAGCATACGAAAAACAAAGCTATCAGCCTGAAAGACTTGATGTATGCTGTAACGGAACTCCCGGACTTAACAGTGAACCATGGTCAGTGGTAGAAGACGATCTTTTAAAACAGAACATTCTTATAACCGCCTATAAAGAACCGCTTACCGTCGTGGAAACAGCCCGCTCGCTCGGAATTCCCACAGCATATATCGAAAACGCGGTAAACGATCTTGTTTCGGCAGAGCTTATGAAAAAAACGGGAAACAAATATTTCACCGATTTTGAGATAACCTCTCCTGAACAAACGCTCGAAAAGCTCGATACGGAAATAGCTTTTATCGATGAGCATTACGAAGAAATATCGGATATCGTAAAGGAATACAATAAAGAAATCGCGAACACCGATGTTTTAAATGCTCTTTCAGATGAAAAGGCGGAAAAGCTGAAATATTACTTCACACTTCATCTTTTCTCCTCTGCCGCGCATATGGCGATGAAAAATTTACTTTCCTCCGATACAGAGGAATTTCCGGATCGTCCCAACGGAGGAAAATGGATAGCTTACGGAGCAAAATATCCGTTGGATTTCGATTTTTCAAAATACCGTGCGTCAAAATACTTTTACGGCGGTATGAGAGAGAGCAAATTCAAAGATTTTCTCGGAGCGAAATCCATAAACTTAAAAGTATATGATTCTCAGCCGCAGCTCAACAAATATCAGTGCGGACCTGTATACATGGACGACGGAGATCTTGCAAAGCTTCTGTATATTATATCAAGAGGTATCCCCTTTGAAGCAACGGGTTTCGAAACTATGTTTTTGGAAGATATCCCACATCTTATAAAATGCGGCGTATTAAAAGACAACAGCACCGTAAATATTCCCATGATAACGCCCGACGAATACAAGGCTCTCGATAAGATAAGAGCCGCGCACACGAAAGCTTTTGCGGATAAACTCGGCGCTTTGATAAAACCGATTCTTCCAAAGCTCAGACTCGATATTCCGAAGCATCTAGAAGAAAGAATCTGCGAAATAAGAAAGTATCATACGGGATTTTTCGCAATGGCTTTTGTCAAAAAATCCGTTGAACGCGGAGATTTTGATTTAAAATCATCTTTGCCTCCGATGGTATTTGTTGTAGACGATAGTAACAATATCCGATAAACCGTAACCGCTCGCATAACAAAATAATATATCTTTTTAAAAGACGTTCTTATTTACACTTTTTCAGATAGTTCTCCATAATTAAAATTTTCATTCTTATTTTTATACTCTTTTTCATAAAAACTTCCATAAATATTTTTTGTTCTTAAATTTTCACGCCTGCGATAAATATTTTTGTTTATCGCAGGTATTTTTTCGCTTAAATCTGAAATTTTACATAAAATTCACTCTGAAATCAACACAACATCATATTTTTGATGTTCAATGTATCTGTAAAATAATTTATAATGAAATCACAAAACAAAGGAGGATTTTATTATGAATACAGACAAAATTTACGCAGAAAGAATCGCAAGCGAATACGCCCCGAAGGAGACGTCAAAGATCATCGCACTGAAAAAGCTTGACAAAAAAGCAAAAATGCCCGCGACAATATTCACATACACCTTCGGAATCATCTCCTCTCTCATTCTCGGAACAGGAATGTGCCTTTCCATGAAAATAATCGGAAACGGCTCCACTCTTATGTCTGTTTTGGGAATCATCATAGGAATCTTGGGCATTGTAGGCGCAGGTATAAATTATCCGCTCTACACAAAATTGCTGAAAAAAGGAAAGAAAAAATATTCTTTCGAGATAATGCAGCTTGCAAAAGAAATAAGCCGAGAATAAAATATCTTTAATATAAGAGGTGGACAAGTATGAATAAATCGGAAAGCAAATACTTCAAAACGGCAGAAAAAATGGACGCAGCCTTGATATCTCTGATAGCGAAAAAAGATTTTGAATATATCACCGTAAAAGAAATATGCGAAAAAGCCGATGTCAACAGATCCACCTTTTATCTTCATTACGAAAATACTTTCGATCTTCTCGAAGAGAGTATTCAGTACATGATGAAAAAATTTTATTCTTATTTTAATAATGAAGAGGAAAACATACATAAAAAAATATCGGATTCTCCCCAAAATGAGCTTATATTTATAGAGGCAAAATATCTGTTTCCCTATCTGTCTTATGTAAAAGACAACAAACATTTTTTTCTGACGGTATTGAAAAATCCGCAGCTTTTCAGGTCCGATAAAATATACGGCAAACTATTTCAAGACATATTCGATCCTGTTCTCAATAGGTTTTGCATTCCTTCATCAGAGAGAAATTATATGATGATGTTTTATTTGGGCGGAATGATGTCAATTATATCGGAATGGGTGAAAAACGACTGCGCCGAGCCTATCGAAAAGATCATAGATATAATAGAAAAATGCATAAATGCCAAAGATTTAAAAAATCCGGATACAGAAAACAGATGATCCAATTTATATAATTTTAAGCCAAAAGCAGCAGATGAAAATCTGCTGCTTTTTTATATCTTTGCCTTTTTCAAATATTTTTAAAATTTATATTGACAAGCAGAGCTTTTTGTACTATCCTATGCATATACAATGCATTGCATAGTATTATGTAACATATAACATAAAAAGGAGGTAAAAGGTGGACTCACAATTAAAAAAAGGTCTTCTTGAAGTCTGCGTTCTGAAAACGCTGAAAAAAGAAGAGTCTTACGGATATAAAATAATACACGATGTGTCGCCGTATATAGAGATATCCGAATCCACGCTCTACCCTATTTTAAAGCGGCTCGAACAAACAAACTGCGTGACGTCACGCACAAAAGAATACAACGGGCGTCTTCGAAAATACTACATGATAACCGAACGCGGTAAAGAACGAATAGAAGAATTTAAAAACGACTTGCCGGAACTTGATAAAGTATACCGTTTTATTTGCGATGAGGAGGAAACAAAATGACAAAAATCGAATGGATCGCAGAACTAAAAAAGAATACGGAAAAATTGCCGTCGGAAGAACAAAACAGGATATTGGAATATTATGAAGAATTGTTCTCCGACAAGACCGAATCCGGAATGAGCGAGGAAGAGATAATAAACGAATTCGGAAATCCCCGCGACGTCGCGGAAAAATTGCTCAACGAAAGCCCTGCGGAAGAGGAAAAAACAGCTGCCCCGCGAGAAAACATCAAAGACGGCAACACCTCCTCCGACAGCCGAAAAACAGAGGAAAAGCCGAAGGAAGAATACAAACCGCCCGTTTACGAAAAGAAAAAACGCAGCGCCGGCTCGACGCTCGCTTTTATAACGCTGCTCTTGCTTTTCGGTTTTGTGGGGATGGGGATCCTTATAGCGGTGTGGGCTGTAATCCTCTCCGTCGTAGTCGTCGGAGCATCGGCGGCTTTCGCGGGAATCGTTCAGTTTTTTGTGAGCTTCACTCTCTTCAATTCCGGCATAGGTGCGGCGCTGGCTCAGCTCGGAATATCCATTTTTGCCGCGGGAATCGGCTTTATAATACTTGCAAACGCAAAAAGTCTATCCAAAATCGCCATATGGGTAAGCCGAAAAATATATTATATTTTCATCGGCTGGTACGTATCCGGAACATAAGTATAAAGCCCTAAAATTACGAATGAGAGATTTCAGGAGGAATCCAAAATGAAAAGAAAAGTTATTTACGCAAGTATTGCCGCTTGCTTTATAGGAATAATGTTGTGGTTAGTCGGAATGACAACTCTCGGCTGGGATTTCTGGGAGCTCGACGTAACAAAATACGAGCATAAAACATATACAACCGAAGAGAACATAGAAACCCTCGATATAGAAAATACGATCACCAAAATCATAATAAAACGCGGCGAGAGCTTCTATATTGATTATCACGAGGACGTAAAAAATCCTTACACGGTAACATCAAACGGCGGAACGGTAAAAATATCGCTGAAAAACAAAACTCATCTCCCTTTTCAGCCGATGTTCAAGGGACTCAAAACCGCAAAATACACTATGACAATAACGCTCCCGAGCTCCGTAAAAAAACTGTATATATCCTCTTTAAGCGGCGTGACGCTGGAAAACATCGACCTTGAAGATATAGATATAAAAACGGTGAACGGAAACGTATCTTTAAATTCCGTATCGGCTTCAAGTGCCAAAATATCCGTCGGCAACGGAAGCATAACCGCGGAAAAAACCGATATTTCCGACAGCATCACAGCAGATACAACAAACGGAGAGATATTATTCACGGACCTCTCCTGCAAAACGATCGATCTTACGACGACCAACGGCAGAATAATCTCGAAAAACGTCACCGCCTTTAAAAATATGACACTCCACTCCGTAAACGGAGATATTATATCCGACAAAGTTTCCGCAGAAAATTATCATGCGCAAATAGTAAACGGAGATGTAAAAGGAACTCTTCTCTGCCCGTATATCCACGCGCAAACGACAAACGGAAATATAGAACTTTCCATCACAGGCGCGCAATCCGACTACCGCGTAAGCGTATCATACACAAACGGCAAAACAAATATAGCGGATAAGCTCGACGGCGAAAACAGCCTGTCCGTAAAAACGGTAAACGGAAATATAAATGTATATTTTGTTCAGAATTAAGACTGAACATATAAAAAAAACACAGCTGTCCGATTTTTCGGATAGCTGTGTTTTTGTTGTGAGATTTTTTATTTAAGAGTAAATGCCATAAATAAACGGATAAATATATTGCCCCTGTATATTTTTACGCCGTTTTATTCGTTTGGAAGCTTGTCGCTGAACATCACAAGATCTGTTGTGACCTTTTCGTTTTCCGTGAGAGGTTTGAACGTTCCGTTTTTATAAAGTATATCCTTTACCATTATAGCCACGTCGTTTCCGATAAAATGTTTTACATTGTCGTAAATTATGAGGTCCTGCATCTGCGGTGGATAATCTCTTGCTTCAAGTTCGGCGGCTTCGAGCGCATAATCTACAATTTCTCTCTTGAAATCATCGTCAAGCTCGGGTATGCTCTTTGAAAAATCGTTAAAGCACCCCCTCATTACCATTATATTTGCTTTGCCGTCGGAAATAAATTCGCGCTCACGAAGTCTGTCGAGCTTCTCCTTATCCGCCATATTGTTTTCTGACAGCATTCCGGTCATAAATTCGTAAAGATATTCGTAATCCTCTGACCTATTATTTACCCATGCGCCTTTTCTTGTGCAATATCTCGTATCGACAGCCCAGGAATATATCTTGTATTTGCGCGAATCACGCGTCATGCTTCCGCAAGCCCAATACGACGGCTTATCGGGAAATGCCGGTTTATAATCCTTGTCTCTCCGCGTACACGGAAGAACAACATTGGCAATATATTCGCCGCCGTCAAGAGTCTTTATATAGTATTTCGAAATATCTTTCTTTATCGGAAGATTGCATTTCCACGAAACAGCGAAGAAAACTGCAAACGCTTCGAAAAGCTCACGGTTTCCTCCCGGAATATATACATCGGCAAATCCGGAAACCGCAGCTCTTACCTTCGGAACGTAACTTTGCGCGAGTTTTTCGGCAACTTCGAGTTTTTTGCGGTAAATATTTTCTTCCTGTTCAAGAGAAAATGTTTCCGGGTGAAATTGAACATATGTCGTAAATTTATCTCCCGCCTCTCTTACAAGAAAGCCGTTGTTTTCGAGCATTTCTATCTTGTCTTCTATAAATACGGGGGTTACACCGAGCTCTTCGGCAATTTCCTCTTTCGTTTTGGGAGAATGATAAACGCTGTAAACGATATTAAGATTAAGCTTATCGCCGAGATAATAAGACGTATCTCCTTTATTTCCGGGATGTCCGTTGTGTCCGAAAACTTCCGCCTCTATCGGATTCAAACCGAGTTTTCCTATTTTTCTTTCCATATTAAAGCCCTCCTTGATTTTATTTTTTGCTTTATTAAGATGCCATTTGACCGTTCCGACAGGCATATTTAATTTTTTTGCGATCTCCGAAACAGTCTTGTTTTCGTAATAATAAGAAAAAATTATATTCCTGCGGGTCTTTGTAAGAAAAGCTATCTCGCGGCGGAGACGGAGCTTTTCCTCTTCGAAATCGTCGATGTCATAATCGTCGAAGAACGGGATATCCATTCCGTCGATAGAAAATCCCTCTGCTCTCTTCTTCGCGGAAACATACTTCGAATATACGTGTTCGCTTATGCGAAATACATATCCTTCGAGATTGAATATCTCCTCCGATTTTATAAGAGACGGATATAATTCGCTTATAATGTCCGAGCATATCTCCTCAGCCTCATTGTACGAGAAGCTTTTCTTTACCGAAAAGCCGTAGATCTTCGGCAGATATTCGGTTATGATGCCATCAACTCTGTCTTTTTTCATAATCATTACTCCGGTACCGTTTGACTATATAGTGCAAAATAAATTTAAAAGGTTGGCGTTTATATAAAAATTTTTTTGAATTTTTCAGTTCTCCGCGGAAAATCCCCGCATTTTAAGAGATTTACTCATATATTGTCTTAAATTTTATGATATAATAATCCCACAAACGTGACGTTTGTGTTTTTCCATACCCAAAACAGGCACAATCTCCAAGAGGATATAGATTACTTCCGATTTTATGATATAATTATATTATAAACAGATGTACAAGTCAAATCTTGCAGATACGCACATCTTCTCACAGGAGGAAAAAATGAGCTACATATGGCATTATGATTCACCGATCGGCAAAATAACCATGGCAGGAAGCAAAGACGCACTTACAGGACTTTGGTTTGACGGGCAAAAATATTTTGCTGACCGTATTTTAAAATCGTCGGAAGAAAAAAATACGCCCGTATTCGAAGAGACCGCAAAATGGCTCGACATTTATTTCGGCGGACGAGAGCCGGATTTTATTCCCCCTATCGATATGGACGGCATTTCCCCTTTCAGAAAGAGAGTGTGGGAGATAATGCTCACGATTCCCTACGGAAAAACACGCTCATACGGGAGCATAGCAAAACAAATCTCTTCGGAAACAGGAAAAAGAGCGTCTGCACAAGCCGTGGGAGGCGCCGTGGGGCATAACTCAATAAGCATTATAATTCCCTGCCACAGAGTTGTCGGAGAAAACGGGAATCTTACGGGATACGCGGGAGGAATAGACAAAAAAATAATGCTATTAAAAATAGAAAACGCCGATTTCGAAAAGTTATTTATTCCGCCCAAAAAATCTTTCGGTAAAGAGCAAGCGTAATATCCGCGCGCTTTTTATAAAATTCCGCTTTTTTATGTTAAATCTCCCCTTTTTGATCAGGCGATTCACAAAAAGACAAATATAAAAATTCTCCGCGGCAAAAACAATGTGATAACAATTGACAAATCAACTATTATGATGTATAATTCAGCTTGTTGATAAATCAACAAGCGCGATATTGAGGGCACTTATGGAAAAAATATTTGAGAATTTCACTGTAAACATACTTAAACTTAATAAGCTTGTAAATAAGATCAAGCAGTATGAAATGGGCGAATTCGGATTAAAGGCAGTACACGTAATGTGCGGATACTATCTTTACGAAAATCCCGGCGGACTTACGGCAAGCGAGCTTACAAAGTATACATTGGAAGACAAAGCGGCAATTTCACGCGCACTTTTGACTATGCGTGAAAAAGGGCTTGTATCGTACGATGTAAAAACTTACAATGCCAAAGTGACGCTTACGGAAGAAGGAAAGAAATTCGCCGTCGCCGTTCTGGAAAAAACAGATAAAGCCGTTGAAGCGGGTCAAGCCGACCAGACCGAAGAAGAGCGAAAAGTTTTCTACAAAACGCTCGGCGACATAGTAGACAATCTCACCGAATACTGCGAAAAGCTCATGTCGGGCAAAACCGAAAAATAATTCTTCACGATATTATCCGTATAGCGCTCCCATCTTATTTTGTTGTTTTATCGGCTAAACTTTTTCAAGGAGAATTTTTATGTCCGGAAACATCACCGATGTTGCACAGATACAAACCGCAACAAAAAAGAAACGCCTATGGGTAAAGGTTTTATGTATTGTCCTTGCCGCTATTATTCTGATAACGGCAATAGTAGGAATAACTTTCGCGTGCGTATGGAACAATGAGATTTCGAGCGCAGGAAGCTTCAAACACCTTAAAGCGCGCAATGACGACAATAAAGAAGGCTCTGTATACTCTATGAAAATAAAGGGCGGATTTTATTTTGACGATTTTCTCGAAAACGGGGGCGCGTCAAATGATTCCGAGCTTATAAACTACATAACAAAGAATATAACGCGTGGACTTGTGAATATCTCGATAGGAGAAACAGATATCGGCTGCTCTTCTTTCACCGCGGTAACGCCGTCGGGAGACAAGATTTTTGCGCGCAATTACGATTTTTCGAAAACAAATGTCTGCATGGTATTTTGTGACCCGGGCGACGGCAGGCACAAATCTTTTTCTACCGTAGACCTGAATTACATAGGAATGAGCCCTGAAAAAGACGTTACGGGACTCATGAACAAAATAACCTGTCTTGCGGCGCCCTATGCCCCGCTCGACGGAATAAACGACGCAGGTCTTGCTTGCGGAATATATATGTCATACCAGGGCGGAGATACAGATACAGGCACTGTCGCAACAGATCAGAATGATATAAACAAAGCAAATATCACCTCCACCACGATGCTAAGAATGATACTCGATTACGCGTCTGATGTGGACGAGGCGATAGAACTAATAAAAAATTACAATCTGCATGACTCGGCAAAAACTTCTTTCCATTATATGATAGCAGATGCCTCCGGCAAGAGCGCGATTCTCGAATGGCTTCCCGATAACGGCACGGATTCAACGGATAACGACGGTTCTCTGAGAAACCTCGTTGTAACATACAACACCGATGAAATGTACGATTCACTTCGCGAAGAAAACGGATACAAATTCCAGTGGATAACAAATTTTATAGTAAATAATCATGAAAATTACTATGAAAACAACGACGGAAAGCCCGGTTACGACAGGTACGAGCATATATACAACAGATTAAAAGAAACAGACGGCGTAGTAGAGGACGAAAGCGCCGCAATGGAGATCTTAAAGGAAGTCGGAAGACGCACGTGGAAACCCGGCAAGGGCTGCACAGTTCACAGCGTAATATACAACCTGACCGATAAAACCGTCATGTGGGTGGCAAATGAAAATTTTGACGATAATGACGCCATATATATCTACTCACTTGAAACGGGAGAATTTAAGACGCTCTCACAAACAAAATAAAATAGATACAAAAAGCATCAGCTAAAAAAATAACAGGCAAGACAAACCATTTTGCGGTTTATCCTGCCTGTTTCTGTTTTTATTTGTCATGCCATGACAATTGCAACCAACTTTTCCGAAGACTTTCGGTGTTGGATTATCCCCACCATTTAAACATAAGGTATTTCCCTCGCCACCTTATCAGGCGGGATATTTGCGTTCAATTTATAGTTAAAAAACATTTTAGAAAAGGAAGCCTACCGATATTATCTTGCCAATATGAAATAGAGAAATACGTTTACGGTATCTCATAATCCTGCGGCGGGATATTCAGAACTTGCCCGATCTTAATAAGGCTTGTATCCGCGATGCCGTTATATGCCGCCAATTTTTCCGGCGTCGTATTATATTTATGGGCGATTCCCGTCAAAGTGTCGCCGGACTGTACAACATATGTATTCCCGGCAGGAACAGATGTCGCCGCGGTCGTTGTTTCGGCAGCTGTTGTCTCTTACGGAGCATTTGTAGACGGAGCACTCTCAACTATAACAGGAGCTGTCGTCGACGGAACATTTTCGGAAGGCGCTTCCGTGTCGCCCTTTTCGTCTGATTTAGCCTCTATAATTGTATCTGTCGGAGTCCCGATAGGATGACTGCCCCAAACACCGGTAAATGTATATATACCGCTCTCTGCGGGAGAGAAATTGATATCAATCGTAACACCGGGTTTTATACTTTGGGTATATTCTTTGCCGTCGGCTCCGATTCTCTCAATCAGGCAGTATCCGCCGCATTCTTTTACAGATCCCAATGCCGACAAAGTAACGGTATATGTTTTACCGCCGTCAAGAGAATAGCCTCCGTCTGCGGGCAATATCCTGTTTTTGCTTTCGTCTGCATTGTCAACAACAGATACTACCACTACTTCATAATAGGCGGCATTCATCTTCTGCGTCGGAGTTTTGACACTCGCGGAATACCATGCCCACGTCATACTGCATATGCAGACAAGGCAAACACAAATTCCCAAAACAGAAGGAATAAGCAACTGCACAATGCTGTCGCCGCGTTCTTTATTTTTTCTGTTATCACCTTTATGAAAAATACGGTTGTAAACACGCATAACATTTTTTTCGGTAACAAACGGAATCAGCATAAGATAATGACAACGCAGCTCACCGCGCCAACGGCGATATTCCTCGTAGTCATCGGCATGATCCATCTCATAGCAAATATTTCGGGTTTCCTCGAAAAAGCCTCGCAAAAAAGATGCAAGTTTGGCAATAAGCAATACAATTACAGCCGATATAAGGACAAATACTACCATAATAAGTTCACCATTCATAAAAGGCGACCCCTTTCCTGTTTTTTATTATCGGTAATCAAAAGGCATAAGCCGGGATTTGTTTATGCCCTTTGGTTACCGCCTGCTTTTATACAAGCAGGCGTAAGTGAAACGATTGGAAATATTGAATGAAAAAGAAATCTCACACCAGAAGATAGTATACGAATATCTATTTTATTGTTTCAGAGATTTCCCCGTTCTATCTGATTCCGTCAAGACAGAGAACCGTCCCCTGTCTTTCTGTCTTTCTAAAATTTATGAATTATAGGGTCCATTGCAAATATTATTTGCTTCATTACCGCCGCTTACTGTCTTTTCAGTATTATGCGTACAGTTAGTAATAGTTACACGGGAGCTTCCAATGCTCGCACTGGTAATACCGCCAACATAAGATTCTTCACACATATTACTATCAAATGTAATATTCGCGTTATTAGTTGAGTTAAGGAACTTTGACGGTCTGCCAAAACCGTTAGAAAGACCGAGAATTCCACCGACATAAGTCGACGTACTTGCACCCTTAACTGTAATATCAACTTTGTTAGTGCAGTTGTCAAATGTCGAACCGCCGTTATCTTTTCCGCAGATACCGCCAATATTGCCCATGATGACACCGTCAATGGGATCACCGCTATCGTTATATACAAGTTCTTTTTCGATTGCGATAGCACCTTCAGCGGTAACATTCTTAATTGTCGCGCCTTCAACAACACCGAACAAACCTACTGTATCGGAAATTGTAAGGCTGCTGTTAAATTCGGTAATCTTCAGCCCGGAAATTGTATGGTCGCCGCCGTCAAATGTACCTTTAAAGGGAGTAGTTTCTGTTCCGATAGGCGTCCAGTTGCTTTGAGACAACGTGATGTCATTTGCAAGAGTAACGGTCTTGTTTGTAAAATCAGTTCCGGTATTGACAAGATCAGCAAATTTCAGAAGATCAGCTTCTGTCTTCACCTCAAAAGAATCTTTGCTCATATCAGCAAAAGCATTTTCTTCCGCAGGGGTTTGCTCGTTATTCTGGAACGCATTCTTATCGTAATCATTACCGAAGCTATCCTTCTCGTCAACCATCTGAGTTGCAAACAGCTTAATTCCAAGGGTGATTTCAGGAGCAAAAGTTTTGTAGTGGTTTGCTTCATTACCAACCTCTTCGGGCATGTAAACAACAAGAGCTACATAATCAATATCGGTGTCCTTTTCGCTTGCCTTGATGCTTCCTATTGCAGAATAATTCTTCAGTTTGCCGGCGTTCTCTCCGATTGCCGCACGGGCAGCAGCACGATCGGCAAAGAAGTTTTCAGCCTCGGTTGCAACAGCACCGAACTTGAGATAGTCAGAAAGTCTAAAGTTAATTTCGTCCTGAGTTTCGCCCAATTCAGCTATGGGCAGTCTTTTGCCCTCTTTCTCACTTGCTACATCTACAGACAGTTTGTAGTTCAAAGAAAGCGAACCGACATTGCTGATTTTGAGATACACGACCTGTGTGTAGCCGGGTTCCCAAAGGGCATTTTCATCGAAAAGGGATTCGCCTTCAACGGATTTCCACTCTTTGAAAGTGCCATCTTCGTTGAATACAGCATACTCCATTTCTACATCGAGGTTTCCGGCAACGATTTTATTCACGCCGGTTTTTACCTCATCGGTAAACCATGCAAAGGTAGAACCGATTAGCATCGCGAAGCACATTACTATCGAAAGTACACTTGCCAGCAACGCATGTTTTGTGCTTTTGTTTTTCATTGTCTTACACTCCTGTTATATTGAATTTTGTCGGCTTTTCGGACTTTGCCAGATACACTCCGAATAATGCCGCCAAAATCAGAGCGTATCTATTCTCTTTCTTTGCCTCTCCGGGTATTCGTCACTTTTACCAAGAGAGAGTTATAAATCCCCCCCCCCGTTATGCAAATTGCCGTTTGTCTATTTTGCATAATATGTCTCCTTTCTTATGCTGAATCGGCAATCAAAAGGCATACGCTGTTTGTTATGCCCTTTGGTTGCCGCCTATCCCAACAGATAAAACCAAGGGATAGTGCGGACTATACTTATTGATTTTCTTCGCTTTGTTTTTCAACACCGTTGCTTGACTGCTCGGATTTGCCTGAATCATCTGCGGATTTTTTCTTTGTGTTTTCCAACTGCATCTTCATAGCCAAAAGCTCTGCCAACATTTTCTGCGTTGCGGCACGGTCGGATTCGATCTTATTCTTTTCTGCCTGCAATTCTTCCTGCTGTTCTTTTTTGTACTTTCTGAAAAGACGTATGCTGTTGACGCCCTGCATTATTATAAGGACCATAAAAGGAAGGAAGATACAAATTATGTAGCCTGGCGTGGTTTTCAGAAACTGAAAGAATTTACCTACTCCCGGAAGATGTCCTTTATATTTTCCCAAAACAAAGCTATATGTAACTATATCCTCATCATTGGTATCAGTCGTTGTACCGTAAGTAACAAATCCCGGATTTCCTTCGGCATCCTTCGTCAATTCACGAATCTTATGAGTGACGATTTCACCGTAATTATCTTTATTTGTAGACTGAAATGTAATAATATCACCGACTTGCAATGTAGAAGGATCTACATTTTTGGTAAACACCAGATCTCCCGCGCTGAAATCGGTTTTGCTCATAGAGTCCGAACGAACAATAAACGCCTTATAACCAAAGATATTTCTATCGTTACGGTCGAAAGTATTTACAGACACGATTGTGAAGATCATAATACACACCGCAAGGGCTACAATCATCCAAGTCAATGTGTTTTTTATGATTTTTAAAGCTTTTTTCATGGGAAAGTCTCCTTAAATTATATTAAATATGTCCTTTTTCGGCAATCAAAAGGCATACGCCGTTTGTTATGCCCTTTGGTTGCCGCCCTTTTAAACATGAAAAGGGCGGAATACTGCATCTGAAAAAATTACGGATTTATAACTCTGCCGTCAATGGTGACCGTTGCACCGGTATAATCCATATTTTCTGCTGTTATTACTTCATCAACCGTAAGTTCTCTACCGTCAAGTATAAACTTACAATTTTCGTATGTAACAACTGAGTAAGATTCATTTCCGGAATATTGCACACCTAAGAATCCATAAATTGCATCACCTGACTTTGTCAGATTAAAAATACAATTTTTGAATACGATATTACTGCCTTGACTTCCGTTATGGAGTTCAAAAATATCATAACCATTTTCGTTACCCGACAAATCATAATTCGTACCGGTAAAGGTTACATTATCAAAAACAGCATTTGTTTTTCCGAAAGTAACAAAACCTGCCCAGCCTTTTAACTCGCTATCTTTGATATTGACATTTACAGTATCCGTAACGCCCGTTCCAATGCGAATTGCATAAGCTTTTGCTTCAACGGTACTGCCGGATATATTCAAACTAATGTTATTAGCGTCATATGCGGAAATACCTTTCGAATTGAATTGTGCTGTTTCACCGACCATATGCACACCGTTAAGAACAAGAGAAACATCCTCATTTAGTCCTGTGAGGTTTATGATTCTTGCATTCGTTCCCATTTGTCCGCCGGTAATTGTATTTCCGTTTCCGTTAATAGTTGCATTCGTAACATTTAACGCATTGGACAATGAAACCTCGTTAGTCAATAAAATAGTACTGTTACCTTCAAGCGCAGCAATCAGTTCATCAGCGTTAGAAACCTGTACAAAATTAAGCAATGCATCCTTATCATAATCATTGCCGAAGCTGTCATTCTCAACAGCGTCCTGTGTTGCAACAAGTTTGATACCAAGATTTATGGAGGGCTGATTCTCACCTGCGTAGTTTGCCGCATTGTCAACTGTTTCGGGCATATAAACTACGAGAGCAAGCATGTTGGATTTATCTCCGGCAATTAGGTGTCCCTCGGCAGAGGAATAACCTGCGGAAATAAGAGCCGTGTTTCCATTTACCGCAGCACGAGCGGCAGCACGGTCAGCAAAAATTGCTTCTGTTTCTACTACGCCGAACTCGATAAAGTTGGAAAGATCGATATCTTTGTCGTCAGCAGTTTTGCCGATAACTTTGTCTGCTACGTTGATACCGAACTGGTATTTGAGAGCCAAAGTTCCGACATTGCTGACTCTAAGATATACTACTTCGGTATATCCGGGTTCCCAAAGGGCGTCTTCCTTGAACATATTGGTAGTTTCATCTACCGTTGTCCAAGTAGCTCCGTCGAGACTGTATTCAAGCTCTACATCGAGGTTTCCCGCGACAATCTTGTTCATACCGCTTTTTACTTCATCGGTAAACCATGCGAAGGTAGAGCCGATTAGCATTGCGAAGCACATTACTATCGAAAGTACACTGGCTAACAACGCATGTTTTGTGCTTTTGTTTTTCATTGTCTTACACTCCTGTTATATTGAATTTTGTCGGCTTTTCGGACTTTGCCGGACACGCTCCGAATAATGCCGCCAAAATCGAAGCGTATCTATTTTCTTTGTTTCTCGGGGTATTCGTCATTTTCACCAAGATAGAGCTATTAGCATCCCCCGATTGTACAAATTGCCGTTTATTTATTCAGCATAACATTTCTCCTTTCTTATGTTGAATCGGCAATCAAAAGGCACACACTGTTGTTATGCCCTTTGGTTGCCGCCCTCGCCAAAACGGCGAGGGCTTTATTGAATTTCAAAAATTATTTATCTGCAAATTCCGGGTTGGCAACTTTTGTGCCTTCTCCCCAAGAGTTATTGCTGATATCGTATGTTACGCCTTGTGCCAAACTTTGAGCCTTTATAACTTCGCCGTCACCGTCTCCCGATGATGTGGCGGTGTTATTTTTAATTGTCATTTTAGTATCAGCAGCTACATCTCCAAAACGGATAATACGATCTCCGATACCTGTAAATGTGTTATTTTCAATAACAACAGCTTTATGGTTTACAGGACCATGAGCTCCGGACTGGATTGCAATGGCATTATGTCCCGTCGTACTGAAATTACAATCGGAAACCGTAACACCGACAATATTGGAAGTATATATGCCCTGGTAACAATTTTCAAATGAGCAGTTCTTAACAGTGAGATTTCTTACATTTCCGTTGTTGCTTTCGTTATAATAACGAAGTCCCTGTCCGTCATTTGACGTTATTCCGTTGGTGGTAAAGGAGCAATCCTCAAATGTCACACCGTCGATAAACGTATTCAAATCAGATGTTGCGATATTCACTTTTGCAGCAAAATCAATTCCCACAAAAGAAACATTGCTGATATTCAGAGTCATATAATAGCAACTGCCGTTCACAGTCTTATCTCTGACAGGGTCATAGACGTTGTCTCCGTATACATGACCGGAAGTGATAGTCATTCCGTTAACCGTTACACCTTCCTGACCGACCAAGGTGAGATTTGAAATCGTTCGTGTATAACGCGGCGTAGAATGCCAACTGCCGGCAGTAAAATGCGCATTAAACTCATCTGCATCGGTAAATGTAAGAGGTGTTTGGCTATGTCCGGTTCCGTCTAAACAAGTATATACCGTATCTACAAATTTTGAAGGAGCACTGAGGTTAAGAGTTCCGTAATTGCCGGGTGCAAGAATCAATTTTGCATTCGACAAACTGCCATGCTCGCCATTAAGATATTCCTGAATATTATCGGGAGTAACTTCATAGGAAACTATGTCAGAAGGAAGTTCTGCATTCTCATCATAATTGTTGTCAAAGCTGTCGTTTTCGGAAGCAGCCTGTGTTGCAACAAGATTTGCGCCTATCTCGACGAACAATTCACTTCCCGCTATATTGTAATCGTTATCTCTGTCGGAGGGTTCCCAATAAATTACGATTGCATATGTATCATCGCCAGCGCCTGCGGCAAGTACGCCCGTTTGTTCAAAATCCGCAAGCGTTTTGTCAAATGTAAGCGCTTGTGCAGTAGCTCTGTCTCCGTCGAATGCACCTTCGATTACCGCTACTTTAAGTACATCTTTCAAAGATTTTCCGTCAACCAAGTTAAAATTGCTGTTAAGAGTCAAACGGTATTTAAGCGCCAATGTTCCCTCATTCTTTACCGTGAAGTTTTCATATACCATTACTCCGGGTTCCCAAAGGATATCATTGCCGAAAAGTTTTGTTGTCTCATCTACTTTTTCTTCTGTAACATTGCCGTTGCTGTGGTAAAGTTCTACATCGAGGTTACCTGCGACAATCTTGTTCATGCCGCTTTTTACCTCATCGGTAAACCATGCGAAGGTAGAGCCGATTAGCATTGCGAAGCACATTACTATTGAAAGTATGCTTGCCAGCAACGCATGTTTTGTGCTTTTGTTTTTCATTGTCTTACACTCCTGTTATATTGAATTTTGTCGGCTTTTCGGACTTTGCCGGATACACTCCGAATAATGCCGCCAAAATCGAAGCGTATCTATTCTCTTTCTTTGCCTCTCGGGGTATTGGCTGTTTTTGTCAAGAGAGAGTTGTAACACCCGTTGGCAAATTGCCGTTTATTTATTCAGCATAACATTTCTCCTTTCTTATGCTAAATCGGCAATCAAAAGGCACACGCGTTTGTTATGCCCTTTGGTTGCCGTTCTCTCGTAATGAGAGAACGGTTTTATGTATCGATATAATCAATCAAATACACGGTTCGGGTTGTTCTTCGTTTGAACGGCGTCTGCATTCATGGAAAACGAAAGATACAGATTCTGCGCACTGTTCCCTACATTCTCCGGGAAATGGAAACAAACGGTCAGATTCTTTTTTTCGTTTACCTTCAATGCTTCGTCCACAACACCTACATTTCGTTTTGTAAGCTCTTTGATAAGCCCGCTGTAAAGAATTCTGTCTCCATCCATTATGGTAATTTCCAAAACATCGGCAAGTAAACCGTCGATATCTCCGAAGTACAGCTTATAATAAACATCATCTGTACTCTGATTTTCAATAAAGAAATCTTTTTTTACGGTTATACCGGGTTCGAATAACAATTCATGTTCTTCTATAATCGGTTTGCCGTCATTCAGATTGATTTTCACAATACCTGTATGGAACATATTGTTGTCTACCGAGACGGTTGCCCAAACAAGTGCAAAGGTGGTGATGCACAGAGCGACCGACAGAATGATCAAGATTATCACGCTTACTGTTAATTTTTTTGAAGTTTCTTTCTCGCTCATGTAAGCCTCCAAGTTTCTCCTATTTGTCTTTAATTTATCTTTGTTATTCAGAAGTCTATGAATCACGATGGAAGCACAGATACAGACTGTTTTAAATATATCTGCGAACGAATAATTTTCATTCTGAAAGCTTGGCTTCTGTTTCTTTGGATTTATTGTTTTTGCGGCGTAATAAAATCCATACAATCAAAATAACGATTATAACAGCCACAATAATCAACGGAAGTATCCAACACCACGGGCAGATTCCAAAGCACCATGGACAGCAACGTCCGCCTTCGTCGTCGATCGTTCCTCCGTGAGACGAGTCTTTTTCGATCCACCAGCGAAAATCAGCAACCAAATCTTTATTCGTATACTCATTGCCGACAGAAGTATCCAGATAAGCTGTGATCTCATAATCAAGTTCGCCTTTATCCGCCGAATCCTTACCGAGCGAATAACTTACAGATTCCGGCATATCCCGCATCAATCCGTCGTACAAAAGTCCGTCTTCATACGGCAGGCTGACGCGGATCATTAAAACCTCCGCGAGTTTTTCGTATCCCTCTCTGATATCCGCACGAAAATGCACCGTCACATCCTCCTTAACGGAAACCTCGATTCGATAATTTTGAGTTTCTCTGTCTCCGGGAAGTAAGTTTGTAACCTGAAATGATTTATTTGCCTCGGAACGCAAAGCAATGATATTTCCGGGATTTTTGGTAGTCGTTGTAGAATGCGCCGAACACCCCTTAATCATAATGCAGATCAATGCCACAATGCTGATAACGAGCAAGACAGATAAAACAACTATGCCGATTTTGATTTTTTTGTCTTTTTTATTCATAATGTTACCCCCTTTCCGTAACGTGATTTTCAGTTTTTTACCCGTTTATCGGATTTTCTCAATTGTGAAGAAAACACGGGTATTCATCTGAATCGCACATTATATACGTAGTGATTTAATTGAAGTTTTTAAAGAAAATTTTGAAATAAATTGTTTTTTCATAATTTTATAGCTTTTTAATAAATCACCGCCGTCTTCATAAATTTATAACGAAATACATTGAATAATAGAAACACATTTTCGCCATTTAATATTTTATCACTGTCAAAAAAATGCCAAAAACAAAACGGCTCCCGGACGAATATGGCGATTGGGGGTCAGTCATATTCACAGTCACAAATCAATTTATGCAACAGTCCGATAAATCCATTTAAAATCAAAATGTAACTGTTGCCTATAACAAACTTCTGAACACACTCTCTGTCGAGAGTTGCGTATATGTACAATCCTTATTTTATAAAAAGCCATATGGGTGAAAGCCGCGTGCATAGCACAAAAAAACGAAGTGGACTTCCTGAAATCGTCTATTATTAAAATTTTTTACATTAAATTATATATTTTTATCCAGTTATTATACATTATATCACAATAATTCCATAAATACAAGATAAGAATATTGTGTAAATTGTATGTTTTTTTATCACAGTTTAAAAATGCTGCAAAGAAGCCATATTATTAGAAAAAAATAAATAATCATCATAAAAATTTACGGTTCAAAAAATATTAGAAAATTCATTTTATTTTCATCAAACAGAAATATCACCTTCCGACAGCATTTAAGAAAACGCTAACGATTACGAATTTTTTTCGGTTAATTCGGATCCGATTTTTCAGATTGATATTTTCGCACTCCGCCAATCGATATAAAGTATTGCATATGATGTCTGCGCAAATGAATCTGTAAATATAAAACTTCCGAACGGTTATGATGAAAAAAATCACATTTTTTTCTCAAAGACAAAATAATCATAATATTTTGTTCCGTCGCCCCCTATAAGCGCTTCTTGTGATTTTAAAAAGCCCAATGCCTTTAACGCTTTTATACGCTCCGTTGCAGACGGCACGGCTTTTGTAGCAATTATTTTACAGCCGAACGTTTCAAACGAAGGAATGACTATTAACGATAAAATATTCTTTATCTCATTGTATTTTTCATAATCGCTGCGCAAATCAAGCCTGAGAAGTCCGCAATCCGTAAAGAAATCGTCTGCCTCGCGGCAAAACTCCTCTATTGTCCCGACCGCCCTATTTGTATGCTTATCCACAATCGCCAGACGAACAAACCAGCCGTTTTTATACGCTTGTTTCCAGAAATCCAAGGCTTGTCGCATACGTTCTACGGTAGTGTAATGAAAATCATCGCCGTGGCAGTTGTCTCCGTTAAAAAACGGTACCGCATTGACATCGCTATATACTTTCAGCAGGTCGGATAAATCATCATCGGTCACCAAACGCAACAGATATTTTTCATTTTGAATCGCAGGACAAACTTCATAAATATTCATCATATTCTCCAATAATTTTGTTTATATTATTGTATCATATTGACAAAGCAATGTCAAATATAATATTAAAATAACAGATGTTTTTAATAAGCAAGAAAATTGCCGTCAAACATCTGTTATCGCTTTCACTATGTTGAAATATGGCAAAACATCGGGATTTTTTCAAACAATTTTTCGATAAAAAAGCAATGATGAGCCGTAAAAAATCATCGATTGCAAAAGAAAAAAATCCAACTCGCAGTTGTGAAACGTGATATCGCCTCTATTGTATCAAACCGAAATTTTCGATATAATAAGTTCACACCGATGATGATGAAAGTATGGAGGTTATTATGGAACTGAAAATCGGAGAAAAGATTGCAAAATACAGAAAGCTGAAAGGCTTTACGCAAGAACAGCTTGGAGAATCAGTAGGTGTTTCGGGACAAGCTGTATCCAAATGGGAAAACGGCGGTGTTCCCGACACATATTTATTGCCGACCATTTCCAAGGTTTTAGGTGTATCTATTGACTCCCTGTTTGGGGTAGAAAAGAAAATATCCGATTACACTCAGAATGAAATCCTTGATGATTTATTTAAGTTTTGCCTTCAAAAAATGCACTGTAAAGATAATAGAATAGATTTTTTCAAATTTATGTTTGATACTATATGGACTGTACAAAGCGCATATTTCGGAAATGAAAGCCGACCGCTATTAAAAGATGTTGTTGAAAAAAATCGTGGTAACTCGCAAATAACATCACAAATCATCAACGATGAGGGTACAACATATTTATCGCTTGTAGAAAACTTTCCGTTCTTTTCCGCTGTCTGTGATACTCCGGAAATATCAAAAAAACTATTGTCCGAAAAGAACTTCTCAGAGTTCTTCTCATTACTCGCCTCAGAAGATGGAATGAAAGCGATTCTTTTCACGCAAAGCGCGACCGAAACAAGTCAATATACAGCGGACATGATATCTAAGAAAATTGGTATTACACTTGAAAGATTTCTTGAAGTTGAACCGTTGCTTGTTAAATACGGTCTTTTGAATGAAGACAGCTTAACATTAGATGACAGCATAATCAAGGTGTATCATAAGTGGAGTAACCCCGAAATCCGACCGTTATTGATGATGGCATATCAATTTATCAATGCAAGACAATGTTATTACGATTTTACTTGTAACAGAACCAAGCCCTATTTTGAAGGAATATAAATTGCACCGCCGAGAGTAACCGTTTGGTCGCTCTCGGCGGTGTTTTTCAATATGGATAATCAAAATAAAAAACAAATCCGAACAGTTCCTTCGTAATAAAACAGTTCGGATTTGCTTGTTTTGGTGGAGACGAGGGGAGTCGAACCCCTGTCCGAAAACCTATCCATACAGCTTTCTTCGAGCGCAGTCCGTCTTTTAAATTCCCCTTTTTAAGCGCCGTCGGACAGGCTCTAAAAAAAGAGTAGCTTTTTTATTCACGACAGCTTCAAAAGCTAAAAGGCTGTTCGCGTTCACCGCTGTGTTATGCCCGAGCCGAAGCCGCGGTACTCATCGGGCGGACATCGCCGCACTTAGGCAGCGAGAGCTACTTTATTATTGTTAGCGTTTAATTTAAATTTTGTGGTTGTTTAACGAGTTGCCACATCTCGGCTCGCTTACCGTACTTCAAAATCCCCGTCGAAACCTTTACGTCCCCATATAAAAGGAAAGATTTTTTCTTTCCTTTTGATTTTGAAATAATGTTTATCTGTTTCTTTCCCGTTCGTAACGGTCTATATCGCGCGCCTCCGCTTTTTTTGCTTCCGTTTCGCGCTTGTCATATAGCTTTTTGCCCTTGCAAAGCCCTATTTCCACTTTTACATTCTTGCCCGAGAAATACATGGAAAGAGGCACTATGGTATATCCCTCTTTTCCTACTTTCATAAAAAGTTTCAATATCTCTTTTTTGTGCATCAAAAGCTTTCTTACGCGCAAAGGGTCGCGATTAAAGATATTTCCCTTTTCATACGGGCTTATATGCACTCCCATCACATATATTTCGCCGTCCTCTATATAGCAATACGAATCCTTCATATTGACAGTTCCTGCACGCACCGATTTTACCTCGGTGCCGGAAAGGACTATGCCCGCTTCATAAGTTTCTACAACAAAATAATCATGGCGCGCCTTTTTGTTCTGCGCCGCATATTTTCTTTCTTTATCAGCCATACGGCGCCTCCTTCTAAAATTCCGACGACTATTATTTTAACACAAAAAAATTATTTTTCAAGGTGAAAAGTGTCGAAAACGATTGGTAAATAAAAGTGCTTATTTTAATATAGTGCCGCCTTTTGAATCTATTCCCACTATAAGAGGAAAATCTTCTATCTTCATTCTGCGGACCGCTTCACATCCGAGTTCGGGAAAGGCGATTATCTCGACTTCTTTTATGGCTTTTGCGGCAATAGCGCCCGCTCCGCCGATAGCGCAGAGATATATAGCGCCGTTTCTTTTCATAGCCTCGACAACGCCGTCGGAACGGTTGCCTTTGCCTATCGTTGCGGCAACGCCGAGATCTATAAGTTTCGGCGCAAATCCGTCCATGCGCGATGATGTGGTAGGACCGCAAGAGCCTAT
>ULQL01060531.1_pt1 | contig 24391 bp, 21 predicted proteins | sample 1954411 | NCBI WGS metagenome assembly ULQL01 (sample SAMEA4835654, study PRJEB28245) | human gut metagenome | biome: gut microbiome; material: fecal sample | place: Denmark | collected 2008 | reverse complement strand
ATGCAAATAGCACTCGCAGCACCGAGAGCGCAACGCCGACGATAAAGCCGATCAGCGCCCATTTGCCGATCGCTTTGGCGCGCACCGGCGTCGTCTTCTGGAAGCACAGGAACAGGATCAGGCCGACCAGCGGGAACAAAAACGCCAGAATGTTCAGACCTGTCGACGGTTTATCCTCCTGCGGATTCACCGGTGCCTGCACCGCGCAGCCGCAGTTCGGGCACACGACCGCCTCGTCGACCAGCTCTTTGCCGCATTGACTGCAGTATTTCATCTGTTTTCCCTCCATTCATATCTCTGGGCGAAAGTATCGCTCCAACTCTTGTATATTAGCATATTGTTTTACGATTTACAATCTTAAAATTCACAAAATATTCATCTTTTCGACAAAAAAACGACCGCTGCCAAATCGGCTGCGGTCGCTTTGCGCGTATGAAAATCACTCTTCCCAGTTGTGCCACACGTTCTGGACATCTTCGTTGTCCTCGAACATGTCGAGCATCTTCTGGAGAAAAAAGCTGCAATTTCAGCACATTTGTCAGAGGCACATTCCTCTGTTATGCAGATGTATGTCACAGTAGAACTGGACACTATTATAATAGCATATCGAGCCAAGAATTGCAAACGGTATTCATCGGGGGCAGTTAAAACCAGCGTGAGCGGCTGTTTTTTCAGCGCTGCATGTAGGTGACTGACTCGTGCACTGCCCCGAGCAATGACGATTGATTTCCGCGAAAAAATCGCTCGATATCCATGTCAAGCACACTTGTTTGCGATTGTGCTATTCATACGATTGTGTTTTTCGGCGAATTTGGGCTGACGAGCGCAGCGAGCAGGCAAAATTCAAGCGAGCAGAACGGGCGTAGCACGTACTGCGCTGCAAGACAGGCCCCGCCGCGCAGCGGTGGATACAGAGAAGCGGTGTATAACGGTGTATGGCAAATTGCTAATTTACATTTTTATCCGTTTTTAACCGTGAGAGAAATATGCCTACACCACCATACACCGCCATTCCTTTTAGGATGCGGCCCGCTCGAACTCGCTGATAATTCTCAAGCCCTGATACACATTGCCCTTTTTTGTGCGCTTCTTTGTTGCACCTGCCTTCTTTTCAACCAGCGGAAGCACGGAGGACATGGGAAGCATCCGCTCACCGTGCTCACTGCAGAAGGACGTATACGCCCCATAAATATCGCTGCCATATGTGTCCTCATTTTTATCCAGAGCGACCCACTCATTGAAAAAATCCGTGAGCCAGTCATTTTCTTGCTGATACTGCTCCGTCGCGCTGATGATGCACTCCGGAATGTCTAGCTTATAGTCATTACGGATATATTCGCGGGCACCATCAATGATCCAGCTCAGGATCGCGCCGCCGCAGGCTCGCACGAGGTAATTGCCATAGTTTTTAATCTCGTTCTCCTGGCTTCGGAATCTGCCGCGAAACGGCACTACAATCAGGCGATCCCAAGTACCGCTGTCCATGACCTTTACCGACGGCATGTGGTTCGTACACAGCACGATGGAGTGAGATGGTTTGAAGGTGAAAACGTCCTTCCCCTTAAACTGCGCGTTGATGTCTCCGGTACTGCACAAATGCTTTACCTCCGCAGTATCCAGCTGTCTTCCCTCTTCCAATTCCTCTGCAATGGCCAGGCGCTTTCCGCGCAGCCTCGCCAGCTCAAATTTCTTACCGCTGTCATTGCTTGCGACCAGAAGCTCCGAGCGGATCGTGCAAGCGTAATCTCCCATCACATCCTGAATGGCGTTAAAAAATGTGCTCTTGCCATTGCCGCCACTCCCGAGCGCGATCACGAGCCGCTCTTCATAGACCTTACCGATCGCGGCCATGCCCGCAATCTGCTTGAGGAACGCCACGAGCGTTTCGTCATTACAGGCAATCTGATGCAAAAACGTGTCCCAGATATCCGCCCCATCGTCAGAAGGTGCACAGCTTGTCATGTGCGTAATAAAATGCTCCGGCTCGTGCGGAGACATTTCTCCCGTATCCAAATGGATCTCTCCGTCAGGCGTATTCAAAATGAGCGGATCTCCATCCAGCATCGCAGCCCGGATACTGAGCTTCGGCTTGGCCTCTCTCAGAGCGGCTGCAATTTTAGACGATGAGCGTCGCATCACGGCATACTCCATATAGGTCTGCGACATCGATGCAGGCTGTCCAAACATGCCAATATTGTTCAGCCCCATGGTCTTTGCTTCCTGCATCTGCAGATCCGTCAAGCGCTGGGAATAGCTATGTGCCGCCGTTTCAGACGGTTCCCATACGCCGCCGTTATATGCAATCCATCCCACGCCCTCACAATAGCGCAGCTTGTGATGGTAAGCCTCATAGAGCACGGTTCCCTGCCCTACGTCCGTAAAATCTGTGGGGATAAAGCTCTCAATCAGAGAGTCGTTTTCATGCATCTGTGTGTGTTCATCTGTCATAGGCATCCTCCTTTGTGTTTTTCGTCATGATTTTGTTTTCCGGTTTCATCTCAAACCTCCTCTGAAATTTAGTCCACTTGACTCCGAAGTCGTCGTGTGATATCGTTATCTCACGAGACGCAAATATTGTCAACACTCAAAAGCGAATTGGTTAATGCAATTTACATCGAGAGGTATATTATGGGCAGACAGGGTATCAAATTGGACAAAGCGCACGCATTTTCTTCTCGATTCCTGCAGTTGTGCGCACAAGAGGACAAGGCGCTGGCGCAATGGGGCGCGATTTTTCACACGACAAGGCAGACGATTTCCAACTGGCAAACCGGCGAGAGCGTACCCGACATCATCAAGCTCGCGGATATTGCACAGTACTTCGGCGTATCGACCGACTACTTGCTTGGACTCAGTTACACCAAAAGCCCGGACGCCAGTGCGAAAGCAGCGGTCGAATACACCGGTCTGTCAGAAGAAGCCGTCGAGCGGCTGCATTCAGGCCTGAAAGATTATGAACTTGAAGAAATTCAGCTTAGCAAGGATATAATCATGTGCAACCAGCGCATCACGTCTGCACTCATCGAGTGCAAAGAATTTCCAGAAATCATCGGTCGGCTGGCTCGCGCAGAGAACAGCTCACTGCACGAGCAAATGCTCCATATTCTATGTGATCAATACATCCATGAAGTGGAGGGCGAAGCGGAAGCGGATGATTTTCTTTTATTTGTCAATCCTGAAGATCGGATGTTAACCGAAAAGCTAATCCTATACATAAATAAGTTTCAAATACCGAGCTCAAAACTGAGCAAGAAATTACATATGATGAGCGATGACGAATTGATCCATACAGCCATTTCCAGTGCAATCGCGAAAAGAGATAACAGCGAGCTGCAGCAATTTCGCGCAGCGGAAGAATTTAACAAATTCATCAACCATTTTATTGACGAAGCAAAAGAACGCGCCGCTCGGGATTTCCCTGATAATATCATCAACAGCCAAAAATAACATTTAACGTTTGAATTGCATTATATCTGGTGAGAATAATCGCTCTTGTTATCCATCGAGGTTATTTCACTATGCTTTACTACATGACAACTCATTTTTTCACCCTTTTTTCAATGCTAGTGGACGTATAAATCAATTTCTCCTCCGAAAAGGTACTACCTACAACAACTTACAGAGCTTCATTCGCCATTTTTACAGCTTGATTAGTCGTCGCGGGCGCATCCATGTATGTCCAGTAGTTTCTCCTCTTTCAGTTGCAGCTCCATCTCTTCACTGTAAGCAGGCATCCCGTACAGGATCGGGGCAGCACGCCTGCTGCCGCATTTAGGACATTTTCTCATCATCAAATCCTACGCCTCGCTTTGGAGTCCTTCATCGAGTTCTTTCAGTCTTTGGAGCCATTTGGCAACGCTGCCGTCCTCACAAAAAGCCAGCAGTGCTCCATCACAAAACCTCTCTGCGCGAACAGCTCCAACAAGCAGCGCCATGACCGTTCTACCATCAAGGGCAGATACATCGGCATGCTTCATGGATTGTGCGTCCCACTTGATATCTGACTTCGCAAGGATATCGCCACATCGGGTGAGTTCCATTTCCTTGTGCTCATCAATGAAGCGGTAGATTGCATTTTCCAAGTCCGTTACGGCACGGCCATATGCTACAAATGGGAATTGTTTCGGATTCTCAGGAGAGCCGTCGTTCTCTCTATCAATTATCCATTCACCGTATTCTGCCCCTTGCAGTTTAGGCAAGAGCGAAGTCAACGATTCATACATGTAACTGCCTCCAATCTGTAGTCAGATCCCTCTTATGGCCTCCTCTGCATTTTGGATCATAGCAAGTTGCTCTTTATTGCAGAAGGGCTTCAATTTAAGCATGTCCCCGTAGTGGCGCTGACAAAGTTCCACACGTCCTTGTCTGGTTTCAGCATTCTTTGTTGTATGGATTATCCGGACGCTATCTATGATGATGCGGTGGTGCTGCATCAAAAGGCCTGTGGTCAAAGCAGATAGTTGTTCTTCCGATTCTCTCTCAGGATTCTTCAGCTTCTGACCGTACACAGCCTCTGCCCATGCAGCCTTATCCACTTTCTTTTTCCTCAATCCAAGCATTTCTTATCCTTCCAGATACCGGATTCCTTTTCCCGTTGCATTGGCATATTCGATTTCTGATTTTGTGCTGGAACCAATATAGCCGCCAACATTGATCACGTAAATCTCATCTGCCATGTCAATTTTCCGCTTATGCATGTCATCCAGCATCTCCTTGGTCTTAGTCAGAGTGCCTTCATCCATGTTCTCCCATACCTCAGCATCCCCAGCATGACCGAACAAACCTACACTGATAACAATATTTCCCTCAAGCGTGAGTCGCTTTTGAGATTCCATGAATTCATCCTTGAAGCGCGTACTCCCACAAAGGGTAATGACTTTATATTTGCCAACCATGCTTAACCACCTGTCGATATCTTTATTTGCGAAGAGAGTTTTTCCCATGTCTCAGACAACTGCGGATTCAGCTTATTAAACAATGACTCACTAAGTCGAATACGGTAATGCGCTTTAATGCTTTCATATTCAACGCAAAAGAATTTCAACCACACTCTCTGAGCCGTTGTTGAGATTCCTACAGTAATTAACTCGTGATAGCCCTCTTCATATAAGGTCTTAATCCGTTGTGTGAAGATTATCAATCGAATAGCATCTTCAATAACTACCGCTGAAAATACAGTTTGAGCAATGACAAGGAGTATGTCATCGTTAGCAATAAACCGGCAAGAAATAATTAAAACCACTACTGCAATAATCAGCTTAGCAACCGCGCCTAAAAGCATTTTTTCACTAATTTCTTTTGTAAAGAATGCACTCTCAAACAGGTTTGTTGCATATGGGATATCTGGATCGCCTACGTTGTTGTTGTAGTATTTCTCAGTCTCATATTCATCTAATCTAACATCATATGCCACTTGTATGCTGTTTTTTCTTCTTGCACTCTCGGCTTGGAACCACATGATACCATCGTCAATAATAGATATGGCCATGTATAGAAAGGCTATTATGACCAGAGCTACAGTAAGGTAAGAAATGACACTACCGCCGACACAAGCTGCAATCAGCGAAATAGCTATATCAGCAGTGAATAGCGCATAGCAAACTTTCTCAAGAGCCTTTGACGGTTGATATAATTTGTTAATGTCATCTCTTCTGCTCATCGTCACACCTCCGGGAAGGCTTCCTTGATCTTACTTTCAGCTGAATATGGATAGCCGTCGGCCTCCAGACGCAAAGCTTCCGCTATACAATCCAAAGCCTTGTTGACGCAATTAGTCGGATATTTGATTTTCTCAAGTGCATACTTCAAATAATCCGTGTATGAGGTACAAGAAAAGTAAGCATATTCAGCTATCTTTCGTTCAAGTTCAAAGGATACAATGCCTCTATAATTCTTTTGGATATTCCAATGCTTAAGAATCCGAACTATAGGCTTTATTTTATAGCTATTATTCTTATTGCACTCTGTGAGCTTTGAATAAAAACCGTCCGGATCAGTATACATCCATTCAGAGCTGCTTTTGGGAATGTAATACGAGCCGTAATTGACACGTGCTGGAGTGAGTTCAAATTTTATATGGTTCAATTCTAGCACAATCGTCGGGCTTGACTGGTATATCTCTGACCGGCTGTAATAATACTCGGCAAATTCCTTCAGCTTGTTCAAGAAGGTTTGAGGCTGATATCCATAAGGATTGCTGAATACAACCATTAAATCAACATCAGATTTTTCATCCGCTTTGCGCGGCAATATCGTCTCACGGACATATGAACCGTATAACTTTTTCTCTGTTACACTCGATCCAAAATAGGAAGTAAGCCGTGATTTTATTGTATCTACCGAAGTAGAAATACTAGACCTCTCAGATGAGCTTAAAACCAAGGAACTTCCCAACCCCTGTAGATAGGTATTTACTGACATATCTTTCCTCCTCACTCTACTCCCAGCGCTTTGAATACCGCATCCTCTGCGCTGCTATAGAAAATCAGGTTAAAGCACCCGATGAGATCCGCAGGAACCGTCCCAAGTTCAGCTGCTGCGGTCATCGGAAGCAGAACCCTCTTTGCTCCGCTATCCAAGCAGACCTGAAGTGCGTTAGCCAGCTCATCCACCTTGATGATTGTGCCGCTGATGCTGATTTCTCCAAGGATCGCTGTAGAGCTTAGAACCGGCTTTCCAAGGGCTATAGAGCAGAGCGCAATCAGTGAAGGCAGTGCCAGCTTGCCGGTCATGCCTATTCCTTGCAGATCCTGATAGTTAATGATGTAGTCTCGTGTTGTAGTACTGATAGAGCCGCTGATCCGGTTTCCATTGGCCTTCAGGAAGTTGAAAGCTGTATTGGTTGCCTCTCTTGCATCTCTATCGGAGCCAATACCTGTTCGCTCAAACTTTCCGTTGCCGGGAAGCATCTGACTTTCAAGCCGGAACACACCGATCATGCCAGACTTTCCTCTGCTGACCGTGGATTGCACATTCCTTCAGGAATAAGCTTGCCGCCGCCTTGCTCAGGTACGGAGACATAGTGTTCCTCGAAAGATTCGTTGTCTATGTAAGAGAAGTTCACGTCATAGAACTCCATGCCACCTAGCTTCTTCAGCTGCTCCTTGACCCGGCGACGCATTTCAAGTGCAATCTGAAGGATTTCCTCCAAATCCTCTTTCTCAAAAACGCCATCCGGATATACCAGCTTTACCAAGCCGCCCACCATCTTGCGGACTGCAATGGTATCGCGCTGATTGAGATTCTTGCCGAGACGGTAAAAGCGATCCAGCGCATCCCCATACTGCTCTTTACGCAGCTCACGCAAGAACTCAGCCAGATAGTCAGTGATGAAACCGTAATCATCAGTGAAGTGCTCCGGACGGAGCTTAGGAATCTCCCAACCCGGAATATAGCAATGCATACGGTCAAGGAAGGCCGTGTCTGTTCCCATCTCTGGGGGGAAGGGATCGAAGAGGCTGGAAGTCTTCAGCAACACATCAACACTCTGATTGATGTTGCCAACAAAAACCATAGAGGCATTGGCCGCCTTCTCTTCCTTGCCACGGGCAAAGGAGCCGGAAGCCATATAGTCTTTCATGATCTGAATGCCATCTTTATCCTTGAAACGAATACCGGCAACTTCATCAAAGGCTACGCAATCCCAAAGGCCTACCAAGCCCATTGTGTGCTTTCCCATGTTATAGAAGAGGTTCGCAACGGTCGTCTGCCCACCGGAAACCAGAATACTGTTAGGCGAAATCTCTTTGTAGAGATGAGATTTACCGGTGCTGCGCGGCCCAAGCTCACAGAGATTGAAGTTGTTCTCTACCAGCGGAATCATCCGGAGAAGAAGCAACCATTTCTCACGATAGGTCAGCTCTTCCGGCTCCATACCGATAGAGCGCAAAAGCACGTCAATCCATTCATCCTTTGTAAAAGCTTTGCGTCCCTGCTTCAGATCCTCGATGTCCACATGAGGCATCTGAATGGGGGTCAGCTTCCGGATGCTGATTAGGCTGTTTCTACCGTTCTTTGACTTAGATTTTGGTTTGCCATTGAAGCCGATTTGAGACTCTTCTTCAAGAGAGTCGCTGTTATACTCCAGCTGGATAATGCACCAAATGCCGCCGCAAAGCAGCCGGTCAAACTTCTCTGGATACTCTTCGGAGATAGGCACACCACCAAGACCAAGATTGGAGAACCGGGCTTCATAGTAGTCATACCGAAGGTTCAGTTCAACCGTCACCTGATCAATGATAGTCATGGCTCCGCGCTGACGCAGCTTAGAAAGCACCTTTTCTGATTCGTCCGGGCGCACATAGTTATCGGCCAGAATGCGCTTTACGTTCTCAACACCCTGAGCGACAATCTCATCATCGTCAGAGCTGCAATACTGCCCAAGAAGGAACTCAAGAACATAGGTAGGTACATTTGCCCCTTCCTTGATTTTCTTCGTCAGGTCTTTGCGGACAATCTTGCCATCAAAGTTCTGGCGCAGCTTGTCCTTAATTATCTCACGAACACTGAAGCTCGTATCGAAATCTTCCATCTTATGTTCCTCCTCGGCAGTCCTCACTTAGAAGAAGTTGAACTCATCCACGGCAAATGCAATGTCGATCTGGAATTCTTCCCGGATCGGCGCTTGCAGGCCGCTCTCATCGGCAATAATCAGATAATAAGTCTCACGGTTGCTGTACTTCTGCGACCGGAGATTGAAGTTGCACCGGAAAGTGCGCTCCTGCGCATTATCGCTTGCCTTGTCAGCAATAATCTTGCTTGTATCGCTGATCTTCTGACCGTTCACATCCACAAAATACAAGAGATAAGTCGCAGCCTCACGGTTTCCACCAACTGCTTCCTTCTGATAGAAGTTCAGGGAGAAAATCATGTTGCTGATCTTACGGTTGGCCGAAAGCAGACTGATAGTCACAGGCTTTGTATCGATCTTATCCTTATTACGTTGATACATCTTATAGGCATTGCGCATGAACTGGAACTCCAATACCGGAACTACCATCTCCTGAAGGCTGATGCCGCCATGCACAAAATTCAAACCGCCGCCTTTCTTCTTGATGCGGACGTTCTCCCTCGGCGCGAAAGCATCATACTCCGTCTGTCCATCCATAAAGCGGATAGGCAGCAGATAGTCCGGTTTTGTCCCTTTCTTAGTGATTAAGTATCGGCGGTCAATCTCTACATCCTGATCGCTGGGCGAAGTCTTGTCCACCTTGTCATCCTCACTCAGAGGGCTATATGTATAGAGGAATCCGTGATCCGCAGTGACAATCACATTCGTACCACCAAACTCATTGACGATGATACGGATCAAGTTTTTGATCTCTGCGATTGCATCATCACAAGCAGGGAAAACAGCACTGTCAGAGGTATGGCTGGCCTCATCTACCTTGTCATGGTAGATGTAGACGATACCCATACCCTTGACCAAAGCCTGACGTTCCAGACGCTTCAGGCCAATGATGTTATCGTATTTCAGCGCGACGCTGTTGGGATTGTTGGCCTTCAGCACCTTATCCCGGTAGCCTGCATCGGTTGACTGCCCGTCAGCCAAAATGCCAAGGACACCATTGCTGCGAGGAACGACTTCCAGCTTCTTATGCGGCAACAAAGCTGCCATACCAAACTTCGTGATTGTCGGGAAGATTGCTTCACAGCTATTCAGCGCAACCTTGCACTGCATCTCCCGCTGAAGCTGCTCAGACAAAGAAGCCGCCACTTCGTAGCGGAATGCATCCGAGATAATCACAAAGATGCGGTTATCATTGGTCTTGACCTTTGACTTATAGAAATCCACCTGCTGCGGCACTTCCAGAATGCGGCCATACTCTGCCAGATTCTCTGCGCAGGCATCTGACCAGTTCTGCCCCAGAGAGCCGAGGAACCAGTGAGAATACAAACCTTCCACCTTGTCTGCAACATGCTTGAATAGGTCGTCCAAAAGCGGGTTTGAGACCGTCAGACTGCGCTGGAAGCAAAGATGGAACTGCCGATAGTAGGTGTCCATCCGGTAATAATCAGATGTGTACTCCGCCCAGATCTTATGCGGCTCAACGGTATGGAAACCGGCAGAGTGCTCCATGAAGAATGCCTGCATGTTGGCAACCTGAAGCAGGCCGTCATAATAGCTGGACACGCTGTCATACCAGACCATTGTCCGGCGCTTTTCAACGGCAGCCTTGATGACATCTACCTGAATGATATGATCACTGATTTCCTTCATCAGAGCCGTCAGGATACATTCATTGATGCACGGGAACACTTCCGTATCCACCAGATCCTCAACAGCCGATTTACTGAAGCGCTGAGGCAGACGGGCTTCATCTTCGACGTACCGGGCAACTTCATAGAGCTGCATGTTGTCCTCGCTATGGAGCCAGTCAGAAACGAAGTCATAGCAATAGGCCTGATGTGGAGTGGAAATAAATGCATCCAATCCCGCCAGATGATCCTGATGCATCGTCCGCGTAGCAGCGGTCAGCAGCATGTGGATCGCAAGTCTTCCAAGGTTGGAATCATCACCTTCGCTGTATCCGGTCGCCTGAGAGACCATGACCCAAAACGGCTTGTCCGCGCCGTATGTCAGGAAGCTCTGATAGATACTATTCGTGTCCAGATCCAGTCCGGCATGAATAACTGCCTTGATGATTTTGTTGGGCTGAATGTCATTGCACCCAGCAAGCGCGGCCATGACAGCAAGGTGCATTTGCGGAGCCGTAGAGATGCTGCCACTGAGCTTCTTAACCGTATCGCGGCGATCCTTTGCACGGAAGAACTTCCGATAATGCTTCACCTGATTTCGGATAATAGGCGTAGCAGGCAAGCCCATCTCATCCATCCAAATAGAATTGAGATCGGCACGGAACTCCTCGCTGTAAATCTGCACATTGATCAGCCAGTTATCATCATCCTTCATAAAAGGACGGGGATCGTAGACAAGGAAGTTTGTAGTCAGGTTATCCTCGCAAAGCTGCTTCTTGACAGTAAACGTATTGTTGCCAGTCAGCACAAGAACTTCCACACCATCCAGAGACAGATCCTCCAACTGGTCTTCAAATTCCCGGTCTTCGTCGTACCAGAAGATGATTCGGCGCTTATAGAACTCCGGCAAAGGAGCAGCGAAACGACGTGCCAAGTCTTGCTGTATAGTTCCTAAATCAATACCGGCCATGTCTTGCTACCTCCTCACTTGATCTTCGCAAGTACATCTTGGAAAATCGCATAGTTGTGTTTTACACCATCATCTAAGTCGATGCGGATCATCTGGTCGGCAAGATGATGGATTTTTTCTTCGTACACCCGCAGCTCCTCGGCCTGATTCTGGAGCTTGGTCAGCTGCTTGGTCAGCTTCACACGGCTGCCGGTATCGGCATTTGCAATCCGGCTTTCCAGATCGGCAATGGCGGTGCGATAGCGTCCCTGCTGCTCATGCACATAGTCGGTACGCATCCTGGCAATGATGTCCGGCTTGTAGCGGTGCATATAGATCAACGCCTTGAATCCGTTCTTCTTACCACTGTCAAACAGCCAGTAGATCGGGCGTTTCTGATAAATCTTGCAATGGTCAGAGTAGAAATCACTCAGGAAGTAATTCCGAATCACATCCTTCGGCTGACCTTTGCCGCCGAGCGCGTCGGCAACAAACTTTAGGTTTTCTTCCAGCGTGTCATCGCCGTAGACCTTGCGGACAAACTCCACGAACCGACCGACAATATCATCGTCGAAATACTCATCATCACAGATCGGGATAATGTTATCCTTATCCGCAGCGAAAGAAGCGTACTTGCTGGCATCCCATTCGCCACCTGCATAAGCAAGACCATCCACATCCAGAGAGTAACGACCAAACATACAGCCAACCGCATAGGAAATGAAAGAGCGAATATCCCGCCCAAGATCAGCCCTTCGCACTGTGACATCTTTGTCCTCTACTTCTGGCGTAAGCTCGTTCTGCAAGCCGTAAATGTCAATGAAAATACGGTTCAGCTCTTCCTCATTGGCTTTCAGCTGGTTGAAGCGGTCATCACATTCAGCCTGCCACTGGTCAAAGGCTTCAGCAATAGTTGGAACTTTGCGAAGAAGTGGATGGTGCCGGAAGTCCCATGACGTTTCAAAAGAATCCCAATCCAACGCAGATTCGTCAATATTTGAAGTAACCAGTGCTCGAATAGTATCAGTCTCGACTCCGTAGTCAACAATCGGGAGCCTTCCAATATCGCCAGCTTGAAAGTTAATTGTAGGCGCTAAAATCTTGAGGATCTCAAGGGCTATCTTGGAATTACAGAAGCCGAGAAGAATAAGCAATTCCTGCTTTTCTGTGAAAAAGGACATACCAGCTATATCAGAAAGGTTATTCTCTTTGTACCTAAATGCAGGTTGTCCAGAAGTAACAAGTGACCACGAAGCAGACGGCTTGAATTTCAGTTCAAGAGGATAGTCCTGCACATTGCGTTTATCTGCCTTAGCGTGATTGAAAATCTCATCACCTTCATTTTGCCAGTTTACTATGCAATCATTGTTTCCGTACCATTTCCTAAACTCGCCACCCTTGTTATAGGGAAACCATTTTGCCCCTGATGATGAGGCTTCCTTCCAATCACACGCAGTCGAATTGAATCCTTGAAGAATTACCTCCCACCAAAGACGAACAAACCGCCCATTTTCGCCAGTTTTCATTCCGTTACGGGCAAGTGCAATATCACCCAGCGATTTTCCTGTTGCAAACGCACTAAGCAAGCCTGCGCTCACCCAATATGCCACCGGAGAGCCAGGAATTTTGGAAAAATTGGACTGGTCGGTGTTGTACCGATTCTCACCATCAAGGAACATATTCTCTTTTCCTTGCTGAGAAGTCGGCTCAATCAGGCGGCAATACTCACCTTTATAATCTGCGATATGGCTTTTGCGAATAACAAACGCTGTGGTTTGCACCACTTCGCCGCCGATCTCTTCAAAGGCTCTTGCGCCGAGGTGCGCCATATTGACGATATCGACCACCAGTAGTTTTGTACGCAGCTTCTCAAAGCTGGACAGGAACATCCATGAGTGCTGGGTAATCATTGCCTGATAGCCGTTTTTCTTCGCCATCTGCCCGCAGCGTTCGATGAACACAGCAAAAAGATCTGCTTTGCTGTCAGGGAAGTTCTTCTTCACATAGTCGTTGACCTTCGCATCAGCGTTGCTGACAGCCATATACGGCGGGTTCGTCACAACCGTATCATATTTCTGAGCCAATGCCTGCGCTGTCTGCACCAGTGGCAATAATCCACTCAGCGCCGCTTCACGAGAGATATAAATATCCTCCTCGATTTCCGCAAAGCGGGCATACAGCGCAGACCAATCCTGCTGTGTAACGGTCAGAATCGAGCCGTATTCCTTGGCATCATGCAGTTCGCTGATGATGGTATCCATCGCTTTTTTCAGCTTGGCATCGCCATTGCAGAAATACTCCAAAGCAAACGAATCCACATGGTTGCTCTCCGCAATGGCATACACATGGGGCTGAATGCCACGGCTGAAGAAGCGGCGGTCATACTGACGGGCTTTCATCATCACCGCAAAGTAAGCCAGCTGTGCCGCACGGTCATCAATATCCAAGCCGTACAGATTGTTCTCTACAATGCTTGCCACCGCTTCACGGGTGGTATAGCCGTAGGATTCATAAATCTGCATCAGCACATCAAACATATACACAAGGATATGACCGGAACCTGAACATGGGTCAATGACTTTCAGCTGATCTGGTGTCAGTGCGGCGTATTCCTTACGAATCTCGGCAAGCTGTTCCTGCACGTCCGGCTCCTGCTCGGCTTCTTCCAGATAGTAATGCCATTTGGTATCTTCCGGGTCACGGTTTCCGGCAGCATAGGCAGACTGTTCTTCCTCGGTAGGAAGAAGCTGCTCTTTCACATCCGGATGCCCCTCCAACCATAAACGGCCAAGACTGTTCTCTACCATGTAGCGAACAATCCAGTCTGGTGTGAAAAGCTGAGTTGCCGCAGGGATATTTTCTTTTGTGATTTTTACATTCTTTTTCAGAGCGGCGAAAACATCGTCCTTTTTCTCACTGTTGTAATACTGATACAGCCAGCCGATGATCTGCACGGCGTCCTTCCAGTCCTCTTCGGGAATCATCGAAATCATCTGCTCGATGACGCTGCCCTCGCGCAAAAGGTTATCCGGGAGAAGGAGTTCCGTGTAGTCAGAAATCCGCTGAAACATGCCGGGAAGAATACTGGACAGAGCATTGCATTGAACGATGAGCATGTACTTAAAGAGCGCATCATCATCGTTTGCATTCTTCAGAGCATAGACTTTCTCCATATCAAGCCCATCCAGCTCCATGTTAATTGCTTCGGTCAGGATCTGAGGCTTAAAGTTATTCTCATCATCCGTGAAAACACGAACGCGGGAAGGAAGATAGCCATTGACCTCCATAAACCGGAGGGCAATAAACCGGTTGAACCATGTATAGGCGATCTCCTCCATGACCTGCTCATACCCTTTTTCACGGATCTGAGCAATCAGAGCCTGACGCTGATGTTTCTCTTCAGCAGACATGACGCGACCAAGAACGCTATCCGCAGATGCGTCCCCGTAGTCCTTATCGGTAATCTCATATAATGCAGCTCTCTGGCTGACACGGGAAATCAGTTCCCGTCTTGCCCATACTGCATATTTCTTGATTGCATTCTTGTCCATAATCTCTTCCTCTCTTACTGGTAGATCATATCCAGCAGTTCAAGTATGTTGTAGTACAGGAGAAATAACTGTACGCAGTCCTTTCGTGTTACCTTCCGCGTGAGCATTCCGTGGTCAAGAAAGTTTCGGTTCAAAACTTCCGGCTGTTTCCTGAAGTCATTGCCTTTCTCAAAGACCTTCTCCAAACATGCGAAAAGATTTGCCTCGAAAAGTAGAGTGAAGAGCATGTGATCCTCAGTGATCTCTGTTGCTCGTGCCTTTGCCTTTTCTACAGCCTTTGCCCCTACAGAACGTCCTTTCCCGTTAAGTGTCGAGTCCTTCTGAAGACGGATGAGTTTCGCATCAATTAAAGCAAACAGCATCAATGCACAGGATTTGTACTTGCGGTTATCAAAGTCAAATACAGCTTCCTCGAAATCGATCTTTTTAGAATGCTTCATCTCAGAGATGCTCTTGAAAACACTCTTCATGGATGCATTAGAGCATTCCTTCAAAGCAATTTGATCTGCGGTCTTTTTATCGCTTGGAGCGCTATCAAACAACGTATCAACAGAAGCATTAGGGTTAATCGTCCACCCATATTCTCCCCACTGCTTATGTGCCTGAAGCAGCTGCTCTTTCTGTTCTTCAGATATTGTGGCAAAAGTGATGCCCTTGAGGGTTTCCCCTAAATCCACCAACATATGCCGCGCTGCTTCGGCAAGGCCGCTCAGATCAGGCTGATAGGATGCCATGATGGTTTTTGCCATATTTCTGACAATCTCACTAAGCTGGGCAGCAAGGGGTGTATACATCGTCTTCATGGCTTCGGCAACCACCTGAGATAGTTGAGTTCGCTGTGCCATCATAGCATTCCTAAGGGACTCCTGAAGAAGACTCATCTTCTGATGTGGGTCAACCGAAGGTTCCTCTATGTTGTTTTCCTTCTCCTCATCAGAGGACAGTTCTTCTACGTCCATACTCGTCTCCTTACTTCAGCTGGATACCATCACAGTTCTTGAGGAGTTGCTTCAACTGAATGCGAAGCTTCTCAACATAATCGTCTACCTCTTCCGGGGTCTCCATTGTCTTCGCAGGGAAGATAACTGACCGGTTATACGACCGGATCACCTTCTTCGGTGCGAGTTTAGGGGGATTGACCGGATTTACAGGCGGTTTAGGCGGGTCAACCGGCTTCGGAGGTGCAACTGTCACTTCAATCCTTGCTACCGCAGTGTCCTTGTATTGGAGCATCGGCGGGATGAGGCCGTCCAGAAGTGCAAGGCTCTGGAAGCCTTTGACCTTCCGCCGCTGCTGAGAGTAGTATTCATCAGCCTTGGCAACAAGATCCTTAGCTTTGAAGTCTCCGTTTTCTGCCTGATGCACTGCGCCCATGCACTGCGTAATAATGTCGCTTACTTCTTCACGCTTGGATGCAAGAAGGCGGTCATGGCCTTCCCGGACAGTAGTCATAAGGCTATTCAGTTCGGGAATCTTCTTATAGCTAAAGCCGCCCTGCACCACAACGATAAGACGGATCTTATTGAGCGCATCATTGGCTTCAGGCTCGTGCGGCAGGTAATCCAGCTCATTCCGGAGGTCTTCTTCCATCTGAGCTGCTGCATCGAAGACCTGCACCTGTGTCTTGAAGAAGCTCTCAACTTCCTGAAGATCTTCCTTGCTGTCAAAGAGCTTGTCTTCCAGCTTCAGAACGCGGTCAATCAGTGCAATGTTATCCTTCTTCTGAGATAGAACTTCCGTTGCCAGCTGAATTGCCGCCTGCACTTTGCCTTTGTCGGGATATCTACGATTCGGCACATAACGCTGCTCCAGAGCCTCATAATGCGCCTTTTGATCCTCGAACTTTTTCACGATGAAGGCAACAAGGCCGTCCTCATCATCCGGCACGTCCATCACATCAAAATACTCGCGGAGGAGATCCTTGACTGCTTTCATCTTGACGGCTGTCACGACCTGACGCTTGGAAATGCTGGTCTTGCCGATTTCGCTCTTTTTGCGCAGCATATCCGGAAGCTTCGGATCATTGGGCTGAATCGTTGCACCACCGTACTTGATGGTGACTTTCTGCTGGTTGATAAGCAGAGCTACAACAGCAGCAATGTCGATCTCGCGCCAGCCATACGGGATACCCTGATAGCGGCTCTGTACGTCGAACATGGAGGTAGGAAGCTTTGTTCTATCCTGTACGATCAGATATTCTTCAACCTTGGCTGCTGCATCACGGTTAGGTTCTGCTCCGGCAATAAAGTTGCCGGTCAGGATCTCGATAATGTCCGCGTCCGTCTCTGCGTTCTTCTCAATCAAGCCAAGCTCACTGTAAACATGAGCTACCAGATACTCCAAAGCCTGATCAATACGGGATTTCGCATCACCGCTTGTAATGGAAATATGCTCACCGTCTACATAGAAGGCAGCATTTACAATCGCTTTCTTCAGATCCTCCATAGCGGACAGCTCATACCGGCCAGCTTCATCCTGCTGGTCACGGATAATGTCCTGCATGGACTTCGGAAGCTGGGAGACGTTCCGCTGCTTCACGAACTTACGGATCTTCATGGCGCTCTCCAGTGCCTCATAGTAAGAAGTGCCGGAAAGAACGACAATAGCCTGCCCCTTAGATTCTGTCATAAGGCGCAGTTCAGATTTCTCTACGGCATCGGTTGCAACCGTCAGGAAGCGCAGCTTCATACCACCGGTCACAGCACCCGTGGTCACGCCGTCAACCATCTTGTCGAAATCGAAGTCATACTTGCCGTAGCGATATTTCTTTGTCTGGTAGATATCGGCATAGATCATCTGCGCAATGCGCTCGACGATAGATGCGGTATCAACGTTGGTATTCTTGATGTCCTTCTGGATGTCCTGCTCTTCATCGGTCAGGAAGTTATAATTATCGCCGGTTCTGCCGATATAGTTCTGGCTCATAAGCCGGTTCAGGGATTCTCTGACATTTTCGCGGAGGACGATCTTATCCGTGCGGATATCATCAGCCATCAGGATAACAATGTTGTCCACGTTGGCAGGGATGTCATCCACATAGCGGATCAGATAAAGGAGCTTAAGAACGTCCACGTCCATAGCTTCAATTCCCGCACCAATATCTGCTGCATTCTGGCAGCGCTCAATCACGCGGCGAATAGAACTATCAAGGAAGGTATGTACGGTATCATAGAAGCGGAAGAACGGGACCAAAGCGTACTCGTCCTGGTTCTGAATCTTCTGCGCCGCCTCTTGGAAACCGGAAAGCATAGAGCGCTCACCACCGGAAAGGTGCTTGCCGGAGTTACCGTGCTTACGGATCTCCGCAAAGACCTTCTGCATGATGATGAACTGATAAGGAACAAACGGGAAGTTTACAGCAAACTCGTTTGCACCGGTAAAGCCCTTGATATCCAAGATGGAGTCCGTGAAGCTGAAGAGATTGCGAAGCACAGAGTCGTTTTCCTGATAGAGACCTTCCAGCTGCTTCTCAACATCAGGTTTCTTCTTCAGAATACGCTTCTGGATAACCTCATCCACGGAGGAAGAAGACAGTGAAAGCCGGGTCTTGAAACGCGCCTGAATTCTGGAGAACTCATCCGCACGAACCTTGATGATCTCATCAATGGCTTCCTGTCCGGTACACATGACCCAAACCTTGCCGCCGCATTCGCTGCCGATCTTTTCTGTCAGGGACTGAAGGTTCAGAAGCATGTCGGTATCCGTTCCGACATACTGACCAACTTCGTCAATCAAGAAGATGAGCCGGAAATCCTTCGGCTGTTTCTTCACGTAAGCTTTGATATCCTCGACCAGCTGCGCAATGGAAAACTCAACTGCCGTCTTGTCATTGAACCAGCGCTTTGCATCTTCCTCGCTCATGTCCAGAACTTCCATCAGCGTAGGAATAATGAACTTGCCATTAAAGGCAAAGGCTTTCCTCTGATCAACCCAAGACTTGCCCTTCTTCGCCTCAAAAACGCGACGGAACTCTTCGGTCTTTCCGAGCTGATCAATATACTGTTCCAGCATGGCAACCTTCAGGTTCTCACCAAAGAACCCAAGGTGGTTGTAGAACATCTTTGCAAATACGCGGAGCACCGCAGTCTTATCCTTGTTGATAGAGCCTTCAATGTCGATATTGAAAAGGATGGTCTCGGTCTTGCCACGGGTAGCCTTGTCAATCAGCATGAACGTGGCCGGATCATCCGCGAACTTTTTGCGGAACATCTCGACCGTTGGAACACCGCCAACAGACTTGTTCTCAAGGATGTAGGAGAGCATCTTCAGGAAGTGAGATTTACCACTTCCAAAGAAACCGGAGATCCATACGCCGATATCGTCAGTAGGCTTATCAAAGGAGTCGCTATAGTAGTCAAAGAAGCTGATGAAATGCTTCTTCAATTCTTTTGTGATGACGTACTCTCGAACTTCCTGCTCGATAACATCCGTTGTATCCTGATCGACTTTGATGACACCATTGATTTGTCTGTTGATGTCCTCAGCGAACATGTTGCGAATCATCATGTCTGCATCCTCCTCAGAAAATATTGAAAGCTCTGTAATAATCGTTTGGTGTCAGCCTGCCGAACAGCTTCAGATAATGGCCGTCAAACTCGCCGGGGTACATGACCAAAATCGGAATGTCTGAAAAGTAAGGCTGCAATGCTTCCAGCAGGGAGTGTACCCGCATGAAGGGAAACACATCACCAACGCCGGTCAACATCAGCACGTCTCCGCGTTTGTGCGGTTCGTACTGAATCTTATCTATGAACTCTCCCTCGCCAATCGCTGAGTGAAGCTGCTCCAGAAGAAAGATTCCTCCGTCAGCCTCTTCCATCTCAGGGATTGCATCCGTGATATCAAGATCGTCACAGATGGAAAAGAAGGTTTTATACAGGTTACATTCGATCAGTCTGCAATTCAGAGACTGGTCTATTTTTATTTGGTCAAGGAAGTGTGTCACCGTCATTTCCTCTGCCGGATCGTAACAGAAGATGCGGATATTAACCTCATTGCTGAGTCCCTTGCCATCAAGGAAATCGTCTTTTTGAATTTCCTCGCGGAGGAGATCCAGCCTTTCTTTCAAATTGCTCATATCAGCTCATCTCCTTTACGCCAAGCAGTTAAAGGCAGTCAGCGCCTTGGTATCGCCGCTGCTACGGATCGCATCTTCCAGAATAGGATAGATGAGAACCGGGTTCAGATGATCCGCTGTTGTGCTGTCCAAATATTCGTTGTCTACAAGAATTCTTGCCAGCACCTGCTTGACCTTCGTGACAGTACTATCGCTCCAAGAAGCAACCCAATCGTCCTGCTCCTGAAGGCACATCATAAACACATTGAAGTCCATCCGGCTGAAGGACATATCACGGTTTTCGTACTTCGCTCCAACGACCGTAATCATGAAATCCCAAACAAGGCGATACTGCTTCATCATGGCATAAAGGCAGATCTGTTTGGAAACGTCGCTGGGCTGAGACGCGATTGCAGCGACCAGTTTAGGATCGTCCAAAGCCTTTAGTCTGCGAAGGCAGGTAAGCGCCATCCTCCGCACAGATTTCTCCGTCGGATACTGAAAAAGATTATCGCTTGTGATCCGGTCTGCAACCTGCTCATCGTTCAGGCCTTCAGCCACAAGTTTTGCAGTAGTCCTCATCTCATAGAAGAGGAACTGTTCTCTCGTAATAACAGCAGAGTAAGGACTGGATTCCTTCTGCGATCTGTCAGCTCTCTGATACATAGGCTTCTACGCTCCCACAGTATTATTCCACCGTATGACCAGTCCCATTTTCGGGACTCGGTTCATCCGGAACAAATTCCGCTATATCCCCAATGTCGCAATTCAGTTTCGCACAGATGTTGTTGAGCACATCTGTCATCATATTCTCACCGCGCTCCAGCTTGTGCAGCGTGGCATAGCTGATGCCGGTCATGTCCTTCAGATCCTTTTTCTTCAGGTCACGGTCGATGAGAAGCTTGAACAGTTTCTTATAGGAAATAGCCATGTCTTCACCTCATAATGGTCTTTCAGTCGAAGTTACAAAACACCATTTCACATTGTAGCAGAGATCCGTTCAAATTACTACCTTTTCGTCGAGAAAAGTGTTGCGATGCTTTCACTTTTTTCTTCCCTGCATGAAATTTTCACAGCTTTTCCAAATCTTTATGTTAGAGTTGCCCGAATTTCGTCCTCACTTATAAGTGAGGAGACTTTTTTAGAGCAAGTTTCGCCTTGTTTAACAAAAACTCAATTCTGGTTTTTGTCCACAGGCAACTTGTTGGGGATTTCGGTTCCCCAAGCCCTTGATGAATAGTCGCAGTTTCTGCAACGGTTTGCCCTGCGGTCTCACAGCATCTGAATAGTCTCCACCATTCAGAAGGGAGGAAAAACATGGCACGGCCAAAGAAAGGAGCACCACCCGCAAAGGAGCATTTTGTCGGTATTCGTCTTACTGAAGGCCTCTATCGTGTAATTCAGAGCGAGGCTGATAACGCTGGACTTAGTATCTCTGAATACTTTCGCAGATTAGCAACTAAGCATAAAATCGTCATGCAGCCGCCTATCTTCCATGATGACACAGCACTAGTTTCTGAGCTTGCCAAGCTGAACAAGCTCGGCAGCAATCTCAATCAGATCGCACAGTACTTCAACGAGGGAGGCTTGATGACAAATCCTCTGGCAAAAGAGCTTCATCATGCGCTTCAGGAGATCGACAAGTTGGTGATCCGCTGCAACGAAGAATTGGAGAAAGAATATGGCTCTCATTAAGCACATAGCCATCAAGAATGTCAGCTATTCCGATGCGCTGGCCTACCTCAAATTCGAGCATGATGAATTCACGAACAAGCCTATCCTTGATGATAATGGAGAGATGATCCGGAGGCAGTTTGTCATGCTTGAAGGTATCAACTGTACGCCCGAAACATATGGCAGTGAATGCACTCGGCTGAACCGACAGTACGGTAAAAACAATGCCAGCTACGCGGCAGCAACGCCAGATGAAGAAGGCATCGGCCAGCATGATTACCAGTCCAATAATGATTCCGATCATCGTAAAACCCGCTTAAACGCAAAAAAGAGCGTCTATCTCGACTCCCCGTAGGGAGAAGAAATGAACGCTCTCTTTCTTTTTGATATTCAGTTTTAGGCTGTGCCTTTGATTGTGTTGACCACTCCAGAGATCAGCTGGAGCACTAATATATTTAGCTGTTGCTTGCATCACAAAGATATTCATTTTGCACAATCGCGTTTTTGATCTTCTTCTGCTGAACGCAAGAAACGGTTCCTACGGTTCCTTTTATGTAGGAGGGTGTATGCTCGTAACGCCCGTCTGAGAGATAAATGAGCGGCTGCACGAAACATTTTCCCCATACACCACCTACACCCGGCAGAGCTACAAATCGCGGATGATATCCCCAATCCAAGGCCAAAGCGCATTGTCCGAATAGAAATCGCCAACGTGATAACAGCAAGTCGCAACAAATATAATACCGCGGCGCCTTCTCTTCAAAAAGAAGGCGCCGCTGTTTATCTCATATTCATCAGCACGCTTTTCTGCTTGGCAATCTCAATCACTTCCTGGTCGCGTAGGCTGTTCAGGTAAGTCTGCGTGATCCCGATATTCTCATGCCCCAGCAAACGACTGATCGTATAGAGATCCGTTCCCATTTTCACCTGCTGCTGCGCGAAAAAATGTCGGCATGTATGCGGTGACACGCGAACACCTTCTATCCCCGCTCCGCGCTTGCGAAGAACATACTCCACAGCTCCGTCCGTCAACTGCCTGCCATGGAACGACAGGAAATAAAACGCATCATGCGGGCGAAGCATAAAGTATTTCTCTTTACCGCTCTCATATCTGAGCATCGCTTTTTTCAGGACAGGCGTAATCGGCACCACGCGCTGCTTATGGTTTTTGCCGTTGATGATGATAAAATCGTCGTGAATGTCCTCCTCACGGATGCAGCACAGCTCCCAGCAGCGAATTCCGGTCTCAAAGAGCAATGTCAGAATCGCATAGTCACGCAGCGAGAGATAATCATGCCCACGGCAGCTTTGCAGCATGCTCCGCACCTGCTCCGGAGAAAAGGCCGTGATGACCGGCTTCTCCTCCTTGCACCACTTGAACGTCTTGCGCGTATCAAAGCCGCCGTATCCTTCCTCATAACAATACTGAATGAACGATTTGATCGATTTGAGTACGCCGTTGATATAGGTGCCCTTGCGCTCTGCCTCGCTCATGCAGCGTGAAAACTGCCGCACAACTGCGGGCGTGAGCGCCTCGACAGTCTCGACGTGCAATTTCTCTGCACAAAAGCGCAAAAAGAGATTGAGGTTACAACGGTAACTCCGAATCGTCTTCGGGGTATACTTGCGAACCTCAATCTCAACCAGATACTCTTCGACAGCACTTTGCATCTTCATACCCATGTCCTCCTCATGTATGTCACAACAGAGGTGGCCATGTATATTGCAGCTGACGCCGTGTTTTCCCGCAGGAAACGACGTTTGAAGCCGCAAAGCGCCATGTTATCCGTCAAATATGCTGTTTTATGTCCGGAAACGCATGCGTTTCACAGGCAGATCACTCTTCCCAGTTGTGCCACACGTTCTGGACATCTTCGTTGTCCTCGAACATGTCGAGCATCTTCTGGAGGTTTTTGATGTCGCCCTCGTCGGTGAGCTTGATGGTGTTCTGCGGCACCATCTCCACCTGCGCACTCAGCAGCTCATAACCGTCGTTCGTGAGCGCCTCGGCCACCGACGCCACATCATCGGGATCGGTATAGACCGTGTAAACGCCCTCGTCGGGCGCAAAGTCCGCCGCGCCGGCTTCGAGCGCGTCCTCCATGACCTTGTCTTCGTCGAGCTCCTGGTCCTCGTCATTGATGACGATGACGCCTTTCTTATCAAACGACCACGACACGCAGCCGGTCGCGCCCATGTTTCCGCCGTACTTATCAAAGTAATGGCGCACCTCGGAGGCGGTGCGGTTGCGGTTATCGGTCATTGTCTCAACGATGATGGCGACACCGGACGGGCCGTAGCCTTCATAAGTGATGGACTCGTAGTTATCCGTGTTGCCGGAGCCGAGCGCCTTGTCGATCGTACGCTTGATGTTGTCATTCGGCATATTGGCGGCTTTTGCCTTGGCAATGACAGCTGCGAGGCGGGAATTGTTATTGGGGTCGCCGCTGCCGCCCTCTTTGACGGCCACGATCATCTCGCGGGCGATCTTCGTGAACGCCTGCGCACGCTTGGCGTCCTGCGCGCCTTTGGTTTTCTGTATATTATGCCACTTGGAATGTCCGGACATAGTCACAACTCCTCTTGCTAAAATGCTTTGAATATTTTAGCACACTCCGGGCCGCGTGGCAAGAAAAATCCGCATATTTACGCGAAAACTACGCCTGCGTCTTGGGAATGAGGAGATATTGCGGCGGTTCAGCCATGGCGGCGTCGTCCGTGAGACCGTTCGTCTCGCGGATGAGCTGCTCGCTCGAGCAGTAGCGCTTGGCAAGCGCCCACAGGTCCTCCCCGCCCCAGCGCACGATCGTCAGTGACGGCACGGAGGCATATGGACAGGCGCGCTCCTGCGCCGCTGCACCGGTGACCTGCCGGAAGCCGGACTCCTGAAGCGCGGCCGTCCGCGCCGTCACCGTCACGCGGATCAGAAGCCCATCCGCCGCGACCATCACCGCCGGCTCCTCC
>ULQL01041621.1_pt1 | contig 25010 bp, 49 predicted proteins | sample 1954411 | NCBI WGS metagenome assembly ULQL01 (sample SAMEA4835654, study PRJEB28245) | human gut metagenome | biome: gut microbiome; material: fecal sample | place: Denmark | collected 2008 | reverse complement strand
TCCACCCTGTAGAAAATGATTTTCGTAGAATGGCAGAAAAGCCGATAATTACGGATATCCTAGAATTGTCTATTCGCCCGAAATCCTAGAAATCGCTCGAAATCTGAGTAACAAAAAAGTATCACGAACTATACAGTGTTTGTGATACTTTTTAATATTCGATTTTGTAGATTAGTAACAGGTTGGTATCAAATCTTTTCGATAGCTTTACGTAGTTGCCGTAGATTTTTGTGAGTGTATACTCCGTTAGTTACATCATGTCTGGCGTGGCCAAGGATCATTTTCCGAGCGTTATCGTTGACATCTACGGCATCAAGCAGAGTGGCGCATGTATGACGAGTATCATGCGGTTTGTATTTCTCCCCGTGAATTAGCTTCATGACACGGATAAACAGACGAGAGAGACGACTATAGCTGTATGGATTACCACTTTCATCACATAATAGGAAATCACCTTGTAAAGAGTATCGAGCTTCTACGAGAGGCCATATCTTACTAGCGATAGGGATGATTCGTTTTCCGGCTTCAGTCTTTGATTTTGTGATGCGGATATACTTCTGCCTACGGTTGATGTCGGTTTTTTTGAGATTACGGAGTTCGCAAGTACGCATGCCGGTGTAGATGAGTATCAGTACAATATCGACATCTGCTTTATCAGCTAGTTTCCAAAGCCGATTGATGGCTTGCTTACTCATGGCTTGATGAGGATTGACTGGCTTGTTTTTACCGATTCGGATAAGCCCAGTAAAATCATGAGACGTGTATTCCATTTTGCGAGCGTATGCAAATAGCAGCGATAGCAGGTTGCGGACCTTTTTCTTGCTGGCATATGATAACCTATTCATTCCATCTATGACGGTTTGTAAATGGCTGTATTTGATTTCTGCTACAGGCACGTCATACAGATAGACGCAATGCTTGTATGAGCTTTCATAGCCGTGAATCGTGCTATCAGATACGCTGCTATATTCGATATGTTTTGGAAGCCAGCGTGCATATAATTCTGCAAATGTTATTTTGTTGTCCGAAAGGCGGTGGAGCCCATGAGATTGATTGTAATCAACTTGATAAGCCATTGCTTCCAACTTAGTAGCAAAGTAACCAATGACTTTCTGCTTGCCTTGCTGGGACACAACAAAGCAATACGGCCGCCGCCGTGAACCACTTAATAATTTAATACAACCATATCCATTTGGATTTTTCATTTTTTAGACCTCCAATCATATTGATGGAGGTTATTTTAATGTAAGGAGATAATGCGATGGTAGTATCTATTGCCAATCCTACTTTGACATATTTGTCTATCTACGAAACAACAGGTGAAAGAGTAACCTCTTATGTGACCGGTGTACATGGTGACACGGTGGAAGAACTGCAGACCAAAGCCAAAGTGGAATATCCAGACAAGGTCCATGTTGTGCAAGACGCTTTGACCTACAACAAAGCCCTGCAAGGTGATTTGCTGTATAAAGATGGAGCATATCAGGCTAAACCGGAACCGACAGAAGAAGAGAAGCGAGAAGCCGAACTGGCGGCGCTTGATTCTGAATATGCTAGAAAAATCAGTGATATCGAAACAGGAATGGCGAAAGCAAAAGCCGTAGAAGATGAGGACTACTACAATGACCTCAAAGCTGAAAGAGAAGAACTGGTTGCGGAATATACAGAAAAGAGAGGAGCAATTTAAATGGAAAGATGTTTCCTTTGCCATCGCAAGATGGATAACAAGACTGGACTTTGCACTAATGCGAAATGTATCAGATCGAAGCCGCTGACACCCAAAGATGAAACAGAAGAAAAGAAAGATGCGGAGGATAAAACATGACTGAAATCTTCATTCAAATTTACAATTCCGCCGATCGTGCGATTTGCAGCATCCCGGACGGCTGGCCCTACAAAATTCTTATGGGGATCTTACTCATCGCCATGTCGAAGCACATCATGCTTTTTACTGCATTCGCCGTGTTGGTGGCTCTTGACTTGTTCGCAAAATTTATCGCCCTGTCTTATCACTGGCTGATTGAGAACAACGTGGAAAAGCCCTCGCTGGTTGATTCCATCCGAGGCATTCCAGCGGCACATCGGGCTCGTATCATCAATAGCCATGAAATGAAAACGCAGTTTGCAGGGAAAATCTTTGCTTATATGTTTTTGGTGATTGCTGGCGGTCTAGCCGATATCCTTGTAGGTCATGTCAATTTTGCACAGATCGTGATTGCCTACCTGGCATCCACCGAGCTTCTCAGCATCGTGGAGAACCTGGACGATGCTGGCGTGTCTATGGTCCATGATTTAGCTGCAGTAATTAAAAAGAGGAGACCAACATGAAATTAAAAGAATGGGTCGTTATTTACGTGGCAGTCTTTTTGTTTACCGTAGGGGATTGGATAAAGGGACGTTGGAAAAAGGAGGATAACGAATGCTGGTAACTGATTTAAGTGACTGGAATGATCACATTAACTGGTCTCATCTCATCGCCGCAGGAGTCGGTGGTGCGATTGTGAAGATTTCCGAGGGCAGAAGCCTGACTCAACTGCACGGAAAACATATCGCCGGTGCGGAGGCTAGGGGATTGCCGTGGGGCGTCTATTGCTACGCGCACGCACAAACTACCGAGCGAGCAAGAGAAGAAGCAAATCGAGTGATCGAGGCGCTGAATGCATTGGGGTACGGTACACCGCCGTTAGGGATTTGGTTTGATGTGGAAGCGCCCGAAGTCATTGGGCAGGATAGGGAAGATGTGACCGCCATCTGTAGTGCATTTATTTCAGAATGCAATGCAGCGGGTTATTCTGCCGGAATCTATGCAAGTCTGTCTACTATCACAGACTGCATGAATCTTGACGATCTAGCTGATTATGTACCCGTATGGATTGCCCAATATGCCGGTGCATGTGATTTCCATGATTATTTCCCGAGCAGAATCCTTGCTGGTTGGCAATATACTGATTCTTTTGAAATTGATGGGCGGAAATATGATTTAAGTGAATGGTACTGATGAGGTGATATTGTGCTGAAAGTGGTCAACAATGGAATTAGTCTGACAAGAGGAGATACTGCTACTTTCAGACTGCAAATCAAAAATCAAGACGGTACTGACTACGAAATCACGCCGGATGATCAGGTGCTTTTTACAGTAAAAAGATCCCCAAACGATGAGGAAGTCGTTATACAAAAGGCGGCTGCTAATAATTGCATCACCATTGTTCCTAGAGAGACAGATAATCTGGCGTATGGCACATACTACTATGATGTCGAATTGCGCCGGCCTGATGGATTTATTGCGACTGTGATTCCACCACACATGCTGAAACTAACAGAAGAGGTGACTTTCTGATGAGTGATAAGGCAACACTTACAGGAGTCCTGTCTGCCGTAGGAGTTTTAACTGGTGTGTTGACTCCGGCTGATACAGGCGATTTCGTGGCAGATTACGCAACCGATGCGGAATGCGTGGCTGTCATTGATGATATTTTTGATAATCTACTAAAAGGAGAAGAATAATATGGCTGTTATTGATAAAATTCTGAGAAAATCCAATTTTGCTGCTGCTATGACCGCTTTGATTGCAAAGCTGAATAGCATTTTTGTCAGGAAGGAAGCCGGGAAAGGCCTTTCTACCAATGATTATACTGCCGCAGAAAAAGCAAAGCTCGCAGGCGTAGCAGTAGGAGCGAATAACTACGTCCTCCCGGCACCGACAGCAAGCACCATCGGTGGTGTCAAGGCGGGCAGTAATGTGGCTATTTCCGAAGACGGTACGATTTCCGCTATTCAGGGTAAAGTGGACCTGTCTCCCTACGCAAAGACGGCCGATATGAATACTGCTTTGGGTAAAAAGGCAGATGTAGCCACCACGCTGAAAGGCTATGGTATCACGGATGCCAAGATCGCGGGCGGTGTCATTACATTGGGTGCTAATACCATTACCCCGCTGACGCAGCATCAGTCGCTTGCTGCCTATGCAAAGAGCGCGGACATAGATCGTACTTATGCGAAAAAAGCAGACATCACCACAGTCTATAAGTACCGCGGGAGTGTGGACACCTATGCGGATCTCCCCGTTAATGGGAATGCTGTAGGCGATGTATACAACGTCGTGGCGGCGGATGCGTCTCACGGAATCAAAGCCGGAGATAATGTAGTTTGGAATGGCAATGCATGGGATAATCTGTCCGGCGTGGTTGACTTGTCTGCTTATATCAAAGCTGCTGATGCTGATAAGAAATATATGCAGCTTAACAACTTCCCACTGTCGACGGATGAGGAAATTACAGCCATCGTCAACGAAACTATTGTATAAGTGAGGTGCTAGCATGAGCACTTACAAGGACTCGCTGCTGGGGGCTATCCGGAAACTATGCACGCAGCTGGACAAGAAATTCGCTAAGTCGTCTGATATGGTAAGTGTCATTGGGCTGCTTTCTGCATATAGGCAGGATATGAATATGTACGTAAAGAAAGCCGACTTATACCCTGTGGGCGGTATCATTATGTCTATCACTAATATCGATCCTGCTTCGCTCTACGGGGGTATTTGGGTGTCAGGTGCATATCTCTCGCAATACGGCGGGCAAATTATATTTTCTGAAGGGGCTACTCCTATTAACGGAGCGCCTTATGTATATAAGAGAATAAAATAAAGGAGGGCGTAATGTGGACCACAAAAAGATTATATATCTGCTTGCTGGCGTGCTCCTTGTGGCTAGCTGCTGGTTCTACTTCGCATGCCGAGGAGATGTATCAGATATCCGAGACCGAGCTGACACAGTTAGAAACGAACTTAGAAACGCTGAAAGCTCACAATCAAGAACGGCAGAAAGTCTTGACCGAGCAAGCGACCTTGCTGAATCAGCAGAAAGAGACAATCAAGAAACAGGCCAGCGAATTGAGCAGCTTGAAGAAGGAAATCGAAATCTCCAAAGCAGCGAACGAGGAGACGCAGAAATCATTACTGAGAGCCAATCAATCATTGCAGCAGTTCGCGGACGAGGCAAAAAGGAAAATTAGAGTAAAGACCCGCCAGCGCAATTTGTGGATCGCAATCTCTGGCGGACTTTTGTACGCATGGATTAAGAAGTAGGATGGCAATAAAAAGGACGTCTTGATTTGGCACATTGCTAAATCAAGACGTCTTTTTTTATTTGGCTAAAATGAATAGAAATGCGATAAAATCTGACTTTTTGGCGATTTGATAAAATTTCACCAATAATATTCAATATGATATAATTGATATAAGCAGACACAGGGATTCAGACCTCGGGGATTTATTCAGCTGGCAGAACAGGCGGCTCATAACCGCCTAGGCGGGTTTTGTTTTATACAGCCGTGCGAATACAGAAGTAGGATTCATAAAACTGGAGCTTATTTAATTCGTATGGATGCAAGATACGTCCACCATGAAAAAACCCGCCAAAATGGCGGGTTTTTGTGCTATATAAAGGAAGGTGACGGGAAATTGCGAGTAACGGTAATCAAGCTGACTCATGCCCGAAATCAGGCCAATGGTGAAAGAGCGGCTTACGGAATGTCCCGTTCCATGCTTTTTGCGTCTCTTAATCTCTATTTTTTAAGGCTCCTTTTCATTCCAAGGACTGCCCCTGAAAGCGTATTTGATTCCTTTTTATAATAACAGGTGATATCCATGCATCTTATCGCTATTCTTCTCGTTATGACAGCAGGCATCATGTGGGCGGGGTGCGGGCTTGCGGCGCAGGATTTTTTTCAAAAAAGTACACATGACTCGATGGATCTGACGGTCTTCCGCATGTTTTGTGCGAGCGGCATCATGCTGCTTGTGACTATTGCCAAAGGACAGCTGAAAGACAGCTGGCGGAAGCTGGGGCAACAGCCATCTCTCTGGTGGGGACTGATCTTCTATGGTGTAGTCGGTCTGATGCTGATGCACTATACCTACTTTGCTTCGATCGCCGCCGGCAATGCGGCAGCGGCAACGGTCATCCAATATACCTGTCCGGCGATGGTGATCCTTTGGGTCTCCTTTCAAAAAAGACGGCTGCCGCTGGCAGGGGAGCTCGCGGCCGTCGTACTGGCGATCATCGGAGTCCTCCTTCTGGTGACGGGCGGAGATGTGAGCCGTCTCTCGGTACCTGCAGACTGTGTGTATCTGGGGCTGGCGTCCGCGGTCTTCTTTGCGATCTGCTGTGTATTTCCGAAGCGTTTCATCGGTGTACTGGATAATTCCTTCGTCCTCGCGCTGGGCATGTTCACAGGAGCCGTGGCTTCCTATATCATCAATCCCATGGGGGACTTCTCCGGCTTCTTTGCTCCGGAAGTCCGCTTCGATATTTTCTGGATCGTCGTCCTTGGTACGGCGCTATCTTTTACCTGCTATAATGCAGGCCTTCGGTTCCTTCCGGCCTCACAGGCTTCCGTCACTGCGACCATCGAACCGGCGGTCTCTGTCATTGCGTCCTATTTCATCTTTCATACCCATTTCAATTTTGTCCAAGGCTTTGGCATTCTGCTTGTTCTCCTTGCTATTGCAGCACCGGGTATTTTTGAAAATGAAAAGACGGCAGGAGAATGATCAGCTTGGTGTACAAATAGGGGCATTTAGAGTATAGTAAACTTAATACCTTGAAAGTATACGTATTTGTTGGATTCTTTTATTCATCCGTCAAAAATTCGTCAAAAAATAAAAAGGGTGCCCTTATCAAAACAGGGCATCCTTTTTTATGATCCAAATATCCTATCAACATCTCGCGCTGCCTTTGCTCTCATCTCATCCGTATAGTGGATATACACACGCTCCACTGTGGTGATGGTATCACCAAGGAGACTGGCGACCGTTTTGATATCCACGCCAGAAGACAAGAGGCGCGTCGCATAAGTATGGCGGAAGTCGTGCATGCTGTGCGCAGGGAGGTACTTGCGAAGGATGGTATTCAGTGTCTCGCCATGCCGGTATTTTGTCAGGCGGCCATGGAAGTAGAGGACTCGGAAATCCCTGTACTCTACGAGCGCCTGATACAGAAGGCGGGGGATAGGAACCGTGCGGCAGGAGTTCTTAGACTTCATACGTTTGACACCCATCTCATACTTATGAACGCGGGAGAATTGCTTATTGAAAGAAATGCTGCGCGTCTCGAAATCCATGTCCCCCATCGTGAGCGCCAGAAGCTCTCCCACGCGGGCCCCGGTGTATGCCGCGATAGTCATAAGAATCCACATCTCCAAATTCTCTTCATGCAGAGACGTCAGCAGGTAGGAAATCTCTTCAGCTGTCATCGTGCGAATGCGAGACGCCTCCCCTGCCTCGTCCATACGGGGCTTGTATGTCAGATCGGAAATCGGTGAAATGCTGATGACGCGATACTTCACCGCCTCTTTAAAGAGATGCTTCATGTGCCGCACCCATCCTTTCTTCGTATTCTCCCCGAAAGGCAGCGTATGAAGCCTCGTAAACATATCCGTATATGTGATATCCATCATCGGTTTATCCAACAGAGAGCCGGAAACGGAAGTCATCCACTCATAGAGCATGAGAGAATTTTCTGCCAGCTCCTTTCGACCGGAAAGGTAGAGATCGGAAAATTCGCGAAGCGTCATACCTTCATTCACTGGATCAATATCTCCTGCTTTCCTGGCCGCCGCGAGCAGCTTCTCCTTCTCCTTGTCGGAAGCTGCTAGAGACCGTAAGGCATAGCCTCCCTTAGACTTCTGCTTCCATTTCCCATCCCGATCCCGGTAGGAGAGGATCAGCTGGTAGCTCGCCCCGCCATTCGTCTTCGCTCGCTTGCGGATGATAAATTTGTAATTCAGCTCCATTAGAAAAACCTCCGTTCATTGGAAACAGAGGCGGTACATGGTATAATACAGTTGTAATCCGCCTCATTGCATGGGACATTACACGCCAACGGGAGACTGCCATCTCCATCGGCACAGCCGTATCCATACGAATGTATGGGTACGGCTTTTTAACATGGAAGAAGAGAGTTAGAACCTTCTGAAATTCACGAAGATGATATTTCCGCCCTTTTTCAACTCGGGGAGCTTCAGCGGAGAGACGGAAGTCAAGGTAGTGATCCACCTCAGCCAACGGCTAGGATCATATCTAGGCTATAAAGTGCAATCGGCTTATCTGAATTTGCAATTTGCAAAAAATGCAAATTGCTTTTCTCGTTTAGTTCGTTTTCTTTCTTGCGATGTGAAGAAAATTCACATTGCTTTTCTCGTGCATTCAACTATAGCAATGCGATCAACTATAGCAAAATCCTCCAAAACGCAAAGCGTCAAATTTTACTGTTTGAGCAGCGAATACTTCGCGACTGCTAAAACTATATCGAAATATCTTCTAATTTAGTTATATATTTATGTTTCAAACCAGTAATATCACGGACAAAGCTTTCCACGGAAGGAGAAATATTCTCTGACAAGAAGGCCAAGGAACTATCAATCCCCTCGTAATTCACTTGGTACACATGATTTTGGCCGAAGAAGACAGCGATACAAATTAGTGCAGCTAGAATATCATCCTGGCCATAAGTGTAAATAGCACCGGGGCCTGATATTGGGAGATTAAGCTGTTTGTGAATATCCAGTTGGGGAATTGTAGCAACACGCGTAGAACGCTGGTCAATCTTGTGCGTGTATAATCGGTTATTGTGAGCACATTTATTTCGGATATCTGTTAAATAATAGAGTATAGAGCTAAGTGTTTTTGGAGCCAGTTTTGGATTTACTGTATGAGCGATGTCCTTCTTCATGTCGTCGGGCAGCAAATCATAGAAGTTAGCCATCGTACCGAACGAAATCACCGTGTTCAAAACCCATAAGGGAACCTGATTATATTTTTTTATGAAATGGCAGATAGCAGGATGCGGTTTTCTTGTCGAAAATGTCTTGATACATTTGTTCAACTTGTAGAGAAGAGAATTTACATGTTGCCTTTCTTTGGGGCTCCGTGTAAAAGAATTGGGACGCAAATAATTCCAGTGATTGGTACCAAAACGAGAGGAGAAATGAAGGGAAATCAGTGATTTCATTTGAGTTTCTATAATAGTGACACAGTTCAAAACATTACGCCTCAAATTGGCATCAAAGAGGTACAGTGTGACAATTTGCTCAAGAGTAGTTCCTTCTGTATAAAAATCAGAATGACGCAAATTCGATCGTTTTTTATCAATGAATGCGTCTTTATATCCATTGATTAAATTGTAATATCCATATTGAAGCAATATACCGGCAGAGTTTTCATCAAGCCTTACATTTCTGTTTTTTAAAATAGAAAGTTGCTCCTGAATCGTTGTTGCAGGGATATTCATAAATACCTCCAAAAAGAAAAAGGATCTTAATGCATGAACATTAAGATCCTTTTTCGGTCCGCTTTGTGCAATACGCCACGGCTCATATCTGTGTATATACTACACGAAAATGATCTTAATGTCAATTTTGAATATAAACTTACTGCTTGATCCGCGAATACTTCGCCACCGCCAGTCACACCTAGACCATTTTCGTGACCTCACGAAAATGGTGGGGATTTATCATCACCTGTTAGAATCTTCTGAAATTTACGAAGATGATATTTCCGCATCTTTTTCAACCCGGGGAGCTTCAGCGGAGAGACGGAAGTCAAGGTAGTGATCCACCTCTTTCTTTCCGGCGGGGGATAGCTTGCGGTACTTTTTGATGTGCTGCTGCTCAGCGGGAGTGAGTTCCAAAAGAATTGAATCAGTTTGAATCTTATCGAGAAGAGAAAGGCTATCCGCTGAAATGCCAAGCCCTTGGCAGATTTTGAAAACGTTATCGCAGGCAGCTCCGCCTACGTTTTTAAGGATGGATAGAAGCGTGCTGTATGGCATATCAATTTTCTTGGCGAAATCCTTCAATGAACCATTGTCAGAAATCAGAGACCTTAAATAGTATTCACGAGTCATATAAAATCACCTCTTACCCATAGAATATCATAATTAAAACGAAATAACAATATTAAAAACGAAAAACGATTGACAAAAACGATTAATCGGTTTATTATAAGGACAAACAAAACGATATATCGTTTTCAAAGGAGGTGATGATAATGTACGAAAACTTGAATATCGAAATGGCAAGGAATAGATGTAATATCCTTCAGCTGTCGGAGAAAACCAAGATTAAATACCAGACGCTGGTAGGAAAGGTAAGGGGAGACTCCCAGTTTAAATTCGATGAATGTTTAGCAATTAAGCGTGCATTACATAGCGAAATGCCGCTGGAGGTTCTTTTTATGCACAAATAAAACGATATATCGTTTTGTAAATATTTCCGGCGGCTATGAAAACCCGTTGGGGAAAGGAGGAAGCCATGCCACACAGTGAGAATCTGCTATCTCAGAAAGAGGTGGCCAAACGCTGGGGGTGCGACACATCCACCATCGCCCGACGGGAGAAAGACGGGTTGATTAAAAGGGCGCTCGCCATCCCTGGCGTATGGTACACCCGAGCCTCCGTCGAAAGGGCGGAAGGCCTGGAAGGGGACGAGAGCCCCATGAGCCCTTTTGAAAGAAGGCGTCTTGAGAAAAGGATCCGGGAGCTGGAGAAGAAAGTATCCGGCTATGAGGATCAGTTCTATTTCCTTTCGGACGCCATGGAAAGAGTGAAGAAGATGATGAATTGAGGTGAGAAGAGTGGATGAGAACGAATTCAAAAAATGCCGCGAGCAGTTGCTCGCGGCGGGGATCCCATTCGAGGAAGATCATATGTTCCTTTTCCATCAGACGCAATAGCGCTGAAGGCGAAGAAGTTTCTCAAGAGAGATAAGAAAGAGGACCTTCTGGATTTCCAAAACTTCGAGAAGGCGGTGCAGCCACTGATGGACTACATGAGAAAACGTAGGAAGGAATCTCATGGGCTGGACGAAGCGGAAGTCGTAGTAAGATACGACGGCGCGAAACTCATGACGGGGCGATATGGGATACCGGAAGCGGAAATCAGCCGAGGGTCTCAACCGGATCCTTATGCCGATACCTTCTGAGCAGATCATCCAGATAGCGACGTGGATTCGGAGAAGAAAGCATAGCGGAGTGCTCTGCTTCAGGGACGTCTGCAAGAAACTCAATGCGGCGGCGACCGGGAAGAATCACCTGCAGGTGTCCGTCTTCATAACCGCTGGCGATAATGCCAGAAATATTTCGACGAAGAATCATAGGTATCACCTCCTTTCTGCTTATCAGTATAGCAGGAAGGAGGAAAGTGGAGGAGAAATGACAGACGAAGAATTCATGAAAAGAAAAGAGTCCACAGTGCGCAGCTTGCTTTTGCAGTTAGCGGGGAAGGGGTTCACGGTGGATCAGGTGAATGAGGTGCTGAGAGCAGCAGGCAACCTTGCAGGAATGACGCCTTTCACTGATGGCGTTATCGACGAGATGGATAAGGGGAACCCGTGGTATTAGGACGTCGGGATAGCTCTTTGAGAATGCGATCATAGGCGCTCTGGTATGTGATGGCGAAGCTTTCTGGCGTTTGGACAGAAGGCCCTGCGACAGTTATGCGATGCTTCAGCCACTCTAATGCCACGAAGTGCGCCTGCATTTCAAGATCATTCATTGCTTTCACCTCCTTTCTGCTTATCAGTATAGCAGGAAGGAGGAGTGTGGAGGAGAAATGACAGACGAAGAATTGCAAGAAGAACAGAGAAGAGACTTTGAAGCGAGAAGAGATCTCGCATTTACGCGGCTTGTGTGCGCCCTCAATGAGGGTGATGCCGAGATCTTCGATATCGAAGTAGAGAAGAACAAGGAAGGCGAGGACGTCGCATGGATCTACTTCAGAGACGGCGAGGTGGAACGTGTGAACATTTGCGGCGATACCATCGTCACCGCGATCCGTGAGATCTTGAGCTGCAAGAGACTGAAGGGAATGTGAGGCTATCATGAACGAGTACGAAAGACAGAGAAAGCTGAATGACATGCTTCTTGTCGTCTGCTTGCTTAACCTGGCGGCAGCCGTCGTGAATGTCTTTATTATCATTTGCAAATAGCAACATACAGAGTAACCAGAAGATTGAAAAAGGAAATCAGGATCGTAATTCTCGTGTTTCTTTCATTGTTGAACAAAGCGCGGATTTTATTCCGATCCTTCTCGTAAGAAGCAATAGCCCGTTTCCCCTTTTCGGTAATCTGCCAAAACAGGCATGTATCGAGGCCAGGAATCACAGGATCAATGCCTTCAATCAAACCGGAGCGCTCTAAATAACCCCGCATGTCTTTAGACATAACGGAAGGCAGGTTGTCTCTGGAGATAATACCTTCACGCTTCTGGAATTCGGTAAGAACATCAATTACATCTTTAGATTCAATCATAGTAACACCTCCTGATAACAGTATAGCAAGAAAGGAAAAGCCATGGACAAGAAAGAATTGGAAAAGCAGATGAACGAGACGGCAGAGAAGTTCGAAAGATCCTTCGAGGCCTGGAGGAAGAAAAGGAGTGCAGCCATCAAGGAAGTACTGAATGTTTTGGTAGACAGTGACCTCACCTACGAGGAAGCCGTCAATGTGTTAGATGGATGCCGGACATACCTGCGGCACAACCTGAAGATCGAGAACATCGATCTCAATGTAGAGGAGAGAGAACCATTTTGACAGACGAAGAAGCAAAGACATTAGGAGAGCTCGCTCTGGAAGCGGACATGCTCCGCCGCCAATGCCGAGACATTGAAGAAAAGATGAAAGAGCAGAGAGCAGCCGCGAAGAGAATGGCAAAGTGCATGCTGGCAGAACTCGCCATCATTATTGTCCTGACATTCGCAGCGGGGATCGCGGTATGGAAAGGCTGATAGGAGGGAACCATGACAAGCGCAGAAGCGGTTGAGGTCGTCCATCGAATGATGGAGGCCCGCGATCGGGAACAGGAAAACATCGCTGCAGAAAAGCAAAAGGCAGCGAATGATTTCTGGAAAGAGGTATTTCACGCATTTGCAGCCTACGGGACGGCAGCCCTTGGCGTCCTTGCGTTCACCCTGCTTATGGCGGTGGCACAATGACTACGCTGAACGATATCTTGGCACTCATCCCCATGGAAGACCAGTGGATCTACGTCTTCGATACAGAGGGAAACGAATACTATGAAGGATTCAAAGGGAATCTGGAGCTTAGCGAAGAAGGCGAAAGGCTGATCGTCAGCGGGCTTTATGGGAATGATACTGATACGAAAGATCCAAACTACGGCATCGTGCCGACCATTGAGATCGAGGTGAAAGCCAATGAGAGGCTGCTGGGTTAAGCTCTGGATGATCGGAGAGCAGCTGTGTCATGTGTCCATTGATCAGTCGGACAAAGACCCCAAGTGGATCATCATGGCAGCTGCCGCACTCATCAAGGAATATTGCAAAGAAACCGGGCTGGATCCCGCCATGGCAGCGGAGCATATCGCCCGAATGTTGGAGAAGAAACATGATTGACGAAGGAATCATTATCGAATTCATGAAGCACATCAAAAGGCAGCTTAGTGAAGAACAGGCTAGGGCGGACAATGCAGACCACGAAGGAAGGACAAAAGACTACTTCTGGCACGCAGGCTACATCAGTGCTCTGAAAGAGAACCTGAAAGAAATCGAAAGGGCTACCGGCATCACCGGCGTTTATGGGAAGGAGGAAACATGCAGGACACATACACGAAAGCAGAGCTTGTAGAAAAATTCAAAGAGCTAGAAAAGTGGGAAATTGTACGCGCGAAGCGTGACATGGAGCGGGGAGAAAGCGCCGCTAGCGAGTGGCACCTAAACCGCGCATCCTTGCTGAAGGAGCTGATCGCCCTTACCGAGAAGGGGGCACTCTGATGATCTACTACTGTGCCCGCTGCGGGAAGCCCATCCCGCGAGGAAAAGAAATGATGGAAAAGATAGGCGGCCGCCTTGTGCCGACCCACATGGACTGCCGCGAAAGATACAGCAAGAAGACATTGGACCAGATGATTCACGAAGCCCTGGACAAAGGACCGGGAAACGAAATTCGTAGAAAGATGAGGGGTAGAAATGACTGAGAAAGAAATCAAAGAATACACCGACAGAAAGATCAAGGAAATCAAAAAGGAAACCGAATGTGACGACTGCATCCTGCTCATTACAAAAGATGGTAACGGAGAAATGCGCATCGGCATCAACAACGAAGAATCTCTGGTGGTGTGTGCCCATCAAGTGATCAAAGCCTATGGAGAACAGGGAAAGAACCCATACACCAGACAGACCTGCCTTCTGAGAGCGCTGACGCAGCATCTTATCGACGAAATCAAAGAGGAAGTCGGTGAGAAGGGGCTCTTGCAAGAGATCGATGACCTGATCCCAAAAGAGACGGAAGATGATCCGCCTGCTGAAGAGGAAAGCGGCATGGTAAGAAGAATCTCCAAAAGAGGGAAGCCGGAGGCAGAAGATGATCCGTCTGTCGAGAAATAAGAGGTACAAGCTCTTTGAGATCGTCCGCCTCCGGGATAGAGACCTCTGGGATATCTATGAAAGAATACTGGGCGTCCCGTATCCGGCGGGGAGAACCCACGTCCACCACGTCATCCCGGTAGCTTCCGGCGGAGAAGACATCGCAGAGAACCTTCTCTCGCTGGATCCTGAGACCCACTTCTACGTATTCCATAACGGATTCGGGAGTGTGGACAAGGAGTGGCAGAGAATCGCAAAGAAGTATCTCGAAAGCAAGGAAGTGAAGGCATGGCACGAAGAAAGAGAAGCAAGTTTGACAGCCCTATACCAGACTGCAGAAGCTACCCGTATCAAGAAGATCCGGAAGAACTGCTTGCCAGAGAAAAGACCAGGCTTCAAATACTAAGAGAAGACAATACCATCTGCCCTGTATGTCATAGGGGTATGAAGCACACCTGCCATTGCCCTTATGAAAAAGCGGCCGTCTGTGAAGAACATTGTGAAACGTGTGAATACCACGTGCCAATGACAGCGGCCAGCAATGGGAAATGTTTGTACACGAAAAAGCCGCCTGCGGGAACAGGCGGCGAAGGGCGAAAAATAAATTCACGTTTTTCTATATGAGAGTATATCACGCCCTTCATAAAAAGTCCAGAAAAGCAAGGCACAAAGGGGATTTTCCGTCCCCTTTGCCCCCTTGTTAAGGCTATTATTTGGAGGACTGATGCCGTATCGAAAACGTATTTTCACCTACCCTGGAGGAAAGGTAGAAGAGAAGTATTATACCTGCCGTCTGGGAGGGAAGAAGACTCGTATCAAGAATTTCAACAAGACCCCGGAAGCCGTGGCCAAGGTCAATGCGAGAAGAGCGGTGAGGCATCTGGAAGAAATTCTTCTCACCAACTTCAAGCAGGGAGATCAGTACATCACCCTGACATATGCCAAAGAACCCAAAGACTATGAGGAAGCCATCCGCCATCTCACGAACTACATCAAGAGACTCCGGAGGCGCTACCAGAAAGCCGGACAGGAACTTCGCTACATCTACACCACGGAATACAAAGCCAAACGAATTCACCATCACATCCTTGTGAACAAAGTCCTGGAACAGCAGGAGCTTAGAAATGCATGGGGACACTCCAAACTGAGCGCCTATGACATCATCGAATACCAGGGAGAAGAAAGGGACGCCAAGAAACTTTCCGCTTACTTCACGAAAGAGTCCAATATCACAGTAAGGGAAGGAAAGCAGAAAGTGAGATACGTTGCTTCGAGGAACCTCAAGAAGCCGGAAGTCCGCTATCAGACCATCCAGTCCAAGAAATGGAGAGAAAGACCGACGGCGAAAAAGGGATATGCCCTGGTAGACGTCATGAATACCTTCACGGGCTGGGGGTATCCGCTGCAGATCGCAAGGTATGTAGAAATCCCAAAGAAGAAAAAGCGAGGGAGAAAAAATGAGTAAGATCTGTCCCGAGTGCGGGAAATCATTTGTCGGCAGTACAGGCCAGAAGTATTGCTCCTACAGGTGCTGCAAAAGGCACAACAGAAAAGCAAAAGAAATCAAGCATCCGGATCCACCCAAGGGCGTGTCGATCATCCGCGCCTTTTCCTGCAAAGAGTGCGGGCATGAAGTCCTCGTCTGGGAAAGAACAGATAAGAGGACCGTCTTCTGCTGCAGTCTCTGCGAGAAGAAATACTGGAAGCACAATACTTCCAAGAGCAACAAGCATAGAAAAGGCGAAATCGGCATGTCCGGCGGCATGAGCTTAGGGAGTCTCATCCGAAGAGAAAAGAGGGATCTCTTATGACAGGGGAAGAATATACCGCCTTTTTGCGCGCCAGAAAACCTGAAGTGTACATTCAGAATTCATCCGGCGTCCTGGTGAAATGGATCGTGACAAGAGCCTATATCAATGGCGTCAGCGCAAAGCGTCATATAGATGCCGAGAACTACAGCCACGACGACACCGGTTTCTTTCCAGTCGCCATGCTGATGACCAAAGCGCAGGCAGCCAAAAGGAAGAAAGAGCTCGCAGAGAAAGCAAAGTCCCTGCAGAAAATTTGCGCCGGGTGCGGCGCAGCCTTCACCTCAAAGGATCCTCGCAAAGTGTACTGTTCCGCCAAGTGCCAGAAAGAGTCGAATAGAAAAGAGACTGTTCGGAAATACTGGGAAAGGATGGAAAACGAAGAACGCCCCATCCTTGTCTGTCCCGTCTGCGGGAAGAAATTTCAGCAGAAACATTGTGAGCGGATCTGCAGCGATGAGTGCCGGGCGAAGAAAGCCATAGAGACCGGCAAGAAAATCAGAACCGTTGCACAGCAGCACAAGAAAGAGCGTGAAGAGATCCTAGGGGGAGAGATCGAGCTCGCGAAGAAAATAAAAAGAGGGAAGGTCTGCGCCGGGTGCGGCGCCATCTTCCGGGCGAAAGGAGGAGAAAGATATTGCAAAACATGCATGAAAAAGGGAGTCACATGGGGGATCGAATGAGAAAGCACGATGCACGCATGATCATTCAAAGAATCGTAGCCGGAGCATTTCGAGGCACCAGGAAATCTTTCAAGGCAAAGAAACTTGAAACCCAAAGGAAAGACCACCCGCAGCACCATCTCTACTGGTGCAAGAGAGAACCCATCAACCAAAGACGGAAAATTGAGATCGAATTCTGGACCGGGTGGTATCTCAGCCTGCATAGCGGATGCTTCCGGGAACAAGTATGCAAAGAAGCCGAAGAAAGAGAGAAAGCAGAATGACAGAAGAAGAGAATCCGAGAGAGCTAGACAAGCGCTTAAGAAACCAAATTCAAAACCTGCTCGAGAGTAAAGAGGGCAGAAACCTGTGGGCGGGAGAAATCCAATTCCAAAGTATCCAGCTGAATAACAGCAGTGCTTCCATCAGTTATGCCGATGCGGATGGTGTGAAAACGTTCACGTGTGAAGAGCAGCCGAGAGAAGAATTTAGAACCGCTATGGCGGCGATGAGCCTTTACTATACCGACATGGCAGGGGACTATGGACCCGAGAAACCGGTACAGGCCATTTTCGCGGTGGAGAAAGTAGTGCCAAAGCGGGATAAGAAATCCGGGGCGCTGAAAGGAGTGCGGCTGGGCGGGCGGTTCCGCCTCAAAGGCAGCCCTACCACGCAGCGGTTCAGCACGATCGAAGACATCACTCCGACAGATAACGTGCTCCGCATCATGAAGAAAATCTATGATGAAGCGGCGCTTTACATCAGCGGCGAGCGGAGAGAACAAAACCTTTTTAAAACGAGCCAGGATGGTGAGCAGGAGCCAAGCGATGAGCGGGCAAATGAAGAATGATAGATTTTTTCGATTTTCCGCGAATTGAATTGAATTGGATTGAAAGGAGAAAGAATTGAACAGCGTAGAAATATCCGGGAACCTCGCAAGAGACCCAGTCGTCAGATCCACCAAGACAGGGAGAGCCGTGGCATCATTTACCGTCGCCTCCAGTCGCCTCTATGTTTCGCAGAATGGCGAGCAAAAAGAACAGACCGCGTGGATCAATGTCGTTGCCTGGGGAGCCATCGCCGAAAGAGTGGCCAACTTCTGCAAGAAAGGTACTTTCGTCTACATCCATGGCAGCCTGAATACCAGATCCTACGATGACGACAGCGGCCAGAGGCACTGGATCATGGAAGTCGTAGCAGACATCGTAGCCGATCCCAAGTGGGGAGAAGGCAAAGCGTCATCCGGAGGAAGCTATTCCGGCGGATATAGCAATGGATCCAGCGGCGCTTCCAATGGCTATGGAAACAATTCCGGCGGGTTTAACCGGTTCGGCCCTTCCAAACCGGAGCAGCGAGAAGAGAGCATGTTCCCTGCGAAAGGGCCGCAGGAAGACATACCATTTTAGGTAAATGAGAATGATTGAAGAAAATCCATAAGTGGTAAGTATTCGAGGGGGATCAAAGCGAATAGGCAGGAAAGAAGAAGGCTAGGCGTCAAAAAGAAGGATCCTATGATTTCCATCAAGCAGTCAGACATCGATGCAATGAAACAAGAAGCCACCAAGAAAGGCTGCGAGCTGGCCTTTAACTTGATGCTTGCTATTCCGGCTATGGTCATCCATGACAAGTTCGGAAGCCTGATGAAGAAAGATGGTAGAGTGGAAAAGTTCGTAGACCTCTGCATAAAAGAGTATAAGTGCTATGATGAGGGATACGTCACCCTGCAGGAGCTGGCTAAGTGCCTGCAGGACGAAGCAGGAGTCAAAATCAAAGGATGGGAGGCAGAAGAAATCAAGAGATGACCATCGAAGAGCAAGCGGAAGCCCTGGCAAGGAAAGATTTCAATAAACTGAATATTCCGGAAACGGTGAAAAAGAGATCACTACGCAAAAGACGCCAGGGCAAGACGCTAGTCTTCGAAGCAGGAGAACGTGGGATCCTCGTGAGATACTTCATGCGCTGCCAGGACAGGCACATATCCATGAAGCGCATTGTGACACACTTCCACGATGAAGAATTTGACAATTCTTCCAAACCACCGTAAGATAGTTATGAAATCTCCAGCAGATTTTCGGCATCCGTAAGGAGCCGGTACCTTTTACCCGCATATATCTCGCGGGCAACGATAAAAGATACCGGCTCCTTTTTTGCGTTTTTAGGGGGGTGAGAGCATGGCCAAAGGGAAATGGGAGAAGTGGATAGAGCCGAATCATCTCTTGATTTTAGGCGCGTGGGCGCGTGACGGGCTGACCGACGAAGACATAGCGCACAACATTGGCATTTCCCGCTCCACCCTGAAAGAGTGGAAGAAAAAGATTCCGGCCATATCGGCCACCCTAAATACTAATAAGGCAATAGCCGATATCCGGGTAGAGAATGCCCTCTTCAAAAAAGCGATCGGCTGCACCGTCAAGGAGAAAGTCATTTCCAAAATCAAAAACCCGGACGGCACAGTCACAGAAACCGAGAGAACCGTGGAAAGAGAGCTGCCACCAGATACAACAGCCGGGATCTTCTGGCTGAAGAACCGGAAACCGAAAGACTGGAGAGACAAGCAGGAAGTCGAGCTTTCCGGAAACGTAGGCATGACAGACGCGCTGAAGAAAGCGAGGGAGCGAATGAATGAACACCGAAATAGTAAGTGACCTTGCCGGACTGGCGAAAGACCCCCTCAGTTTCGTCTACTGGGCTTTCCCGTGGGGTGAAGGACTCCTTACCCAACAGGACGGCCCCGAAGCCTGGCAGAAGGAAATACTGGGCCATATAGGCGAAAACGTATCCCCGGACAAAGTCATCCAAGAAGCCGTCGCCTCAGGCCACGGTATCGGGAAATCCGCTTTGGTATCCTGGCTCATCCTCTGGGCGATCTCCACCCACGAGAATACCCGCGGCGTCGTCACCGCCAACACAGAGACACAGCTCCTCACGAAGACATGGCCGGAGCTTATGAAATGGCATGCCATGTTCCTCGCAAGAGATTTATTCAAAGTCACCGCCACCTCCATCTTCGCAGCCGAAGACGGCAAGGAAAAGAACTGGCGTATCGACGCTATCCCGTGGTCCGTGGCCAACCCGGAAGCCTTTGCGGGTTTGCATAATCAAGGAAATAGAACCATCCTCATCTTCGACGAAGCATCAGCCATAGACGATAAGATCTGGGAAGTTGCGGAAGGCGCATTAAACGACGCCAACACAGAAAGACTTTGGTGCGCCTTCGGGAACCCGACGCGAAACACCGGAAGATTCTACGACTGCTTCCATAAATTCCGTCCATACTGGCACACCATGCAGGTAGATTCCAGATCCGTCAGATTTTCAGACAAGACAAAGATTTCCCAATGGGAAGAAGCCTACGGAGCGGACAGCGACTTCTTCAAAGTCCGAGTCACCGGAGACTTCCCGGACGCCTCCGATTTACAGTTCATCCCATTGGGCCTCGTCAAGAAAGCAGCGCAAAGGAACCTGCATGAAGGGCAATACAAATTCGCTCCCTGCGTCATAGGCGTAGATCCAGCATGGTCCGGCGGCGACGCCACCTCCATCTACCTACGTCAGGGGCTCTACACAAAGAAACTGGCAAGGATCCTCAAGAACACAAACGACATGACCATAGCTAACATGATCGCCCGCTTCGAAGACCAGTATCACGCAGCAGCCGTCAACATCGATTTAGGATACGGTACTGGCATCTATTCCGCTGGCACCACCATGGGGAGAGCGTGGAACCTCATCTCCTTTGCGGGTTCCTCCCCCGATCCGTCATGCGTCAACATGCGTGCCTACATGTGGCTTGCTATGAAGAAATGGTTCCAGACCGGCGGCGTCATAGAAGCCGACCAGACTTTAATAGACGACCTCACCCATGTAGAAATCAAACCCACCATGGACGGCCGCATTCAGCTCAGGTCCAAAGACGAAATGAAAAAAGAAGGCATCCCGTCGCCAAATGACGCAGATGCCCTCGCACTGACCTTTGCCGTCCCCGTCGTCAATCGGAAAAGGAACGGCAAGGCCAACACCAACTACCAGTTATTCTGAAAGGAGACACCATGTGCGGAAACCCATTTAAATCCCCCAAAGTTCCGGCGGCGCAGAAAGTCGATCCGACCGTCACCGACGTAACCAGTTCCCAGGTATCAGACGACAGCGGTGACACCGAAGCCAGCAAGAGAAAGAAAAAGCAGGGATTCGCAGCCACACGTCTTGCGACCCTGCTGAGTAATGCAGGAAGCAAGGACACCTTAGGATGAATACCATCTTAGCCAGCGCCATGCCCCCGGAAGCCCTTCCGGCGGATGGACAGAACATCAGAGCACCGGACAAGCACGCCGCCCTGTCACGGATCAAGCTCCTGAAGAACAAAAGAAACCCCTATATCGAACGATGGAAAGCCATCAGAGACTACGAGCTCCCCTTTCTGGGGGAATTTGATGATACTGACGATGAGACAGACAAAGGCAGAAGACGCGACCTCGCCATCAGCAACGGCGTCGCATGGCTCGCCAATCAGGCCTTCGCAGCCGGTATCATGTCAGGACTGACACCGCCTTCCAGGCAGTGGTTCAAGTTCGGTTTCTCCTCGGACCAGGGAAACATAGAAGCCGAGAGACTTCTTGACGAACGGCAGGCCATCGTAGAAGCCGTGCTGCACAGATCCAACTTCTACAACACCATCCACGCCTGCTACACAGAGCTTCCCTTCGGGCAGGCACCTATCGCCGTATTCCCATCTCCGGAAAGCGGCGTCCGCTTCCAGGCATATACCATTGGTTCCTACTACATCGATACATCAGCAGGGAACCGCATCAATACATTTGCCCGGAAAATCAAAATGAACGCCGACCAGATCGTGCAGCAGTTCGGGAAAGACCATTTGCCAAGGAACGTACAAGACGCGTTCAACACCCCATCGAGACGCTATGATATGGCCTTCGACGTGTGGTGGCTCGTCATGCCCAATGACAGCAAAAGGAACGGCCCATCGAATAAGGACATGCCATTTGTCTCCCTCTACTGGGTAGACGGGCAGGACCCCAATGAAAACGGCGGCTTCCTCTATACCGGCGGCTTTGAAGAATGCCCCGTATTGGTGGCCAGATACCAGGTCACAGGAAACGACTCCTACGGGAAAGGGCCCGGATGGTACGCAGAAGGCGATGCCAAGTCCCTGCAGATCATGAAGAAAGACTTCTTGACCGCGATTGAACTTACCGTCAAGCCGCCTTTGGCAACGGATGCCAGCACCTATCAGAGCGGCGTCAACTGCTATCCAGGCGGCGTCACTGTCACCAATACCCAGATGGGAGGGCAGGGCGTCGTTCCCCTGTTCCAGGCACCGACCAACCTGCAGTGGATGGCGCAGGAAATCCAGAGACTTGAAGACACCATCAAGAGGACCTATAGCGCCGACCTCTTCCTCATGCTCGAATCCATCGATACCCCGCAGATGACAGCGAGAGAAGTCATGGAACGCCAACAGGAAAAGCTGCAGCAGCTAGGCCCTGTCGTCGAAAGACTCCAGGACGAATTCTTAACCCCCATCATTGAACGGGTTTACAACATCCTTGAGAGAAACAACATCTTCCCACCCATTCCTGATGAGCTCGCAGCCGAACTCTCCGAAGCCGACGTGAAGATTGAATACATTTCTCCGCTTGCTCAGGCACAGAAGATGAGTGGCCTTGTGAACATTGAACAAGCCCTCGCCTTCGTAGGACAAATGGCGCAGCTCTATCCAGAGTCCCTGAAGATGGTAGATCCCTTAGGCACCGTCAAGAAATACTTCGACCTCTTAGGCGCTCCGGCGGCCATGCAGAGAAGCACCGAAGAAGCCCAGCAGCTGATCCAGCAGGAACAGCAGGCCATGATGCAGCAGGAAGAAGAGCAGAAACAGCTTGCACAGGCGCAGGCACTGGCCCCTGTCGCACAGGCAGCCAAGAACCTATCTGACGCCGCGCAGAACGGGAACCCCGCCCTGCAGAATCTCTTAGGTGTAAACGGGCCGGGAGGACCATCCGTATTATGAAACACGCCATTGTAGACCCAAACTCCAGAGACGCCCGCTGGCAGAAATACTTTCAGCAGTGTCAGAAAGACAAAGACAAAGACGCCATCCAGAAAGTCGTCAAGACCGAAGAAGGAAGGTGGATCCTTTCTAGGATCCTCAATATGAGCGGACTCAACACCAGCTCCTACACAGGGAATGCCGAGACCTACTTCCGGGAAGGAAGACGAGAAGTCGGCATCGAAATCACCAACCTGATCCTTGATACCCTAGGCCTCGAAGAAGGACATAAGGCTATCCAAAAGATCGACAAAGATTTCATAGACTTCAAAATCCGGCAGAACCGGATATTCAACAAGGAGGACTGAACATGGATACCCAGAACAATGACATGAACACTGGAACCGATCAGCAGACACCACAGAACACACCGACAGACAATCAGCAGAACCCACAGGGCGCAGAAGCCCAGGGAAACCAGAACCAGCAGACCACGCAGGACAACAAACCATCCGGTGGCACCCTGTTATCAGGAGCAGGGAAAGCCACAGGCGCTCCGGACACCTATGACTTTACTGCATCCCTTCCGGAAGGAATGGAACTCGACCAGGATACCGCCGACTCCTTCGGCGAACTCGCACGAGGCATGAACCTCACCAATGACCAGGCAAACGAACTGGCCAAATTTGGCTATGAATGGGCGGGCAAAGTCGGGGAAGCCTACCAGAAGGCGCAGCAGGAAGAAGCAGACGCTAACGCCGCTGCAGCCATGAAAGAACTGGGCAAAGACTTTGAACCCACAGTCGCAAGAGCCGGGGTCCTCATGAACTACCTTGAGAGACAGATCCCCGGCATCCGAGACTCCTTCGCAGGATCCGCTGTATTCTCATCCCTTCCCATGCTGAAAGCCTTCGCCCTCCTTGGCGATCTGATTTCCGAAGACGGCGGAATCAAGACCAATACAGCAGCCGCCATCAAAGAAGATAACCCATACCCAAACACCGATTGGGAATCATTAAAAAGATAAGGAGATAAACCATGCCAACCATTGGAAACCTTGCACTCAATTTCAATGACCTCCGAAAGCGTCAGGCACCGGACGGCACCATTGATCACATCATCGAAGTATTAAAACAGTCCAACCCCATCATGGACGACATCAAGTGGAAACAGGGCAATCTGCCGACCGGCAACCAGACCACGCAGCGCACCTCCATCCCGACACCGTCCCTCCGCGCCATCAATAAAGGCGTGCAGCCGACCAAGTCCAGCACCAAACAGGTCCGGGACACCTGCTGTATTTTGGAAGCCCGCTCCCGCGTCGACATCGAACTCCTTCAGCTCGAACCCGATCCGCAGGCATTCCGCCGCTCTGAAGACGACGCGCATATCGAAGGCTTCTCTGAAAAAGTCGCCAGCATGATCTTCTACGGCGACTCCGACGAGAACCTCGACGAATTCAACGGCTTCGCGAAACGCTACAATCACTTCGGTGGGAACAAAGGAGACTATTCTTATCAGGTCAGAGACGCAGGCGGCAAGACAGATGGCGCCCTTTCCTCCGTCTGGCTTATCGGATGGAGCAACAGCGTCTCTGGCATTTACCCGAAGTACGGTTACGCGGGCCTTAAGATGAGAGACCTCGGAGAACGCACCGTAGAAGACGCAGAAGGCGGCTCCTATCAGGCACTTGAATCTCTCTTCACATGGAAGCCGGGCCTCATGGTGGCGGATCCTCGCATGGTAGCAGCTGTCAGAAACATCGACACCGCTACTCTTCTCAAAGCCACCGACGCGCAGAAGAAGAGCTTCATGGATCAGCTCATTTATGCGAAGAACTCCCTCAGAAGAATCCAGGGCGAAAACATGAAGCTGGGTATCTACGTATCCGAGAAAGTCTACGACTTCCTCGAATCCTACCTCATGGACAAGAACCACGTTCACGTTACCCGTCAGGACTTCGCAAACGGCACTTCTGTACTCGCACTCTTTGGCATCCCGGTATACAAGGAAGACGCCCTGAAGGATACCGAGCCACTCATTACCGAAGCATAAGGAGGACACCATGATCTACGACAAAGAAAACGCATTCATTTTTGATAAAGACGTATCCACCACCCCGGACGTCATCGCAAACGGCATGGGAGGTAACGCAGGCGATGA
>ULQL01069110.1_pt1 | contig 25028 bp, 19 predicted proteins | sample 1954411 | NCBI WGS metagenome assembly ULQL01 (sample SAMEA4835654, study PRJEB28245) | human gut metagenome | biome: gut microbiome; material: fecal sample | place: Denmark | collected 2008 | reverse complement strand
TACGGCAGCCAGTATCGCGGAGTACCTCGAAGGAACCGGAAGGGGTGTCGATGCCGGCGACTTGAAAGCCGGGGATCTGATCTTTTACTCGTTCAAGAAGAATGGGCGGTATAAGAACATCAGCCACGTTGCCATGGTCTGCGATGACGGACTGATGGTGCAGGCATCCTCCACCCTAGGACGTGTTGTCATGAGTGAAATCAGTCTTTCGAAGGCGGTTGCGATTGCAAGACCGGTATCGGAAACAACCTCAGAATGGCAGCCAGACGCTCAGACCGCTACCGGTTCGGAGGCGGCTCAGGCGGAAGCGCTTACCGGGACGCCCGCAGGGGAAGTGACAGAAGCGATGGAAGTGCAGGAAACTGCGGCTGAATATGGGCCAGGATTCTCATTGCCAGCAGGGGAAACGGATAACATCAAGGTCTCGGAGCCAGAAACGCAGGAATATGGCCCGGGCTTTGTGATCGAAGAAGGATCCGAAACGGAAACACAGGCCCAGCCAGAGGCAGAGGTGCAGACGGAACCTTCCTCGGAAGGCACGGGCGCGTAACCCGACTTTCCCTGGTTTATAACTATTTTGGTTTTTTCGGAATGGGCCGCACCGGGTACGACTCCATCCGAAAAACGTACGAACCATACAGAAAGGAGAATAAAATATGGCAGGCTGCACGACGATAATAACGAAACAAGGGGTTATGATCACGGCGAACGCACCGAACATTTCCTGTTCGGACGGGAAAACGTATTTCTGGTCCGGCACAACCCTGACAGGCCCGTTTGGCATGAGTTCCTATAATGTCCGCTCCTTCGAGGAGGCGGTCGGCATTGTGATCGGCTACTACGGTGGCCGGATGTATTAGAATTTGGTTTTTCTATCCCCCCCCCATGGAGCAGCTCCCACGGGGGTATTTTTATGCCCGCAAAGAGAGCGGCGCGTTTCCATACTGAGAATGTATGTAATAAATCATAAGAAACGGAGGAAACAAAAATGTACAGAAATTATGGAGACAAAAATTTTTTTGAGAACGGGATCCTTGTGGACACCGAACATTCCGACACCGCATTCCCGATGCTTTTATGCCGCCCGTACCCGGATGAGGAAGACTTATACCAGTTCGGCGAAGTGGAAGTGGATCTGGATGACTTTAAGGAGAATGGCTGGGGCGACCGGAAGGCTGTCATGGATTTTCTTGGCATGACGGAGGAAACGTATGATCCGGTGCAGTTTGCAATTGGATGTACGGAATACTTTTCCTGGGATAACTTCGGGGCAAGCTCTTACGCGTATGACTGGCAGCGTATGGACAAAAAGTCCATCTGCGAGATCTTAAAGTACCGCCTGATCGCTTCCGATCATCTGGATATCGTGTGGTAGGAACAAAAAGAAATCAAATAACAAAGGAGAAAAAGGAAGATGAAAGACAAAATGGAAACAAACAAGGAAGTCGCTATCAAAAAATCGCGCAGAATCCTCTCAAAACCATTGTCCGTAAGGGAACAGTGGGCGTTATGCGATGAGGATGCATACCTGGAAGGGATCGTGAGCGTAACTCCCGCAGAGTTCGCTGCAAACGACCTAAATGGGATCTTGACCCTCTTATCCGAACGGCTGGTCGGTGACCCGTACTTACGGGACGTTACCTGCCAGGTGGAAGATGTGACGCCTCTTCACGGTGTGGTCGTCCGTGTCCGTGGATGCATCGATGAGTGCGAGCCGCCCGAAAAGGAATTGGATGGGATTATGACGGATATCTGTGGCGGAATCCTCGCGTCATGCAATGATGACGCGTTAAGCAAGCTCATCGGGAAGCCGGTAGACGGGAAACCCGGAGGGGAAAAGAAACAGCAGGTACTGGCATTCCTTGAGATTTCTTCCGTCTGGGACCTGATTCGGTACTATAAGACGTATGCAATGCCGGCACAGGCAGGAGATACCCGAACCGAACCAGAACCGGAGACAGCAAAGACATATCTGATCGCAGGACTTCAGTATGACCCGGAATCTTATATGACAAAGGATGGTATGGAGCGCCTGATGAAGCTGCTCCCATCGGGAGAATTTGAGATCTGCAATATCGACGGACATAACAATACCAGCTCCTGTTTCCTGATAGATGCAGGATTGTGGGGAGAGTTGGAAGTGAAAGACGTACAGGAATTGGAACAGTCCGTTGCCAGGATCTTAGATGACGTTAATCTGGAATCGGAGGACTGCACCTATGAATGGCACAATGTCCAGCTGTTTTTGGATTACTTATAGAAACAAACAAAAACATTACGGCGCGGGGATTCTCCTGCGCCGGATACGAAAAAGGAGAAAAACAATGAGAACACAGCAAAACCCATACATGACCGGAGAGTTTTTTACCATGATATGCAAGCAGATCGAGTTCCCAAAGATCGTGGAAACTTCCGTGCCGGATGCAAAAAGCCGCCTCATCACACGCGCAGACGGCGTGTTTTACAGCCGTATCGACCAGAACTGGGCCGGAGACAGCATCCGTCTCGATGTCTGGCTGGAATATCCAGCCCCGAAGAATCGGGCTGTCCGCCTTGGAACCTTCTTAACCAGGGACCGCGGGCCGCATGCCATGCGTGACATGGCACGGCTGATGGCTGACTTTATGTATACAGCGGGCCGCTTTATCAAAACCCATCCGGAGGATTTCCAGTGGGAAGGTTATCGCGTGAGCGGTATCGCGGAAGATGGGACCAGTTCTGGCACCGTCTACTGCGACAGGGTCTGCACGGCCATGCCACAGGTGGTGAAGCTGCTAAAAACCAACCCGTATGTCCAGTTCTTCGATTATAAGGAACAGGAAGCATGTTATTTTCGCATGGGAACAAACGGGATGCTTTCCGAATACGGGACTCTCGAAGCATGTCAGAAGGCGGCGCAGGACGCCATCCGGGAAAACGAGGCCAAGAACCCCGCAGAATCTCCAGAAGAAGAATGCCGTCCGGAAGCGGAGGAAACTGCAAAAGAAGAAAAGGGAGACAGTATGAACGAAATTTTTGTAGGAAATTTATGCCTGGAAGTAACAAGACGCTGCAATATGGGATGCGCACACTGCCTCCGTGGCAATGCTGAAGACCTGGATATGAGCCGTGAGACGATTGACCAGGTGTTGGAGCAGGTAGATATGATCGGGCAGGTCACCTTTACCGGCGGAGAGCCATCCCTCAATATGGATGCCATCCGGTACTTTTTTGCGCAGGCAAGGAGATACGGGAAACTGCCGCGTTCTTTTTTTGTTGCAACCAACGGGAAAGCAAATCAGGAGGAACTGGCCATAGAGCTGTTAAAACAGTACCCGGACATGGAAGAACAGGAATTCTGCGGCGTAGCGTTATCCATCGATGAATGGCATGATCCACAGGACTATGACCGGTCTATCTTAAAGGGCCTGTCGTTCTACAGCGATTGCAAGGAAAAGCCGGACGGCTACAGCCTGATTCCGGAGGGACGGGCGGCAAAATTGGTGATCGATCCGGAAAAGATAATTCGCCCAACGTCAGCGCACATCGTTCTTTCCGGAAATTCCGACCCGGATGCCGGAGCACTCGAAGTGGAGATGCTGTATGTAGCGGCTGACGGAAAGATCACGGGAAACTGCGATATGTCTTATGCGCGGATCGAAAAGGAAGCTGAATATACCATCAGTGGCTTCCGTGCGGCAGTAGACAAGCTGGTCAGCGAATTGGGATGATGGCAGGATAACAAAAAGAAAGCTGGGAAACACTCCCGGAAAACAAAAAAGAAGAAAGGATGTCGCGCATCTGAAAGAGCGCGGCAGAAAGGGAAACAATATGAGTAAGTACATAACACTATCCAGTGACTATCATGTTCTTTGCCTGAACGAGAACGGAGAGATCGAAAAGCAGCTTCAGGCAGATGATCCGATTTTCGAAAAAGCGATCGGAAAAATGATCGAAAGTTTCAATGAAGCACGTCTTGAGCGGTACCTGGACGATGACATGGCGAAAAAATGCTTAGGGTATACCGTGAAGGATAAGATCCATTCCATCCGTATGCAGTTTGCAGGCAAAAAGGATGAGTGCGGTAACCCGTACGTGAAGATCATTGTAGAGACATATCCGAGAGCGCTGGTGATGACTAAGAAGGTCCGCGCGTTTTTGGATGACTATCTCAGCGCACAGTTTTGCGACGGATGGGGAGAAGGATTCTTCTACCCGGGCCACAGTTTCAAGATTGATCAGATGAGGTTAGCAGTGGAATGATAACAGACAAACAGGCCTGATCCCGAATGGGACGGCCTGTTTTTTTGCGTCCGTCTAACCGTTTTTCGCTCTATCCATCATTTTTTTGAGACGCAGAGCGCTTTCATGGTTTCAAAATCACCGGTGTAGGTGGTGCGCTGTCCGTCAAGGGCGTGCTCATCCAGTAGAAAATACGCGCTCGTTTCCGCCGTATCATCCCAGGTGACATCGATGATCTTCGTGACCCCGTCGATCATAACGGTATCCCAGGCATGGTAGCCGCCCAATGCCCTTCCGACCACCGGATCTACCTGCAGACCACAGTAAGTACCGAGCAGGTAGAAAAGGCCCGCGTACCCGTAACAGGCCGTTTTCCCGGACGCCCATGCATCCACAGCCAGCTGCCGTTGTTCTGACACCTCATAGGTCAGCCGGTTCCGGATCGCGTCATGGATGTAGGATGCTTTCTGATAATCGCTCATACCGGCAGTAGCGGCTTTCATGGCCTTAGCGCTTTCATAAAACTGCGCCAGAGGCGCAATGTCGTGGGTCGGCTGCCCGCCCTCCAAAATAATCAAACGTTCACCTGATACAAGGTGCGGCGTCCGTGCGTTTAAGGCAGAGTACACGACCCGGTAAAAATAGGATGGATCTTTGGGGTAGACTCCGATGATACCGAGTCGACCGTCTGTCGTGTTGACCGTGCCGTTTCTCGGGTCAGTTCCGCAGATCGCAGCTAAGGATGTATCCACCGCGATCCGGCGCATACTTTCGTCCGTTTCATTGGCATACAGATCCGTCAGGATGGCAAGGGCCTGTTTCGCTTCCTCCGTATCCGGATAGTTCGTTTCCACGGATGCAACCCGGCCGGGTCCCATGGCGGAATTTGCTGTCCCTGCCGCGTAAGCTGTGCAGGGTGTCGCGCACAGACCGACAGCGCACGCCAGGACGGCGGCAGTTCTTATAATGTAGTTCATTGAAAACCCCCTCCTGTTCGTTTCAAGTCCCATTCAGTATGGCAATCACGGAGCAAAACGCTGATGGCGTTCCCGTGCGTACCGAGAATTCCCACGTATGAACAGGCGATAGAATAGGCGGATCCGGCCAACCGAATGCCATAAAGGACGAGAAGTCGAATTCCGGCCTTCCGATGTTGACCCAAAAGTGTTATCCGCAAAAAGGAGCCTCACGGCAACATCCGACATACTGAAAGAAATCAGAGAGGAGGAGATGTCAATTGATATCGGAAAAGAAACTCTACGAAACGCAGGCAGAATGGGCCCTGAATCACACACGCTATCCGGATGTCATCTGGGCGGAAGACCTGTTTGATATCACGATCGTCCCGTACCAGGGCTCTATCCGGAAGTTTCCGCATTACGCGGACATGAAAGACCGGCTGGAACTTTACGGACTCATCGTGGTTATGCATACCATACAGGAAGTGCGGATCCTGGAATGTCGGGCGGATGTAGCAGGAAACCGGCTATACATCACGGAAGGGATCTGGAGAAAATTCTGGAAGGAAATAAAAAAGAGTATCGCAAGTGCTATGGCAGAACACGGCCTTCCGGTCAATCCGGGAACATGTCTGGACCTGCAATTTATGTCAAGCCCGAAAGTGAAACAGAAAAAAATACAGCCGGTCGATATATGGACCAGAAGGAAGCAGAGTCTTTTGGATGACCAAAGAAATTTATTTTACTATGGCGGGGCAAACGGGGTGATCCATGACCGGGATTGCCCTGAACTGAAAAAGATCGACCCGAAGGACTTGCAGGCATCTGCGACCGGTCCGGAGGAACTTGGGTACTGCCCGCGTTGCGCGTACCGCCTGTATGCAAGGGTCGCGTGCGCTCCGATCTCCAAAGAGGTGGATGTGGTGGAACACTTAGTTCGCAGACACCACATCGGGATCGGTCGGTGGATCCACTACGTAGAGGACGAGGGGCTGAAGCTTCACGTGCTTTCCTTAACGGAATACCAAGCTTCCTGTAACAAAGATTCCTGGATGATCCGGGTTGACGAAGACGGAAAGATGCACCTCTGGCACAACAACTACATCCATACGGATGATGGAGGACGGTACGTGACGACGGGGCTCCATGACCAGGGCATCGTCTCGAAAAACCTGACCCTGATGTTTGACTTGATCTGTCACTATGACTGGACGTACCATCTGGTACCAGAAGAGGACGCGAAGATAGAAGATACAGAGGAATTAAGCGAAACAACCATCGCCATCCAGTCAAAGTTAAAGAAACTGTCCAATCAGAACATGGCTGTCAGAAAGCGCGGCGTGATCGAGCGCCAGGCGCCAGACCCGGAACCGTTATCCGGAGCATTTCAGACAAATTCTCTATTTGGAGGAACGCAGAACGGACTCTTTGCGGGACTGGTATCGGCTGCATCCGTGGAAGATGACAATGAAGATCTTTCTGAAGAGTCGGAAGAAAAAGAAGAAAGAGAGGTGCTTCCTGTATCCAGTGATCCATGGGCGACACATCCCGGAATGTTTTCAGCTGTAGGAGGATTCGGGAATAAGAGTGTCTTTGAGCGGCTGGAAGCGCTGAGTAGAGAAGAAAAGGAAGAAGAATCGGAGTGAGTGGAGGATACGGAGATGAAAGCCGCGTGACGGTTTATATGGACAGAAGATCATAATGTTACCAAGACCCTTCTCTGAGCGATCGGAGAAGGGATTTTTGTCTATGAACGGAGCTTTTATCATTATCTGTATCCGCTGGACGATCTGATTTTCCATATAGCCTTTTGTGATTCGCCTGGAAGCCTAGATGCAATGCAGTGCGGAAATCCTGCACGGAAAGGTGTAGCAGAAAATTGCTATGCATGCGACATACTAATTTCAGAATTGAATGTGTATCCGGTGATACGGCTGTGGCGCTGGTATTCCTAATTTACGTTGCTATAATGTGATTTTAAAGAAATGAGACAAGACATGTCTTTTACTGGCGCATCTGGTGGAAAAGTTAATGGAAATCCAGCGATTAAAGAAAAGCCGTTAAAAGGAAATTTCCTATATAACCCTATAACAAAAGAATATGTTCATTCTGTATACGCAAGAATTGCGATTCGCAAGAAAGCAGGTGCATAATGAAAAGCTTAACTCATTCTGAATTATGGATAAACACGGAATATTTTATTGACGCTTTTAGATGTGTATGTTCACTATCTTATCTTGGAGAACATAATGAAATTTGTCAATTTATAAATTCTAAAGATTTCATAGATGGCAAATTGCATAGATTTTATATAAATTTATGTGCGTTAGTTGATATTCATTGCGACTGTTCTGCAAGTAATAATAAACGGTCATCATATAAAAAGATGTTAAGAACTATGTGTCCCGCATTTGATTGGATATTTTATGAACGAGACAAAAATGCTGCACATAAAGATTCCGATTATATAATCAATTTGGATATGAGTATGTCAGAATTGATTATTAAAATGAAGAATGCTATTAGTACAACAAAAAATATTTGTTCAAATGTGATTAGTGACAAAATTAAATATGAATATTATGCGTATGATTCTTTGCTTTTTCGATATGTAAATGGTATTACACCCGATTTAGAAAAAGCGTTTAATGATAGTATTTATATTAAACGACAGTGCGATGATAAAAATTCAGTTGTCTTTAAAACTATATCTGATGCAAGGCAGGTGCGCAACTTGAAGTCTGATGACGACTATTGTGTTGTTGGTACTAATGGTTTAATGGGGCAACCGTATGATATGCTGGAACATAGGCAAGATATGTGTTTCAAATTAAATGCATGGCAAAATTACGATACATGGGTAACAATGAAGAATGATGAAGCCGAAGAAATGCTTCAACTATTTTTCGATTTATTGGATTTATTTAAAAAGAAGCTAAATAATTATGAAAATAGCACCAATTCAGGTCACAATAGCTGACCTTACAACAAACTACAAAGACGATGGAGATGGTGGTGTATTCGGTTATGATGACCGGCTTACCATTCGTCCATCATTCCAGCGCGAATTTGTTTATAAAGACAAACAGCGCGATCTTGTTATCGATTCCGTACGTAAAGGTAGACCTCTTAATGTCATGTACTGATCAATGACTGGAAATGATACATATGAGGTGCTTGATGGTCAGCAGCGTACTATTTCTGTCGCGCAGTATGTTAATAAAGATTTTTTAGTTACAGTCAATGGAAATGATAAATTCTTTCAGAATCTTGCCTTCCGGTCCGCGGTTTTGCGATAAACGTCTCAAACATTCGAAAGGTCGGATAGACCAAAAAGCATAAGCAATCACACATAAAGGAAAGTTTCGCAAGAGACTTTCCTTTTTTGAGCTTTTTGACCAAAAAGTGTTATCCGCAAAAACTGCTTTTTTCTGCATGCGACATACTGTTTGCGCAACAATGATTCGAAAGGAGGCGAATATCGTTATGGGAACTATTATCTGGAAAAATGTGATCATGCTCATAGCAGTCATGGTGGTCGGCATTATTTTGGTGCTGCTTGGAATCTGGAAGAAGAAATCTTTGTATTTTGCGGCATTCTTTTTCCCGGGATTGCTCCTTCTGGTGTGCTCTGTGTTATTTGTGTTTGCTGAGCCATATCAAATGAGAAAAATGATACGGACAGACTGCCATATCCTGAAATTAAATACGCAGTATATCGTTAGCATTGACGGGAAAGATATGGAAGATATTCTGGTGAAGGAAGATGTGAACAGAGAAGATTACGCATTGGAAATAACGGAAAAATTCAATCTCGTGGGAATGCTCCTGAAAACCGAATATTTATTACACGTTCCGACGACCGTAACGGTCATACAATAAGCTAACCCCATCTGACGCAGTCAGGTGGGGTCTTTTTGTATCCAATGATATTGCGCCCGCACCCCCTTAACTCAGCAGATCCAGGTCTTTCACGCTCTTTTTCTTCTTTTCTTCAATATCCGTATAGAACTTTGCGGTGACATTGATGTTTTTATGGCCGAGAACGCTGCCGACCAGGTAAATATCATTGGTTTTCGCATACAGGGCCGTACCGTAACTGCTCCTTAATTTATGCGGAGTGATGCGCTTATCCGGAGTAACGACAGACGCGTACTTTTTGACCAGATATTCCACACCGCGCACGGAGATTCTGCGCCGTTCCCTTGACAAGAACAGGGCACTCTCATGCCCGGACGCGGCCTGCTGCTCAGTGCGTTCCTCAAGGTACACCCGAAGGTTTTCCTTAACCTCGTCATTATAATAGACCGTTGCTTCCCTGCCACCTTTTCTTTGGATGTGGGCGGCATTTTTCGTCAGGTCGATATCCTCAAGGTCGAGGCCGACGCACTCCGACACACGGATTCCGGTCCCGAGCATTAAGGATAACATCGCTTTATCCCGCACCTGGAACCGCCCATGGTACGCGATTTTCTTCCCGCAAAGCCCAGTGCCATTTTCCAACTCTGTTAAGAATTCCCGCATCTCATCCTGATCCATCCGGATAATCTCTTTTTCCCGGAGCTTTGGCATTCTGGTCGCATCCGTTGGGTTTACAGGAATCGCTTTAGCTTCGCAGAAGTACGAAAGGAAACTTTTTAAAGAGGAAAATCTGCGTCGGATCCCCTGAGTCCGGTTACGGGGTCCGTCATCCGGGGATGCGCCATTCCCTTCCAGATATTCCAGGTAACATTCCACATCCTGCTTGGTAATGGCTGACAGGCATTCCGGCCTTTCAGCCTCGCATATGGCGCGCAGGGACGCATCCGGACTGTTTCTTAAGAATGTAAAAAACATGGATAGGTCATACGCGTATGCCACGCGGGTCATCGAGGTCGTGGCGGGACGGATGCCTCGGAAATAATCCTTGCAGTAGGGTGGGAGAGCAGCTAACAGGTGTGCCAGCTTTTCCTCGTTTTTCTCATCACGTCCGGCAAAATAACGGGAATGGCTCATAAGCCATACCTCCTTTTCTTTCCCTTAAGATCCATGACATCTGTTACCGGGCCGCCTGATGGTCCCCGTGCTGCTTGATATAGTCCAGCTCCGCGGAAAGTCGCATGGACTCCTGCCTTAATGCCATCATTTCTTTCTGCAGTTCCTTTTCCTTTGCTGCCACGGCGCGCTCCTTTTCCAACTGAGCCTGAAGGGCTGCCCGTTCCATCTCATTCTTCTTATCAGTTTCCATGGATTTTAACAAACTGTCCGCCGCTGCTTTTTCTCCCTCTGCTTTTGCCAGGCCCTTTTTCAGACGCTCGGACTCATCCGTGAGCCTTAAAACGTCTGCTTCCTGTTCTTTAAGAGTGGCGTCCAACTTATTTTTTTCCTTACGCAGGGAAGTAATTTCCTCATTCAGCCGTTCTGCTTGGGATATGGCGACGCTCGCTCTTGCAGCCAGACCTTCTTTTTCGCTGCGCAGGGCAGAAAGCTCCGCCTGGACCTGCTTCTGATCCTCCACCTGAGCCCTCATCTGTTCCACCTGTTCTTTTAAGATCTGCATGGACTGTTTTTGTTCCGCAAGCGCCCGGTCCGAGTAAAGGAGCCGGTCTTTATATTCTTCATTTCTCTTTTCAGCTTCCGTCTGATCAGCCTGGCTTTTCAGCAATGATGCGCGTAACTCCTCATTCTGTCTTTTTAAGTCCGCGATGGTACGGGCATTCTGTTTTAATTCCCCGTCAAACCGTTCCCTTGCGCGCGTTTCCGCCCTGTCGCATAATTCCAAGCTCTTTAAGTAAGAGGAGAGCAGTGCCTTTGCATGCTGCTCGAAATCCTCGATTTCCACTGCCCGTCCGGCGGATACCGTTTTTGCGCTGTTTAACTCTAATACCTGCATGATGTGATCAAAACCCTGTGCCTGGTTCATGCCGTTTAACGTGCAAAATTCACGGAAAGCGTTCGCTGTGTCCGGATCGATGCGGAAATTAACCTGTTTCAGTTCTTTTTCTGGTTTTTGTTCTGTATTTGCCATGGGGCCCTCCTTTTTTTATATTATAACATAAGCCGGGTTTGGAGTCAAATGTAAGAAAAATATATTCTATACAATACTATACAATGATTGTCTATACATAGAACGCTGAGAGCGATTTTTAGAGCCCAGAATGGGCTCATGGACGTTGTGAACGCCAGAAATCGCTCAGGGAAATTATCAGAAAATAAGAGGGTAGTGAGACACAATAGCGAAAATTAAGCGAATCCCTGGCAAAAACAGGGTGTTTTGTTTCGTAAAATAACTATTTTACGAAACAAATCTAAAACGGAAAAAGCTCTGAAAAAACGGGAGTATAATTGACTGTCACTACGCAAAAAAATCAATGTGTAGTCTGTATTACATATTTAATATCAGAATACTCATTCTTAAACTCATTTATAGTTCCTTATAAACGCATGATAATATATATCAATAATTCAATAGAGCATTATGATATGTAATTATTTGAAAAATAAGCATTTGCGATACATTGTGTGCGACAATACAAATTTGGAGTCGCTTAGCGCCGTTTTCGCATAAAATTAGCCTGTCTTATCCGCATACTGTCATTGAACCTATATATAAGGTATTGAGAAAGGAGAAAAAAATGAAGGAATATACATTTATCTGCCCGCATTGCGGAAAAGCTGTTGAGGTTGATGAGAACGGATATGCAGCAATCATTAAGCAGATCCGTGATGACGCGTTCCAGGCAGATCTGGAAGAGCAGAAACGTGTCATGGAAACAGAACGTGAAAAAGCTGTGGAGCTTGCAAAAACACAGGCCGCCATGGAATTCCGTGAAAAGGAGCATGAACTGGATTCCCAGATGCAGAACTTGCGCAGCGATCTGAAAGCAGCAAAGGAAAATGCAGAAACTGCCGCAAAGCTTTCTGCCAATGAAGCGGAGCAGAAATACGGTGCCATTCTCTCAGAAAAAGAACTGGAAATTGCAAAACTGCATGAACAGGTCCGCTCCGCAAAAACAGACACGGAGCTGGCAGTTGCCAAAGCCGAGGCCGAAGCGAATGAACGCTTCGCAAAACAGCAGGAAGTGGTTGCCAATCTGAAGGCCAAAAATGAAATGGCCGAAGCACAGGCAAAACTGCATGAGCAGGAGCTTGTGGCACGCTATGAAGGACAGCTGAAAGATAAGGACGCGCTTGTGGAATATTACCGCGATTTAAAGGCCCGTCAGTCCACCAAGATGATCGGGGAGACTTTGGAGCAGCACTGTGAGGCAGCGTTTAATCAGGTGCGCGCCATCGGATTCCAGAATGCATACTTCGAGAAAGACAACGAAGTCTCTGCCAGTGGCAGTAAGGGAGATTTTATTTTCCGTGACTATGATGAAAACGGAATGGAATACGTTTCCATCATGATGGAGATGAAGAATGAAAACGAGACCACAGCCAGCAAGCATAAAAACACAGATTTCCTCAAGGAACTGGATAAGGACCGCCGGGAAAAAGGCTGCGAATATGCCGTCCTGGTAACCATGCTGGAAGCGGACAATGAATTTTACAACAACGGAATCGTGGATATGAGCCATATATATCCGAAGATGTATGTAATCCGTCCGCAGTTCTTGATTCCGTTCATTACCATCATCCGTAATGCGGCACGAAGCTCCATTGCCTATAAGCGGGAACTTGAGGAGCAGAAAGCACAGAATATTGATGTAACAAACTTCGAAGCCAAACTTCTGGATTTCAAGGACAAGTTCAGTCGCAACTATACACTTGCCAGCGATCGTTTTTCTAAGGCAATCGATGAAATCGACAAAACAATCGATCATTTACAGAAAGTAAAGGATAATCTGTTGTCCTCAGAGAACAATCTGCGGCTTGCAAATAATAAGCTGGATGATCTGACAATTAAACGTCTGACGCGTGGAAACAAGACAATGCAGCAGATGTTTGCAGACACACAGGCTCAGGCTGTGCTTCCGGAATCGGAGAAAGAATAGGAATTTTACCCATCCAGAACGGGATCGTCATTTGACGGTCCTGTTTTTGCTTTACCAGCATGGCACAAGAATGCTCGTGACTTTAGTCATGAGAGGGCGTCACTATATATTTTCGGATGCGATGTGTGCGACAATGCAAATCCGGAGCCGCTTAGCGCCATTTTCGCATAAAATTAGCCCGTCTTATCCGCATACTGTCATTGAACCTATATATAAGGTATTGAGAAAGGAGAAAAAATAAATGAGAAAAGAAGGAATGACAAAGCAAGCACTTTCATCCATGGCATATTTTTTCCTGCGGATGGCATTCGCAAAGGAAAATTACCCGGAGTCCGTATTGGAGGAACTTCAGTGGGTTGTCGATGATTTATTGAGTGCGGACCCGGACGACGGACTTTTGGAAGCGGTACGGGAAGAATTCGTGGAAGGCGATTATTTGCATACCCCTGATAGCTTCCCGGCGGCGGCATTTCCGTATACGACATTTCAGGAAATGCTGATGAAGCATTACCAGTATCATTTCGATGAAACCCAGCCACTTGTGAACAAATTAAGTGCTATGCATTATTACAACGGAAGACCTCTGGTTGTTTTAGTTAAACGGTCAGGCGTCGCGTATGCGGAAGCAGCACAGTATCTGCATGATAAGTACAGCTGGGAGCTGGCGCGGCCCTATACGACAAAACCATGCAGTCAGGAAGACGAAGACGCATATAACGTTTTAACGGAAGAAGAAATGAGTTTGATTCCGGAATGTGAGATTGCGTCTTGTGCGGAGGCTGAAGGACGTCAGTACTGTGTGACCAGATTGCAGCTTGGCATGGCAGATTTATATGTGAGCGATTGGATTGGTTGCCAGATATTAAGAAAATGGTATCACGACAGGCCCTTATATGTTGTCATGACTGACGCCGCGGATGATATCCTGATAAAGCATATGATAGAGCGCGGAAGCACGGAAAAAGAAGCCGCAATTTGTGTTTATCACGAGCGAGCAGCTCTTCATACCGTTTCCGCGGATGTTACCATCCAGGTGGATGAAATGAGTGCGGAAGATTTGGGCGAGACGATTAAGTTACTGTTCCAAAAGACAGTTAATTCGCACACCGATCCGCAACATGCTTATCTGGACCTGTATATCCACGACATCAAATGGGATACGTCCGATGATGACTACGATCCAGATGAGGATGATGAATTGGATCTTCCGGAAACAGTGACCGTGTTTGATAGATTCCGAGTAGCAGATTATAAAAATGAGGATGGATCCATTAACGAACACGCTTTATCAGATGATGTGTCCGATTGGCTCTCCAATGAATACGGATTCTGTCATGGTGGATTCCAGATGCAGATCCTTGGCTGATAGCTGTGCAAAACGGAATTGGACCAAACGAATGATTAAAAAAGGAGAAGAAGAATGAGTGCAAATACAGAACAGGCATCTATCGCAAAAAAGTGCATAGAATCAACTCCAGACGATTGCGTAACGAAAGACATGCGAATGCTTCTGCAGAACCTTGCCAATCTCGCAAACCAGGCTTCTGATGAGGTGTATGACGACGACGATTTAAACCATGGAACTGCAGGAATTCTGAGTCTTTGCGATCTGTTGGTTGCAAAAATCGACGCATATCTGGAAAATGATAACCTTAAATAACTGCAACACTAAGGCAGACGGTTTTCCCGTCTGTCTTTTTTGACCAAAAAGTGTTATCCGCAAAAATAATACTGGATTCATCGTACATACTGATACCAATTGATCGCGAAACACTAAAACGAGAAAAAGGAGTTGGAAACAATCTTCACTGACCCAGGGGCAAGCCCCTGGGATTGCCTGACGAGACCGAAAGCGATCGTCAGGTGATACGCGCAGGCGGTGGCGCGATAAAGTGAGCAGAGACAGTTCTACCGAAAGGGGAGCAGCGAAAGCCGACATACATTGCACTCGTGGGTGACATCCAAGCCCCGACCCTGCCAAGCGTATGCCGAGTCTATGGAGACACTGCGAAAGCAGAAAACAGTGCGGGACTGTGGTTTACAGCCATCTTTTAACCCGCGCGTTGCGAAAGGAGACGGCCATGCCGACAAATATTTATGTATTGAATCACGACGGCACACCTCTGATGCCGTCACACAGCTACGGACGGGTAAAGAGGATGCTTCATACCGGGAAAGCACGAATTGCCGGTACGAAACCATTTACCATCCGTTTAACTTATCAGATAGACACACCCGTGATCCAGCCGGTCATTCTTGGTATGGATCCGGGGCGAACGAATATCGGAAACTGCGCCGTAGAAACAAGCGGTAAGGTTCTGTACGCAAGTCTTGTCGAGACCAGAAACAAGGAGATCCCGAAACTCATGAGGGAGCGTAAGGGGCACCGGCAGATGAGCAGACGCGGAGAGCGCAAGCGCTTACAGCGTCGCGCTATCCGTGCAGACAAGACCGGGATGGCAAGAGCCACGGAATACTGGCGGATGCTGACCGGTCAGAAAAAACCGATCCGTTGTAAGGTGATCCGGAACCAGTAGGTAAAATTTCAGAACCGGAAACGCCCAATCGGATGGCTGACGCCCACTGCAGAACAGCTGGCGCGGACACACCTGAATGTCGTACGGAAGATCCAGAAAATCCTCCCGGTATCGGCGGTTGTTATCGAGATCAACCGGTTCGACTTCGCAAGAATGGAAAACCCGGATATTGAAAACTGGGAATACCAGCAGGGGCGACTTGCCGGATATGCAGATGTCAGGGAAGCGGTGTCCAGACAACAGAAAGGCAAATGCCTCTTATGCGGACGTAAGCAGATCGAGCATTATCACCATATCGTACCGAAGTCACGAGGCGGAAGTGAGAGCATCGATAATTACGCCGGACTCTGCATGACATGCCATGAGAAAGTCCATCAGGACGAGATCGCCAGGGGAAAACTGCAGTCCAAGAAAAAAGGCATCCAGAAAAAATATCACGCGCTAAGCGTACTGAACCAGATCATGCCGGTCCTTCTGCGGGAGCTTCCAAAACTGGTTCCAGCATTTATCACAACCGGATACGAAACACATAGAATCCGGGACAGTGTCGGGCTGCAGGAGAAACAGAAAGACGACGACACTCATTACATGGATGCCTGGTGTATTGCCATGAGCATCGTAGGAACTTATGAGACAGAACCGGATTTTTCCGGGCTATATCGCATGAAACAGTTCCGCAGACACGATCGGGCAAAGATCAAGGCGCAGAAAGAACGTACCTATTACCACAACGGAAAGGCGGTAGCCAAGAACCGACATAAACGGACCGGACAGGCAGACGCAAAAGTCCCGTTCCCGAGTCTTGCGGAGTACCTGCAGGAGCATCCGGAACACAAAGGCCGCCTGACGGTGCGGAAAAGTACAAGGTCATACAACAATACGAAACGGAACCTTCCGGGTACTGTGTATACGGAGTACGGAAACCCGTTTGTGTTGAGAGCGACACAGAGTAATGGAACCAGACTGTACGGGATGGGTGAGGGCATGGATTATCATAAAACGGTAAGATGCAAACTCAGCCAACATAATGCAGGGTTGGTTTATATCTAAGAAAGGAAAAGGGCGGTTTCCTCCCAGGGGCAAGCCCCTGGGTTTCCACCGCCCGGAAAATTATGACATACGAAGAATTTATCGCTGCAGGGGCACAAGCAGATGTTTTGAGGATACTCAGAATCTGCATGGACTGGAATATACGGGATGCCGCAGCGGCCCTTGGAATTTCAGTCTCGTACATCAGCGAAATAGAAAATGGCAAGAAACGTCCATCAGATAAGATCTTGTATACTTATTCCCGACATCTCGGGCTTCCCAAGGGATTTATCGAGACGTGGATTGCAACTCAGCAAAAGCATGGATACACTTATCAGAAGTTATTGCTGGAAGTCTTATCGAGCCTGCGAAAATTGCAGTGACATTCGCTCAGGTGGGCTTTAAAAAATCAGAAGGAGGCCGGCTATGACAGCAAGCGAATTTATCGCACAACACACCGGAATTTGCTATTGCGAAGCAGTGATCGCTCCAGATGGAAGCATCGAATATGCCATACCAGGGCATGTTTATAAATTGATCGATGTGGCGCGAGAGTCGAGGGATGAACTTGACCGCATGATGCCAATGAGGGCGGCGCCATTGCATTGGCTGATCGAACATACAGGATATGGCGCTGTGTGGTACGATCAGTTCATTCTGCCGCGCCACTATACGGACGAACAGATCCAAGTATTACAGGAGCTTTGTGATGCGGGTATTATTGCGGATGGCAGCACTGGAATCACAAGCGTAGAAAAGACAATCTGCAGCATTCTTGATGAATTCGAGAAAACTGGAAACGAAAGTCTGTTTAAGCAGATGCCAGAGAAAAAATGCATTACCGTCAGAAAATCTGAGCGAACGAGACAAAGAAAATGAGTACGTACCAGAAAAAACTTTTATTTGCGCGCAGTGACCAAAAAGTGTTATCCGCAAAAAATAAGAAGCAAAAAAGATAAAGCATACTGAAAAAGAGACAGAACGACTCCATGCCCGACTTACACCAAGACGGGAGTTCTGTTTTCCTCTCGAACTATATTGCCCCGCATCTGCGGGGATGATGGGAGCCTCGCCTTTTTGTGGCAAAAGCCACAGAAAAAGGGATGTATCACGTTCAGATGTCAGTTTGACATCGCAAAGCTGCCCTGCATACGCAGGGATTATTTATTTTGCATCGAACCCGTTAGGGGAACGTGGCTCTCGAAATGTTTTCGCGGAAAGGAGCAAGGTATGATTTTTATGCACAAAGACAAACCGATCGCAGAAGTAAGTGTTAATAGCGGCCGTTTTTCTGTATATAAGTTGCTGTCAAATCAGGAGCTGCCGGTCGGTACCATGACACAAACCCGTCAACTGTTGGAATTAAGCCTCTCAAACTGGTACTCATCACGCGCGATACCTGGCTTACGACAATCCCTTGACCGAATCGAACGGGCTCTTGGATGCAGTGTGTTCGATGCATTGGTGCGTTCCATGGGCGTCAGCCTCACGGACTGCTACTGGTTCCGGCCGGACGGAATGGAGTCACTGACATGGAAGGATGTCAATTACCATGATAACGGTTTTTCGGAAGACCTGGCCGCTGTCATTATTCATGGGGCCGATGACCCGGTCGTGGATTTCCGGCTTCCGGACTTAACGACGGATGGAGCATTGCAAAAAGGGTGGGTTCTATTGGACGGTATGCCGGTACTGGTAAAATTCGGGGATTTCGGCGATCATGCTATGGGAAAGAATCTGTTAAGTGCAAACGAAGTCGCTGCATACCGGATTGCGCAGGAAATGCAGATCGACTGTGTAGAGTACTTTCCGCTAAAGATCGGAAATACGGAAGCAGTCGTAAGCGGATGTCCGTGTTTTATCACAGACCCCAACTCAGAATTTGTATCTGCCATACAGATTGGCCGCAAAATGAACCGTGTCGGCAGTCTTTCTTTATATCATACGCTCAGCGGCATGGGGTTTAGGCGGGAACTGGACGAAATGCTCGTCTTCGACCATCTGATCCATAACACAGACCGACACGAAAAGAATTTCGGTTTTATCCGAGACGCAGAAACGCTGAAAATCGAGAGATTTGCTCCACTGTTCGACAATGGATCTTCCTTTGCATGGAATTGTAGCCTGTCGTCATCGCACAGCCCTGAGACAAAACCATTTTGCGAAACACGGGAAGCGCAGCTGGCATTGGTGCAGCATATTCCGGATATTCCGGATCCGACGCTTGTGCGTGGGATACTCTCGGAAGTATATGAACAGTTCGGGATTCCGGAAATCCGGTACCAGATTGCAACGGACGATCTAAAGCACAGCTATGCGATGTTATCTGAGCGAATCCGTTCCGAAACCATATCGCTTGCACGATCTTCCGTTCCAGGACAGAGCCAGACAGAAGAGGAACTAGAACGATGAGAGCGTACTTATATTATAAGGACCGCAAAGTTATATCTTTCGATCTTTGTATGTATCTAACCGGATTCTGTGTTTCTGAGGCGCGAGTTATTCAGGATTCCTTACTGCCATTTGAGATACGTTATGGACTGGAGCACGGACAATCTGCAGATATCCTGATACAGGAGTGGTTGCGATATCGTATGCTGCCGGATTACCGTCCTGACCTGGACACGGTTATGTGCGAAGCATACGGCTTAAAGCAAAGAAACGTCGGGCGAATGCATGGCACACAACATACAGCAGCCTTCCTAAATGGATGGACGTCCAAATTCGATCATTTCAGCGTATATCCGGAGAAGCCAGAGAATCTTTGCTACGTATTACAGGACCGAAGGTTCTGGACTCTGCACCTCGTATGCCCAAAACAGGAAAAAGAAAAGGAAGATGAAGAGGATCTGACCATACGATCCGGTCTGCCTGCATTTTGGGAAGAATCGGCTGGAGCCCTGCGATTACAGCAGACGTGCTATGATTGGCAAACAGTATCTTATCGGAAACACGCGGAATGGATGCACTCCATCGGAATGCAAGTGGCATGCAGCGGAAATCAGTTCACAATCAATTTTTCATTCCTCAAATACGTCCAAGAAACCGTCTGGTTATCTGATTTGATCCCGTTTTTCGTAACAGGCACTCCGGTCAAAGGACAAGTTTTGGATTTTTTCGTTGATCCGCAGATGAAACAAATCGTTTCAGATCTGTTGCAATATGAGTACTGGTGCAAAGAGCAAGGCGATCAGGTATCGCTCACGCAGCTTGGGATTGCTATCTGCGAAAACGATATTCGTCCGGTCGTCTTATTGTGACGGAACATATATGGAAGGCTGAGGCCGTTATTTCGTCCACTTTTTGACCAAAAAGCGTTATCCGCAAAAACATATTTGGAAAAGATGATACATACTGAGCATATCACAGGAATTTGAGATCGGATTGGCGATTTTGTAGCCTCAGAGATTTTTGAGAAATTTAGTATCCGCCCCGTATACACGGGGATGAGCCTATATGAGAGGGGGCAGATCACATGGCTGTTTTATCCGCCCCGTATACACGGGGATGAGCCGAGTACTACTTAACCGAATTTGACGATCCGTGGATCTGCCCCGTATACACGGGGATGAACCCCATACCAAAAAGCCGTGAAAGTGTTCCAGCTGATCCGCCCCGTACGCATGGGGATGAGCCGCACAGAACAAGACCAGATTAAGGCTTCTGTATATCCGCCCCGTACGCACGGGGATGTACCTTGATATCAGAACAGCTAATGAGTTGGCAAATGATCTGCCCCGTAGGCACGGGGATACGCTTGCCACGCTTGTCGGAAATTAGCGCATTTTGGCAAGTAATAAGACAAATTCCCAGATCGAACATATTGCGGAGGACGGACAGATTTTATTTTTGTCTGTCTTTTTTGACCAAAAAGTATTATCCGCAAAAACACATTCGGAAAAGGTGATACATACTGATCCTACAGCAGGAATTTGAGACGAGATCAGTGATTTTGTGGTTTCAGAAATTTTGGGGAAATTTAGTATCTGCCCCGTATGCACGGGGATGACCCCATGGAAGGAACAGGGTGTACAGTTGTGGGAGAATCTGCCCCGTACGCACGGGGATGAACCGGAGGACTATTGCCTGTCCGGACTGCTGGTCGCATCTGCCCCGTGTGCACGGGGATACGCACGATTTGGTAAGTGGTAAAATGAATTGCCAGATCAAAAAAAATATTATGGAGAACAGACAGATTTATTTCTGTCTGTCTTTTTTTGACCAAAAAGTGTTATCCGCAAAAACTTTCCGCGAAAAATCACTTGTATCGCATACTGAAGATACATACAAAATACAAGAAGAAGGAGAAGGGATCAGGTATGCGTTTTTTGACTGCAATTTGTCCCACGTGTATTTTGTCAATAACTCACGACTGAAATCACGAGCTTGGAACAGTTATGTTTTCATGACCGTTTCAGGTTTCGTGGCGGAGGGACCGGCGAGAGCCGTGATTGATTAGCCGGCGCAGCTCCGCCACCGGCGGGCATTACGCAGTCGTAGAATAAGTGGAAAGGAGAAGTGGGGATCAGGACCACCGGAAGAAAGAAGGATATATTCATTGATCTTCTCTGTACTCCGGTGCGATTCCTCTCATGACTAAAGTCGCAAGTATCCTCGCACCGAATTATGATATTTTTCAAAGAAACAACCAGACGTTTCATAGCTTTTGTGTTAATGATTGCTATGATTATTTGCAATGTGCCAATCAGCGCATTCGCAGCCCAGAACTATCCCTCAGAACTTGATGGATGGAAAGTAAGAGTGATCTGGAGCGATACTCTGGCAGCTGATTATGGATGGAGCGCCGAAAAGAATAGTTCCATGCGCCCCAAAATTAATGTTTCTTACCGATTGGAAAACGCCAACAAAGATTACTCAATCGGCAGCATACGATTTACAGTGCCTGGGGTTGGCAATGTATCCAGAAACACAGTATTAAAAGCACAGACAGCCACCATGGACGGTACAGACAGCGAATGGATTTGCAACTGGGATAATTCGACGGACACTTATACATTCGTCAATAATTTTACCGTTAAAGAGGGAGAGTCGCTATCTGGAGGATTTGAGCTTGTTTACGATTTGCAGGCACGAGCTTGTGAAAGTGGTTTTTCACAGGAAAAATCACCGACTTTCGCCATTGCTGGTGTAGGACAGATTATCATGAAGCCATTGCGGTTTAACTTTCAATCTGCAAGGGATAAATACCGAGTGCGGCTTGACCGCAGTGTGCTGAGCGGTACGTCATACGCTCATTCGGATAAGAATTTTATCTGGTACAATCTGATTACTCATTTTGACTCTGATTATCTTGCCAGAGGGTTATATAAATCTACTTATTCCATGCAGATTAAATTGGAAGATGGATTAGCAGAAGGAGATTTACTGGCGAAGTATAACGGAAAGCCATGTCAATTAACTCGTATAGATAATCAGACTTATCAGGTTGAAATCTTCCGAGATAAATACGGTGATCTGTCCACGCTGGATAAAACAGGATGCGAGACTTTAATGCTTGGATTCCGGCAGTCGACACTGGAGGGCAAAATTGCGACAGTATCAGGACACTTGGATCGGTTATACCAAGACGAATCCTGCTGGACAACAGAGCCAGGCGACAGCGAAAACGTAGATGTGGAAACTTCATTTACAGTGGAAAGTTACAGCTTTTTGGCGGACGGTTACGCCTTCGGCTTGCAGAAATGGAACGAAAAATATGAAAATGATGGCGAAAAATGGGACCATAACGCACCTGTGGATCAGTTAGACAGACTTCCATCTGTTTCCTTATATAATGGAACCATTATTCCTTTTACCCTGAAAGGAAACGCAGTGCAGTCTTATTCATCTGCGCGATCAGCGAGAAGCAAAATACGCAGAAATGTGAGCGCCGGAGTAGCCACGCCTTCAGACGCAAAACTTGAAAAGGACAGTCTCGCAGCGGAAACGTCAGAAGAATTGTTTGTAGATGATCATAGTTTATCCAACTGGGATGATATCCATTGGAAAGAGCATGAGTTGATGGAGGAGATAGATGATTCCTTTTTCGACCTGCCAACCTATGAAGAAGTGCATACAAAGAGTCAGGATGACAGCTTGGCTACTGATTCGGATGCAACTGACGAAGACGATGAAGATGGCTTGCTTCCAGATATTGATATTTTTAAGGGATTTTCCAGACTGATTGGAAAATTGGAAGACTCTGTTTCATTGACTGCGTTTGCCGACGAAAATCTGGCCACAGAGTCTGAAGCCAGCGCACTTATAAAAACCGAAGAAAAACCAGACACAAATACAGACTTGAACGGACAGCCATACAATATGGTGATCGGCGATGACAAGCTTGCCATTACACTAAATAATGGAAGCATCCGCCCATTGGAAGATGAGGAATATGATTTTGTCTATGTGACACTTCCAAAATGTGATACTTCTTATCATGTGGAAGTCTATGCATCCGACAAACAGGATTCCAGTTTTGCAGAGTACAGAAAGATTGCATCAGGGGCAACAGATCAGGGACAAACAATCCTGCTGCCTTCTGGGATAAAAGCAATTTTTGTCAGCGTGAACCAGGTAACGGATGACTTTGTATATCCGGTTTCCGTCGGAGTTCGAATGCACCTTGACTGGAACTCGGAACAGGAGAAAGAAGAACAGTACCGGCCGGATCATGGCGGGATTTTGACAAATTTTGCGTATTTAAGAATTTTAACTGCGGACCATGATGGAAACATGAAAAATAATGTAACAAGTGAATACCAGGGAACGTTTGCGACCGAATACCTTGGCCCGCGGGATCTGGAATATTATGGAGAGCATCTGTTACGTGAATACTCTCATGTATGGATTCGCAATCTTGTGACCACGGCATCAACATATACATCTATGGATCCGTTTGAAGGAAATCAGAAAACCGGGTTTACAACTACCGTGACGGCAGATGGTACAATTAAAAGTGAAACTCCGGGACCGCTTAATCGGTTTTCCATGTACGTTACTTTACCGCAAGGACTGACCGTAGATCCGAACGATGCGGCATTTTCGGTTACCGGTACCGCTACGGATATGGAGACATTAGGAAAAATAGATCTGACGAATTATACATCGCTTTCTATTCGCGAATCCGAAGGGGAAACAATCCTGGTAGCAGATGTCGATTTATCAGATTGTTCCGCGCAGATCAGCCGTGCCACGAATTTGCGGATTCAATTTCCGGCAAGCGTATCGTATGTCGATTTTCAGACTTATGGCGGATCTTATTCTGTGGAAACGGATCTGACAATTCATGATGACGGTATTGAAAATCTGACTGGATACGGCATCAAGAAAGATGAATATGATTTAGATGAAGATGGCAGGCAGGATGATTACCTTGCATTTTCATCCACAGCGCAAACCATTACGGAAAAGGTCACAGAATGGCGCGAATATGCGACTAAATACGTCAAAAGCGCTTATTCCAAGGGTTACGTAACGGATACCGTGACAAGACTTTACAGCGCGCAGGATCCGGAAGAACAACAGAATAAATCTTTATATTCATACAGATTGGACTACGGACTCGGAGCAGACGAGGCGAAAAATATAGTCTTTTACGATCGACTGGAACAGGGAGGCGTGATTTCCGATAATAGTACAGGAACAATTACGGATAAAAAGATTGGCAGCGAATGGCAGGGAACCTTTGAATCCGTAGATGTATCACAACCGGAAAAAATCGGGTTACTGCCAACCGTTTATTATTCCGAGAACCCAAACCAGACTCTTGACCTTTCCTCAGACGGGTGGACAACGATCTGTCCGGAAAATCCTTCAAACGTAAAGTCCATTGCGGTTGTCCTCGATACGTCAGCATTGGAAAACGGAGCGCTCGCCAACCGGCAGAAATTAAACATTTTGATCAATATGCGCGCTCCAGAGAACCGAGATTGCGTAGATAAGGTCGCGGTAAATCAGTTCACCGTTACTTATGATGCATACGATGCGTCAGGAACTTTTGAACAAAATTACATCCTGCCGTCTGCAGTAACATACGTGAAATTGCTTGACAGTGTCGGACGCATTACGCTTCAAAAAGTTGATGCCGACCATGTTACCCGCACGGACGCAGACGGGACAGAACATTACGCTGCTTTAACAGGAGCAAAAATACAGGTTTACGATTCCGATGGTAAAGCCTTGTTTGAAAAAGGCGGTAAAAGGGTCGATCATTTCGGACGCCTGATCCTTCAAAATGTAAAATACGGTACTTATACATGGGAAGAAACAGAAGCCCCGGCTGGGTACGAAAAAGTATCCGGAAA
>ULQL01017528.1_pt1 | contig 25410 bp, 20 predicted proteins | sample 1954411 | NCBI WGS metagenome assembly ULQL01 (sample SAMEA4835654, study PRJEB28245) | human gut metagenome | biome: gut microbiome; material: fecal sample | place: Denmark | collected 2008 | reverse complement strand
GACAGCCGATAAGCTATATAAAAACAAGACTTAAAAATCCGATAAGCATATATACAAAACTATTGAGAAAGAATTTTCCCGTAAGTTTAAAGGATATGGAAGACAACATAAACGACATAGCGGGAATAAGAGTGGTATGTTCTTTCATAGACGACGTATATATGCTGGCGGAAGCGCTTTTGAAACAGGATGATATAACGCTTATAGAGAAGAAGGATTACATAGAGAATCCGAAAGAAAACGGTTACAGAAGCCTTCATCTTATAGTTTCCACGCCGATCTTTCTTGCGGAGGAAAAACGTATGATGAGAGCCGAAATTCAGTTGAGAACGATAGCGATGGACTTTTGGGCATCTCTCGAACACCAGCTCAAATACAAAAAAGACGTCGATTTTACCGACGATATGCTCGAAGAGCTGAAAGACTGCGCTTCCGCAAGCGCAGATCTCGACAGAAGAATGGCTATCCTCAGAAAAAAATGTATGTCCGAAAACAAAAATACGGGAGGGGATTTTCAATGAAATGCAATTATATAACAATAGAGCGCGAATACGGAAGCGGCGGAACAAAGATAGCAAAAAGACTTTCCGAGATTTGTTCTGTCCCGTGTTACGGCAGAGAAATATTGGAAGAGGTATCTCATAAGTACGGATTTTCGGTTGACAGAATAGAAAGATATGAAGAGACGGTCACAAACAGCTTTCTTTATTCCGTTTACCTTATGAGCAAGGTGCAGGCAGGAGAGAGCAATATGCTTGCCGGCGAGGGGCATATCTATATTGCAGAGCAGGAAATTATAAAAAAGCTTGCCGCAAACGGCAGAGGAATATTTCTCGGGCATTGCGCTTCGGAAGCGCTAAAAGACAAGAAAGATGTAGTTAAGGTGTTTATACGCGCCTCCTCCGAGGAAAAACACAAACGTATCGCCGCCGATTATAATATAGCCGAAAAAGATATAGAAAGCGTCCGCCGCCGTTTTGATAAGAAGAGGGCAAATTATTACTATGCAAATACCTCGATGAAATGGGACAATATGAAAAACTATGATATAATTCTCGACAGTTCCGTCCTCGGAATAGAAGGGTGCGTATCGGTTTTAAAAGGACTTTTTGAAAGCAAAGATGAATAAGAAAAAAACTCTGCTGTTAATACGGCAGAGTTTTTATTATATTTTTCGGCGGTTTTTTCAGGCATATTTAGACAATATTCGAATCTTGTTTTTTATTCAAAAACATAGATATAATGTGCGTTTTTCAGACTTTTATGGCTTTTGGGGGATTGATATATGTGCAATTTATATCATTTAGGGTTGATTTTTAATCTGCTATATAGTAAAATAAATTTGTATAGTTAATGAAATTGTTTTATATGCATTTTTAGAAAGGATAGTTTAATGAAGAAAACAAAAGAAAAAAGCGAATTCAACATAGTCTCCAATATACTTTATTCTTTGAAAACCGTATTCAAATTATCTCCTATAATGTTTTTAACAAAAATCATGGTGATTCTTGCGGAGATAAGTTTTAAAGTATACGCCATATACGAGACGAAGATAATACTCGATAAGTTTCAGACGGATAACAATCTGAAAAATGTGCTTCTTTTGATTGTGGGACTGTTAGTGTTGTACGCCGTCATAAGCTTGATACAATCTGTTTTTTACGCTATTGAAAACTATATATTCGACAAAACAGCTTACATATTATCGCAAAAAGCTTGTAAGCTTATGTGTGAGGCGGATTACGACAAACTCGAATCTCCGGAATATAAAAACCTTCTTACACAGCACATGAATTTTGCGACAGCTCCGCTCGATATGTTTTATGCCTTTTTCGAACTTTTGAAATCCATTATTATGATAGTCGTATTCGGAACGCTCGTATCCACGCTGCATCCGCTGATATTTCTTATGCTTGTGGTGATGGCAGTCGTTCATTTCTTTGCCAAAAAGCCTCTGGTAAGATTGCAGCACAAGCTTAATATCGATATGGTTGCAAACGACAGAAAATTTAATTATGTAACACAAATCTCCAATGATTTTGAAAACGCAAAGGAAGTGCGTTTATACGATATGTCGCCTTGGATAAACGAGATATCGGATGATTGCCTGAAAACTCACCGACATCTCCACAGCAGAATACAGTGGAGGGCGTTTCTTACGGGAAGTATAAACAACTTTCTGAACCTTTTAAGAGATGCGTTTGCATATATTTATCTGATAATAATGTTCTCTAAAAACGCCATAACCGTCGGCGATTTTACAATGTATTTTTCCGCTATCACATCGCTTTCGGGAACTCTTACAGGGCTGTCGGAAAAAATAACAGAACTTACAAAGTATGATTTGAAAATAAAAGACATAAGAAAAACCGAAAAAATGCCTTCTTCCAGAAACCGCGGCATAGGAATTCCCACGCCGAAAGAAAACATAGAAATAGAATTCAGAAATGTAAGTTTCAGGTATCCGAACGCGGAAAACGATACGATTAAAAATATCAGTTTCAAAATAAAAGCAGGAGAGAAGCTCGCACTTGTCGGCGTCAACGGTGCCGGAAAAACAACGATAGTAAAATTATTGTGCGGATTGTATCTCCCGACCGAAGGAGAAATACTTTTAAATTCCCACCCGATAAACGATTACAACATATATGAATATTATTCGCTTTTCTCTGCGGTATTTCAGGATATCACACCCATGCCGTACTCCATTGCGGAAAACATTGCGGCTACCACGGAAAAAGACGAAATAGATTTCGAAAGAGTGAAAAGCTCGATAGAGACCGCCGGACTGAAAGAACGTGTTGACGCGCTCCCCCTCGGAGTAGATACACCTTTTAACAAAAACATAAACGAAGGCGCCGTGGATTTTTCCGGCGGAGAAAAACAGAAGCTTGCCCTTGCCAGAGCGATATATCTCGACCGTCCCATGCTTATTCTGGACGAACCGACAGCGGCGCTCGACCCGATAGCCGAAAACGAGATGTATATGAAATTCAATGAAATTTCACGCGGACAGACCGCGATGTTTATCTCACACAGACTTGCGTCCACTCGTTTCTGCGACAGGATAATACATTTGGAAAACGGCGAGATAATAGAAAACGGAACGCACGATGAGCTTATCGCCGCAAACGGCAAATACGCCATGATGTACGGTTTGCAGAGCAAATATTACAGCGACAGCGAGGGAGGTCTTCAATGAAAAAGAATAAAGAGAAAAAAGAAAAAAAGAGCTTTATTTACGATCTTCGTATTTTTGTGCGCGGAATGAAGATAAATTACAGGCTCGATCCCGTTTTCTTCTGGATGCAGGTCGTAAATGCCTGCGGAGATTCGATCCGCACTTTTCTTAACGCCATTATCACCGCTCTTATAATAAACGGTGTAAATGAGGGAAAACCGCAAAACACGCTTATTCGTTATGCGATAATAGTTGTGGTTCTGAACTTTATTGTAAATCTTTCCGTGCTTTTCACCGCAAACAGACGCTACATAAGAAAAAGTATGTGGGAGAAATACATATCTTTATTTTTCAACTCATATTCGGAAAAAATGGATTATGAATGCTTTGAAGATGTAAAGATAAGAGACCAGCGAAACAGAATAAATCAGTATATACAACGTTGGGAAGGAATAAGCAATTTCTGGGCTTGGTATCATATCGTTTCGGGAACAACAGCTTTAATAAGCTCTGTTGCGGTCGTTTCCACAATTTTTATTTCCATGGGTAAAGGATATGCACCCGGTACGATATACGCTTTTGCGGATTCTATATGGGCGGTTATTTTGTTTATAATAATCACAGCTCTTTATACTGTTTTCTGCGCTTACCATCAAAAAAAATTAAACATTTTATGGAATAACTATTATGAGGACCGCGCAAAAATAGCACGAAAATGGTGGCAGATGAGACTTTATCCGTCAAACACAAAACTGTCTATCGATATGAATATATACGGTCTTTCGAAAGTAGTACACAAGGAGCATATATCATTTTCGGATAAATCGCTTTCTCTGTATAAAAAAACGAATCAAAAGCAACTATTATTGGATCTCGTCGATATTTTTGCGACTTTTTTATTCCGCGTTTTTGTATACGGGTTTGTCATTGTGAAAGCCTTTTCAGGAGCATTCGGAATCGGTCTTTTTGTGCTTTACACGACCACGATGATGAGAATAGGCGGGGCTTTCAGAGATTTTGCTTACTCGATAGGAAAAATAAGAGGGTCGAGAAAAGTATATGAAGACGAATTTGATTATATAGACAGAAAAAGAAAGAGCGAAAGCGGAACAGAATCTCCCGATTTTATCAGAAAAGAACACGTCGTGGAATTCCGTAATGTAAGCTTCAAATATCCCGGAAGCGAGGATTATCAGCTCAGAAACGTCAGTATCAAATTCGGTTTTAACGAACGTCTTGCAATAGTCGGAATGAACGGAAGCGGTAAGACTACTTTTATAAAACTTCTTTGCCGTCTTTATGATCCCGAAGAGGGAGAAATCTTTCTCGACGGAAAAAACATAAAAGAGTACGATGCCAAAGAGTACAGAAAAATGTTCTCCGTAGTTTTTCAGGATTTCAAACTTTTCTCGTTCCCGGTAGCAGAGAATATTGCCGCAAGCAAAAAATATGACGCAGAACGCGTAAAACGCTGCCTTGAAGAGGCGGGAATAGCAGAGCGTGTATCTTCCATGCCAAATGGAATAGAAACGTGTATATACCGCGGATTCGACGCAAACGGAATAGAGATATCAGGAGGCGAAGCTCAAAAGCTTGCAATTGCACGTGCCCTCTATAAAGATTCGCCCATAATGATTCTCGATGAGCCGACGGCGGCGCTTGATCCCATTGCAGAATCGGAAGTATATTCACATTTCAATGAAATGGTTGAAGGAAAGACCGCTGTATACATAAGCCACAGGCTTTCCTCCTGCAAATTCTGCGACAGAATCGCCGTATTCGACAAAGGCGAACTTATACAGCTTGGTACACATAAAGATTTAGTCAATGACGAAAAAGGCAAATATTACGAACTGTGGAACGCACAGGCACAGTATTATACTTAATAAAATAAATAAGAAGTCGCCTTGATATGCGACTTCTTATTTTGATTTTACGGAAAAATCCAATATGTTTTATTATAAATTTTTTGTTGTAGATTTCTTCATAAATTTGCGATATTATATATAATATATGATTACTATGTTTATAAAAAGGAGAGTCATCTTGACCGTAAACGAATACAATATAGACGCGAATTTAAAAGAAAATATAAAGTTTTTATTTACATCTGATCTGCATGATTGCGATAACGGACCTATCATAGCAGAAATAAAAAATATTTCTCCCGATGCAGTGCTTGTCGGAGGCGATTTTATTCACGATAACAATATATATAAACGCGGATTTGAATTTTTACATGAAAGTTCATCTCTTTTTCCTACGTTTTGTTCTATCGGGAATCATGAAAGAAAGTTTTCAGGAGATATCGTATCAAAAATAAAAGAAAGCGGCGCTGTGCTTCTCGATAACAGAGCTGTACGATTTAAAAATATAAATATAGGCGGGCTTTCTTCCGGATTTACTAAAAATTATGAGCAGGGTGAATTTAAAACTACGCCTGAACCTGACACAAAATTTCTTGAAGAATTTTCAAAACTTCGCGGATTCAAAATCCTTTTATCCCACCACCCGGAATATTATGACAGATATGTAAAATCACTTCCGATAGATCTTATGTTATCGGGGCATGCTCACGGCGGTCAGTGGCGTTTTTTCGGAAGAGGAGTTTTCGCTCCGGGGCAGGGCTTTTTCCCGAAATACACTTCTGGAATGTACGATAAACGTTTAATTGTCAGCCGCGGAACGGGTGATAAAAGCCCCATACCGAGAATAAACAACAAAACTGAGATTCTTTTGATAAATATAACTTGATTTTTGCAAAAAACAGAGACTCAATTTTAAAATACCGAGTCTCTGTTTTTATATCAAAATTTTTATATACAAATTTTAAATCAGTCAAAACAATACAGAGGATTATCTTTATTTTTTGAAATTACCCCTGTTTTTATATAATTACCGAGTTTTTCCTCAACATATTTTTGAGAAATTGCAGTCGATACGGCATTTGAAGGGAACTCTCCCATAATAGAGCGGTATATCATGTGCGCACCGATATATCCTGCAAGAGGTGTGCTGTGTTTGTGCGAATCCTGTATGCAGAGGTCGTTGTAATCCACAAATGAGAATATAAGTTTTTCTATCTCTCCCCTCCAATCTACAAAATGAAGATCGGGGTATTTGGAGCAAACCGATTTTATTCGATTTTCGGATTCATTATGAGCGGGGAATATTACCAATATCGTATCCGAAACATCACAAGCAGCTTTTATTTTCTCGAAAGCCTCCACATCTGTGACCGAATAAAATCCGCACATGAAAAGGATACCGAATTCGCCGTTTTCTATTCTTTCCATAAGATAATCATCTTCGATATATGTTTTGACAGAGGCATATCCGCGCGATATGGCTTCTATATAATAAGAACGCGGGAAGATGTCGTATAATGTCTCTCCTATTCTCGAAGTGCCCACAAAGCTGTTTCCGAGCACGAGAATGGATTTCTTTCCGTTGCCTTCGGAAAGATCTATATTTCCTACTTCCGGAAGATATTTCAACTCTGTGGTTTGAATGATCCTTCTTATTCTCGAAAAAGCAGTATCATCCGTTTCAGCATAATCTATGTTGAATGTCACGCTTTGTTTTTGCTTTTTTTCATTTGTATATGTAAATGAAATTCTTCTTTTGAAAGTTACTTCATCGCCATTTTCGTATTTATCTATACTGTATACCGAATCTATAATATTTCTTTTGTTTTGAGTGTCGCTGTATACCGTTTCAACATTTTCCGGTGTCATTATACCCAAATATACAGATCCTATATTTTTGCCGGAGCATTTTATCGTATATTCGGAATCGGATTTTTTTGTCAAGACCCAAGTTCTCGGAATATTCATATTGAGGGCTGTCGCATCTTCTCCGACAGAAAAATTGACATTTACATAATCAGATATTTTTTTGCATTCAATAGCCGAATAATCATCTTTATTTTTTACAGGTTCGGACGTGGTCACAGTGCTTCCGGTTGTAGATTCGGTGTCATAGGTATCGGGTGCTTTCGTTTCTTCTGTTGTAGATACATTATTACCGCATCCGTAGAGAAAAATCAAAGCAAACAGTAATATAAACGCAAGAATTTTTTTCATGTCAAAATATGCTCCTTGTAATTTTCCGTTATCTTTATTTTATTATAGCAAAATTGACACTACGGGGCAAGTGAAATATGAATCGGTGTTTTTATATATTATGCATAAAAGGCGGACTTACAGCCCGCCTTTTTAACTTTATTTCATTTCTTCTATATGGTAGATATAATCAAGCGAACGCAGCGCTTCGATTATTTCGGAGTGAGTTTTGTACTTTTTAAGTTCCGCGCTGCTTATCGAGATAGATATAGAGTACACACTGAGTCCCGAATGAAGATATGCGGGATTCGCTTCGATATCGTCTATCGAAAGCCCCAGCTCTCTTATCGTTGTAACAAAATCTTTAAGATAGCTTATATCCTTCAATTCAAGATGCACTTCAAAATGGTTCGACCTGTTTTTAAGATATATCTCAAATTGCGGGAAGAGCGCAAGACCGAAAATAAGCGCAACGAAAGATACAAGTGTTACAGTATAAAATCCCGCTCCCACAGAAAGTCCGAGTATTCCGCATGCCCAGAGTCCGACGGAAGTCGTAAGACCTTTTATTTGATTTCGTGAGCTGAAAAGAATAGAGTTTACGGTTATTATAGCTATACCTATTACAGTTGCCGCGGAAATTATATAGATGCCGGTGCCGCCCAAATCACAGAGAAATATATCAAGAAGCATTGCAACCGTAGAGGCAAGAGAGACAAGTATAAATGTACGAAGACCTGCTGCATGTCGTTTGCTCGAACGTTCGCATCCGATTATTGCCGAAAGCAGTACAGACAAGCCTATTCTTAATAATATTGAGTATATGTTTATCTGCGAAGACCATTCTCCCATTAGTTTTGCGATAGGATCCATTATATTCATCTTCTTCTCCTGTTATTTATAAATTGATTTCGTCCCGATATTTTATCGTATTGTTCTTCGGCAGCTTCCGTAAATGCCTCTTCATTTTCATCCGATATAGATTTGTGTTCGGGGATTTTTTCCTGTATTTTTTTAATTCTTTCGATAAGAAGTTCAAGGTTCGTTTTGGGAGTATCCCCGCTTATTTGCTCTTCCGGTACAAGGTCTTCGAGCTTTGTCGAATATGATTTGGAAAGATACAATGAAAGTTTCGCGCATGCAGGACCTATGAGCTCATACAGTATGCTCGACGCAAGAATTATCGTTTCCAGAGCAGAACCGGTCTCACCTCCGAGCGTTCTCGCTCCGAGAGCCGCAAGACCTATGGCGACACCCGCCTGCGGTATAAGCGCAAGCCCCAGATAATTACGCACATTTTTTGGCTTTTTGACAATCGCGCAACCGAGAAAAGCTCCGATATATTTTCCCAATATCCTTATAATAAAGTACAGTATACCCACTACTATAAGCGGTGTTTTTCCGATACTGCCGGCGGAAGAGAACAGGGAATCAAGTTTGAAATTAAGTCCGGATCTTACAAAGAACAAAAGCAAAATAGGCGGACTGAAATAATTAAGTTGCTTAAATAATTTGTCATCTCCGGTTATGTTTATATAAACGGTTCCCATAGACATACAGCCGAGAAGAGGTGAAATATCGAGCATGGCGCATATTCCGCAAAAAGCGAATATAAGCGCTATCGATATTATAAGTCTATTGTCGTTGGAACGTTTTTTCGGCATCATAAGTTTCATGAAAAATCCGAAAAGACCACCGAGTATAAATACTCCTATATTTGAAGCAAGGGGGATAAGAACACTGCTGACGCTGAATTTTCCCGTAGGAGACGAAGCGGCAAGCGCAACCGATATCGCTATGCTGTACGATAAAAGTCCCACAATATCATCAAGCGCGACTACTTGAAGCAAAGTATTTACAAAATCTCCTTTTGCGCCCGTCTGCCTTATCGTCATCATCGTTGAAGCGGGAGCCGTTGCCGCGGCAAGAGCTGCAAGAACGATAGAAAACGGAAGGTTAAGACCGAGCACAAAATATGTAAGAATAAATACGAATATCGTTGCGACAAAAGATTCAAAAATCGTAATTACAAGAACTTTTGTCCCGTTTTTTTTCAATTCGGAAAGTTTAAAAAACTCTCCCGTGCTGAACGCTATAAAAGCAAGCGCAATATCGGAAAGAAAATCCATTCCGCTGATAACATTTGACGGAATAAAGTCAAGGCAATACGGACCTATGAGTATTCCGGTTATTATATATGCCGTTACGTTGGGAAGCTTTAAAAGTTTTGTTATTCTCGTCATTGCGAATCCGCAAAACAGCATCAGCGCTATCGAAATTATTATAGATGCAACGGGTGAAGCGTTGCGCAAAATTTCATGCAGTCCGTTCATTGCCCGGCAAATTCTCCTTTCCTGTTTTTTACGGGATATTAACTCTATATTTATATTGTACTTGAAAAAATATATGTTATATAGTATACTTGTTTTTGGATAAAGTCAAATTATAATATTTTTGATTATCATAAATTTTATTTATGAGAGGTGCAAAATGATAGATATAAAACTTGAAACATTTTTAAAAGTTACGGAAGAAAAAAATTTCACCAAAGCGGCGGAGAAGCTCTCTCTGACGCAACCGGCAGTAAGTCATCATATAAATACGCTTGAAAAAGAGCTTGGAATAAAACTGTTTTCGAGAGGCAAAGGAGAGATAAAACTCACCTCCGGCGGGGAAATTTTGTTGCGTTATGCAAAAAGAATGCAGGCCATGTACGAAAAAATGATAACCGAACTTAACGATTCCGAAAAGCACAAAACAAGTCTTCGTATAGGTATAACACACACCGCCGAAAATAACATAATGGCAGAGGTATTGGCAAAATACAGCAATCTAAACAGCGGAATAAGTATAACTATAATTACTGAAACGATAAAAAATCTTTATGATATGCTCGGAAATTATGAACTTGACATGGCTGTGACGGAGGGAAAATCCACAAATCCCGAATTTTCATCTTTGATGCTCGATACAGACTATCTTGTTTGCGTTGTTTCAAACAACAATCCTCTCGCTTTGCAGTCTATGGTGACTCTTTCGGAATTGAAGAAGGAAAGAATGATAATGCGCCTGCCGTCATCCGCGACACGCCTTCTTTTTGAAGCGACTCTGGAAAGCCTTGACGATTCCATTGACAATTTCAACGTCATTTTGGAAGTCGATAATATAGCTACAATAAAAGATTTGATAAGAAAAGATCTGGGAGTATCGATTTTGGCAAAAAGCGCTTGCATGAATGAAATAAAAAAGGGAAAGCTCACAGCGCTTCCGATAGAAAATTTAAGCATGGTACGCGAAACAAACATCGTATATAACAAGGATTTTTCTCACATAGATATTTTAAAGGATATAACAAAAATATACCATGACATAAACAGCAGAGAAGAATGAAATTCGAATTTTTACGAAAGGGAGGAAAAAATGAATAAATTGATGTTGGTAACACCGTCTTCTTTATATGCCGAACAAGTCATGTCATATAAAGAAGAAATGATAAAAAACGGAGACAGCTTTGACGGTTGCGCGGGACTCGAAGAAGTTACATCATTTGAGGAATGGCTAAATTTTGAAGAAAGATTAAAAAGAAAATACAAAGACCAATATGTCCCGTCAAAAGTATATTTGGCTGTAAGAGAAACCGATAATTTTCTTGTCGGCATTATCGATTTTCGTCATCCGTTGTCGGATTTTCTCAAAAACTTCGGCGGCAATATCGGATACAGTATTCGCCCGTCAGAAAGACGGAAAGGTTATGCTTCGGAAATGTTAAAACTTATTTTGCCTATTTGCCGTGAATTCGGAGAAAACAAGGTCTTATTGACATGTGACAAAGAGAATACGGCTTCGAAAAAAATCATTATAAAAAACGGCGGCATATTGGAAAACGAAGTTATCGATACCGTGGGACTGAGCCAAAGCGGAATTATTCAAAGATATTGGATTTCAATATAAGTATATTTTCTTTTTTTCCAATGACGCGATATATAAAAATATATGATTTTATAAATCTTTTTTTATAAAGGTATTTATTTCTTGCCGAAAATATATTATAATATATTATATTTATTGCTATTACTTCCGAAAGGGGAACTTATGGATAATTTCGGCGAAATGTTCAGCTATGCCATGAGACAGTTTTTGACAATACGACTTGTTGATATCATAGATATTGTTTTGGTATCTTTGATAATCTATTATGTCATCAAGTTTATAAGCGACAAGAGAGCAAGCAAGCTTGCAATAGGAATATGTATCATAATATTTATGCTTTTATTAAGCGAATTCTTCGATATGGTAGCAATAAATTTCCTTTTCTCAAACATAGTGCAGGTAGGACTTATAGCCCTTGTCATCGTCTTCCAGCCGGAGCTCAGAAGCGCTCTTGAAAAAATAGGCGGAGCGGGCAAGGGACTCAAAATACTTTCCGATTCGAAGGAACACGGAAACAGCGATGCCGGCATAGACAACATCTGTCAGGCGGCGCAAGATCTTGCAAGAAACTATACCGGTGCTCTCATAGTTATAGAAAGGAACACTCCTCTCGGCGATATTATAAAATCCGGAACGGTCATCAATGCCGATATAGATGTGTCACTGTTGAAAAACATATTCTTTAACAAAGCGCCTCTTCACGACGGAGCCGTCGTGATAAAAAATCACAGAATATATGCCGCAGGATGTTTTCTCCCGCTTTCCACAAAGGACGACATAATAAAGGACCTCGGCACACGCCACAGAGCAGCCATAGGAATGAGCGAGAACAGCGATGCCGTCATAATAGTCGTTTCGGAAGAAACGGGAACGATATCTATCGCGGTAGACGGACAGTTGAGACGCAATTACGATTATAATACTTTAAAAGCAGAGCTTTCGAAGTTTCTTCACGAATCACGTGAAAAAAACGCACCCCGCAATAATTAGTGAGAAAAGGAGATATTTTTTATATGAATAAGTTTTTTTCTTCAATAAAAGCTTTCCTTGCTCCTAAAAATCAAGACGACACCGTAAGAAACGAAAATGACGATTACACAATAAAAAAAGGCAGACGTTTTGATATAATTATACGCATTATATCTGTCGTAGGTGCAGTTATTGTATGGCTTATTGCAGTTACATCAAATCAGGCGATAGCAAAACGGGAAATTTCCTCTGTAAAAATAGATACCGTTGGGTACTCCGAATTTGTGAAAAGCGCTTCCGAAAAAGGATTTATAGTTGATTTTGACACTTCCGTCACGGAAACTTTCACAATAAGCGGAAGAAAAAAATTCGTAAATTCTCTTCAAAATGAAGAAATATCCGTAACGGCGGATTTTTCCAAATATATAAACGCATTGAACACTCTCGATACCGAAAAAGAGAACACCTTGAATATACAAATCGAAATAAAAATACCGAAATATTTTATGCTTTCCGATATAAAGAATGAGTATGTTGAGATAAAGTTGGTACCGGTAGGGACTTTTAACGGTTGAAAGAAAGAATATCATGCCTAAATACATTGTAAACAATATAAAATTACCTTACAGAACTTCAAGGGATGCGGCATTGAAAGCCGCCGAAAAGCATCTTTTGAAGTTCTTTTCGAAAGAAAATATAATTTCCTTGAATATAAGTAAACGCTCCGTCGACGCAAGGAAAAAAGACAATATCTGCTTTGTATACTCTGTTTCCGCGGAAATAAGCGACAAAAGAATATTAGACAGCAAAAAGCTTCTTTCAGAAAACATCATCGGAATAAACGAAGAAAAAATAGAGCCGATTTTCGGAAATACAAAAATGACTGAACGTCCTGTTATTGTCGGCTTCGGTCCGTGCGGAATGTTTTGCGCTCTTTTGCTTGCGGAATACGGATTCAGACCTATAATAATAGAACGCGGAAGCGATATACCTCAAAGAACTGTCGATGTTGAGAGATTTTTAAAAAATCAAGTGCTCGATACAGAATCCAATATCCAGTTCGGAGCGGGCGGAGCCGGAACTTTTTCTGACGGAAAGCTTATAACAAGAATAAATGACAAAAAATGTTCTTTTGTGCTGAAAACAATGGCTGAGCTCGGCGCTCCCGAAGAGATTTTATATGAAGCAAAGCCGCATATAGGGACCGACAATCTGAAAAAAGTCGTTTCGAACATGAAAAACCGTTTGGAAAGTCTCGGCGCAGAAATACACTTCAATACAAAATTTATCGGTTTTTCCGAAAACGGAAACGGAATATCCTCCGTCATAACCGATAAAGGCGAAATAAAATGTTCTCTTGCGGTTCTTGCACTCGGGCACAGCGCAAGAGATACTTTTTCCTTTTTGTTAAAGAAAAACTTCGAAATAATTCCGAAGATATTTTCTGTCGGCGTACGTGCGGAACATTTGCAGACGGATATCGATAAAGGTCTTTACGGAGCTCATGCAGAAGATCCGGTACTGCCAAAGGGAGAATACTCTCTTTCTTACAGAGAAGGAGAACGCGGCGTATATTCGTTTTGCATGTGTCCCGGAGGAAATGTCATTGCGGCCGCAAGCGAAGACGGCGGTGTTGTTACAAACGGAATGAGTTACTATAAAAGAGACGGAAAAAACGCCAACGCCGCCATTGCGGTAAATGTTCTACCGGACGATTACGGAAACACAGCAGAAAATGCCATTGCTTTTCAAAGAGCACTTGAAAGAAAAGCTTTTATTGCGGGAGGCTCTGATTACTCGGCGCCCTCACAAACTTTGGGAGACTTTCTGGGCGGATTTAAAGCAAACGAGCCTACAAGAGTTTTGCCTACATATATGGACGGAAAAGTAAAAATGTGCGATCTGAATACGATTTTACCGCCATTTGTTTACGATATGCTGAAAAAAGGATTTTCCGTATTCGGTAAAAAACTTCCCGGATTTGACGCTCCCGATACCGTTCTGACAGGCGTTGAAACAAGAACATCTTCTCCTTTGAGAATAATAAGAAAAGACGATTTTACCGCTATCGGCTATGATAATATATATCCCTGCGGGGAAGGCGCCGGATATGCCGGCGGGATAACGAGCGCCGCCGTTGACGGCGTCAATTGCGCTCTTTCTATAATGTCAAAATACAGTAGGGAATGATTTTAAATGTACGGTTCTAAAAAATGGAATATAAAAACGCAGGACGATTCGCTTGTAAAAAAGCTTTCGGAAGCGCTGGGAACAGAAGATATCACATCGCGTCTTCTTATAAACCGAGGATATTCGGATGTTGAAAGAGCATCGGCTTTTATAAACAAATCCGATTCGTTTCTCTATGATCCTTTTTTGATGAAAAATATGGATAAGGCAGTAAGACGCATAAAAAAGGCAATAGATGAAAAAGAAAAGATAACTATCTACGGAGATTACGACGTGGACGGCATAACGTCCGTTTCTGTTCTTTATATGTATCTTCGCGAAAAATGCGCCGATGTTGATTATTATATTCCGTCACGCGATACCGACGGGTACGGTCTCGGAAAGGACGGAATCGACAATGTATTCGGTAAAGAAACAAAGTTAATAATAACCGTCGACAACGGTATAACCGCGGTAGAAGAGACAAAATATATAAAATCGCTCGGTATGGATATAGTTATAACGGATCATCACAAATGCCCCGACGTTCTTCCCGGCGCAGATGCCGTCGTAAATCCCCATATGAGCGATTGTCCTTATCCTTTCAAAGATCTTGCAGGCGTAGGCGTTGTATTTAAACTTGTTTGTGCAGAGGAACTTTACATAAACGGAAAAGAAAACAATTACGACATAGACATTGTAAAGCAGATCTGCAAAAAATACATCGACATCGTGACGATAGGAACGATAGCCGATGTCATGCCGCTCGTTGAAGAGAACCGTATAATAGTTTATATGGGACTGAAAATGCTCGAAAGAACGGAAAATCGCGGCATAAAAGCTCTTTTTGAAGCGACAGGCTTATCGGGCGGCGGAAAAAACGCAAAGAAAATAACATCTTCGTCGATAGCATATACAATTGCTCCCAAAATAAACGCCTCCGGCAGGATAGGCGACGCCGGACGCGGCGTAAAGCTTCTTTTATCCGAATCAAAAGAAGAAGCGGAAATATTGGCGGAAGAATTCTGTTCAATAAATACCGAGAGACAAAAGATAGAATCAGAAATCGTTTCCGACGCAATATGCGCCGCAGAAAACGGCAAAAAATACGAGAACGACTCTGTAATGGTGATATCGGGCGAATCGTGGCACCACGGCGTTATAGGCATTGCCGCGTCGAGAATTGCGGAAAAATATGCCCGTCCCTGTGTGCTCATATCTTTTGACGGATGTGAGAAAACAGGCGACGAAAATGAAGATATAGGGCGCGGCTCGGCAAGAAGCGTCCCCGGATTCGATATAACAAAAGCGTTTTCTTCTTGTTCCGATATCCTCGAAAAATTCGGCGGTCACGAGCTTGCGGCGGGCTGCTCGGTGAAAAGGAAAAATCTTTCCGAGTTAAGCAGAAGACTTAATGAATACGCCTCATCTTTATATGCGGGGAAAAAGCCGGAACTTTCCCTCGATATAGACGCAAAAATAGATATTTCCGACGTTTCTCTTCAAAATATAGACGATATGATGCGGTTAGAACCGTTTGGAGCAGAAAATCCCCAGCCTTTATTCTATATTGAAAATGTAAAAATCAAGGATATAGTTTCGCTTAGCTTGGGAAAGCACACAAAAATGCTCCTTTCTTCCGATGATGACGAAAAAACCGCGCTGTTTTTCGGGACGGATCTCACCATCGAAGGATTTAAAAGAGGGGATATAATAAGCGTGGCGGCAAATTTAAGCATAAACGAATTTAGGGGAGAGAGAACACCGCAGATACTTTGCCGTGATATAAAATTATCACAAGCATATCATGACGAACTTATCGATTCCGAAAAATATTACGAAGATGTTTTGGCGGGAGACGTTCTGATAAATGTAAACGATATTCCGAAACGCGAAGATTTTGCCGTAATATATAAATTTTTATGCAGAATATTCCCGCGCGGCGGCGGAACGGTCCCGTTAAAAAGAGTTGCAGAGGAATGTGAAGAATCATATATAAAAATTCTTTGCACATTCAGGGTATTTTACGAAGCCGGTCTTATAACTTACGATAAGATTCCGGAATATAATTACAGAATAAAGCTGATTCCGGCAGAGGGCAAATCAGATCTTTCCAAAACGGAACTTATGAAAAAGATACTTCATCTTAATTCCGAGACGAAATTTTAGGAGAATAATATGACAGACATCGGTATAGAAAATCTCATAAACAATTTGAAAAATTCCGGGAAAAATTATGATCTTGAAAAAATTCAACACGCATATGAATATGCGGCGGAATTGCATAAGGGTCAATTCCGCAAAAGCGGAGAGGAATATATAATCCACCCAATCGCGGTGGCGGAAATAGTGGCGGCTCTCGGTCTTGACACCGATTCGATATGCGCGGCATTTCTTCATGATACGATAGAAGATTGCTGCGACAAAGTCGATGTCGCCAAAATGAAAAAAGAATTCGGAAACGATGTCGTAGAGCTTGTGGACGGTCTTACGAAGCTTGTCAGAATACCTTTCGAGGATAAAGAAGACGAGCACATGGAAAACCTTCGCAAGATGTTCCTTGCGATGGCAAAGGATATAAGAGTCATCATTATAAAGCTTGCCGACAGACTTCACAATATGAGAACGCTTTCCGCACAGCCTGAAAACAAGAGAAGAATAATCGCGCTTGAAACAATGCACGTCTACGCTCCTCTTGCTCACAGGCTCGGTATGCAGAGAATAAAGCAGGAGCTTGAAAATCTCGCGCTTTCTTATCTTGATCCCATCGGATATGAAGAAGTCAGCAACGATATCGATAAAAAATACGGTTCAAATAAGAATTTCATAGATAATACAAAATCTCAGATAAAAGATAAAATGACGGAGTCCGGAATAAAATGCGAAGTTACCGGAAGAGTAAAGTCCGTTTACAGCGTATATCGCAAAATGTATAAACAAAATAAAAGTTTCGATGAAATATACGACTTTTATGCCGTAAGAATTATCGTCGATACGGAACTTGAATGTTATACCGCTCTGGGAATCATACACGAAATATATAATTCAATTCCGGGGCGTTTTAAAGACTATATATCTATACCGAAGCCCAATATGTACCGTTCGCTCCACACTACCGTAATAGGCAGAGACGGAATCCCCTTCGAGGTACAAATAAGAACATGGGAAATGCATCAGATTGCAGAATACGGTATCGCCGCGCACTGGAAATACAAATCGGGAGACAAAGCGGGAGACGATATAAGTCATAAACTCGAATGGATATCGAAGCTCATCGAAAGCGAATCAAGCGTAAAAGATCCGGATGAATTTCTCGATGCGCTCAAAATAGATATATTCCAGGACGAAACCTTCGTATTTACACCAAAAGGCGATGTTATACCGCTTCCGCAAGGTTCTAACTGTATAGACTTTGCATATCATATACACACAGCCGTCGGAAACAGAATGATCGGCGCCAAAGTAAACGGCATAATAGTTCCGATAGACAAGACTCTTGAAAACGGAGATATAGTAGAAGTTTTAACATCTTCCGCAACAAAGGGACCGAGCAGAGACTGGCTCAAAATAGCAAAAACAAGCGACGCAAAGTCGAAAATCCGTCAATGGTTCAAAAAAGAGAAATATGCCGACAACGTGGCGGAAGGAAAAGCGCAGATTCTTTCAGAGATAAAACGCTTCGGAAGGTCATTCAATGACGAACAATTTATGTCTATCGTGCAGAACACGGCAGCCAGAATCGGAATGAATACCGTGGAGGATCTTTACAATACGATAGGATACGGCGGACTTTCGATAAGCAAGATATTGCCCAAACTCCGTGACGAATTCGATAAAACAGTAAAAGAGCCGGAAATTCCGATAACAAGTCCGGAGCAGATAAAAACTTACAAACCGAAAAACGGCAAAAACGAGGGCGTTATTGTAGACGGTCTTGACGGCTGTCAGGTCAAATTTGCAAAATGCTGTAATCCGCTTCCTGGAGATGGTATCGTAGGATTTATAACAAAAGGCTTCGGAATATCCGTTCACAAAAACGATTGCCAGAATATTTTGCGCGCGATGAAAAGCGATCCGGACCGTTTTGTAAGAGTTGCCTGGTGCAGCGGAGACTATGATGACAAAGAGGGCAAATTCGAAGCAAATATGAGAATATTCGCACAGGACAGAATATCCATGTTGGCTGACATAAGCGTAGCTCTTGCGGATATGAAAGTTCAGATACAGCAAATAAATACTCAAAAGACAAATTCCGGCATAACTATCATAAATATTACGGTAGCTTGCAGAAGTCTGTCTCATTTTTACAGTATAATGTCAAGAGTAAAGTCTATAAAAGGCGTAGAGGACGTACAGAGAGGAAATATATAAAATGACCGCAGTTATACAAAGAGTAAAAACGGCAAACGTCATATCGGACGGAACAAAAACCGGGGAGATAGAGCAGGGGCTTCTTATACTTCTCGGAGTAAAAAAAGGCGACGAAAAAAACGACGCCGTTTTACTTGCCGATAAAATTTCGAAACTTCGTATATTTACTGATGAAAACGACAAGATGAATCTTTCAGTAAAAGATATCTGCGGCGGAGCTCTTATAGTATCAAACTTTACGCTTTGCGCAAACTATGCACATGGAAACCGTCCTGATTATATGAATGCGGAAATTCCTCAGAGAGCCAACGAACTTTACGAATATTTTGTAGAGCTTATGAAAGAAAGAACCGATAAAGTTCAAACGGGCGTTTTCGGTGCACATATGATGATAAACATGGAAGCGGACGGTCCTATAACGATAGTAATGGACAGTGAAGTGCTTAATAAAAAAAGGATATAATATATGCATCTTGAAATAAACGGAAAAATAAACGAATATTACGTTCAAACTCTTTGCTTGCTCTTTTTCCCGGGATCAAAATTTTCCGAAAAAGGACATATGATAAACGAAGACCCGAATGTATATGTCGACATTACCGAAAACGAAGAAAAAATAACTGCTTCCGTCACTATAATGCAAAACAAAATATCTGCATCCTGTACTTGCTCGGAGGAAAAAGAAAAATACCCCGGCAATGCGGAAAGATGTGCCAATATAGCGTGCGGAAAAGCATTTTTTGAAGCGGGCAAATCAATTCGCGGCATAACTCCTCAATGGGGAATATTAACGGGAATAAGACCGTCCAAATTTGTTTACGATCTTATGAAAGCCGGTAACACCAAAACCGAAGCTGTAAAAATTTTAAAAAGAGATTTTCTTGTAAACAACAAAAAAGCCAATATCGCCGCCGAAATAGCGGTAAAAGAAAAAGCTTTTATAAACAACATAAAGCCAAATTCATGCAGCATATATATATCGATACCTTTTTGTCCCACGAGATGCAAATATTGTTCTTTCGTTTCCTGTGCCTCTCAAAAATTGCTTTCTCTTATAGACGATTACCTCGATAAACTTTGCGCGGATTTTGCCGAAACGGCTGCAATTATAAAAAGTCTCGGTCTGTCTGTTTCCACTATATATATAGGCGGAGGCACACCGACAACTCTTAATGAAAGACAGCTTTTCAAATTATTCAAAACAATAAATGAGAATATAGACGTAGGCTCTCTTGAAGAATTCACGCTTGAAGCGGGAAGACCAGATACCATAACATCCGAAAAACTATATGAGGCAAAATGTGCGGGCGTTGACAGAATAAGCATAAATTCACAAACGCTTAACGACGAGGTTTTGGAAGCAATAGGACGAAAGCACACCGTAAACGATTTTTATAACGCTTTCCATATAGCGGAAAAATCGGGAATTCCTCATATAAATACGGATCTTATCGCGGGACTTCCGGGTGAAGGATTTTTGAGTTTCTCTTATTCTGTTGACGAACTTATAAAATTGCACCCGGATAATATAACAATACATACGCTATCCATAAAAAATGCAGCCGATTTTTCAAAAATAAAGAACGAGATATACTGCAAAAATATTCGAGATGTCTCAAAATGCATAGATTATTCGCAAATAGCGTTAAAAAATGCCGGATATTCACCGTATTATATATACAGACAGAAAAATTCCGTAGGCAATCTCGAAAATATTGGTTTTTCCATTCCAGGAACAGAAGGAAAATATAATATTTATATGATGGAGGAACTGCAAACGATATTTTCGGTAGGCGCGGGAGCTGTTTCAAAGCTTGTTTCACCTAAAAAAAGCAAAATAAAAAGAATATTTGAATATAAATATCCATATGAATATTTATCAGACAAAGAAGGTTCAAAAAACGAAGAAAAAAAACAAATGATAGAAAAATTTTATTCAGAAATGTGAGGTTTTTTTATGATAATATATAATAAATTATTTCACAATACAAATGAAATGAAAGATTTTGTCTCATTGCGCGAAAATAAGTTTAAAAGCCAGACCGAAGCGATAGCAGACCTTATTGCGGAAAACGAAAATATAAAAATCATAACTCTTTCCGGACCTTCATGCGCCGGAAAGACCACTTCATCATATATACTTCAAAACACGCTTGAAAAACGATACGGAATAGATTCGAAAATAATATCGATAGATAATTTTTTCAAAAACAGAGAACACCTATTCAAACAGAAAAATCCGGATTTCGAATCGATAGATGCGATAGATTTTGAATATTTTAAACTGTGCGTAAATAATATATTAAATGGAAAAAAGACAGAACTTCCCATATATAATTTTATAACGGGTGAAAGGGAAGCAGTTTACGATTTATATACTCCACATAAAAACGGCGTAATTATTTTCGAAGGCATACAGGCGATGTATCCCGAAATAACGGCAATTTTGCCGTATGATAAAACTGCGTCGATATATATAGATATACTTGACGACGTTTATGCTTACGGTAGTCTTTTTTCGAGAAGGGATATAAGATTTTATCGCCGTCTTGTCCGTGATTTTAAGTTTCGCGGTGCAGATGTTTCAAAAACATTGTATCTATGGAAAAATGTATTGAAAAACGAAGAAAAAAATATATTCCCGTATTCTTTTTCCGCAAAATATTCCATAAATTCTTCGTTGCTGTATGAAATAAACGTGATAAAATCGTTTTTATTCGATTTGCTTTCATCAGATGCCGAAAACAAGGAACTGCACGAAAAAATATATGAGAAATTCAAAAACGTTCCCGACATCCCGGCGGATTTTGTCCCCGAAAACTCGGTATTCAGAGAATTTATAGGATAAAAATATCAGGATAAATAAAACGGAGGTTAAAATGAAAATTCTTTTTGATAACATAAACATTTTATTTGAAGACGGAAGAGAAATGCGCAATGCATATCTTTCTGTCGAAGACGACATCATAAAAGAAATATCAGATAAAAAAATAATCGGAGATTTCGACCGCATAATAAACGGAGAAAACAAACTTCTTTGTCCGGGATTATATAACTGCCATGCACATTCTCCTATGTCGCTTTTCCGCGGATACGGCGAAAATCTTCCTCTGGACAGATGGCTGAATGAAAAAATCTGGCCAGCAGAAGATAAGCTTATGGAAGATGACGTTTACATGGGCTCCATGCTTTCGATAGCGGAAATGCTCAAAAACGGAATCGTTTCCTTTTCGGATATGTATTTCTTTTCCGAAGCTACGGCAAAAGCCGTTGCGGAAAGCGGAATAAAAGCGAATATTGCAAGATGTATAACCGAATTTGACGAAAATATTACCGCCGATCAAGACAAAAGATTTCAAGAAGGTCTTGAACTTGTCGAAAAATACCATAAAGCTTTTGACGGTCGTATCTTAATCGATATGTCAATACACGCCGAATATACCACAACAGCAAGTACGTGTAAATATGTTTCCGATTACGCTTCCGAAAACGGACTGAATATACAAATTCACCTTTCGGAAACAGCAAAAGAACACAAAGAGGGAATAGAGAGAAGAGGCGGACTTACCCCGACCGAATTTTTCTATGAAAACGGACTTTTCCGCGCTCCTGTCGTGGCTGCGCACTGCGTCCATGTGACCGATAATGATATAAAAATACTCGCAAAATCGCACGCCTTTGTTGCTCACAACCCTGTAAGCAACCTGAAACTCGGTTCCGGTATAATGAATCTTACGAAAATGCTTGATAACGATGTAACCGTCGTACTCGGAACAGACGGTTCTGCATCAAATAATACGCTCGACATCATGAAAGAAGCGTACATTGCGTCTTTGCTGCAAAAAGGAACGACAGGAGACACATCAAAGCTCGATTCCGGCGTATTCATAAAAATGGCTACGGAAAACGGAGCTATCTCGCAGGGAAGAGCCGACAGCGGAAAAATAGCCGCAGGGTATAAAGCCGATCTTATACTTATAGATTTGAATTCTTTAAATACACTTCCGTATTTTGACCTGAAAGATACTTTCCTGTTTGCGGCAAACTCTTCTAATGTATGCCTTACTATGGTAAACGGAGAAATATTATACGAAAACGGAGCTTTTTCTTACATAGATATAGAAAAACTCAAATATGATTTCTCACAGACGATAAAAAGATTTTACACAAAATAACTTTTTTTAGCGGAGGCCAACAACGGTGTTGAATGAAAAGAAAAAAGAGCCGAGAATGATAACCGGCGTATTGCTGCTTACCATTGCGGGAATAGCCGAAAAAATTTTAGGTGTCATACTAAAAATACCGCTCAACGGGTATCTCGGTTCTGACGGCATGGGATATTTTAATTCCGCTTACAACATATTCAGCACGTTCTATACAATTTCTATCACGGGACTTCCGATTGCCACCTCCATAATGATATCAAAAAGCCGTGCAAAAGGAAAAAAATTAGAAGTAAGCCATATTTTCAATGTTTCTTTGACACTTTTTATAGTTGTCGGAATCATCGGCTCTTCGATAATGTTTTTCGGTGCGAAAACAATAGCAAATATAATAGACAAAAACAACAATTCTTATTACTGCATTCAGGCGATAGCGCCCATATTGCTTATTATATGCATTTCGAGCGCCATAAGAGGATTTTATCAGGGACACCAAAATATGATGCCGTCGGCAGTATCAGAGCTGTTGGACGCCTTCGGAAAGTGCTTTTTGGGTATATTCTTCGGAGGATATGCCATAAAACACGGTTATTCAGTAGAAGTTGCGGCGGCAGCAGCCATCGCCGGCATAACAATAGGTCATATACTGGGCATGGGATTTCTTATAATAACAAAATTTGTCTTGAAACCGGATTATTCATATTTAAATGTAGAAATAGACGATAAGCATTCGGCATCTTATCAAACGATCCTCAAAAAAATGCTCGTTATCGCAGTGCCGATAACATTAAGTTCGCTTGCTCTCGGTCTTACCGCAACAATAGATACATTTACAATAATGAATGTTCTGAATGCAGATAACGCGATGGGACTGTACGGAGATTATACAACGCTTGCAGTAACGCTTTACAGGTTACCGCATGCCTTTATAGTTCCCATATCATCATCGCTCACTCCTGCTTTATCTGCGGCTGTTTCGGCACAAAATAAACAGAGAACAAAGGTAACTATCTTTTCTTCAATAAAAATAGCAAGCATTATTTCCATTCCGTGTTCAATAGGAATGGGCGTTCTCGCAGGTCCTATTATCTCTTTGTTATTCGGCAGAAACACTCCGTCGGAAACAATAGAAAGAACAGCTCCGTTACTGTCGATTCTTTCTGTCGCAATCTTTTTGATGGCAATGCTCACTATAACTTCATCAATACTTCAATCTTATAATAAGCAAAATAAGCCGGTTATTTCAATGACTTGCGGAACAATTGTAAAACTTATATTGAATCTTGTGCTCATTTCTTCATTCGGGATAATAGGAGCGCCCATTGCAACTATCTGCGGATATTTCGTAATGGCTTTAATCAATTTTATATATGTTCTGAAATACACTGATGTAAGCACCGGAATAATAAGGGCGTTTATAAAACCTTTGATATCAACGATAATATCATTGCCATTTACGGTTATTTCCTTTATATTGACAATAAAAGCGACATCTCAAAATGTCGCAACAATAATATCTATACTTATAACAATAGTTGTCTATTTATTTGCTTTGTTTATAACAAAATCCTTTACAAAAGACGATATAATGATGTTGCCAAAAGGCGAAAAGATCTACAATAAACTTGTTAAAATGAAATTGATGAAATAGGACTCCCAAATAATCCGAATTATGAAAAATAAGGAGGTAGAATATGGAAAGACTTGAAGCGCTTAAAAATTACTATGAAACACATAATGAAGATATAAGACTTGAATCCAGGCACGGTATGGTTGAATTTCTCACTACCATCCATTATATTCAAAAATATTTGAAGCAAAATATGAATATTTTAGAGATAGGAGCCGGTACAGGAAAATATTCACACTATTTTGCAAGAAAAGGCTATAATGTCGATGCAATAGAGCTTATAACCCAAAATATTGAAATTTTCAAGAAAAATACCGAAGCTTGTGAGAATATATCTATACAGCAAGGAGACGCTATAAATCTCGAAAATATTCCTTCCGAAAAATACGATATAACGCTTCTTCTTGGACCCATGTATCATTTATATACAGAAGATGACAAAAAATCTGCAATAAAAGAAGCAATCCGAGTTACAAAGAAAGACGGAATTATTTTTGTTTCATATTGTAATAATGATATGACAGTATATGATTTCGGTTTTTTTAAGAGGCGGGTTCAAAAATGAATACTATAAAAAACTCACTGATTTCAACACATTCAAGCTCAGTTCAAATCCGCAAGAAATATTTGCACTTTATCGTAAAGAAGATGTCGATGCATTGATGAAAGAATTTCAAACAGAGAGGTTGCATTACATAGGAACAGATATGTTGACGCGCTTCATTAGAACAACCATTGACGAAATGGATGATAATATGTTTGAAATATATATGAAATACCATCTTTGCATTTGCGAACGACTTGACATGATTGGAGCTACATCTCATATGCTTGATATTTTTAGAAAAATATAATCTGAAAGCAAAATCGAATAAAAACGATTTTATAATGATAAAATAATTCTTTAAGATATATTATAAAATTTATTTCTAT
>ULQL01027415.1_pt1 | contig 25473 bp, 21 predicted proteins | sample 1954411 | NCBI WGS metagenome assembly ULQL01 (sample SAMEA4835654, study PRJEB28245) | human gut metagenome | biome: gut microbiome; material: fecal sample | place: Denmark | collected 2008 | reverse complement strand
GCCTGCCGTAGTTACTATCTTTCTCTGAGGAAGCTTGCCGGGAAGCGTTTTTTCAGTAGGGGTGAGAGGATCGGCAGCGCCTGTAACTCTCATCGCTCCGTATACGTATGCGCGTCCGGAAAGCGGGTCGCGTATAGCGCCGCCGATACATGTGGCAGCGCCGCCGAACGGCTCTATTTCCGTCGGGTGGTTGTGAGTTTCATTCTTGAAGAGAAGAAGCCACTTTTCCGTTTTGCCGTCTACCGTAACGTCCATTTTTACGGTGCAGGCGTTTATCTCGTCGGATTCGTCGAGCTTGTCGAGCTTGCCTGTCTTTTTGAGGTATTTTGCCGCAAGTGTTGCGATATCCATGAGGTTTTGCGGTTTTGTGCGTCCGAGAGCTTTTCTCGTTTCGATATATCTGTTGTAAGACTCTTCGAGAACTTTATCTTCGAATTTTACGTTATCTATTGTCGTAAGGAATGTGGTGTGTCTGCAATGGTCGGACCAATATGTATCGATCATGCGTATTTCCGTGAGAGTAGGATCGCGCTTTTCTGTGGCAAAGTAGCTCTGGCAGAACTTGATATCGTCAAAATCCATTGCGAGGGCGTATTTTTCGAGAATTTCACGAAGTCCGTTATCGTCGAGAGCAAGGAATCCGTCGAGCGTTTTTACCGTTGTGGGTATCTCGCATTCGTTTGCAAGCGTTTGTGGCTTTTCAAGCGAAGCTTCGCGCGCTTCTACGGGGTTTATTACATATTTCTTTATGTTTGAGATGTCTTCATCGGAAACATTGCCTTCGATTATGTATATTTTTGCCGTGCGTACCGTGGGACGGTCGCCTTTTGAAATTATCTGTATACACTGAGCGGCTGAATCAGCTCTCATATCGAACTGACCGGGAAGGTATTCGGTGGCGAAAACTTTTCCGTCTGCCGCAAAATCAGCGCTTTCTATATCGAGCTGGGGCTCGGAGAACACCGTTTTGCAGGCATAATCGAACAAGTCCTTGTCGATATTTTCAACGTCGTATCTGTTGAGTATGCGAACTCCCGTAACGCCGTCGATCTTTAAAAGTGTTTTGATGTCGGAGAGAAGAGAAGCGGCTTCGTTTGCAAGCTCTTTCTTTTTTTCCACATATACTCTGTAAACCATTAGTTATTTTCCTCCGTGAGAATTTTTAGCGCTTTTGATCCTATGTCCTTGCGGTAAAATGCGTTTTTAAAATGAACTTTTTCTGCGGCGGCATACGCCTTTTTAAGTGCGTCTTTAAGGTTGTCCGCTTTTGATGAAACTCCGAGAACTCTGCCGCCGGAATTTACAAGCTTACCGTTTTCCATTTTTGCTCCCGCAACGTATATTTCGGTATCGGGAATGTTTTCGGGAAGCGTTATTTCGAATCCTTTTTCATAATGAACGGGATATCCTTCCGATGCTACAACAACGCATGCTGCCGCTCCGTCCGAGAATTTTACGTCGCTTTCTTTGAGCGTTCCGTTTGATGTTTTTATCATTATATCGAGCAGATCGGATTCGAGAAGGGGAAGCACTACCTGGGTTTCGGGGTCGCCGAAACGGCAGTTGTATTCGATAACTTTCGGACCGTTCTTTGTTATCATAAGTCCGAAATAGAGACATCCGCGGAATTCTCTTCCTTCCGCTTTCATGGCTTTTATTGTGGGAAGAAAGATAGTTTCCATGCACTCTTTTGCAATTTCGGGAGTGTAGAACGGATTGGGTGCTATTGTTCCCATGCCGCCTGTATTAAGCCCTTTGTCTCCGTCGAGAGCGCGCTTATGATCCATTGAAGAGACCATAGGAACGACTATATTTCCGTCAGTGAAAGAGAGAACGGAAACTTCGGGACCTTCGAGGTATTCTTCTATTACGACTTTTGCACCGCTGTCTCCGAATATCTTTTCCTGCATCATGGATCTTACGGCGTCTTTTGCGTCTTCTCTCGTCATGGCTATTACGACGCCTTTGCCGAGCGCAAGACCGTCTGCTTTTATTACCGTCGGTATAGGTGCGCTTTCAAGATAGGAGAGAGCATTTTCCATATCGTCGAATACTTCGTATTTTGCGGTCGGAATGCCGTATTTTTTCATAAGATTTTTTGAGAAGATCTTGCTTCCTTCGATTATCGCCGCATTCTTCTTCGGTCCGAACGCGGGAATTCCCGCCTCTTCGAGAGCGTCTACCGCACCGAGTACGAGCGGATCGTCAGGGGCGACAACCGCGAAATCTATTTTATTGTTTTTTGCAAATTCCACTATCGCGGATATGTCTTTCGCACCGATATCCACGCATTCGGCGTCTGCGGATATGCCGCCGTTGCCGGGAAGCGCATATATTTTTTCCGCATTTTTGCTTTTTTTGAGAGATTTTATTATAGCGTGCTCGCGACCGCCGCCGCCGACTACCATTATGTTCATTTAAACTATGCTTCCTCCTGAAAAATCAAATAAGACTTTGTAACTTGTAAAATATGCCTTTTTGCTGTAAGGCGGATATTTTTTTTCATCGGGCAGAGAAACTATTCGCCCATATGAGAAACGGCAGAAATACCGTTTAATTGATATGTCCGAAAACGGACATGATTTTTTGAACTGAAAAAATATGACCGATAAAATAATATTTCAAATATATCCCTTATATGGAAACTTTGCGCGGCAAAAAGCCGCGCATAGTTAAACTTATCAATGATGGAAAAGTCGCATGCCCGTAAACGACATAACCATGCCGTAGTCGTCGCACGCCTTTATAACAGCGTCGTCGCGTATAGAGCCGCCGGGTTCCGCAACGTACGAAACGCCGGATTTCTTTGCTCTGTCAATGTTGTCGCTGAACGGGAAGAAAGCGTCGCTTCCTATCGAAACGCCGGATATAGAGGCAAGATATGCTTTCTTTTCTTCTGCTGTGAGCGGCTCGGGACGGCGGGAGAAGACAGCCTGCCATCTTCCGTCTGCAAGAACGTCGTCGCTGTCGTCGGAGATGTATACGTCGATAGCGTTGTCTCTGTCGGGGCGACCTACGCTGTCAAGGAAGGGGAGAGCGAGAACTTTCGGATGCTGGCGAAGATGCCAGATGTCCGCTTTGTTTCCCGCAAGACGTGTGCAGTGTATTCTCGACTGCTGACCTGCGCCGACACCTATTGCCTGTCCGTCTACTGCGTAGCAAACGGAGTTGGACTGCGTATATTTGAGCGTTATAAGCGAGATTATAAGATCTCTTACAGCAGATTCCGGAAGAGACTTATTCGCTGTTACGATGTTGGAAAGAAGTTCGCGGTTTATCTTGAATTCGTTGCGTCCCTGCTCGAACGTTATGCCGAAGACCTGCTTTCTTTCGATAGGAGCGGGAACGTAGTCTTTATCTATCTTTACGATGTTGTAAGAGCCTTTGCGCTTGGAACGGAGAATTTCGAGCGCTTCGTCGGTGTATCCGGGGGCGATTATACCGTCGGAAACTTCGCGCTTTATAAGCTTTGCGGTCGTTACGTCGCAAACATCGGAAAGTGCTATCCAGTCGCCGAAAGAGGACATACGGTCGGTTCCTCTCGCTCTTGCATAAGCGCAGGCAAGGGGAGAATCGTCAAGTCCTTCTATATCGTCTACAAAGCAGGCTTTTTTCAATTCTGCGGAAAGCGGATTTGCTATTGCCGCGGAAGTTGGGCTTACGTGTTTAAAAGAGGTTGCGGCGGGAACGCCGAGTGCTTCTTTTATTTCCTTTACAAGCTGCCAGCTGTTGAATGCGTCGAGGAAGTTTATGTATCCGGGCTTGCCGGAGAGTATTTCTATCGGAAGCTCTCCGCTTCCTTCCATGAATATTTTCGCGGGCTTCTGATTGGGGTTACAGCCGTATTTGAGTTCGAATTCCTTCATGTTAAAATTCCTTTCAGACGTTTTTGTTGATAAGGCGGTTTTCGACGGCACCTGTTGCGATGTCGATATATCTTACATAAAGAGAAATTTTATTGTTTGCGTTGAGATTGTTCCAGATAGTATTTGTGAAAGCGTCTATGTCGTCGGGGATTGCGACTCTTTCGGGCTCTCCCGTAAATGTTGGGATCGGGTCTCCGTCACAGTTGTATGTGTGAAGAAAATGTCCGAGCCCTGCGACGGGCGCATAGGAGAACGTATATCTGTTGCAAACGCTTCCGTTTTCGTCTCCGCTTTTGAGTATGCTCATTTTATATGTGAAGCTTTCCTCTGCGAAAGTGAATATTGCGCTTATTCTGGGGGTGAAGTTGGGGAAGTCCGGTTCGAAAGCGCGCGTATCGAGGGCGTCTTCGAAAGATTTTCCGTCTTTTACAAAATCATATATCGTATCTGTCTGGTTGCCGTTCGTTACGATAAGCTTGTTTTTGTATTTTCTTATAGGAGAATATATTATAAGGGAAGGGTCTGTTACTTTTGTCGCGTCGAAGGGGTATATTATTACTTCGTCGCCCTTTTCGGAGAAAACACGGTTGCGGCTGTTTTCGCTTCTGCCCATGATAAAGTATGCCGTAACAGCCTTTTTGCCGTCGGAACTTTTTCCGCATACGATGCCGCGGCCCACATAGGAGTTGTTTTTTACAAGTTCGCCTATATCGTTTATCTTATATACGCTCATGATCTGCTCCTTTTTTCTTTCATTATTTGTTTTGAGACAAGCTCGGCGCTCGCAGGCAGGATCTTCCATTCGGCGTTTTCCATTACTCTTCTTTGAAGAGTTTCGGGTGTATCGTTCTTCTTTATGTTTACAGCCTTCTGCATGATTATTTTTCCGCCGTCCGTAACTTCGTTTACAAAATGGACCGTGGCGCCCGTTACTTTTACTCCGTATTCAAGCGCCGCGCGGTGAACGCGAAGCCCGTAAAATCCTTCTCCGCAGAAAGAGGGAATAAGCGACGGGTGGACGTTTATCATTCTGTCTTTGAAACGGGATATGAATTCGGGGCTTAAAATGAACATAAAGCCTGCAAGAACTATGAGTTCTACTTTTTCTTTTTCGAGATTTTCGAGAAGGTCTTTTTCGAATTCTTCTTTTGAATCATATTTATGTCTGTCTGCGACAGCCGTTTTTATTCCGGCTTTTTTCGCTCTTTCAAGGGCAAATGCATCCGGAGAGGAGGAAACAACGAGAACGATCTCTCCGCTTTTTATCTTGCCGCTTTTCTCTGCGTCTATAAGCGCTTGGAGATTTGTTCCGCCGCCCGATACAAGGACGGCTATTCTCGTTTTTTCTGTCAGCATATGATTACTCCCTCGTCGGATTTTGCAACTTCGCCGACGATATACGCGTCGGTACCGTTGTTTCTGAGGATTTCGAGCGCTTTGTCCGCGTCCTCTTTTGCGACTGTGACGCTCATGCCGACGCCCATGTTGAATGTGTTGAACATATCGCGTTCGGGAATGTTTCCTGTCTTTGCGATGAGGTCGAATATCGGAAGAACGCGAACCGCATTCTTTTCTATCTTTGCGGAGAATCCGTCGGGAAGGCTTCTCGGTATATTTTCATAGAAGCCGCCGCCCGTTATGTGGGATACCGCTTTTACCGTAACTTCATCGAAGAGCGCGAGCATCGGTTTTACGTATATTTTTGTAGGCGTAAGGAGTGTTTCGCCGACCGATTTGCTGCCGAGCTCCGCAACGGGAGTTTTTATGTCGTTTTTCTCTATGTCGAATACTCTGCGGACAAGAGAAAAACCGTTGGAATGAACACCGCTCGACGGAAGCGCGATTATAACGTCGCCTTCTTTGACGGTCTTGTTGTTGAGTATTTTCTTTTTGTCTACTATGCCCACGGCAAAGCCTGCGAGGTCATAATCATCAACGGGCATAAGACCGGGGTGCTCTGCCGTTTCGCCGCCGATGAGCGCCGCGCCGGACTGAACACAGCCCTCTGCCACGCCGGAAACGATAGAGGCGATTTTTTCGGGGTAGTTTTTGCCGCAAGCGATGTAATCGAGGAAGAAGAGCGGTTTTGCGCCGCAACAGATAATGTCATTTACGCACATAGCCACGGCATCAATGCCTATGGTATCGTGCTTGTCCATAAGGATGGCGAGCTTGACCTTTGTGCCGCAGCCGTCTGTGCCGGAAACGAGAACAGGCTCTTCCATTCCCGCAAGGGAAGGTATGAAGAGTCCGCCGAACCCTCCCACTTCTCCCATTGCCCCGGGTGTAAGAGTTTTTGAAATGTGCTTTTTCATGAGTTCGACTGCGCGGTAACCTGCCGTTATATCAACGCCCGCCGCTGCGTAGCTGTCGGATTTTGAATTCTTCATATCTTTTTTCCTTTCGGTTTATGTCGGAAGAGTTTTTCTCATTCCGCTTTGTATTTTTTATATTATGGTGGAATCGATTCGTTTATGCTCTGTTATATCAGCCGAGAACGCGTTTCATCATTTCCGCATATGCGCCTTCTACGTTTCCGAGATCTCTGCGGAATCTGTCCTTGTCGAGCTTTTCATGTGTTTCGGAATCCCAGAAACGGCACGTATCGGGAGAAATTTCGTCGGCGAGTATTATTTTGCCGTCGGGCGTTTTGCCGAATTCTATTTTGAAGTCCACAAGGTCTACGCCTATGCCTTTGAAGTATTCTTTGAGGTATTTGTTTATACGGAATGTGTAGTCCGTTATCGTGTCGAGCTCTTCGCGTGTTGCCCAGCCGCAGGCGATTATGTGGTAATCGTTTACCATGGGGTCGTGGAGATTGTCGTCTTTGTAGCAGAATTCAAGCGTGGGGCAGAGAAGAACTGTTCCTTCTTCAACTCCGAAACGTTTGGAAAAAGAACCTGCCGCTATGTTTCTTACGATAACTTCGAGCGGAACTATGGATACTTTTTTAACGACTGTTTCTCTGTCGTTGATCTCTTCTACGAAATGAGTGGGAATACCCGCTTCTTTTTCGAGCTTTTCCATAAGGTAGTTGGACATTCTGTTGTTTACGACGCCTTTGCCTGCGATGCTTCCTTTTTTGAGTCCGTCGAATGCGGTTGCGTCGTCTTTATAAGAGACTATGCAAAGCGCGGGATCGTTTGTTGCGAAAACTTTCTTTGCTTTTCCTTCGTAGAGCTGCTCTTTCTTTTCTGCCTGTGCCATTTTAAAATTCCTCCTGATTTATATATGTGGTTTGAATTACTTGTTATATTTTGCGGCGATTTCGTCGTTCTTTTGAAGCACGCCTTCGGTCGCTTTTTTTCTTACTTCGTTTATTTTCTCTGCAAGCGCTTTGTCATCTACCGCTATTATCTGCGCGGCAAGATGAGCGGCGTTTGCGGCTCCGTCGATGGCTACCGTAGCTACGGGTATGCCTGCCGGCATCTGAACGGTGGAGAGAAGCGCGTCGAGTCCGTCGAGCGTAGAAGATTTTACGGGGATTCCGATAACGGGAAGCGTCGTGTTTGCGGCGATAGCGCCTGCGAGATGCGCGGCTTTTCCCGCCGCCGCTATTATTACGCCGAAACCGTTTTCTCTTGCGTTTTCGGAAAATTCTTTTGCTTCAACAGGTGTTCTGTGCGCGGAATATACGTGTACTTCGTAAGGGATACCGTAGGAATCGAGCGTTTCGATCGCTTTTTCAACAACGGGAAGGTCGGATGCGCTTCCCATAATCACAGCTACTTTTTTCATTTTAATACCTCCAAAAAAACAAAAGGGCAGTTCTATCCCATTTCCGATGAATAGATCTGCCCAGACGGTCGACAATAAATTTATTCCCGAAAGCTTCATGCGGTTATTCCGCTGCTCCGTCAGTTGCAATCGAGTTTTTTATATCATAGGAAATTGCCCGAAATGTACCTTAACCGCTTACTTTGTTGCAATAACGTAAGATAAACGGCGGGCGAGCAATCGGATGCGGCGGTTTGCCGCTTCATAATATAAATATATTATCATGGCTAAGATTTAAAGTCAAGTGTTTAAGTGTATTCATATTATGTTTTTTTCATATTTCGACGGAATAAAAGATTTATTGAAACAAAAAAGAGGGGTTAATTCGGATAAAAATGATGTTTTGATGTAAAAACGCCTGTTTTTCGTTTGTGACTTTGAATTTCGGGGCTTTTATCAAAGATGATTTTTTACGTTTTTACCCACATAAAACAAGCTTTTTTCATATTGACTTTTCTTTTTTGCAGTGATATTATTTATCGGGAATATTTAAGCGAAAAATGGTGAATTATGTTGGATTTTAAAAAAATGGAGCTTGCAAGCGAAAAGGAACTGCGTCCTTATCTCGCTATGTCGGAAAACAGACTCTGCGATATAACACTTGGCGGTACCGTTATGTGGAGAGAGGCTTTTAATACGAAATATGCCGTTTACGACGGCGCGCTCTACATGAAAATGAGTTTGTATGACGGAAGGACGGCTTTTACTTTTCCCATCGGAAAACCGTTTGGGGAAACTTATAAAAATCTTTCTGAATATTGTGAAAAAGAAAACGAGCACCTTGTTTTTTGCACTGTTTCGAAAGAAGAGAAAGATGAGATTTTGAAGTTTTTCCCGAATGCGAATGTCAATTTTGAACGTGATTTTTCGGATTATATTTATCTGAAAGAAAATCTTTCGACTTTTGCGGGGAAAAAATATGCGGGACAGAGAAACCATATTCACCGATTCATGAAGGAACACGACAACTGGAATTTTGAAATTATAGATAAAAACAACATAGAAGAAATCAAGAGCTTTTTTGACGGATACAATGCGCAAAACGATAAGACAAGTTTTACCGCCGTTGCGGAAAGAAAAGGCGTGTACGACGTTCTCGATAATCTTGAAACGTACGGTTTTGCAGGAGAGGCTCTGCGCGCGGACGGAAGAATAATAGGATTTTTCTTGTGTGAAGCTCTCTATGACACGCTTTTTGTCCACATAGAGAAGTGCGAAAGGGACATAAACGGCGCGTATCAGATGCTCGTCATGGAGGAGGCGTCGAAATATTGCGTCGGGGACCTGAAATATATCAACAGAGAGGACGATTCCGGCGACGAAGGACTTCGCACATCGAAGCTCTCGTATCACCCGTTTTATATTGCGGAGAAATATACCGTTACGGTATTTTGAAATATAAAAAACAACGGACCGAGAAGGTCCGTTATTTTTGTGACGATAAATTAGGATTTTGCGGAGAGCCGTTTTGTTACGGGAAAACAAACTTCTGTTATAAATTCTTCCGGGTTTTGTGTTTCGTACGGACCTTTGTGATAGATCCAAAAAGCCGCGCCGTTAAATTCGTAACCGTTTTCATTTGCCCATCTGGCAATAGCTTCGTTTACTGCGGGAATTTGACTGTAAGCTCCTTTGAAGAGACAAGAGGCTACTCTAACCGATGGAACGGTCTTGAATTTTACTTCTTCCGCGTCTTTATAACTTCCTGTTACCGCAAAACGCACTTCTACATCTGCGTTGTTCTCGACATACTCTTTATCGTGATATACCGATATGGCGTAACACGGAGAATCTTCCTTGCATTTTTGATTTTGAATCTCTTTTGTAAGAATGGACCAAAGAGTGCCCTCTGCCGTGTATTCGGGAATGATTTTGCGCACGCTTGCGACATATAATTCCGGTATTGTTTTAAAGTTTACTATGTAATTCATAAAATCACCTTCTTTTTTGAGATTTTTTATTGCGTTGTCGATAAGTTTGATCTGTTCGCGAAGCTCGCTTTCTTCCGTAATCAGGTCTTTTTGCTTTGCTTTAAGCAAATTCCCGATCTTATCGGAATCTTCCGAATCGGCAAGGAGTTCTTTTATCATCGACAGTCCGAAGCCGAGATCTTTTAACATTTGGATTTTGCCTGCGGCAATAAGCTGTGCTTCGTCGTAATACCTGTATCCCGTCCATTTATCGACAACTTTCGGTTTTAACAAGCCTATGTCGTCATAGTGCCGCAGCATACGGACGGAAATACGGGAAAGTTTTGAAAAATAACCTATTTTCAACATTTTTTTACCTCATATGAGTATGATTTTTTTGAGCTCGATTTATTGTATATCCTACCATAATGTAAGAGTCAATACTTAAATAAAAAATAAAAACGGCCGTGGGAAAAATTATTCCCGCGGTCGTTTGAGATTTTACAGTTCTATCACTATATCGTGTTCTCCGTCTTTGAAAAGAGGGAATACGCCGTTTGAAGCTTCGCCGTCAAAGAGGAATTTTGTGTTTTCTCCCACTCTTGCAAAGCCTTTCTTTTTTGTTACGGAAATGTTGTATGTTGCTCCGTTTTTAATAGAATAGCTTATTTTTTCGGAATTTTCGGGGAGCATAGGGGAAAGAGTTATTCCGTTTGCGGTGTAATTTATGCCGAGTATCTCGAATACTGCGAGAGTGAGCCAGCTTGCGGTACCGGAGAGCATCGGTCCCACGCTTTCTCCCGTTTCGGAGTTCGTATACTGCGTGCAGAAGCGGGGATTTCCTTTTGTTATAAAGGGATTGTCGAGCGTTCTGAACGGAAGCACGTTTTCTATTATGGAGTACGCAAGGGAAGAGAGCTCTCTTGCGAGGTTTTCGTCCTTTACTTTTTTTGCGCATTTGAGTGACGCCGTCGCCGCCATCATCGCCGCGTGCTTGAATACGCCGCCGTTTTCTCTGTCTCCGTGGAAATAAAGCCCCGTTGCGGTTCTTGACGCCACTTTTTCAAGGTCGCACGGCGTACAGAGCACGGGACCGTACTTTGTCATCAGGTGTTCTTTTACCGTTTTCAGCATTATAGCGGTCTCTTCTTCCGTCGCGCATTCCGAAAGAAGCGCCCAGGAATACGAATTTAAGAAGTATGCGCCGTCGTGATTTTTATCCGTGCTGAGTCCGTCGCCTGCGGCGCCGAGGTATTCGAAATCTCCGTGGTTTATAAGGGCGCGCGCGAAGAAATCTTTTTTCCAAGCGTGCTTTTGGAGCTTTTCGGCAAGATCTTTTGAACGTTTTTCGATCTCTGCCGCGTCTTTTTCTCTTCCGGAAATTTTTGCAAGTTCAGCCGCTTCGTCGTATGCGATTTTCAAAAGAAATGCGTTCATGACGCTTTCGCAAAAATCACTTTTAAGCGGTGCGCCGTATTCTTCGCCCGATTCTTCGAGCTGCTTTTTGTAAAGCTCCATTTTTGCGTTTCCGTCGAGCCAGTTATCGTCGAGTTTCAGTGCGTCGTTCCAGTCTCCTCTGTCAATTACAGGCAGTCCGTGGTGTCCGACGGAAATTTTTCCACTGTAATCGAGCGTCGCTTTTATCGTTTCGAAAAGTGATCTTTCTCCGTCATTTTCGGCGGTCTTGAATTTTGCGTCGAGAAATTCCGTGTCGCCTGTGAGCATTACGTATCTGTATACCGCCTGTGTGAGCCACAGTGAGTCGTCGGAGCAAAATCCCGCTTCTTTTCCGGAGAAAAAGAAGTTGTGGTTTGCGTATCCCGCTCTGTAAACATTCTGAACCCATTTTGAAATGAGCTTGCGCGCAAGAGTTTTATTTCCCATTGCATTCATATAGTAAAGGGAAGCGTATATGTCCTGAATCTCACGGAAGCCTATCTCTCTCGCGCTCTTCTGCGTCCATGCAAAGGAACGGGAAACGAAAGACTGATAAAGCACCTGAAAAGGCAGATTGTTGTTTATATAAGAGTCAAAAAGCGTGTCCCCGGTAGATATCTTTATATACGAAGAATATGAAGAATAAAATTCTTTCATTTTACCGAACGCTTCATCGAGAGCTTGGAAACTTGAATATTTCTCTGCAAAAGCGGAGAATTTTTCAAGGAAAAGCTCCGTCACGTCGCCTTTGCCCGAAACGATACCCGTGTATTCGTCTATTCTCTTTGCTTTGTGCGGTTCGATTTCGACAGTTTTTCCTAGCGCGAAGAAGGGGACGACTTTTCTCGTTTTGGGGCTGAGGAGAAAAGCGCCGTTTTCGGGGTGTTCGAGAGTGCCGCGTCCTATGAAATCTATATAGTTGTCCGTATAATCGTCAAACGATTCTCCGTCGGAGAAAAGCGTTGCAAAACGCTTGTTTTTACGCAAATACATGGGGTTCGGCGCGGGGGCTACGGCAAGAGTTTTTCCGTTCTTTTTTACTACGCCGCCTTCGTACGTTATGCTTGCGTAGAGTATATCGTTGCTCATCGATTCGGAAGAGCAGAGCGCAAACATACCGGTTGCAACGATTTTGAGCTTTCTCTTTTTGTCCGTGAGATTGAATATCTCTATCTTCTGCGCTTCGAGCGCGTCGGGCATACCGTCCTCATAGGGAAGAATGAAAATCGTCCTTCTTATCATGAGTCCGCATTTTGTCGTGTATGTGATGACGGAGTGGTTCTGCGAATGAACGCAGAAAGCGTCCTCTATGTTTTCTTTTGCATTCGCGGAGTAAAATATCTGTTTGCCGTTTTCAAATATGTAAAATTGCCTGTTCGCAGGCTCTCCGCTGTCCTCGGGTATAAGGTCAAATCTTGAAGATGTGACGTTTACGTTTGCCGCGGAACGAAACGCGCCGCGCCCGAATGAATCGAGAGAAGCTTTCGGTGTCGTAAGAAGAGGCTCGTCGAATCCTATTCTGCAACCGAGAAGAAGATTTATATCAAAATGCGTGCCTACGCGCGGCATTTTTAAATCTATTATGTGCTCTCCGTTATCTTGGAGCTCTCCTTTTGCGCAAACGATTTCGGAGAAAGAAGAGACCACCGCATTATAGATATTTTCGGGTATTTCCTCTTCGCCGTCTTTTGTTCTTAATACAAGACCGTTTGAGGAAAAGACAAAAAGATATGCGTCCTTTGCCGTTTCTTCTATAAATTCGCAAGCTTTCTGATGTGAAAGAAAGCGCGCGCATATCGGCGCCGCATAAGGAAGCCCCAGAAATGCCACGGTTCTTTTCATCTCCGAATCCAGATAAACGGCGTCGCATATGCCGTCTCTTTGTGAAAGAGAGAATATGTTTCTCGTTTTTTCTTCTGCTGTTATGTAACGGTCTCTTGACTTTTCGTAAGATAAATTCATTTTTACCTCGTCGTTTATATAAAATTTTTTCTTTCGGTTATATTTACTCTAAATATAATATCATGTCAAGAGGTTAAAAACAACATAAAAATAAAAGTATAATATTAAAAATATCACTTGTGATTGATTTTACTTGACACGTGTGATAAAATAATAAAAAAATAAAGCCTTATGGCAAAAGGAATGATAAAATTGACAAAAATAGATGTTTTTTCCGGATTTCTCGGAGCCGGCAAGACAACGTTGATAAAAAAACTTTTGAAGGAAGCATATAAGGGCGAAAAGGTCGTCCTTATCGAAAATGAATTCGGCAAAGTCGGTATAGACGGCGGATTTTTGCAGGAAGCGGGAGTTGAGATAACGGAGATGAACTCCGGCTGTATTTGTTGCAGCCTTGTCGGAGATTTCGGCAAAGCTATGAAAGAGGTCATCGAAAAATTCTCTCCCGACCGCATACTTATAGAGCCGTCAGGTGTAGGAAAGCTTTCCGATGTGCTCCGCGCCGTTGAAAAGGTCGAATCCGACGATGTTGTGATAAGCGGAGCCGCAACCGTTGCGGACGCGTCGAAGTGCAAAATGTATATGAAAAACTTCGGCGAATTTTACGACAATCAGATAACAAGCGCAAATGCTATAATTTTGAGCAGAACCGGGGATATGAAAGAGGAAAAAATCGCGGAAGCCGTCGCTCTTATACGCGAAAAGAATCCCGAAGCTGTTATCGTTACGACGCCGTGGGATATGCTTGACGGCAAAAAGATACTCGAAGTTATCGACGGAGCAAAACTTCCCGCAATACTTGCGGAGGAAGAACACCATCATCACCATCATGATGAGGACGAGTGCGATGATCCCGAGTGTGAGTGCCACCATCATCACGACGATGAAGAAGAGCATGAACACCATCATCACCACCATGATGAGGACGAATGCGACGATCCCGAATGCGAGTGCCACCATCATCACGACGATGAAGATGAGCATGAACATCATCACCACCATCACCATGCCGATGATGTTTTCGAAAGTATAGGCGCCGAAACCGCAAAGAAATTCACTCGCGATGAACTTAAAGATATTCTCGGAAAACTTTCCGATGAAGAAACTTACGGAAAAGTTCTCCGTGCAAAAGGAATTATCGCTTCCGATACGGAGAAATTCATATATTTTGACTTTGTTCCCGGCGAATCCGATATTCGCGACGGTGAACCCGAAGTCATCGGCAGACTTTGCGTTATCGGTTCAAAAATAAACAAAAATGCGATATCCGAGCTTTTCGGTGTCGCACTGAAAGCGTGATCCCATGAAAGAGATACCGTTATACCTTTTTATAGGCTTTCTCGAAGGCGGAAAGACAAAATTCATAAACGAAACGATAGAAGAGGGACAGTTTGACGACGGAGAGAGAACTCTTCTTCTCGTATGCGAGAGCGGAGAGGAGGAATATTCCTCCGAGTCACTCGAAAAGAAAAATGTTTTCGTGGAATATATCGAAGATAAAGAAGATATGAATCCCGAAAATTTAAAGTCTCTTCTTAAAAAGCACAAAGCTTCGCGCGTATTCTGCGAATACAACGGAATGTGGCTTATACAGGAGCTTTTCGACGCGCTTCCGGAAGGCTGGCTTATAGCGCAGATCATGATGTTCTGCGACACGGAAACTTTTCTCGATTATAACGCGAATATGCGTTCGCTTGTTGTGGACAAGCTCAATATGACGGACATTGTTGTTTTCAACAGATTCAGTTCCGAATATGACAAAATGAAGTATCACAGCGTAGTACGCGGAATAACGCGCCGCTCCGATATAGCTTACGAATATCCGGACGGAAATGCCGAATACGACGATATAGTAGATCCGCTTCCTTTCGATATAGAGGCGCCTGTAATAGAGATCGACGACCGCGATTATGCTATATGGTACCGCGATGTTTCAGAGGAAATGGATAAGTACAACGGTAAAACCGTCCGTTTGAAAGGTCTTGTCGCAAAGAATCCGCAGATACCTAATGACAATTTTGTTATCGGCAGAGATGTCATGACTTGTTGCGAGGCGGATATAAAATACGCCGGAATGATCGTAGAGGGAACATCGCGTTTTTCGGCAAAGCACGGCGACTGGGTTATTTTAACGGCTAAGATAAATATAAAGAACAACCGTGTTTACGGACGCCGCGGACCTGTCCTTTCCGCCGTTTCCGTGGAAAAAGCGGAAGCGCCCGAACAGCCTGTTGCAACATTTTATTGATTAAAAATTTTTGATTTGTATGGAGATATAATGAAAACAATAGAAAACAAAGTTTTTGACGAAGAGCGTGCTCTCTATGGGAGTTTTCACATATCCCTTAAAAAATGTTCTTTTGACGGTCCCGCAGACGGGGAAAGCGCGCTGAAAGAGAGCGGAGACATAATAGCGGAGGATTGTTTTTTCAATCTTCGCTATCCTTTTTGGCACGATGATAAGGTCGTTATAAAAAATTCGTATCTGACGGAGGCGTGCCGTGCGGCGCTCTGGTATTCGAAGGATATAGATATATCAAAGACAAAGCTTCACGGGATAAAAGCGCTCCGCGAATGCAGCAATATATCAATAAGCAATTGCGATATAATTTCTCCCGAATTCGGATGGTCGTCGAAAAATATACGCATGACCGATTCTTCTGCTCAGAGCGAATATTTTATGATGCGCGCCGAAAATCTTGATTTTAAAAATGTCGATTTTAAAGGAAAGTATTCTTTCCAATACATAAAAGATTCCGTTTTCGACAAATGCGTTTTCGATACAAAAGATGCTTTCTGGCACGCTGAAAATGTCGTTGTTAAGAACAGTGTTGTAAAGGGCGAATATCTTGCCTGGTATTGTAAAAATGTCACGTTTGAAAATTGTACGATAATAGGAACGCAACCGCTCTGCTATTGCGAAAATCTTCGTCTTATCGATTGCAAAATGGAGGAAACAGACCTCTGTTTTGAAAAATCGAGCGTTGAAGCGAACGTGCTTTCTCCCGTTATAAGTATAAAAAATCCGAAAGAGGGAACTATATTCGTTCCGTCTGTAAAAAAGCTTATATACGATGACGAAAACGCAAAAGGAAAAGTTGTATTTACCACCGACTTGCCTTTCTTGAAATAAAGGTAGACATGAGAACTTCACACCGAATATATTACTTTATTTTGGCGAAAGCTTTTGAAGTTCGAAGAAACTTTTCTCGAAAAGTTTCTTGCGTCGGGGCTTGGGGCGACGCCCCAACTGATAACGCATACACTAAAAAAGCACGGCGCTGCCGTGCTTTTTTATATCTTTTGCCGATTTGAAACATCATCTACTGATTTATCTCGTATTCGGCGGAATTGATGATAATACAGTTGTCGTTTTTCCAATATATCTGCATATCTTTATACTCGCCCCACTTGCCGCAATATACGGAGTGCGGTTTTGTTTTGATTTTGAAAGCAAATAAGTCTATATCGTCGTTTTTACGTATGTTGATAATGGTGTTTCCGCCGAGCGCACCCTGATCGCTGTCGATTACTTCCGCATGATATTTGCCGTTCGGCGATTCGACAGTTTGCACCGTAGTGTTTTGTCCTATATTTCCGACGGTAAGCGATATGAACGTAAAGAAGCAAGCAGGCAAAACCATTAACCCCGATAATGTCAAAGCGATGATTTTTAAAGCCAACGGTTTACTGTGCTTTACGGCAAGGAAAAAGCAGCACACAAAACAAATAAATACGCTTGCGACAACCGATATTTTTCTGCATTCAATAATATATAAAACGGCGTTTATAAGTGAGAGCGGCGCCGATAAAGAAAGCAATATTTCTGTTGTTTTGCTTTTGAAATCATTGCCCGAAACGACACTTGAAATTACCGAAGATACCGATAGAAGCGCTGTCAGAATTGCAAAAACGGGATAGTCAGAGAGTTCAAATGTACGCCCGAATAATGAGGACAGAAGGACACCGAGAGGAAGCAGCGCAACAGAGCACAACAATATAGAGTATAAGGCGATAACTGCTTTTTTTGAAAACGTTTTTTTATTCTTTTCCGCTTCTTTAATCATGTTTTTGACAGAAGATTCTTATTTTCAATCTGTTATCGTGATCTTTTCTATTACGGGCTGATATCTTTCGTCAAGAAATCCCATATAGTTTAAATATGCGTTGTTCGGTATATCCGAGCATACTTCTTCTATTATATTCATTCCTTTTGTCACCCAGCCGAATGCGGCGTAATCTCCGTCAAGTCCGGTGTTGTCTGCGAGCATTATGAAGAACTGGCTTGAAGCGGAATCTTTTTCGGTTGTTCTTGCCATGGAGATGATTCCTTTTTTGTGAGAAAGATTGTTTTCAACGCCGTTTGAAGCAAATTCACCTTTTATTGCGGGGGTAGATGTTTTTCCTTCGCCGCCCTGGATAACGAAGTTCTGCTGTACTCTTATAAATGTAAGACCGTCATAATATCCGCTTTTTGCAAGATCTATAAAATTCTTTACGGTTATCGGTGCTACCGTTTGGTCGAGCGCGAGCGTCACGGTGCCGTAGCCCTTGATTTTTATTTCGGCGTGGTGAATCGTATGATGTTCCGTATTTACGCTTACATTTGCGTTGAAAGGTTCTGCTTTATCCTTGCCGCAGGCGCTACCCATGACCGTAAGTAAAAGTATAAGAAGACTTGATATTATCTTTTTCATTTTTATTTCTCCGTTCTTGTTATTTTTATTCTCATCTGCGCGCCCGCTTCGTCGAGCACGTCGATATGTAGATTGAATTTATCCGATACTCCATCGGGGAAATTGTTGAGCGAATATGAAAGGCTCGCCGCGCCGCAATATTTGTTTGAATCGAAAGAAGAAGTCGCTTCATCGTCGGATTTGTAGAAGAAAGGAATGTATTTCTGACCGTCGTCGGCATACATCGGTCCGAATTTTACGAAATTTCCGTTTTCGTCCGTTATCTTTGAAAATCCTTCACGCGGAAGAAGCGCATTTCCGAGGTCGTGACGCTTTCCGTCGGGCTTGTTTGAAGATACGCACTGCGCTTTGAGAAACCATTTTTCGTTTATCGCGTCGTCAATGTGCCAGACAACAACGCCGCCGTTCGATTCATCGTCCGTGATATATTTTTCAAATCCTTCTTTGAGACGTATTTCGCAAAGGAAATATTCATCCGGATTTGGCGTCGGAATTTTCACGATGTTATATTTGCCCGAAAGCGTTGAATAGAGCGTATATACGCCGTCCTCGTCCGCTGTTACGATATCCGCCCAGCTGAAATACATACGCTGGTATGCGTCGATATACGTGGGAGTTTTTCCTCCGTCTATATGGTTTCCGTTGCACATAAGGGAGAAGTGGCGCGGGGTAGGCCAATGCGGTTCTCCTTCTGACGGGGGAGTGTATCTTGAATACATGTCCTGAGCGCCGAGATTGTGTGCAAGCTCGTGGGCCGCAACGCCGATTATCGGGTATTTTGTGCTTGTGTTTCTGTATTCGCCCGTGTTGGAGAAGCATTTGAGGGTAACGCCGCCGCGCACTTCGACATCTATATGCTGGCTCGTTCCGTGTACCATGAAACGGTGTCCGGGATCGGGGGCATTTTCGTAGTCTGGCGCGTTATAATCCGGATCTCCTTTTTGGGAGGAGTGGTCATAACCCGCATTGAGTATTATGATACCGAATTCATCGGGGGTGACATTTCCGTCGCCGTTGAGATCGTATTTTTCAAAGTCGATAAATTCGTCGCACGCTTTTACGATATCGTGAATCACTTTGTGCGCTGCGCTTGCGTTATCGTATCCTTCGAGATTGCGGAGCGCTGCGGGGTGGGGAAGCGGCAGCGTTATTTCGATAACGCCTTCGGGCGCGTCTTCTTTTTGAGGATGATCTATATGCGCGGGAGAAAACCAGAATCTTCCGCAGGTCATCTCTTTGTAGAAGGTTTTAAGCGATTTTTCGCTGTCCGAGAAGAAGCTTTCGTAATAATCTTCGGGTTTTGACATCGCCCATTGCTCTCCGTAATACGGGCTTTCTTTGTCGGTGAGAAGTTCCGGGTGTTCGGGATCGAAATGGTCTACTCCTTCTCCGCTTGGGTCAAAGCTCGCTATGACGATGAGCAGCGGCGCCGGTTTGTCTTTTTTTAATTGTTCCATGACAAAATCACTCCTTGAAATATTATTTTCGTTTTGAATTTTTATATGATACAATTCTTTTTGTTTACGACATTGTAGATTACAATATGATAAATATCAGATCGCGAACTGGCTCATGTAAAGCTTGCTGTAAAATCCGCCTTTTTCGAGAAGCTCTTTGTGGTTTCCGCTTTCTACGATACTGCCTTTGTCCATTACAAGGATCGTATCTGCATTTTGTATCGTGGAGAGTCTGTGCGCTACGATAAAGCTTGTTTTTCCACGCATCATTTCGTCCATTGCCGCGCTTATTTTCATCTCGGTTCGGGTGTCTATCGACGAAGTCGCCTCGTCGAGTATGAGTATCTTCGGATTTTGCAGTATCACTCTCGCGATACATATAAGCTGCGCCTGTCCCTGAGAAACAGAGGAAGCGTTGTCGCCTATAACTGTGTCGTATCCGTTCGCCATTTTTCTTACAAAGTCGTCCGCTCTTGCCTTTATTGCGGCATTTTTGATTTCTTCGTCTGTTGCGTCGGGCTTGCCGAGGGCGATATTATCTCTTACCGTGCCGTGGCGAAGCCATGTGTCCTGCAATACCATTCCGTAGTTTTGTCGCAGGCTTTTTCTTGTTATCTCTTCGATGTTTTTGCCGTCGAGCGCGATGCTTCCTGCGGTCACGTCATAGAAACGTATCAAAAGATTTATAAGCGTCGATTTTCCCGCGCCCGTAGGTCCGACTATTGCAACGTGGTCTCCGTCTGAAACTTTAAGGTTGAAGTTTTTGATAAGAGGTCTTTCGGGTACATATGAGAAAGATACATTGTTGAAATCTATATTTCCTTCGGGAGATGTGATATCGGGGAGGTTTTCGTCTGTTACCTCTTCTTTTTCTTCGAGAAATTCAAAGACACGCGCGGCGCACGCTATCGCGTTTTGAAGCTCCGCTATGACGCCGGATATTTCGTTGAACGGCTTTGTATATTGGTTTGCATACACGAGGAAGGAGGAGAGTATACCGACGGAAAGTCCTCCGCTTGCAACGATAAATCCGCCCGAAAACGCCACTGCGGCGTAAACAAGGCTGTTTACGAATCTTGTCGCGGGATTTACAAGGGAGGAGGCGAATATTGCGATAGTGGAAGCTTTTTGAAGATTTACATTTAAGTTGCCAAATCTATCGGAAAAGTTTTCTCCGCAGCCGAGCGCCTGTATTGTTTTTTGCTCTCCCACCGCCTCGTCTATAAGAGCGGTTTGCTCTCCGCGTATTCTGGTGCTTTCGCCGAACATTTTATATGTTTTCTTTGCAATAAGGTTTGCGACGAGAAGCGATACGGGAGTTATAACGACAACCGCAAGGGTTATCACCCAGTTAAGTGAGAGCATGAATACAAGCGTTCCGAGTATTGTGACGATTCCCGAGAAGAATTGAAGAGCGCCTATGACGAGTCCGTCGGAAAGCTGTTCCACATCGGTTGTGACACGGCTTATTATGTCCCCGTGCGGGTGCGTGTCGATATACGAAAGGGGAAGATGCTGTATTTTGTACATGGCGTTCTGACGTATTTTTTCGACTATTCCGTAAGCCGCGGAGTTTATGAATACATTCATAAGCCACTGTCCCGCGGAGGCTATAAGAGTGAACGCTGCTATCTTTATGAAATACGAATACATAAGGGTGAAATCTACGTTTCCCGTTTCCGCTATGCAGTCGATCGCCTTGCCTATGAGTATCGGGATATATAACGTTGCGGCGGTGGATATAAGTGCAAAGAGAGCGGCGGCGATTATTTCCGTGCGTCTTTTCTTGGTGTATTTAAAAGTCTTTTTCAGAGTTGCAAAGGAGCCTTTTGAGGAAGTATTATTCTTTTTCATGCCATTTTCTCCTCCTTGCTCTCCGGAAATTGAGAATGATATATCTCTTTATATACTTCGCAGTTTTTCAAAAGATAATCGTGAGTTCCGATGCCCGCGACCTCTCCGCGGTCGAGAACTATTATTTTGTCCGCATACATGACGGATGCCGCGCGCTGTGAAACTATAAACAACGTCGGGGCGGGGGACAATTTCCGTATTGCCATTCTCAGGTTTGCGTCGGTGGCAAAGTCGAGCGCGCTTGTGGAGTCGTCGAGTATGAGTATCTGCGGTTTTTTTACAAGGGCGCGCGCTATGCAAAGTCTCTGTTTCTGTCCGCCGGAGAAATTTTTGCCTCCTGCTTCGACGGCGGAAGAAAGACCTCCGCGCTCTTTTATAAAGTCATACGCCTGCGATGTGCGAAGCGCATTTTCCACATCTTCGTCCGTCGCGTCCGGGTTTGCGAGCTTCATGTTTTCCCCCACATTTCCGCGGAAGAGGAGCGATTTTTGCGGAACGACGCCGATATTTTTTGTTATTTCTTCCTTTGAAAGCGATTTTATGTCGTTTCCGCCTATCTTTATTTCACCGGAAGTTGCATCATAAAATCTTGCTATCATGTTTACAAGAGTTGTTTTTCCCGAACCGGTGCCGCCGATTATACCTATGACGTCTCCGCTTTTCGCGTCGAAGCTTATACTCGACACGGCGTCGGCGCCACCGTTTTTATATCTGAGAGAAACGTTTTTAAAGCTTACTTCTCCGTTTTCGGGGGCTTTGTCTCCGTATACTGTCTCGGATTTTACGGAGAGTGTGCTCTCTATTCTCGCCGCGCAGGCGAGCGCTTTTGTTACGGTGATTATGAGGTTTGCAAGCTTTATAAGCTCGGTCAGTATCTGCGCCATGTAATTGTACAGCGCTATTACTGCGCCCTGCGTTATAAGACCCGCGTTGACGCTTATAGCGCCGCGGTATATCAGTACTATTATCGCGATGTTTACTATCGCATATGTCAGCGGATTCATAAGAGCGGAAACTCTTCCGACTCTGTTGAGGGCGCGCGTCATATCCGCATTGTAGTTGTTGTAGTCTTCCTTTTCGGCATTCTCTCTGGAAAGCGCCCTTACGACGCGGACGCCTGCGAGATTTTCTCTGATGAGAAGAACTGTCTTTTCGAGCTTTGCCTGAGCTTTTTTATAGAGAGGTACTGTTATTCCCATTATGGCGAATACAACTATCAGAAGTATTGCTATCGTTCCGACAAAGACGAGCGCGGCTTTTGTATCTATCGTAAATGCCATTATCATCGCGCCGAAAACTATAAACGGGGAACGGGAAAACAATCGCAAAAACATATTTACGCCGTTTTGTACCTGATTTACGTCGCTTGTCATTCTTGTTATGAGCGACGCCGTGCCGAGCGTGTCAAGCTCCGAATATGAGAGCGACTGTATATGCGAGAAAAGCGCGCTTCTTACGCTTGCGGAGAAGCCGCAGGCGGCTTTTGCGGCGAAGTACTGCGCCGTTATCGTAGAGCAGAGCCCGACGACACCGAGTATCACGAGAAGTCCGCACATTTTTGCTATATACGGCTTATCTGCGTTCGCTATTCCTATATCGATTATCCTTTTGACTACGAGCGGGACGCAAAGCTCGAAAATCGCTTCGAGAGCTTTGAATATCGGTCCGAGTATGCACTCTTTTCCGTAGCCTTTCATATATTTTAAAAGCTTTTTCAATATCCTTTCCTCCGAAAAGATGGAATTTTATTACACTATGTGATTATCGCATAATATGGAAAAAAAGTCAACATATTATATCTTATAATCAAGATAATATAAATAATATATTGCGCATTTCTTATTGCGGATTTTTATAAAAATTGTTTTGGGAAATATATTGACACCCTATGTATTCGAGAGTATAATATGAGAATAATTCTCATATTGCGGTGAAAAATGAAAAACACCTACAATACCGTACAGCGGAAGCGTCTTACGGATTATCTTGAAAAGAATTGCGACAGGGAACTCTCATCATCGGAAATAATCGCGGCGGTGAGCGGAGATGTCGCAGGGAAAAGCACGGTTTACAGGCTTATCGGAAAGCTATGCGATGACGGCGAACTTATAAGGACCGTCGGCAATGACGGCAAAAGCGTATTTTACCGTTATGTGAGCCGCGCCAACGCCTGCAACGAGCATTTTCATTTAAAATGCGAAGAATGCGGTAAAATAATACACCTCAACTGCGATCTTATGGAAAAATTCTGCGCACATATGGAAAAAGATCACGGATTTATTCTTGATCCGGGCTCTACGGTTATATGCGGCGTGTGTTCCGAATGCAAAAAAAGAATGGACGGAAAAATATGATACTCAGATGTGAAAATGTCTCTCTTTCTTATGACGGAAACATTGTTGCGGACAATATAAACTTTACCGTGAACGAAGGAGATTATCTCTGCATACTCGGAGAGAACGGTTCCGGAAAAACGACGCTTATAAACGCTGTAATGGGAACTAAAAAAGTTCACGGCGGAAAGATATCGTACGGAGATGGCGTGGGCGCAGGAAAAATAGGGTATCTTCCGCAGAAAGAGAGCTCCAACGCGGATTTTCCCGCCTCGGTAAAAGAGATAGTGAGAACGGGCTTTTGCGGAAAGCGGGGCTTTCGCTTTTTCTATTCGGCAAAAGAAAAAGAGCGCGCCGATATGCTGATGAAAAAACTTTCGTTAGAGGAATTTTCGAAGCGTTCGTTTTCGGAACTTTCCGGCGGACAGCAAAAAAGAGTGCTTCTTGCAAGGGCGCTGTGTTCCGCGGAAAAACTGCTTGTGATGGACGAGCCCGCGGCGTCTCTTGACCCTGTTGTCACGGAAGAGCTTTACGCTATGACAAAGGAACTCAACGAGAAAGACGGAATAACCGTTATAATGGTGTCGCACGACGTTATGTCGGCTAAAAAATACGCGAGCCATATACTCCATATAAAGCATGAACAGCTGTTTTTCGGCACTACCGCCGATTATATGGAAACGGAGCTTGCTCATTCATACCTCGGAGGACATTTCGATGACGTTGACTAATGAATTTTTGAGTGTTATAAGCGACTTTTTTGAATATATAAAAATGGATTTTGCTCTTCGTGCGCTTGTTGCGGGGCTTCTTTTGTCCGTATGTACGGCGATTCTCGGCGTTTGCCTTGTGCCGAAGAGATACGCCATGATAGGCGACGGACTTTCCCATGTCGGATTCGGCGCTCTTGCGGTGGCGTCTGCTCTCGGAGCGGCTCCGCTTGCGGTGGCGCTTCCGGTCGTTATCATCGCTTCATTCATTCTTTTGAAGTTGAAAGAAAACGGCAAAATAAAAGGCGACAGCGCTATTGCCATGCTTTCCGCAGGCGCCCTTGCAGTCGGCGTAATGATAGTATCGCTTACGGGGAGCAATACGGACCTTAACGGCTATATGTTCGGAAGCATACTTTCCGTGACGAAATCCGATTTTATCGCGTCCGTCATACTTTTTCCGATAATAATCGTTGTCTTTATCTTGTTTTACGCACAGATATTTTCATTTTCGTATGACGAGCGGTTTGCGCGCGCTTCGGGCATGAATACGGGATTTTACAATGCTCTTATGTCGGTGCTTGTCGCTGTGACCGTCGTAATGGGAATGCGCCTTATGGGTACGCTTTTGATTTCCGCGCTTGTGATTTTCCCGGCGATATCGGCTATGCGTATTTTCAAAAGCTTCTTTGCCTGCGTTGTGTCATCGTCCGTAATATCGGTGATAAGCTTTCTTTTGGGAATGTTTTTGTCTTTCGCGTTTTCCGCACCGATAGGTGCGTCGATAGTTTTGTGCAACGTATTCTCGTTTTTGATATGTTCTGCCGTAAGACTTATTTTAAGGAAAAAGAGCAGAGCATAATAAAAATTGTGTGATTTTATAAAAAAATCCCGTCTCGTAAGAAACAACTCGGGAGGCGGGATTTTTCTTTTTGTTTTATTATAAACCCGTTGATGATTTTTTTCTGCGGATTCGTTGAAATTTGAAAAATCAAAAACGGCTATGATGTGCGGTTTGCCAAAAACACAAAATCTCTTCCGTATTTGAGGAAGAGATTTTGTTTTATCAGAATATTTTTTTTGCTACGCTTTCGAATGACTCGTTTGTTCTTTCGGGAGTTTCGATGTTATCGAAAAGTGTCCATGTTTCCGTATGTGTTATAGACTCGTTTTTTCCTATCGTATAGAGCGGGGAAAGGGATTCGAGTTCCTGGAAAAGAGAATTCGAAAATTCCTCCGTGGAACAGCCGTAGTCGGGATATTCCGCGTCTTTTATATATTCGGATCTCTTTACAAGTGCCTGACCTTTGTTTATATAAGCGGCTTTTCCGAGAGTATTGTTAATGCCGATCTTTATATCATCGTGAGAGAATGCGTCGTGATACAGACCGATGTATTTATCTGCCCAATATACGCGGCTGTCCGTCATTTTTGTGTACGGCCAGAGTACTATACTTCTGTTTGCGAGAA
>ULQL01040736.1_pt1 | contig 25578 bp, 29 predicted proteins | sample 1954411 | NCBI WGS metagenome assembly ULQL01 (sample SAMEA4835654, study PRJEB28245) | human gut metagenome | biome: gut microbiome; material: fecal sample | place: Denmark | collected 2008 | reverse complement strand
GGGGCCGGTAGGAACCCGCTTGGTTTCGTCCGGATTATTGCCGTCCGTTTCCTGAGTATTCTTCTGATTTCTCAGCTGTTTATTCTCTTCGTTTATCTCGTCTTCATTCTGCCTATCAGCTAAAGCACCGTGACCGAGTTGTCTTGCCTCTTCTTTGCTTGCTGCTCTGTATTCGGTTGCGTTTTGAGACAAGTTCTTAGCCAAACCGCTTCTGTTGCCGCCGAAGAAGCCTAACACATTGCCGGCTTTTTCACCTAAGTAATTACCCAAGCCTCCTGCCTGAGCCACTTGAGCGGCATTTTTATTAGCCTTACCGCCGAGAGCAATAAGTCCGCCGAGGGTCGGTCCTGTATCGTTGCCTCCTATAGCCTGTATCTTAAATGCAAGCTGAGCAAGGTATACATCAAACTTTTCAACGACCTTGATTAAAGCTACAAAAACAACCATAGCGGTAATAGGTCTCATCCATCTGCCGCTTCCGCTCATTCCGACTATAGCCGTACAAGCCGAGCCTACGTTTACAAAAGCGACGTTCAACATAATCATACCGAGTGAATTGAAAATAAGAACCAAGCAGTTAGCAATCATCATTCGTATCCACGAAAGGAATATCTGCATAGTGCTATCGCTTATCACGGTAGGCATAATCATTGGTGAACAAACCGTAAGCACGTTTACAAGCAAATATCTTTCAGCCATTTCGGCAATGAGCCTGAACAACGCTATAATTGATTTTATGAAAAAGACAATAAACACTATAGCGGTTATAATTGTTCCGACTGAACCGTATGAAGCTCCCGATATAGCCCCTGCCAATTTATCAACAAAGTTTGTGCCTTCGGACAAGCCAAAATCGCTGGCTGATGTTTGTTCCTCAAGCGAATACATATCAGATATTGACTGAGAGACTGTTTTACCGGTGTTAATAGTTATATTGTTGACTTTATCAAGCATCCACTGAAACATCGGGAACACAACTTTATACACTATGTCTATAATCCAATAGGAGAGAAATATAGACATTACGGCACGAATACATAAAGCAATCGGAGACTCTACTCTTTTTGAAAAGCCCGCAAAAAACAGTTTGAAGATGTTGACGGCAAGCATAAAAATTGCAAGCACGACTCCGGCGCTTATCATTATCTTAACAACGATGTTAAGCAAGTCCGAGCCGAGCATCTCGACAAACCAGTTTGTCCCCTGCCCTTGTTCATAAGTAAACTGAAAAGGCCGCGTGAACGTGTCGAATATAAAAGTCATGACAGCCGAAGCTCCCGAAAATATAAGAGGCGTAACAAATCCGAGTATTACGCTGAAAAGAATGTTAACGCATATACTTGACATTGAATTTTCCTCCTTTCTTTGATTTGTTAATATATGAAGTAATTTTTTGCAAATTTGCCCTTTTGGGGAAAATTTCGGTCTTGGAAAACAAGAAAAGGTCTGCTCACAATCGCTTGCAAGCAGACCTTAACAGTACCCACCTTTTGTGAGGCTGCAAACGCAGCGTTAATTCTGAGTTTTACTACAGGTTGTGTTCGTGCAATCTCAGTACCAATGAATCACACGACTCTCAAACTTAATCAAGCAATCAACCCCAGTTGCTCTGACCGCCGATACCTGCCATAAGACTTGTACCGTAAGAAAGGAACAGTCCTATACAGTTAAAGCATACAAAGCAGATAACAACTCTTTTAATCCACTGAATAGAAGAGTCGGCACTTTTTGAATTTTTGCCAAAGATAAGGCTTAAAAGGCAAATGCCGATTACAACAGCACAGATAGGATTAAGTACCGCCGTCATTATACCGCCTATATCCTTGCACACTTTAATTACCGCATTTGAAATTTCTTCACCGGCTGCGAAAGCCATTGAAGATAAAACGGAACAAAGTGAAGCTACAGACGCAGACGCAACGGCGAGAGTGCTTGTTTTACGCAACTTGGTCGCCTGTGAAGTCTGTAAAGTTAAAGTCTTGTTCACAAGAATTCCTCCTTTCTTAATTTTTTTGGTCTATGAAACACACATGGTAAAATGTGTAGTAACCGAATTAGGAATTAGCTGAACGTATAAGTGTTACTGCCTACAATATTGCCTGCGGCAGTAAAAATAAGCCCTATTAAATTAGCAAGAGCAAAAGCCCACACAATAGCTTTAACAGCTCTAAGTAATCTCTCCGACTGTTTCTGAGACGAAGAAAGCGTTAAACCGATAAGCGACGCTCCCATAGAAACAGAGGCGATTGGATTTACCAGAGTGACTAATATATTTTTTATAGTTTTAACAACATCCGAATGAAGGATACTGCTCATTGATATATCATTACTTCCGCTATATGAAACGCTGACATCTGCAGCGTACACAGATACCGTCAAAACAACACTTAAAAGTGCAATCACAAGCAGTGTGTTTATTATCTTGATGCTTTTTCTTTTTCTCAGGTACATCGAATCCCCCCTTCCTTGTAAATGTGATAGATGATATGTTTTCTCCTTCCGCCTATATATGACAGAGAATTGAAGAAATTTGCCCTTTAGACAACTTTTTCTGTCCTAAAGTGAACGAAAATACTGACACCCGCACTTATTTGTGAAGCACGAGTGTCGGCATTTCGCTATGAAAGGAGAATGAACACTGGCTGTTTTAGATTGTCGATATACCGACTTATTGTTCTCCCTTCTAAATTCACGCAAACAATAAAAAAATGCCGATATTCAAATAATTGAATATCAGCATTTATGTGTTTCTTAGAAAGGAGACTGTATTAGTGTGAACACTTCAAGCAATTTTATTTTTTAATATAATTATCTTATACCAAAATCATACCATAGTATTTTTTGTTTGTCAAGTAAAAAAAATAAAAGCTGTAAAAGCTTTTTATGTTTGTTTTTTTCTCACACTTATCACTATAATTATTATATCGCAGCTTTATATTGGAGTCAATGTCATCTTTTTTTCACGATTTTTTTCACGTGTCTATGTCAGATTTTTTTCAAAATTTCTTGCAAGAACAGGAAAACAATATAATTGGATACAAGAAAAGAGAAAGGAACCTTGAGTGTGGAAATAGAAACAGCATACAGTCTTGTAGACAACAGGAACTATTCGTCAGAAGAAATCAAGGAAGTTTTGCGGAACTTGCGAAGCAAAGACGAAGAACAATTCTTGAGCTTTCTGGTTTGCCCGTTTTGCAAAATAGCAAAATGTGAATATGTTAATGATTTGAAGTATCCGCACTTCTCAATGCCCGAAACAGCTATTCACAAAGACGGTTGTTACGTGAAGAAAGAAGAATATACTCAAGCGGAACTGAAAAGCAACCTAAAACGCGGAAACGTAGCTTTCATAGAACGAGCTATTGACGAGTTTATAAGTGTATATTGCGGAACCAAAACCAAATCCCGCGTAAGCGAGTTTAAACGGTTGCCGCTGAAGCTCGCCACACTCCCTCTAAAGCGTTCTGAATCCGGCAACCTGATTATGTATTACGGAAACGTAGATGTCTCTGTGAGCCGCACAGAAGACGAGAACGGCAGAGAACTTGTCCTATCAAGTTCTCTCACAGGAAAAGCGATGTACCAAATTACGATAACGGACAATGTATACCGGTATATGTCTGAGGATGTAAAAGAGAAGCTAAAGGAAAATACAACTCGTTTTGTTTGCTTCTTCGGCAGTTTTAGTGCTTACGGCTTACAGGAAAAGAACCGTAGCGACAACAAAAGTGATACTTGCTTGCATGCATCACTTTTACGGTCGTCATTTTTGAAAATATTGTAAAAAGAAAACCCCTTTGTCATCGTTATGACAAGGGGTTTGTTTTGAAACACCAATCTTGATAAAGTTTTTGATTCGCGGAAATGTGATTAGTCAAACACATAAAACAAAATATTGAAAATCCAAACAATAGCAAAAGAAATGCCAATCTTGATAAAGTTTTGATTTACAGAACCGCGATTAGACAAGTCGCAAATGATGTCAAGAAAAGTAGAATCAAATGTCGTAAACAACAAAGCATAAGAACTTTATCGTACCCATATGATACCATAGTATTTCTCGTTTGTCAAGAGTTTTTTTCAAGACTTTTGCAATTTTCCCCGACATAAAGTCTAAAGCCATCTGCTTTAGTTGAGTGGAGTGTAAGCACCTATAGACAGATAAGAAGATGCCGCTTTGCATTTCCTCTTCCATTCTTTTCTGTTTTGTTTCTACTACTTACAAGTGTGGCTTAAAGCCATTACTGAATAAGAACATTACTATATAATTACAATACAGATATATTATATTATATATTATATATATTATATATGCAGGAATAAAACCGTGTCGAGAAAAACACTTGAATTATTGAGAAAAGCCGTTACTTTGTTGAGAAAAATCGTTTCTTTATTGAAAATAACGGCTTTCGGAGAAGATGATGCTCTTTCAGCGAAAAAACGACAAAAAAAGAGCCGTCTTGCAAAGCCGACCGACAGCAAAGCAAAAACGGTTATATTAAGACAGCAAAACAAGACCGCCTGAAGCAGTCTTTTTTCAAAATATTGTTTTTACGATTTTGATTTAGAATTTATCGGGAACGAGTTCGTTTAAAACGGCGGGTTCTCATCACCGAAGTCAAACTCTCCTATCCCGTTCCATCTTCTCTTTCAATTCTTCATCCTTCTCTGGGTCATAAGTTGCCTCCGGTATTAAAGTTACATTCGGAGAAAGCGGCGGAGTTATATCCGGTCCTGCCGCCGTTGCGAGTACGGTATTTGAATTTGTCATACGTGGCTCGTCGAACGGAAGAGGTATATTTTGAGCAAGGCGATTGCAAATCTCGTCAAGACGCGCAAAAATGTCCGCTTTCTTTTTTGCAAAGTAAACCTTAATATGACCCTTAGTTCGTTTATTGACATAATTATATTTTGTGAAACGTTTCTCGGCGCGCTTCATTTTATACTTGTAAGAGTTGAGTTCTATGAATTTAAAAATACGGTTTATAGTGGCATCATAATCCTCATCATCCTTGTCGGAATCCAACGCTGAGAAGATAATAGCTGTTCCTCTATTCCGGACAAAACGTCTCTTTATGTAGCCTAATCTTTGGAGATAATCTAATGTTTCGTTAAGTTCCGAATAGGACAGATTCAGATGTTCCGCCCATTCCCCAATGCGAACAACATAGTTTGCTTCAGAAACAGTCTCTCCGTCAGCATCAATATACGTCTGTCCGAATTGAGCCAAATGATGTTTAAAAGCATCATAATTCATGCACTCTTCGTCTTTGAACACAACGTTGTTAAAAATGTGAACAAGAATGTCTTTATTTCCGGGTGCGTAATTCGGGAAAGCTTTCATTACATCATTGATAATTCTTCTAAGCGGAACATATAAAAAGCCCTGTGAATTTACCGCGTTGTATATTCTTGCATCGCGGTCACATCCGGGACCTTCCGAATTTGTAAAAAGAAATTCAGTGTACTTTAACATTTGTACATTGAACCTTATTCCGCCTCTGTTGAGGCAAGTACCTTCAAGGCGATACTTGATAAAGCCCGCCTTTTCAAGCTCTTTTAAAATTCTTGTCACCTGTACAAATCTTTCGACACCGAAAAACTCACGGAGTTTTTTCGTTGAAGCGTAAAAATGCTGGTGGAAGCCCTCCGGGTCCATCAAGACATCACCCTCAATGTCTTCTATAACAAGGGAAAGAAGGGCTACTATATAAAACGCCCAGTCATCACGACGGTCGTCCCTGCTTTTTTTGACGTTATTTGCGACTTGTTTAATCGCAGCTCTGTAAATCAGAACTTTGTCAAGATTGGCATTTCTTTTGCCATCGTTCGGATTTTTAATATTTTGTTGTTTTATATATTTTACTTTACTCAACATAAATCCATTCACCTCCGCTTTCTACAAGATTTACACGAACTATTGTTTCGTTCTTTCCTCTTCCGGTTACAGTTTCTTTGACAGCTCCGAGCTTGTCTTTTTCTCTGAGACTGAACGATGCCAGATACCTGTCGAACAAGTCATCGAGGCCTTCTTCGTTGTCCGCACCGCCGCAAAAGCCGTTCTCGTCCACGGTGAAAAACGAACCATATTCGATGAGCGCAAACGTGAACTACTCGGCATTGAAATACCGAGCTTCTTGTTTCAACCACCAACGCTTAATTACATATAAAATGCAATCAAGTCTTACACAGTGTCCGCAAGCGTTAGGTTCGGATAGTTCCTATCCTACCAAGTACAAGGCCTAAGCAGATAATAGTATGCGTAACCCTTCATTTTTTATGTTGATTGCAGCATTGTAATCTCTGTTGATTGTAAGACCACAATCACAGGTTAATGTGCGATTGTTCAAGTCTTTCATTTCAGGATGCAAGGTGCCGCAATTATGGCAAATCTGAGACGACGAATACCATTTGCCAATTTTGACAAAGTATTTGTTTCTGTCATTTAGCTTGTATTCAAGTAAAGACAAGAATATTCCGTATCCGTTGTCGAGAGTTGCTTTGCCGTTTCCAAAACTTTTATTTGACATAGCTCGCATATTAAGACTTTCGACGCATACGACATCATACTGATTGGCTATCTCAGTAGAAATCTTATGCAAATTATCAAGTCTTTGGTTTGCAATATGCCTGTGTATCTTATTAACCTTTTTAAGTTGTTTAAGATAGTTTTGGGATTTTGGTTCGTTTTTCTTAGAACCGATTTTGCGTGACAGCCGACGTTGTTCTTTAGCAAGTTTTTTGTGACTTTCACGATAATACTTGTGATTAGAACCGATTTTACCGTTACTGTCAACATAAAGTCCGTTTGATGCGTAATCTAAACCGATTGCGTTATTCAAATCGGCAACATAGTTGTTTTCGGGCTTTTCAAATTCAAAAAGAACGGACGCATAATATTTGCCGTCCGAAGTTTGTGATATTGTAGCAGATTTCAGTTTCCAATCATTTTGAGGAAAACGGTGGATAACTGCTTTAACGATACCTATTTTGGGCAGCTTCACACCTTTTTCAAAAATGGCAATTGTACCATTTTGATTATTAGTTGTGTATGACTTCCGACTATGTTTTGCAGATTTGAATTTCGGGAACCCGTTTTTCTTTTTGCGAGATTTATCAAAATGATTCTTAAAAGCGGTTTGCAAGTTGAGTTGAGCATTTGCTAAAGCAAGGCTGTCAACTTCACTAAGATACGGATATTCAGATTTATATTTAGCCGGTGTTACTGAAGCAAATTTTCCTGTTAATTGATATGAGGTTATTTTATCAGAAAGCATAAGATTATATACTTTACGGCAACAGCCAAAAGTCTTAGCAAACATAATTTCTTGTTCTTGTGTAGGATATAATCTATATTTTATGGATTTGTTCATAACTGACAATTCCTTTGCCGTTCAATATATTTAAGGCTTTTATTGAATACATACACATGCTTTTTACATAAGGACAGGCTTTCATCTCGGATACAAGTAACCGAGACTTCCCGCCTGTAATATTAAGAATCTTTCCAGTTTGACTCTGTTCTGCAAATTTCGTTTCTTTTGGCTCATGACAAGAACCGTCCTTTCTTCTCTGTTAGTATTAGTCTTGAAGAGCCGTCCTTTACGGACGGCTCTTGCCTTATGCTTAGCTTATGCTGCTTTGGCTTCTGCCACCGAATCGTCTTCAAGTATTTCCGTCATCGGGCCTACATCGGCAAGCAGTTCTTGATAGCAAGCTACAATCACCTGATTTACGGGTGCTTTAAACTTGTTTGTCGGGATATACACGTTTGCGCTTCTGACTTTCTGTGTAGCCTTGACTGTAAATTCTCTTGACGGGAATACAACCAACGTATTACCCTGCCAGTCTTCTTTAATGCGAATATCGTTAAGGAAAAAGCCAAAATAGCTAAGTCCTACCACGCCCTTGAGATTACCTCTGTCTTTAATAAGCGAAACGGTAACTCCGATGGGATATTCAACACCGTCTACACAGATGCTTTTGTTAAAGCTCCTTTTTGTAGGTGCTACTGATTTTGTAGACATACTTTTGTCCTCCCTTCTGAAATATTCGAGCTTGTCTATTGCTCACTTATATATGAAATTTTTTTCTGTAAATTTGCCCTTTCGTGGGTAAATCTTTCAGAAACAACAAAAGCCTTACTCATACATGAACATATGAGCAAGGCTAAATTTTGTCTTACTGTTTATAAATAACACACGTTTACGCGGAAATGGCCGTTTTCTCCGAGGCGAACAGTGAATAGCCGATAGCGTGGAGAATGTCAACCACTATAGCATCCGGATGGTCGTTCTTGTTAATTACTTGGTACAAGGTACTCACAGGAGAATTAACTTCGTTGTATACCTTGACAGCCGTGCCGCCGTGCTGCTTCCAGTCGTCAAGATTTGCATTGTAATCGTCCAAAAGCACGTCGTCGAATGACATACCGGGGCAAATAACGGACTTTCTGCAGCCGCAGTCAACAAAAAATATGTTTTCGTCCGCAATTTCCGGCAAATATTTCTTCAGCCAACATCTTTTCTCCGAAATCGCATGGTTGTTGTCCGGGTAAACCGCAGACAGAATATAGACATAAATGTCCGGATACAAAGATATGATTTGTCTTACGGCGTCAACAACATTGCTGTACGGACGCAGGTTTTCGAAATAGCCCTTTCGGTATGTGTCTTTGGCTGTTTGGTCCTCACGCCACTCCGCAAGTACACCGTCCATGTCGATAAACAGATTCTTCTTTTCCATTGTGAAATCTCCTTTCAAAACGCAAAAAGAGCCATAACCTCGCCCAAAGCGAAGATATGACTCTTTGTTTTCATAAAACAAAAAATCCGCTAACCGAAAACGGATAGCAGATATAGATTATTTTATGATTATTTAATATGGCCTTATCATACCATAGCATTTACTTTTTGTCAAGAAGATGCGCAGAAAAAGAAAGCCAACACCGAACGATGTTGACTTTCCAAAGTTTTATACGTTATCGAACTCATCCCGCTCTCAAATCGTTTTCGTGCAGTTCATATTGCACACCTTTACGTCTGAGATTAGAACCTTCGACGATTTTAAATATTTCTATTCCATCCATAACTTTGTCAAAGAAGGCTGTAATATCTGCATATGACAGACGCACGGTAAGGTAGCAATCCTGTTCATATGATTTACCGTTATATCCCACACCCTCTTCCATAAGAAAAGCCCAGCCTTTCTTAATGGTAATAGAATATGGATACTTAGATTTAACGCCATTAGACATTACGCTTTCTCTCTTTATTTCGAAAGAAACAACCTCTCCTTTTCCATCCTGTCGTTTGACAAACGAATGAGTTTTTATATTGCTGAACAAAACTCCTTCGAATTTAAGACCTCTCTCAATGTTTCTTGAAATTGTTTTAATGTTGTCAACAGACAGATTATATTCAAGTGAGTTACCGGTTTTTTCTCCCGAAGTTTTATTTTTGTTATAGTCGATTATCTCTATACCGATAAGGGATGTCAGTTTTCTTGACGTCCCGTCTGCAGCGGTATAAGTTTCATCTGTACCGGCAAATATCCTACGCCAGTTTTTTAAGCTGGCAGGATGTAATTTGTCGTTTGCTCTTATTATTTTATTGTTAAGCATAAGTTTAGCAAAGCACTTGTCTGTGTACATTACATCACTCATTGCGATTCTCCTTTAAACAAGTTTTTTCTTTAGTTCTCTTGCGAGAATAGTATTTAATTTTACCGGGAACTTCTGTAAATCAGTAGCATCAACCAACGAAGAGCCATAAATAAATGACAATTCTTTAAGGCAGCTTTTCTCTATACAGATAGGAACAATAATAATGCCCTTGTTACGGTTTCTTTTGTTCATATCAGCGAGGTCAGCTATAAGCTCGTGCGTGCCGTAATTGCTATGGTTAGGCAATCCGTCCGACACAATAAAAAGAAGTTTGGTTTCTTCCGACCTTTTTGCGAGTTTATTAGCTACATAGCGAATAGCGTATCCGTCTCTGTTACATCCTCCGCAGGAAATGGCGGCTAAACGTTCTTTGGCATTCGGATTTCTTTCGCCAAAGTCGATATAGTCATATATATTAACTGTGCTGGCACTTGTGCAGTGTCCTGTAACAGAACAAGGAATATTAAGGTTACGGCAAAAATCTTCAAGCATCATAGCAGCCACTGTTGCTTTATATATTTTTGTTCCGCACATAGACCCTGATTGGTCTATAAGAACGGACGCAGCCAAAAGCGGCTTGTTGTTAGGAAGTTTGTTTTGCATAAACACTTTATTGCTGCCGTTACAAATAGCTCTTAAATCAATGTTCTTGCCGGAATAAAGGTTATGTTTAACAGAACCTTTTCTCCGCTCAAACAAATCCTTTTTGACCTTACGTTGAAGATTTTTTGATATTCTCAAGACATTTTCCTTTGCAACAATGTCGTTGTAAGTATCACGATTACCGCATCGTATATGATACACATTCGCGTCCACATATTTGTGAAAATCAGTATTTCTGATTTCTCGAAGCTCAACAGAATCGGCGATTTTTTCGGCATAGTCGGGAGTATTGCTCACAATTTCATTAAGAGCTTGTGATATAAGTCCCGCCTCGTCTGAAAAAACATCACCAACGTTTGTTTTCTCGTTGTCAAATATGGCATCAGATACGGATTTAAGGTTGTCAAAGTATTCGTCTTCGTCGATTTGTTTGATTTCTCCGTTGCCTATTTCCGCGTTATAGTCTTTTCCATTGTCAATAACCTTTAATTCGACATTACCGGTATTGTCGGTATTATTCGACTTTTGGCCGTTGTCATCCGAATCGGAAGAATCGTCAAAATCGAAGAGGTCATCAAACAAGCTTCTTTGCTGATAATCCTTCTTACCGTTCGTACTGTCGTTTTTCTTATTTCCTTTGTCAGACTTGCTACTTCTCTCTGTTTCCCCTGTTTTACCGGTTTCATTAGTTTGGTTGTCGGCACCTTTAGAATTATCAGCACCGTCAGAACCGTCTTTATTCTCATCCGATTTGTTACCGTCGGCGGACGTCAAATCTTTTTTGTCATCTGAATTATCGTCGGCTTCATTTGCCTGATTGGAATTTGAGGACGATTTTGAGGACGATTTTGAGGACGAATCGGAATTAAAAGAATTAGGTGGAGCAGTTTGGCTTGAAGCCAAACCGTCTTTTTGTTCTTGATTTTTCAAATTTTTAAGAGCATCGCCAATCATATTTGAAATATAATCAGCTATTTCTTGTTGCTTAATTGCCTCTTCAATTTCTGGCTTTATTTTCTCCCATAAAACAAACATTACTGAAAAAGCTCTACCCATACGGTCTGTGTACGAACAAAAGCCATTCATATTTGCCTCGTGGAGTTTTTTAACCTTTTCATATTCAGGCTGTTTATCATATATTTCTTTTGGTAAACAGTCACGGGCAATCATAATGCAACAATTGCCCCAATTAAAATCAGCTTTTTCAAGCTGCTTTTTCCTTAATTTATCAGCTGCATAATCAATAGAAGTCAAAATACTTCCCTTATACAGCTTTTTTAATTTATCTTCAATGTATGCATCCTCGAACACATTTGAAGTGAACAAAAAAATGCTCTCAATAATCTGAGGATAGTCTTTAAAAATATCATTCATTTCCTTGAAGATATTTTTATCAAAATATGGAAAAAGATTACAAGCGAAAAGTATCTTTTTTGCTTCTTCCCAAGATTCTAATGTTTTCTTGCAAACATCAAAATCGGTAAAAAGAACATGACCACATTCGTGAGAATACAAGCCTTGTTCTATTCTTCTTTTTCCTTTAATATCTTTTTCCGTTGTAACCATCTCATGACCGAGATTGACTACGATTTTTCTGCCGTCTGTATATGCGACAGCTTCATCTTGAAGTGTCGGCGCATAGACAGCTTTTTCAGGTCCATAACGTCCTGTAATAGCATTGATAACGTTTTGTCCCCTACGTATATTTTCCGCCGACAATAATATCTTCTCGGCAGGCAGTTTGTCTTTGTTTTCTTTGAGAATACGCTTAATAACTGCCTCTCTGTCTTTATTACGCTTTTTTATACTCATAAAAAATTCTCCTTATCTGCGCACAAAGAGAAGAAAAGAGGCGAACCTCTTCTCTTTCTTATGCCGCAGGAATAATAGCCGAACATATCGCTCGAATGTCGTGATGATATTCGGAATCCAAAGTCGCCTTTGGAATGATACAATAGTCGGCAAGGTCTAACAGCGACTTTTTAATGCCAACCTCGTTATAAGCGAGATACATTTGAAGCCAGTCCTTTATACATCTGAAATCACATGAGCCGTCCTCAAGGTTTTCCTCCTGAAGAAACTCGTTGATTTTTTGCATGCATTGAACAGCCAAATCAATAGCCTCTGTTGATTTACTTTCAGGCCAATTTAATTGCGTTTTAAGTCGGCTTATTGTTTCCTCCTTCGAAGGCAACTGAATTTCCGCAACAAACTGATTGCGTGAAATAAGCGACTGATTCATCGCATTACAACCCTCATAGCTGACGTTCGTAGTAAACACTGCAATAAAATTCGGATGCGGTGTTATCATACTGCCGTCGGGCAGCTGAACAAGCTCTGTTCCGTCGAATAAAGAGTTGAAAATCTGGTGTACCGCTGTTTCTTTAACAACGGAAGCCTCCTGAATTTCAATCACCCAACCATTCTTAATGGCTTTGGTGAGTTCTGTTTCGGTATATACAATCTTGCCGTCTCCCTCACCTGTTACGCCGAGAGATATAGGTTTGCCGAGCAAATCATATTCATCGGTGTTTGCGGAACACGAGAATGTTGTAACGGGAAGCCCAAGCTTATATCCCAAATACTGTACCATTTCTGTCTTACCTGTACCTGACGGGCCGTAGAGCATTGCTGCTCTGAGCGGAGAACCGAAGCTACATTTATTGGTCGCGTAAAATGCTGCTACCATATCGACGGCTATCTGTGTAGGAATGTAATTAACCATCCTTAACGCAGTATTTGCCATCATTTCCTGCTCTGTTTCATCAAACTTACGGGAACCGGTTATCGAGAAATCGGTCTCGTCCATTTTTTTCGCAATTTTCGCTTTTATTTCTACATCCGTTTTCGGACGGATAAAGGTAAAGTATTGCGCGTCCGGCTCTTGCAAGAAATAGCTTTGCATTGAAAGAATTGCCTTACAGTCATCAAAATCCGTGGTGTTTTGAGCATACTCTTTGGTAATCGTTTTTAAGTCATATGAATCGGAAAGTGAAGATGCGAACATAACATTTCCATCTACATCCATAATTTTCTCAAAAAACGTCTCAACCAACCTAAAATACGCCTTAGTGACACTATCATTATTAGTAGCGGTCTGTTCAACTTCATTTTTTGCTGCTGTAATAAAATCGGTAAGCAATGCCATTTTGTTGTCGGCTATTATAACACCGACTATTAGCGAAGCAAGCCACTCAAGACTATTCTCCGGTAATGCGTTACCACCTTTGTACGAACAAATCCGTACAAGGTTACCCGATGTACTATCTTTATAGATTACAATAGCCGAATTGTCACCCTCAACATCAGACGTATATTCAACAACGGTAGTTTCCACTGTCGATGGAGCATTGCTTGCAACGTCAACTTGGAAAAAGCCATAAGACATAAGTTTAACCATTGCGGCGTGAATATAGTTCGGTATTTTTCCTCCTAAAGCATTCAGATAATACCCTGTGCTTTCGTTTTCGAGCGCCGATAGGAGAGATTTGTCTATGCCTATACGAGACAACGTACTATCGGGATATTCCAACGAAGAGTATCTGGCATTCATATTGTCCTTAAACTTTGTGTTCATAATAATAGACTCCTTTTGTTTTCATGATTTTTAAAAAAAAGAGCCGCAACATTGCGAAAGTGCAATGGTACGACTCTATTTTTTGACTTATAAACAAAAAAATCTGCCACCCAAGACGGATAGCAGATATAAGTTATTTTTTATGTTTATATTATGTTTTGATTATATCACCAAACACATCTATTGTCAAGAAAATGTGTGAAAAATAAAGAAAGCCAACACCTAATTGATGTTGACTTTCTAAGTTTTCGTTACATGGCCGTTCTGTGTTTTACAGCTTGATTATGTGTTTGATGTGTAATCTCAGTACCAACGATTCGCACAACTTTCAAGCCTCAAACTCTTAGAACGGAAGCGTGTCATCATCAAGGTCCGCCATTGAACCTGTAACCGGAAGCGGCGTAAAGCCTTTGTCACCGGCAGGAGCTGTAGTTGCAGCAGGAGTCGCAGCAGTCTGCTCGGTTCTTTTTACGGCACCCGGTACAAAAGAGGCATTATCAACATTTACATTTGTAAAGGTTCTCTTACCGTTTTCGGTTTCTTTTGTTGTAACCGAAATATTGCCGATAACGGAAATCACATCTCCTTTATGGAAATGTTCGTTTACAAACTCGGCTGTTTTACCAGAAAATGTAACATTGATGAAATCAGTGTCGTAGTCACCGTTTGCATTTTTGAAACTTCTTTGAACAGCGATGCTGTTGGAAAGAAAACTTTTTCCGTTTGTGTTAGTTCTAAGCTCGTTGTCATGTGTGAGTCTGCCTATAAGACTTACAAAATTAAGATTGTTCATAAAAAAACAAATCTCCTTTCAAATATTTTAATAAAACATAAAAAAGCTGCTATCATTCGCCAACACGAAAGATAACAGCAATAAAATTCTTATTTTATGTATTTATTATGTCATAATGATACCATAGTATTTACTTCTTGTCAAGTAATTTCTTGGTTTTCCTTGTGTTCTTGTTTCTTTTCGTCGGGAGAGTCACCCTCTTGACTGCCCTTAGTAAAATAAGCCTTAGCGAAATAAGAAAGCGGGCCATATGTAATCAGCGCAGCATTGCTAAAGCCTGTCATATCGTAAGGAGCTTCACTGTTAAAGGCGACTTTTTTAAACACAAGCACATATTTCCCTCCGGAATATACTTTTGTTCCGTTTTTTTTGTTTCCGTCGTTCGCTATTTGAAGCGTTATTTCTCCGCTGACAATCTCCCCGTCAAGCGGCTTAAAAACACATTTGCGCGCGTAAGTAGCAGCCCCAAGGTCATTAAAAGATGTTTTAACGCACTCAGCCTTTATACATATGTAATCATTGTTTTTGATTGCTTTGTAATACATTATCGACTGATAACCGAACAGCAACATAGCTGCTATGCCGACAGAACAAGCGAAAGCATTTTTCAGCACTATCGGTAATATTACGGCGAGTGCAAGCGCAATCCCAAAATACATCAAGCTTGATTTTAATTTTTTTATAAGCAAATTCAAAATAAATCCCTCTTTTCTTTCTATTACTTTCTTACAAACGTTTGAACATTATCTCCCGTCGCTGAAGCAACCTTCATCTTGTATGAATTTGAATCTTGTACCCAGAACGTATACATAAGCCCGTCAAATGTAGCTCCATCCGCTTCTTCCTCGGAAGAGTTTGAAGCGTCAAACGGTATTTCCTGTCCGGTCGCAGAATTAACAATCTTATCGTATTTTAATTCTATATAGTATAAGTTCTCTTTTACAAAAGAATTGCCGTCAATGCCCATATACTTAAACAAAGCATTCATATCATTGAATTTGAACTTCAAAAACGAATCGGTATATTTTTCTCTAACATTCACCTTGCCGGAATACTCCATAAAATCGTATTTACCGGCATCGTTTTCATAAGGAACATAAATACTGAATGTTTCGTCATTTCCGAATTTATAAACAATTCCCGTGTCATCACTTACCCATGTGCCGACCAGAGGAACGACTTTCTGTTGAGAAACCTTTTCAAAGCCTGCTCCGACATCCGACCTTTTATACAAGCCGTCTTGGTTAACCACAAACTCATTACCATAGGCATCGGTAGACACCTCGGTCTCCCCTGCTTTAGCCGTAGGCATACTGACATCCGACTCCGATGTCTGATATTGTGTCTTATAATCAGGGTCTTCAAACTTATCACTAAACACAAGTCCCAATATCGCCGTGACTCCTATTACAGCTGTAAGTACACAAACCAGAACAGGTTGTTTTCCGTTTTTGTGATTATTGTTTGGACCGTTGTTTAAGCTTTGTTTTTTACTTTTCTGTTTCAAGATAGCACCTCCGTTTAGAAGTAATAATTATTAAAGTCGAGTTTGCTCACGTCTCCGTTAACATCATACACACAAGGGACATTATTATCGTCATACAATATAATAACGTTAAACGAGTCTTTTTTTGCATGAATGTTAGAGTTAAAGTAGCAAGTTACCGTTTGCCCGTCTTTAACAAACTCGTGTTTGTCGTATTGTAATTGAACGTAAATCATTCTGTTTTTATCGACCTGTTTTGGGTCTATTCCTATCTTCTTTAACCGACGGTTACTTACCGGTATATCATCTCCGGTTTTTACATCTCTTATATTGCCTGAAAACGCTGCGTCTCCGGCTTTGTTTGTTAGCAAGTATTTGTTGTCTTCGGAAATAGACAGATAGGCATTGTCAAGTTCAAAAGCACCATAAACAGTTGGTTCTATAGCTTCGGTTGCAGCATATGTCTCAAGTTCTCTCGGTTCTTCCGATGTTTCGACAACAGTTGTTTCCGCAGCTGTTGCTTCCGACGAAGGCTCTTCGGGGGATTCTTCTGTTGTTTCAACGGTTGTCGTTTCCGATGTTTCGACAACGGTTGTCTCTGTTGTCTCTGTTGTTTCTGATGCGGTATAAGAAGAACCGAATTTGTTTCCGCCGGTTTTGTCTAATATGTTTTGGCTGAAAACTATAATTATGACAGCAACGGCAAGCAATGTTGCAAGCAGTATTATTGACTTTTTGTCAAGATTTTTCATCAAGTGCTGTCACCTCCCTCAAGTTAATTGCAGAAATTGCTCACGGTATTGTACATCTCCGGGCATAAGCTCTTAATGTCAACTTTTTCTCCGGTAATACAACCGGTGTAGTACGCATCAAAAACCATTGCAAAAGCTTCCATGTTTTTGTTGTCGTCACTCAAACTTGACATTCCGGGATAATAACTGTATAACCGGCTCATTTCCGTGCTGCTTACATTTCGCCATTCATCGTGGCGCGTGTAGCAGTCTCTGAGTGTGAATCCCGTATTTGATGCATCGGCATAATGTCCGAATTCGTGATATACAGAAGAACGAAGCATCGAATTTGATGAGATGTTTGAGTTAATATAAATAGTGTTCTCGGCGTACACCGACATTCCTCTGCAGTTTTTCCCGTATCCGGGGATAGAGTCTACTACTTTGATATACTTAACATTCCACGTAAAGAAATTATTTGGCAAGCCTTCGATGATTGACATAAGATACGACACTTTTTCATCGCTCATCTTGCTACCGGACGCTGTTACATAGATGTTTCTTATTTGTTTTTCTCTTACTGCAGTTGGTTTTTGCTGTTTTGCGGATACGTTTGTTTTAGGCTTTGAAGTTTTAGCAACGTTAGTGTTTGTTGCTTTTACCGTTGTGTCCGAAACCGCCGCCTTTGTTGTTAATGCTGTGGTTGTTTCAACTACTTCGGTTGTACACGTCGTTTGTTCTACAGTCGTGTTTGTTTTGTTGTTGATATAGTCACCGGCAGGCAAAGTGTTGTTGCGTTGTTCAGAGGTGCTCCATACTGTAAGAGTACATAACGCTGCAAGTAACACAAAAACTGCTATCGCGACTAAAAGTTTTCCTTTTTTCGATTTTCTCATGTTTTTCTCCCTTTCATTAGTTACAACTATATATGAGAGAAAAAGCACGATTTTTGCCCTTATTGGGTTTACAGGAAACTATTTTGTTTCCTCGCTCTTTTGGGTTCGAGATTGAACCTCAGATATTTTTTCAACAGTGTATTTGGGGAATTGGCTGTCTTCCGGATATGTTACAGATATTTTTATTCGGCAAGGCCTCCATTTGCCATTCTTATCTTTTTTCTTGCTTGCAAAGGTTATAAATCCGTTTCTTGCGAAAGCAGACACAACGCTTTTAGTAACTTTAACATCCCACTTCGATAAAAACTTATCATCTTCGCCGAAGCGGAATTTGCATCCCCAGTCGCCTTGTCCGTTTGGCTTTCGGTTTTCACAGTAGTAGATTTTGCTTTTTGGATTATACTTAACTTTTCCGCCGCACAACGGACATATGGCTATCTGGTTGCTGTCGTCAACATACAAAGTAACATGAGCGTTATTTGCTATTATATTTTCAAGCTCGTTTTTTACGTTCTCAACATTTTGCTCAAGCGTTAAAGATTTATTTCCGACAGCAATTATGTCCTTGTTCATTTGAATATTGCGCTCTTTATATAGGTTAATTTGAAGCGAATCAAGCAACTTGATAAGAGTTTTGCCACGTTCTCCTATCATAAAGCTCTTCTTGGACGCGATAATATACTTATCCTGAATAGCATTGTTAAGTATTGTGTTTATAGTTGCTTGTGTTCCTATCGACACTCCTTCTTTTAGAAGCTTGTAATAAAGCGCATCGTCATTCGGATTTGCTTTCTTCAGTTCTTTTTCATATGGGTTGGAAAGATAATGCAACAATTCCGTAAGGCTAACAGGTTTTGGCGGTTTTGTTTCTCGCTCTACGACTTCAAACTCCGTATCAAGCACCTGTCCGATAACAAATTCGGGTAATTTTTCAAGGATATTTCTCTTTTCGTAAGGCAAAAAACCATAGTCAACGACTTCGTTTCCGGTGAGTTTAAACATATATTCACCACATTTAAGTGTGACGGTAGTTTCTTCCACAACAGGCTGCGTGTAGAAGTTTGAAATAAATCTGGAAAGAATCAACTTATACCCATCTTTACAAGCTTGGCCTAAATCATCAAGCTCCTCTTTGGTCGGAAGCTTAATAGTCAGCGTCAAGGCCGTGTGTCCTTCCTTTGACACTTTATCGTCGTCAAAGATAGTTTTCGTATCTTTGAAGTTGAGATTTATATTATAGGCAGCACTGACAAGGTTGATTATATCTTTAACATTATCCTTTTCTTTAGTGCTGAGGTATTGTGTGTCGGTTCTCGGAAACGTGATAAAACCGGCCTCGTAAAGTGTTTGCGCAACTACAGTGCTTTCGTCAATCGAATAGCCGTAAATTTTGTTCATTTCACACCTAAAGTCAGTTTGACTCATAAACTTTTTCGGTTTTATTTTAAATTTAGCTTTTTCAATATTCTCAACGGTCATAGGCTGTTTTTCAAGCTTGCTTTTCAGCTTTTCACACTCTTCTTTTTCCGTTTCGGGAAATGATATTTTAGGTATGCTTGTAGAAATTGTTCTTGAAAAATCGCCGTCGGACACAATAGCGTTAATGCCTATTGTTTTAGTAGACGAAAAGTTCTCTATAGCTTCGTTTCTGTCATACACATATTTAACTATAGGCACAATAACTCGACCGACGCGCCATAATGTTCCCGTGTCAGCCTTCATTGTTATGTATCTTGTAAGATTTATACCGAGAAGCCAGTCCGTCTGTTGTCTTGCTAATGCCTCCTGATACATATAGAAATACTCTCTGTCGTCTTTTAAATTCGTATAAAAAGCAGATGCTATGACGGACGGCACAAGACTATTCGTAAACAGTCTTTTCACGGGCTTTGTGCAGTTTGCTTCTTCCAACACTTCCCGCACAAGAAGCTCGCCTTCATTATCAGGGTCTCCGTAATGAACAATGAAATCCACATCATCACGGTTCACCAGTTTCTTAATAACTTTGAACTGCTTTTCGCAAAACCCACTCTTATCATTCTTTGATGTCAGTTTCCTTTTGAACTTGTCCGGAACAAACGGTAAAGACGTATTGCTCCACGATTTTTGCTCTTTAGACAGTTTAGCGTTTTCCCCGTAAACGTAATCTTCTACATCATACAACGACATCAGGTGTCCTCTTGTATACGCTATTATTACGTTGTCATTCTCGTAATATCCGACTTGAGCGGCTCCGATAGCCGATGTCCCGCAACGCACAAAACTGATATTGGGTTGGCTTGGAGACAGCCCTTCTCGCAATAACTTAGCAGTTTTCGGTTTCTCTGCTATTATCAATATTTTACCCACACAGACCGCCTCCTAACACGCAATTTGAAGCTTTTCGTGAACTCGGCTTAAATCTTTGCCAAGGCGTTCAAACGTCATTAAAAGCCACTTGAGGCCCTTTCTGTATGACAGTTCCGGGTCTTCGGCGGTCAAGATGATGCAAGCAAACGTGTGTCCGCCTACCGTAACACTGAAATTCCATGCGGGCTGTTCGTCCTGCACAAAAAGATTAAGGTTAAGATAGACTATTTTAATTCCGACAGCACAACAACAATCTGTTTCTTCAACAACATCTGTTTCGTAATGCCAACCGACGACAGACGTTTTGACGATAGACGGTTTTATAACTTCATAGGTCGGTATTTTAATTTTTTTAGTGTTTGTGTTTCCCATTTTTACACCTCCTTAAACGCAATATTAGGAAACTTCTGATGTATTATTGTCTCTTTTATTTTGTAAGCGGGCGTTTTCTTCCCTTTGTCTTCTCTGATTTCGTAAGTTCCGTCGTTATGAAATACGACAATATCCGGTCGATACGTGACTGCAGGTTCTTTTTTGCTATCTCCACCCTCAACCAGTACCAACACGCCTTGCCACAAAAATCCGGCGATTTCTCCTGCCATAAGCAAACGCTTTTGGTCCAAATAGTCATCCAGCTCTTTTTGTGACTGAAAATAAAGTCCGTCATACCAAAGAGTTGTGTTTTTATATTTGTTTGTCGATTTTGAATTTTGCCGTTCGAGATATGCCTTATACTCTTCGACCGACATGTGTGTTTGTTTTTGATTTGCCATAAACAAATGTCCTTTCATATTTTTACCTACCAATATATGAAAGGAAATATAGGAAATTTGCCCTTTTCGCAAAAAAAAGAAAAGCAGACCGATTAAGCCTGCTTTTCTTACGTTAACCTATTACGCCGGTAATCGCTGCAGCGGTAGTTTCAACAATTTTTCCCGACAAGGTGTCGATAATGGAACGGCACAAGTCAAAGAAATATGCAACGCCGAGATTGATGAGATTGACTATGTAGCCCCACAAATCCGCAGCAGTAATTCCGCAAGCCAAAGCCACAACGGCGATGAGAATGATAATTCCCCACTTTTTCATAAAAAGACCTCCTGTTTAATTTTTCGCGAAAACAAAAAAAGCTGCCACCCGTGAAGGTAACAGCTTGTGTTTTTTGTTATATTTTACTTTTCTTATGGCAACAGTATACCATAGTATTTATTTCTTGTCAAGCCCCGCATTCATATCAAATCCGGAAAGAAATCCATTTACTTCTTCCTCTGATACAACATAATCATCCCTGAGCTTTTCCTTTTCGGCTTCCGGAATATTGTCTATGTTATAATCCGGTTCGTTATCAACGACGCTTTCTGCCATAGCAAGCAAATTGAGGTCGAGGTCAAGATTAGCATTATTATCGTTTTCTGCAGATGCAGTTCCGTTCTTTTTCTTTGCCATGGTATCACCACCTTCCTAAATTTTGTCAATGCCGGTTTTGTCGGCAACAAGGAAAACTACGGACGTAACATCTTTCTGGTTAAAGAAGTGGTCATCAAGATACCGCGAATCATACGAGTTATCTCGGTTGTCACCCATTAAGAACAGTTGACCCTCCGGTACATAAAAAGGACCAAAGTTCCCATTGGGCACATAGTCTGCCGGAAGATACGGTTCATCAAGAGGTGTTGGACTGTCGTTTATAAATATTTTGCCATCCTTTATCTCAACCTTTTCTCCGCCAAGAGCAATTACTCTTTTACACAAGGGCAATTCGGGATTAACGGACGTTTGCAACGCCTGTGAGTCACTCATCTTGATGCAAACGACGTCAAATCTATTTATCTCATGACCGTTTGTCCGTATGCCGGTTACAATACTCGGAGGACTTATAGTCGGCGCCATAGAACCCGTCGGTATCACAGCCACCTCGATAGTAGCAATTAAAACAGACACCACGGCAAGCGCGACAATGAGGCCTATGCATTTCCTTATCGCCAGTTTCCTTTTTTCCTCAACAGACAAAACCTTTTTTTCTTTTTTCTTTTTTCTATTTTTAAACTTATCACTCACTTTTTATATCTCCTTTTTCTCTTTTCTGTTTGTTTGCTGTACTTGTTACAACTACGCACAACTATGTTTGCCGTCTTCTCATCGCAACCCGACAGTATTTCCGCAAATTTCTTTACGTCTTCTTTTGCACAGTCCGGATACAGTCCTTTCAATGCGGTTGCGGCAGAAGCTACGTCCAGCCGTTTCAATAAGCTACACCCCCACATCCAAGTAAAACGGGCACTGAGTTTCCTCGTTATATTTTACATCAGAAATAGGTGTTGGGACAATAGAACTTTCTTCTTTTTGCAATCTTTCTCTAATTTTTCGAGTAGTTCTGTCTACCAAAGCGTCTATTCTGTTTCCGGATATGACAATACCGGGAAAGTCAGGCACAGTAACAATATACTTGATTCTGTCCCCGGTTGTTTTCATCAACAATGCAACAAATTTTCTTTTTTCTTCCATGAATTTAACCTCTCTTCCTTTTGGTTTGTTTTCAATTTATCTGCCTCACCTATATATGAAATATTTTTTTGTGTATTTGCCCTTTTTCGCAAAAAAAGAAAGCCAACATCAAAAGATGCTGACTTTCTAAGGTTTCATTATAAATTATGAAGTTTTAGAACCCGTTATAGTATGCTCTTGTGATAACATACGACGGCTCATAGTACGCACTTGAATTGTAGTTGTCGATTGTCTCACAAACATTATACTGCTTTTTTCTCTATATGTCTATCGTTTGTTGTCTTCCTCATTTTTTCGGCAAAGCGATTGTTTTTCATTTTTTCAACAAGCTCTTCGGAGGGACGACGAAAACATATTGCAGAGACCTCTTCCTTGTTCTTACCGCATCCGAGATACTGTAGACCGGCAAAGAAACGTTTGCACAATTTCTGATATGACAAATCGTCAGTGCTGGTTTCATACATGTTATAATCTCCGAACCAAGTCGTATATCTCTTTTCATCGTCAATCTCAAACGCCTCCTCAAAAGCAGCGATAATTTTCAGTGCGTCATACCCGTACTTGTCGATGAATTTCTTTTCATCTGTATTCGTATTCATTGAAAAATTTCCCTTTCTTATCCTTACTTCCTTATGCTGCAACAGCTTCAATATTCCATAATGTATGGGCGAACTCGGTATCGCCATCGCAGTCGATTTCAGTGATGATGCCGTCTTGAGCATACAATTCACCGCAGTTCGTTCCGATTTCTTCATCAGCATAAAACCATTCTATGTTTGAATTTGGAAAGGCCTTTGCGAGAGTAAAGAATATGTTACGAGCTATACTGTCATTCGTGAAAAAGCTGTAAACAAGCTCATCGTCGGCTTTTCTTACCTTTTCCACATCATAACATTCATACGGTGTACCCCAATTATTCTCTCGCCATTCATGCCAATCAGAGGCTCCGTATCGTGTTACATTTTCGGCTATCTTTTCTCCGAAAGCAATAAAGTCGGCTGTTGTTTTAGGCATAACGTCGCAAACGCCGCCGGAAAACATATACGATATTGTATCGCTTTTTTCTTCAGAGTATTGAAGCGTTTGTATACACGGACGATTTAGAGCATTTGCGATTTCTTCCTTTGTCTTTTCCCATTTTATGGTTTTAGAAAATGAAAGAGGTTTGTTGTTATTGCCGATAAGCAATTGTTTTTGGGATTTGGTTAAGTCAGGTGTTTCTTTGATATAAAGATTTCCCTCCCCGGTTTGACGCCAAATGTAAAACGACGTAGCTAAACCGGCCATTATTCCGATATTGAAATTTAAGGTTTGCGGCATCGGAATCACCTTGTTAAATGAAAACTCTTTATTTTCTGTTGACACAAAATCTTCAAAGTCTTTCAAGCTTTCTCCTGAAACGTAAACTTTGTTAACATAACATTCCGACATTTGAAATTTACTCTCCTTTGTAATTTAGTTTGTAAGCGTTTTGAATTTGAGTTGCAAGCTTAGTGAGCTGGTCTTTTTTCCATTGAGAGTCATCCAACAACGCCCTTATGGAACTTGGTACGCCATGCTTTCCTCTTATGTCGATGTAGATTGCAGCTTCATCTTCAACATCGTAATTGTAAGAATATTCTATAATTTGATTTACCAAATCAGCAATATTCTTATAAATGAACTCTAAGCACCAATCTTCGCCCAAAGGTGTACTTTGTTCAAGAAGCGCGGAATACCTTCCGTCTTTTTCTTTTTCATGCTTGAAATAAAAACCTTTATCTTCAATTATTCTTTGCAGTTTATCATGACGCATAAATCATCTTGTCTCCTTTCTAAAAAATCTTCTCTGCTTGAAATCATTTTGTTTTCTCCTCCGATTTGTATTTTTCTTCAACCATTTTTGCATATGTAAAACAGTGTGATAAGAATTTATACAATACGGCAAGGTTGTTTGCCGAAAAGCACGAAAAATATATCGCATCCTCGTCGTTATACAACTCGCCTTGATACCTTTCCCATATTTCTTCATACGCAAAACTCTTTCGCAAATATGCTAAATATTCGCTTGCGTCTATAGGGTCTGGATATTCCTTATCAAAATTGAAAGGACTATATTTTTCGTTATAGATTTCCTTAATCTCGTCAACATCTTTTGTTATCCACTTTTCGTATATTTCTTCAAATTCTTTTACTCCACGCCAATGAGAAGCCTCATAGTCTTGGTCGCAAGAATTTTGGAATTCGATTGACGCATCAAACAAGTCCTTCACAGCATTTGGCACTCCGAAGACACCAAGAAGGTGATATTCAGTATCATAAAAATATCTGAATGTAAATAAATTACACGCCCAATTGCTTGAGGTGTTAAATACATCGGGTTCATTTATCATTGAATCTGAACACTTCTCTGGTAAATCAAAAAGATGCTTCTTTATAAAAGGACAATAAATGTAATTGTCCTTTGCAATCTCCGAAAAATCAAAATACAGGCGTTTTTTCAAGCTGCGAAGGAAAGGAATTATATCCTTCTCTTCCATTTTCTTAAAATTGATTTCGCACCAATAACTCATTTTATTTTCTCCTTTTCTTAGTTTTTTGACGGAATGTGAGCCAAACTCACTTCCGCAGGTCGCTCTACACAATCTCCGTTTACGCAATGGTAATCACCCGAATAAGCACAACCTTCACAGTCGTTGGTACTGTCACCACCCAAAGGGCATTCGTTGACTTCTCGGCAAGTTTCTTTTGACGGAGACGGAATATGAGCCAAACTCACTTCCGCAGGCGTTGTCGCCTTTGTTATTCTTTCATTGTAATTTTCTTGCTTTTGTGCTTTCTTACAATCGTCACAAAAGCTGTACTTTGCGCCGGAACACAAAGTATGGTCTATATAGCAATCTTTTCTTGCCATATGTTTTCACTCTCCCTTCTGAAAATAAAAAAAGAGCCGCAACATTGCAAAAATGCAACGGTACGACTCTATATTTTTTGA
>ULQL01002936.1_pt1 | contig 25588 bp, 36 predicted proteins | sample 1954411 | NCBI WGS metagenome assembly ULQL01 (sample SAMEA4835654, study PRJEB28245) | human gut metagenome | biome: gut microbiome; material: fecal sample | place: Denmark | collected 2008 | reverse complement strand
CTGATTCTTCGTTTTTTGCATTGTATACCGACGGTATAGAATTTTACAATGAAAAATTCAAGTCTGTATTTTCGGAAAACTTCAATGAAGATGTGCTTATGTACCGCGTTTTCGACGATTGCATAGCCGTGCTGACGGGAAAGACAAAAGGCACTCCGCTTGTTACCGTCTATCAAAACGACGGACACAAAAAATTTACGGAAAGTTTTCCATATCAGGTATTGGATATATCTGTTTTAAATGATAGAATATATTTACTTACGGATTCGGCTGTGTACACCGTGTCAGGCGGAGAAAAAAAATCGCTTCCGATAGAAAAGGGAGCCCGTGCCATGTTCGTATTTGACGACGGAAACGTTCTTGTTTGTTACGAAGAGCGCACTTCGCTTTTAAATCTCTCGGATTTTAAATAAATTTTTTATTGACGGAGAATAATCATGTCATCTGTTTTGGATATAATACTTCTTTTGATAGTGGCGATATTCGCCGTTATCGGGGCAAAGAAAGGCTTTGTGAAATCCGTTTCGGGTTTCGTTTCATATATAGTTTCGTTTTTTCTGACTTTTGCGTTCTATAAAAAAGCGGCTGTCCTTGTAAAGCGTCTGCCGTTTATCGCAAAAATGATAACAGATGTCGAAATGCCGGAATTTTCTGACGGAAACAACGGCTTTATGGAAAAAATAAAGGTGATTATAGATTATATAATATCATCCGACGATGTTTCCGAGACCGCAAACGCCGTCGCAAAAAATCTTATAGCCGATGTTATTGCAACGGTTATAGCGTTCGTGCTCGTATTTATTCTTGCTCTTATTATTATGAAAGTCATATTTTTGATAATAGGCGTGTTTGTAAAAGCGCCGATAATAAGGCAGGCGGACGGTATTCTCGGACTGGTTTTCGGAATCCTCAACGGTTTTTTTTGGGCTTGGATCATAGCGAATCTTTTCGGAAATCTTCTTTTCCCGATACTCAATTCCAAATGGCCCGACATCTTTATAATGCCGATGCTCGATTCTACGATATATAAACTGTGTACGAAAATAAATCCGATGACATATATATTTATGGCAATAAAGAAAATATCGGGAAATTAAATATATCGCCGTACGGCGGCACGGCTGAATTTATAAAAGAAAACGACATTTTAAAGCCGCCGAGAAGGATTTTTATACATGATGCAATTATGTTCACGATGCCATAAACGTATGGCTGTGGTATTTGTCACCAAGCTTGAAAACGGAGAGAGCAAGAATGAGGGACTTTGCCTTAAATGTGCAAGAGAGCTCGGTATTCCTCAGGTAGACAGCATTCTTTCCGGTATGGGTATAAGCGGGGAAGACCTTGACAATATGGAGGACGAAGTAAACGGATTTCTTTCCGAAAACGCAGAGAATTTTACCGACGGCGAGGACGGAAACGAAGAAAATTCCGATAACGGCTCCGAAGATAGCGCAGGACGCGCTCCCGCCCTCGATTTTGCAAAATTTTTCGGCAATCTTCCTTTTTCTCCTAACAAAGATGACAAGGAACGCAAAAACGCCGAAAAAGACAAGGATAAAAAAGAGAAGAATGCTCCCGGAGAAAAGAAGAAAAAGCAGAACCGCAGATATCTTTCCATGTATTGCCGCGATCTTACCGGAGACGCAAGAATGGGAAAACTCGACGCGGTGATCGGTCGCGAGCGCGAAACTGCGCGTATGATGCAGATACTCACAAGAAGACAGAAGAACAATCCCTGCCTTATAGGCGAACCGGGTGTCGGCAAAACGGCGATCGCGGAAGCGTTGGCGCAGAGGATAGCTTCCGGAAACGTGCCGTATAAGCTCCGCGACAAAGAGGTGTTTCTGGTGGACCTTACGTCTCTTGTTGCGGGAACGCAATTCCGCGGTCAGTTCGAAAGCCGCATGAAAGGGCTTATAGACGAGGTAAAGGCGCTCGGAAATATAATACTCGTCATAGATGAGGTTCACAGCATAGTCGGCGTGGGAGATTCCGAGGGCAGTATGAATGCCGCGAATATATTGAAACCCGCGTTGTCAAGAGGCGAAATACAGCTCATCGGCGCTACGACGCTTAACGAATACAGAAAGTATATAGAGAAGGATTCCGCACTTGAAAGAAGATTTCAGCCGATAATAGTCGAAGAGCCTTCTATCGAGGACACAAAAAAGATACTCGTCGGAATAAAAGAGTACTACGAAAAATATCACAGGATAAGAATATCCGACGATATTATTTCGCGTGCCGTCGAACTTTCGGAAAGATATATAACAGACAGATTTCTTCCCGATAAGGCGATAGATCTTCTCGACGAGGCGGCGGCATATGTCGCTATGAATTCGCCCTTGCTTGACAGAGTGGCGACTGTCGAAAAAGAGCTTGATATGCTCAAAAAGCAGATAGAGGAGCTCGAAGAGACACCTCTTCCTCAGGATGCCGACGAAAAGGCGCAGAGCGAGCATTACGAGCTTATAGCTTCCGTAAAAGCGAGCCAATTGAAAGATGAAGAAGAGTATGAGAAGCTCAAAGCCGAACTTTCCACGATAGAACTTACAGGAGATTCGCTCGCAAGAGTTATTGAGATATGGACCGGAGTTCCGGCAGGTACGGTAAATGCAAATGAATATGAAAAGCTGAACTCTCTTGCAGACAGGATCAAAGCCCGCGTGATAGGGCAGGACGCCGCGGTCGACGCCGTCGTCCGCGCAATAAAACGCAATCGTGCAGGTGTAAGCTATAAGAGAAAACCCGCTTCGTTCATTTTCGCAGGTCCTACGGGCGTAGGAAAGACAGAGCTTGTAAAGGTGCTTGCTTCCGAGCTTTTCAACACTCCCGATTCTTTAATACGACTTGATATGTCGGAATTTATGGAAAAACATTCCGTTTCGAGAATGATAGGCTCTCCTCCCGGATATGTCGGATATGACGACGCAGGACAGCTCACGGAGAAAATACGCCGCAAACCGTACTCGGTCGTTCTTTTCGATGAGATAGAAAAAGCTCATCCCGATGTAATGAATATTCTTTTGCAGATACTCGACGACGGAAAAGTCACCGATTCTCACGGAAAAGAAGTTGACTTTACAAACTGCATTATTGTTATGACGACGAATGCGGGTTCGGGGGGGAATACTTCTAATACCGCCGGGTTCGGTGCGAGCGATAAAACTATCGCCGAGAACAGGACTGAGAAGGCGCTTTCCGAATTTTTACGCCCCGAATTTATGAACCGCGTGGACGAGATAATAACATTCAGAAGCCTTGACAGGGAAGATTTCGTGAAGATCGCTTCCATAATGATAAACGATCTGAGAAAGACTCTCTCGGAACGCAATATTTCCGTTTCTTGCAGTGACGAAGCTTTAAGATATATTGCCGAAAAATCTTATTCGCAAAAGTACGGCGCAAGAAATATGAGACGCTTTATAAGCCGAAATGTTGAGGACATCGCCGCCGAAAAGATAATTTCTTCGTATGATAAGCATATAAGCGAGATTGTAATTGATAAAAAGGCAGATGCACTTGAAGTTAATGTTAAATAAAACAATAGGGTGATTATTATGTCAGAGTCTTATTATAAGCCTTGTATAGAGCTTGATATATGTAATGAATTGACTCGGAAATATTTAAAAACAAAGCAATACGAAAAGTGCTTTGAGGGATATTTGTCTCTTGCCGAAAAGGGCTATCCGTTTGCAGAATATCAAATCGGATGCTTCTATTATGAAGGCCTTGGCGTAAAGAAAGATTTGAATAAAGCGGTTTATTGGATACGCAGAGCCGCAGATCACGGGGAGCGCGACGGTCAATACAACCTTGCATTGATTCATGAGGATGGAATCGGTGTTGAGCGTGATATGGAACAGGCTATCTTTTGGTATCGAAAAGCGGCGCTGCAAGGTCATAAACTTGCTGTCGAAAAATCAGAGAAACTCGGCATCGCTCTTGATGCGCCGTATATTGACAGGGAAACTATCCGCAAAGAACTTGAATGCAGGCTTTATCCGTTGGGATATCTTGAAAGATATAAGTACACGGTTATCTGTACCTATTATGACGGGCATTGGATTTTATCAAGACACAAGAAGAGGAACACATGGGAAACGCAAGGCGGTCATATAGAGGACGGTGAAACGCCGCTCGAATGTGCTAAGCGAGAGCTTTTTGAGGAAAGCGGAATCAAGGACGCCGACATCTATCCTGTGTGCGACTATTGGGGATTCAATTCTCAAGCCTGCTCCAACGGCATGGTATTCCTTGCGGTCGTTCACTCTCTTGGCGAGCTTCCGGAAAGCGAAATGAAAGAAATAAGGGTTTTTGACACGCTGCCTTCCAAGCTTACATATCCAAAGACATCTCCAAAACTGTATGCGGAAGCGGAAAAATTATTGAAAAGTATGATGAATCAATGAATGACATAACCGGAATTGTCATTATCATCGATTAAAATTAAAACAGGCATGATTTTTATCATGCCTGTTCTGTTAGAATAAAGAATAACTGTTTTCCCGACAATGAGCGTTTGCTCGTTGTTTTTTTATTTAAAAACGAAAAAAGTATTGACAAAGGTAGCTTTGAGTGATATTATTATGTTATTGTTTTACCAAGATAAAACATTAAAATTTTATCATATTTAAAGAGGAAGAGAAAATGAAGAAGATCATTTCTGTTTTGCTCGTTGCTCTCATGCTTGTAGGCGTTGTTTTTTTCGTTGCATCTTGCGGAAAAAAGGACGATACACTCGTTTGTGGCGTAACGATAGTAAAAAATTTCAATGAAAAAGACGAAAACGGCAACTGGACGGGATTTGAATCCGATTTTGCAAGAGAAGTCGGCAAACTCATCGGTATGAAGGTGGAATTCCAGCAGATCGAATGGGAACAGAAGTACGCAGAGCTTTCCTCCGGTGCAATAGATTGCATCTGGAACGGCTTTACGGCAAATTCCAGCGACAACGGTGTTCCGCGTTCGGAACTCGTAGACTTTTCTTACAGCTACATGCTCAATCAGCAGTGTGTAGTTGTAAAGAAATCCGCTCTCGACGCTTATAAGAGCGAAGCTGACCTTGCGGGAAAGACCGCTGTTGCGGAATCCGGAAGCGCAGGTCAGAGCTATGCCGAAGGCGTTGTCGGCACGGGCAAAGTCGTAACATCCCCCGCACAGATAAATGCATTCCTTGAAGTAAAATCCGGCGCTGCCGATTTTGCAGTTGTCGATATTCTTCTTGCACAGGGCATATGCGGCAACGGAGATTATGAAGATCTCGCAATAGTAGACGCTATCACCCTTGAATCCGAAGTTTATGCTATCGGTTTCAAAAAGGGAAGCGAGCTTACGGCTAAGGTAAACGAAGCTATAAAGACTCTTAATGATAACGGCAAGCTTCTTGAACTCGCAAAGAAGTACGGTCTTGAAAACAGCCTCAAAGTAACTGTTGACTGAAATACATAAAAATTGCGGCTTTATGTTCTCCGCGGCGAAGGCTGCGGAGAACATATTTTCATTTTTGATAAAACAGATATTTATAACAGGGAAATCCCCTTTATTTGAAAAGGAATAAAAAAATGGGTTTTTGGCAAGTTACGCTCAGTCTTCTGAGCGGATTAAAAAATACGTGTCTTATTTTTGCGCTGACGCTGCTCATAGCATTGCCGCTCGGACTTATAATATCTTTCGGCTCTATGTCGAAATTCAAACCTCTTTCTGTATTGGTAAAAGTTTTTGTCTGGATAATACGCGGTGTGCCGCTTATGCTTCAAATATTTATAGTTTTTTATGTTCCGGGCATGATTTTCGGGACTCCGATAGCATCGAGATTTACCGCGGTGATTATCGCTTTTGTTATAAATTATGCTTGCTATTTTTCAGAGATATACAGAGGCGGCATAGAGAGCATTCCGCGCGGTCAGTACGAGGCGGGAGAAGTGCTCGGTCTTACACGTTCCCAGGTATTTTTCAAAATAATACTTATGCAGGTTGTAAAACGCATACTTGCACCTATGTCGAATGAAGTGATAACGCTTGTGAAAGATACCGCTCTTGCGCGTGTTATACTCATTGTCGAAATACTTAAAGCCGCCGAAGAATTTACAAGTTACGGGCTTATCTGGCCGCTCTTTTATACGGCTGTTTTTTACCTTGTGTTTGTCGGAATACTTACGCTTCTTTTCGGATTTTTCGAAAAGAAACTTTCGTACTACCGCGTATAAGGAGGATATATGGCTTTTCTCGAAGTTAAAAATATAACAAAAAGATTTGATAAAAACGAAGTTTTAAAAGGTGTGGACCTTACCCTTGAAAAAGGCGAAGTGCTCTCTATAATCGGCTCTTCCGGAAGCGGTAAAACAACGCTTTTGCGTTGCCTGAATTTTCTTGAAACGGCTGACGCGGGAACGATTTCGGTCGACGGAAAGTGTATTTTTGACGCTTCCGATATCAGAAAATATTCTTCCGCCGAGATAAGAGAAAAAAGGCTCAGCTTCGGACTCGTGTTTCAATCTTTCAATCTTTTTCCTCAATATACGGTAAAGGAAAACCTCACTCTTGCACCGCGTCTACGCGTAAAAGAAAAAGCTAAAAGCGAAAAGCTTTCTTCATCGGAATTAAAAAATATGTATTCCGAAATAGATAAAAAGGCATCTGAACTTCTTTTGTCTGTCGGTCTTTCCGATAAGGAAAACGCTTATCCGTGCGAAATATCCGGCGGACAGCAGCAGAGAGTTTCTATTGCAAGAGCTATGATGATGGAGCCAGATATACTGTTTTTCGACGAGCCGACATCTGCTCTCGATCCTGAAATAACGGGCGAGGTCCTGAAAGTTATACGCGGGCTTGCCGCTCAAAATATGACTATGATAATTGTAACCCACGAAATGAGTTTTGCGCGCGATGTTTCCGATAAGATAATCTTTATGAACGACGGCGTTGTTGCGGCTTATGGAACGCCCGAAGAAATCTTTTCTAATGAAGATAACGCGAGACTCAATACTTTTCTTTCGTCATTTCATTCTTCATAAGATGAAAAATAAAAAACGCGGATTTCTCCGCGTTTTTTTGTGTGTATTATAAGTTGGGGCTTCTGCCCCAAACCCTGACACAAGAAACTTTTCGGGAAAAGTTTCTTGGAACTTCAAAAGCTTCACTCAAATAAAGTGGTGTTTTTGAGCGAAAGTTTTGAGGATTTTTAAGGGGCTTTTTCAAAAGCCCCTTAAAGCAAGGTTTGGAACGCAGTTCCAACATATCATGAAAAATAAAAACGCGGATTTCTCCGCGTTTTTTTGTGTGTATTATCAGTTGGGGCTTCTGCCGTGGGACCCTGACACAAAGGACTTTTCGAGAAAAGTCCTTTGGAAACTCAAAAGCTTCACCAAAATAAAGTGCTGTTTTTTGAGCGAAAGTTTTGAGGATTTTTAAGGGGCTTTTTCAAAAGACCCTTAAAGCAAGGTTTGGAACGGCAGTTCCAACACATTATTACGACAAAACAAAAACGCCCCAAGAGGGCGTTTTTGTATTATTCAGCGTCTTCGATTTCGTCTTTTATATCGATAGTGATCTTTTTGCCGCAATTTCCGGCGGCTGTTTTCATTATCTGACGAATAGCGCGAGCTATTTTTCCGCGCTTGCCGATTATTTTACCCATATCGGAAGGAGAAACCGAAAGATCGAGTTTGACATGATTGCCGTCGTCTTTTTCAACGATGACAATATCTTCCGGTTTGTCAACTATCGCACTTACGATATTCGCAAGAGTATCTTTTAAATTTGTCATTCTTGCTTTTACCCCGAAAATTATTCGGTTACGCCGGCCTTTTTAAGAAGCGCTTTTACCGTATCAGTGGGCTGAGCTCCGTTTTTGAGCCAAGTTTTTGCTTTTTCAGCGTCGATAGCAAGTTCGATGGGATTTGTAAGGGGATTGTAATGTCCGAGCTCTTCTATAAATCTACCGTTGCGAGGGAAACGTGAATCCGCAACAACGATACGATAGAAAGGAGCTTTTTTAGAACCTAATCTTGTGAGTCTGATTTTAACTGCCATTTTTATTCCTCCGAAAAAATATATATGTTTTTTTAATTTATAAATTTTCAATAACTTTGGTCATTGAATAATTATACTTTTTTAACCCATAAAGGGCATTTTGCCGAATTTCCCGAAACGTTTTCCGTTCGACATCTGTTTCATAAGCTTGTTTGTTTGTTCAAACTGCTTTAAGAGCCTGTTTACTTCTTCGACTGTTGTGCCTGCGCCTGTTGCTATGCGCTTTTTGCGGGAAGAGTTGATTATTTCCGGTTTTTCTCTTTCCTGGGGTGTCATCGACAGTATTATTGCCTGCATACGGTCGATAGCGCGTTCGTCTATTTTTGCGTCTTTGACGGCTGACGGTTTCATTCCGGGGATCATGCCCATCAAAGATTCAAGCGACCCCATGTTTTTCAGCTGTGCGAACTGGTCGAGATAATCTGTAAGGGTGAACTTCGATTTGCGGAGCTTTTCTTCGAGTTCCGCCGCTTTTTTTTCATCAAAAGTTTGCTGAGCTTTTTCGATAAGGGAGAGCATATCGCCCATTCCGAGGATTCTCGATGCCATTCTGTCGGGATAGAACGGCTGGATGGCCTCGAGTTTTTCGCCTGTACCGATATATTTTATCGGCTTTCCCGTGATATATTTAACGGAAAGCGCCGCGCCGCCCCTTGTATCGCCGTCCATTTTCGTCATTACAACACCTGTTATGTCGAGCATGGAATTGAATGTTTCGGCGACGTTTACGGCATCCTGTCCCGTCATTGCATCGACGACGAGGAGTATTTCCGACGGAGAGAGCGTGTCCTTTATATCAACGAGCTCTTTCATCATATCTTCATCTACATGAAGTCTGCCTGCCGTATCTATAAAGAGCATATCGCAACCCTGTCTTTGGCATTCTTTGAGTGCGTGCTCTGCGATCTTTACCGCATTTTTGTTGTTTTCTTCCGCATAAACCGGAACGCCGACAGCCTCACCTACGACCTGCAACTGCTTTATTGCGGCAGGACGGTATATATCGCACGCGGCGAGCATTGGGTGCTTTCCGTCTTTTTTGAAAAGGGAAGCGAGCTTTGCCGTGTGAGTTGTCTTTCCCGCACCTTGAAGACCGACCATCATTATTATCGTGGGAGGCTTCGGAGCGATCTGTATTTTGGAGACTGTGCTGCCCATGAGAGCTGTGAGCTCTTCATTTACTATTTTTATGACTTGCTGTGCCGGGACGAGAGATTCGAGGACCTCTGTTCCCACTGCGCGCTCTGTGACTGTATTTATAAAGCTGCGGACTACTTTGAAATTTACGTCCGCTTCGAGAAGGGCGAGCTTTACTGCGCGCATACCCTCACGTACGTCTTTTTCCGTGAGCTTTCCTTTATTTCTGAATTTCTTGAAAGCTTCGGAGAGTTTTTCTTGAAGATTTTGAAACATTTTACTCCTTTATTGCGTTTCCCGCCACGACAGAGCGGCAAGAATACGATCAAATTCGGTGCTTTCATCAATGTGTTTGTTTTTTAACTTTTCCACAATTTCGGAAGCCTCTGACAGGTTTTCAAAAAGCTTTGAAAGCTTTAATTTCTCTTCAAAAGAGAAGAGCGCTTCCTCTGCGTGTTTTATTGTATATCTGACGCCCTGTCTCGATATTCCGGTGTTTTCCGCTATTTCCGCAAGCGAAAGATCTTCGTTGTAGTATAAATCGAACATATTGCGCTGTTCATCGGAAAGAAGCGCGCCGTATATATCGAATAAAACGACTATGCGCAGATTCTTTTCAAACATTTTATACCTCACAATATGCTGTAAAGCAAAATACTTTACACAGTATATCATCGGGATGATATTTTGTCAATGCTTTTCGAAGATTTTTTTGAATATGAGCGTATTTTCATGCTTTTTTGTGTTTGTTTTTGTATTAAACATATTGTCTTGAAGAGAAAAACGTGATATCATGTACGAAGATATTTCTGCTATTATGAATAAATAATTTTTTATTTATGAAAGGATATTGTTTTATGAAAGTTACAAGAGAGCTCGGGAAGGTTTTATCGGATACCACGATGTCATCTCCCGTATATCTTGATATTACAAAAGAGCCGTTTAAGCTTCACGGATTTTGCGAACCGTTCCGCCGCGTCCCGAAAGAAGTTGCGGACGCTACAAGCGAAGGTGTTTCGAGGCTCGCCTGCTGTTCGGCGGGCGGACGCGTAAGTTTTCGCACCGATTCGGATTTTATTGTCGTTCATGGGGATATTGATTTTCACAATACCGCGGTAACGATGTCGGAACTTGCTTTGACGGGATTTGATATTCATTTTAAAGAAAACGGAAAATTTTTATTTAAAGGCGTTTTCGGTCCGTCACAGGGAGCAGGGAAAAACTATGTCGAAAGCAGACTGCGTTTTGACGGCGAAATGCACGATGTATTTGTAAATTTTCCGATAGATACGCATTTTGATTCCGTTTACATAGGTTTAAGAGAAGGATGTACGCTTGAAGCTTCCGAAGGATATAAATATAAGGAAAACGTTGTTTTCTACGGCTCTTCCATAGTGCAGGGCATAGGCGCTTCAAGACCGAGCTCCATATATACTTCCGTTATCTCGCGCGACCTTGATACAGACTTTATAAACCTGGGGGTTGCGGGAAATGCGAAAGCGGAACCCGTTATAATGGAATATATATCGTCTCTTCCCATGAGCGTATTTGTTTATGATTATGATCACAACGCTCCCGATCCGGATTATCTTGAAAGAACACATTATCTCGGCTATGAGATATTCAGAAAAAATCAGCCGGATACGCCGGTTATAATGGTATCGAAGCCCGATTATTATTTTGATAACAAGATGCTTAATTCGGGCGTTGCGGCAAATGAACGCCGCCGTCAGATAATAATTGCGGATTACGAGCGCGCGCTTAAAAACGGAGACAAAAATATATCTTTTGTTGACGGTTCTGAAATATATCCCGAAAGAGTGCGTGACGACTGCACTATCGACGGATGTCACCCGAATGATATGGGATACCGCTACATGGCTGACGCTATCGGCGCCGAGATAAAAAAATATTTGTAAGAAATGTATTAAAATAAGAAACGGGAGCTTGCTCCCGTTTTTTTAATGAATTGAACGAAAATACAGTTTTGAACTATCGTTGCGCTCTCCTGCTTTTATGTCTTTTTCAAAAACCTCTTTAAAAATATGAAACTTTTAATAAAAATAGTAAGAGCCTTTGATCCGGATTTGCGCCGTTGAGTTTATTCTTCGAAAAATTTTGCGGTTTCGCTTATATCTTTTCTTTTCGGCATATCGGGAGAGATATCGGCATATCCTACCGCAATAACGCTTACTACATTTTCTTCTGCGGGGATATTTAAGGTTTTGCGGATTTTTTCTTCGTCACGTAGCCCCATGATAAGCGTAGCAAGTCCGAGTTCTTCCGCTTTCAGAACGAGGAGCATGTTGTTAAGTCCGCAATCGTAATATCCCCAGCCGTTGCCAAGCTCGTTTGACGGCGTTTTGTCATTATTGAAGCCTGAGATGTTTTTTACTATTGTCGTTACGATGAGAACGGGCGCGCCGCTTGTATTCTTTTTGTTAAAATCGGGAAGAGAAGCGCGCACTTCTTCGAGAGTCTTTCCGCCGCTTACTACATAATATCTTGCCGTTTGAGAATTTTTCCACGACGGTGCGAAAGATGCGGCGCGTAACATTGCCTCTATCTTTTCTTTTTCCACTTTTTTATCTTTATATTTCCTTATGCTGCGTCTTGATTCTATAACGTTTTGAAATTCCATATTAGCATGACCTTTCTTTATTCTTTTTCCTAATTATATTATGATTGAAAGAATTTTTCAAGCGTGTTTGTTTTCTTATATTGCATTATTTATAAAGAAACGGGAGCGAGATTTTATTTTCGCGTGATAATCTGTATTGACAAAGCCTATCGTACATGATAATATTAAAACGCGTGTTGCAAAACAAATGTTTTAATAAGGAGGACCATATGCCGCCAAAAGCTAAATTCAGTAAAGATGAGGTCATAAGCGCTGCCGTAAATATTATTGAAGACAAAGGTATAATGTTTTTGACTGCGAGGTCGCTCGGAGAGGCGCTCGGCACTTCCGCAAGACCTATCTTTACAACATTTAAAAATATGGAAGACGTACTTAATGGTGTAAATGATTTTGCAAATGAATTATATCAGAACTATGTTGAGGAGGGACTCTTGCAAATTCCCGCTTTTAAAGGCGTAGGTATGTCTTATATCCGTTTTGCAAAAGAACACCCGAAGCTGTTCCAGATTCTTTTTATGCAGGAAAAAGATGATGTTCCTGCCTTGAATGATGTTTTGGGACTTATTGAGGGCAGTTATAGGAAGATTTTGGACTCGATAACTCAAAGTTATAAGGTCAGCGAAGATTTTGCAAAACAGCTTTATCTTCATATGTGGATATACACACACGGTATCGCCGTGCTGATAGTGAATAAAATGTGCAGATTCAGCGATGAAGAGATTTCAAATATGCTTACTACTGTATGTAAAAGTCTGATTTTGAACGGAGTTAAAAATGATTAAAGCGGAAAATATAATAAAATCATATAACATGGGAAGAACAGAGGTGCTGAAAGATATATCTCTTGAAATTGCCGACGGAGAATTTGCAATCATTCTCGGCGCGTCCGGTTCTGGAAAATCCACTCTGATGAATGTTTTATCTGGTCTTGAAAAGGCGGATAGAGGAAATGTATTTGTAAACGGTGAAAATCTTTCCGTGAAAAACGAATCCGAACTTACGAAATTCAGAAGGGAAAACATCGGCTTTGTTTTTCAGCAATATTATTTACTGCCTCATTTGAATGTCGAAAACAATGTGAAAATGGGCGCGGGGTTGTCCGGAAATAAAGATTATAAAAAAATAATTGCTTCTCTCGGACTTGATGATAAAATGAAGGCTATGCCGTCGGAACTTTCGGGAGGAGAACAACAGCGCGTCTGCATAGCAAGGGCTCTTTCAAAAAATCCCAAGATTCTGTTTTTGGATGAGCCGACGGGCGCACTTGACGAAAAGACCGGAAGAGAGGTCTTGAACTGTATTATGCAAGAAAAAGAAAAACTCGGTTTTACTATGGTTATGGTAACTCACAACCAGAACATCGCCCAAATGGCGGAGACTGTGGTGAAGATGAACAGCGGAAAAATTGTAGAGACTTTCAGAAACACAAAACAAAGATCCGCTTTCGAGATAGGGTGGTAAGTATGATGGTTTCGTTTAAAGACGGTCTGAAATTTATCGGTATTTCGATAGTCTGCTTTTGTGCGGTTTTTGTTTGCACTTTCTTTTTAAACTATTATATCGATATATTGCCGTTAAAAGATGAAGTGAGTGCGGAACTCATGCCTCTTTATACAGCGCAGCTTGCTACGGCAAAGATGACATGCGGCATTACCGGCGGATTTTTAAGCGTTATCGCAATAATAATGTTGTTTTTCTATATCAAACTTTATATAGATGATCATCATAAAACGATAGGCACTTTCAAGGCTATGGGATATTCGAATTTTAAAATAGCGAAAAGCTTTATCATTTTCGGATTCAGCGTTTTTGTCGGATGCGGGCTTGGATTTATATTCGGTTGGATATGTATGCCGTATATTTACGAAAGTTTAACGATAGACGGTCTTCCCGTTATCACCGCATCATTTCATATCGGATTGCTTATCTGTCTTGTATTTGTTCCGACGATAGTTTTTACTTTGATATCATTTTTATATACGGCTGTTTTCTTGCGTAGACCTGCTCTGGAACTTGTGAAAGGGGAATACATAAAAGTCAGGAAAATAAAATCGACCGGCAAACTTAAAGACAGAGAATTTTTAAAGGAAATGAGCCTCAGTACTTTAAAAAGCAAAAAGATGCTTGTGTTTTTTGTTGCTTTTTCATGCTTTTGCTTTTCGGCGATGGTACAAATGGGAATGTCTATGGAAGATCTTGTGACCGGAACTATGGGCATGATGATCCTTGTTATCGGACTTGTGCTTGCCGCGGTTTCGATGTTTATGGCTATGACATCGCTTGTAAAAGGCAACGCGAAAAATATCGCCGTTATGAAAGCGATGGGATTTTCCGGAAGGGAACGTTTTACCGCAATATTTTCCGGATATATTCCTTTTGTCGGTCTGGGATTTGCGCTCGGCACTGTATATCAATACGGTCTTTTGTCGCTTATGATAAATCTGATATTCAAAAATGTCGGAGAAGTTCCCGAATATAATTTTAATATACCTGTTTTCTTTATAACGCTGTTGTTGTTTTCGGTATCTTATTTTGCGGTGTTTATGATCTACTTATACAGGGCAAATAAGATTTCGGTAAAAGAAATCATGCTGGAAGATTGAACTTCATTATTTTGCGACCGAAAAAATAGTGTGAGGAAATATGACAAAAGAAAAAACGGCGGGCTTAATAATAAAGCCTGTCGTTTTTGTATCGGAAAGCAGAGGGGAAGAAGTTTCTTGAATGCGGCGTTTAAACTAAAAAAAGAAAGCCCCGTACGCGAATTGCGTGATAAGGCTTTCTGGCTGGTCCGCCCTGCGGGGTTCGAACCCGCAACCGTCAGAATCGGAATCTGATACTCTATCCGGTTGAGCTAAGGACGGATATGCGCCGAAGCGCACTTTTATTTGTCTTCGTTCAATGCCTGTTCGAGCGCGAGCGCAAACTGATCGGGGCAGGAAGTTCCTCTGCCGCGGCAGTCAGTCCCGCGAAGACGCGATATCAGCTCCTCTGCCGACATTCCTTCGGCGAGAGCGGCGATGCCCTTTGTGTTTCCGTTGCAACCTCCGTCAAAATGAACGTTTTTTACTTTTCCGTCGTCCAATTCGAAAGAGATTTTTCTGGAACATACACCCTTGGGGGAATAAGTAAATTGCTTTGACATATGATTTTGGACCTCCTTGTTCGGATTTATTTTATAAAATGATATGTTGTTTGTAAATGCGATATCCGAATATGTTTTTATATTTGAATATTTCGGCGGGATTTTCTGAAATCCGCTGCCCAATAAAAACTATTATATCATAAATTATAAGAAAATCTATATCCTTTTGTTGCTTTGCGTTAGTTTTTTTAAAAAGAAAAACACAAACGCAACGTTTGTGGGATTATTATATCATATATATTAAAATAAAATATACGAAAATGCGATTTTTAACCGAAAAAATTGATTTTTGTGCATTATTGACTGAAAAATTGGCAAAAATTTTATAAAATTCTACATGAGAAATTAAAAAAACTATTGCAAATATTTCCTCAATATAGTAGAATAAATACGCTTGATGTGCGATGACGCGGGAGGTTGCTGTGAACAACAGGTAATTTCCGCCGAGTATGTCCGATAAAATTCGGGCGATTTCTTTCGAAAAACATTCTGCACTGTCTCTGGATATTGCACCGCATGCGGTGTCAATCCGGTAAAAGAGGCGTGCGTATCACACCGGAGATTCTTCCGGTTTTTAATATGGCTGTGGCGGAAACGCCCGGCAGAGTGTATGCGAAAGCTCTTCGGTCGCCGCAACAAAATATTTCAAGGAGGCAAAATCAAGTGGCAACAAGTGAAAAAATCAGAATCAAACTGAAAAGCTATGACAGTGCACTTATCGATGCTGCTGCGGAAAAATTCGTAGACGCTGCCAAGAGAAACGGCGCGACCGTATCCGGTCCCATTCCGCTTCCCACAGACAGAGAAGTCATTACGATTCTTCGTGCGGTTCATAAGTACAAAGACAGCCGCGAACAGTTTGAAATGAGAACTCACAAGAGACTCATCGACGTTATCAAACCGTCCCAGAAGACGATTGAAGCGCTCACAAGTCTTGAACTTCCGGCCGGAGTTGAAGTCGAAATCAAACTGTAAACCCGCATTTTGAATTTCGCAACCGCGTTTTTAGGGTTGCCTACCTTAATATATATACGCGGCGGTTGGTCAAGTTGACCCGCTCTATGATGGTCAACCAATAACTAATACAGGAGGAAAAACCATGAAAAAAGGTATTATAGGCAAAAAGATCGGCATGACACAGATTTTCGACGAAATCGGAAATGTCATCCCGGTAACGGTAATCGAAGCAGGTCCGTGCGTTGTTGCTCAGAAGAAAACTGTTGAAAACGACGGTTACAGCAGCGTTCAGCTCGGATTTGAAGATGTTGCCGACAGAAAGCTTAACAAAGCTGAAAAAGGTCACTTCGCAAAGAACGGCGTCGCTGTGAAGAAACACCTCAAAGAGTTCAGACTCGACGATGCCGATAACATGAACGTCGGAGACATAGTTTCCGCCGATACATTTGTAGCCGGAGACAGAGTTGATGTTACCGGTATTACAAAAGGACGCGGATACACAGGTACGGTAAAGAGATGGAACAACCACATTCTCAGAATGACACACGGTACAGGTCCTATTCACCGTCAGCCCGGTTCTATGGGCGCAAACTCCACACCGTCCAGAATCTTCAAAAACAAGAAGATGGCAGGACAGTACGGTAACGAAACATCTACGGTTCTCAACCTCGATGTAGTTCGCGTTGATAAAGAGAAAAATCTTATTGCCGTTAAAGGTGCCGTTCCCGGTGCCAAGGGCGGTATAGTGTTCATCAGAAACACTGTTAAAGACTGAGAAGGAGGAATAGACAATGCCTAATGTAAAAGTTTTTGATATGGCGGGCAAGGAAGTCGGCACGGTAGATCTTTCCGATGCGGTATTCGCCGTTGAAGTCAACTCCGCTGTTCTTCACGCCGCAGTCAGAGCGTACCTTCTTAATCAGAGACAGGGTACACAGTCAACACTTACAAGAAGCGAAGTTTCCGGCGGCGGTAAAAAACCGTGGCGCCAGAAGGGCACAGGCCGCGCAAGACAGGGTTCCACACGTTCTCCTCAATGGACACACGGTGGCGTTGCTCTCGGACCGAAACCCAGAAGCTATCGCACAGACCTCAACAAGAAGGTCAAGAAACTCGCTCTCCTCGGAGCGCTTTCCGGTAAGGTTGCCGACAATGAGTTTGTAGTTATCGATTCCATAACAGCGTCTGAATACAAGACAAAAGTTATGGCAGGTATGCTCAAAGCTGTCGGTGCCGACAAGAAAGCTCTCGTTGTTCTTTCCGAAAAGAACGACAAGGTCGTAAGCAGCTTCCGCAACATTCCGGGAGTAAAAACAGCTTACACCAACACCCTTAATGTGTACGACATTCTCAACTGCGATAAAGTGGTTATAGAGAAAGCCGCTACTCAAAAAATTACGGAGGTGTATGCGTGATGAAGTTTGCACACGATATAATTCTCAGACCGATCATCACTGAGGCAAGCCTTGAAGCAACGAAGAAACTCAGATACACCTTTGAGGTTCTTCCCGACGCTACAAAATCCGAGATCGCTTCTGCGGTTGAAGAGGTTTTCGGCGTAAAGGTCGCTGATGTGAACACGATCTCCATGAAGAGAAAGCCGAAAACACTCGGCGTACATTCCGGTTACACAAAGTCTTGGAAAAAGGCTGTTGTCACTCTCAAAGCCGGATCCAAGTCCATCGAATTCTTCGATGGTATGATTTAATGAGGAGGAGTACGAATAATGGCTACTATAAAGTATAAACCTACGACTCCCGCCAGACGTAATATGTCCGTTCCGGATTTCGCTGAGATCACTAAGTTCACTCCCGAAAAGAGCCTTATTGAAATCAAAAAGAAAAATGCCGGCAGAAACAGTTACGGCAAAATAACTGTTCGTCATCGCGGAGGCGGCAACAAACAGAAATACAGAAAGATCGACTTTATACGTGAGTTCCATGAGGGCTCCGAGAAGGTCATCGGCGTTGAATACGATCCTAACCGTACAGCTTACATTGCACTTGTTCAGAATGAAGAAGGCGCAAAGAAGTACATTATAGCTCCTGTCGGTCTTACAGACAACGACACGATCTACTCCGGACCGAACGCCGATATTAAACCCGGTAACACACTTCCTATTTCCAATATCCCCGTAGGTACTTTCATCTACAACATCGAGCTTTATCCCGGTAAGGGCGCTCAGCTTGTAAGAAGCGCAGGTTCTGCCGCACAGCTCATGGCTAAGGAAAACGGAATGGCTCAGGTAAGACTTCCTTCCGGTGAAGTCAGAATCGTTCGTCTTGACTGCCATGCTACGGTAGGTCAGGTTTCCAATATCGACCACGAAAACGTTAAGGTCGGTAAAGCAGGTAAGACTCGCCATCGCGGCATCCGTCCTACTGTCCGCGGTTCTGTCATGAACCCGTGCGATCACCCTCACGGTGGTGGTGAAGGACGCGCTCCTATCGGTCGTCCCGGCCCTGTAACACCTTGGGGTAAACCGGCGCTCGGTTATAAGACGAGAAACAAGAAGGCGAGAACCGAGAAGTTCATCGTAAGACACAGAAACGGTAAATAATAGAAGGAGGCATGGAAAATGAGCAGAAGCCTTAAAAAAGGACCTTTTGTCGAAGCTAAACTTTTCGAAAGAGTTGAAGCTATGAACGAAAAGGGCGAAAAAAAGGTAGTTAAAACTTGGTCGCGTGCTTCCGTTATATTCCCCGAATTCGTGGGACATACGATAGCGGTTCACGACGGCAGAAAACACGTTCCGGTTTATGTGACGGAAGAAATGGTCGGACACAAACTCGGTGAGTTTGCTCCTACAAGAACATTCAAAGGTCACGCAGGAACAAAAACATCCAACAGCGGTAAATAATTCTCGCACCAAAGCGAAGGGAGGCAATTTATAAATGGAATCCAGAGCATATCTTAAATATGCCAGAATATCCCCGCGCAAAGTACAGATAGTGCTTGACCTCATAAGAGGTAAGGATGCGGGAACAGCAATGTCAATTCTCAAAAACACTCCTAAATCTGCGAGTGAATATCTCATAAAGCTTTTGAAGAGTGCCGTTGCAAATGCTGAACACAATTTCAACATGGACACTTCCAAACTTTATGTAAGCGAATGCTTCGTATGCCCCGGCCCGACTCTCAAAAGAATCATGCCCCGTGCAAAGGGAAGCGCAGACAGAATTCTTAAAAGAACAAGCCATGTCACGCTCGTTCTTAAAGAAAAAGAAGCTTAAAGAAGGAGGTTAATAAGAATGGGACAGAAAGTTAATCCGCACGGTCTTCGTGTCGGTGTTATCAAAGACTGGGATTCGAGATGGTTTGAAAAAGACGAAACTTTCGGCGACACTCTCGTTTCCGACTATAAAATAAGAAAATATCTCAAAGAAAACCTCAAACTTGCAGGCGTTCCGAAAATCGAGATAGAGCGCAACAATGCGGGCGTTAAAGTCCTCATCCACTGTGCGAAACCCGGTATGGTAATCGGACGCGGCGGCGTTGAAATCGAAAAGCTTCGTGTAAAACTCGAAAAGATGACGGGCAAAGCTGTTGCGGTCAACGTAGCAGAGGTTAAGAGCCCCGATATGGACGCTCAGCTCGTAGCTGAAAGCGTTGCAACACAGCTCGAAAAGAGAATCGCATTCCGCCGTGCCATGAAACAGGCTATCGGCAGAACGATGCGTCTCGGAGCAAAGGGAATCAAGATAACTCTTTCCGGCCGTCTCGGCGGTGCGGAAATCGCAAGAACGGAACATTATCATGAAGGCACAATTCCGCTTCAAACTCTTCGTGCCGATATCGATTACGGTTTTGCGGAAGCAAACACAACTTACGGTAAGATCGGTGTAAAGACATGGATCTACAAGGGCGAAGTTCTCGCCGACAAGAAGTTGGGCGCTGCCGCTCCGGTTGAAAAGCCTCGTGAACAGAGAAGAAACGATCACCGCGGCGACCGTCGCAGAAATCCTTCTCAGGGTCAGAGACGTTCCAGAGAAGAAGGAGGCAGAAAATAATATGTTAATGCCTAAAAGAGTCAAATATCGTCGCGTTCACCGCGGCAGACTTACGGGTAAGGCTTACAGAGGTAACACTGTTACTTACGGTGAATACGGTCTTGTAGCAACAGAACCCGCATGGATCACAAGCAACCAGATAGAGGCTGCCCGTATCGCTATGACGCGTTACATCAAACGTGGCGGTCAGGTCTGGATAAAGATTTTCCCCGATAAGCCTATAACAGAAAAACCTGCTGAGACCCGAATGGGTTCCGGTAAAGGTTCTCCCGAATACTGGGTAGCTGTTGTAAAGCCGGGCAGGGTTATGTTTGAAATGGGCGGCGTTGCAGAAGAAGTAGCAAAAGAAGCTATGCGTCTTGCTGCAAACAAGCTTCCTATCAAATGTAAATTCCTGAAAAAAGATGCAGAGGAGGACTAATACAGTGAAAGCTAACGAACTCAGAAACATGACTTCCGCTGAACTCACCTCTAAGCTCAAAGAACTCAAAGGCGAACTTTTTAATCTTCGCTTCCAGAATGCGATAAATCAGCTCGACAATCCGCACAAGATAAACGATGTAAAGCACGATATCGCAAGAGTTATGACTGTTCTTCGTGAGAAGAACGCTGAATAAGCTGTAAGAGAGGAGAAAAGTCATGGAAGCTACAAGAAATTTGAGAAAAACCAGAGTCGGAACGGTTGTATCCGATAAGATGGACAAGACAATAGTCGTTGCCATCCAGGATAACGTAAAGCATCCCAAGTACGGCAAGGTCCTTAAAAGAACCACAAAATTGAAGGCGCATGATGAAAACAACGAGTGCGCCGTGGGCGACAGAGTCAGCATAATGGAAACAAGACCTCTTTCCAAGGATAAGAGATGGCGTCTTGTTGAGATTATCGAAAAAGCAAAATGATTTCATTACGGGCGGCAAGGAAGAATAAGACCGCTCGGTGTGAAAAAATAGGAGGAAAGCACAGTGATACAACAGCAATCACTTATGAAAGTCGCCGATAATACCGGCGCAAAAGAACTTATGTGTATTCGCGTGCTCGGCGGTAGCGGCAGAAGATATGCCAATATCGGAGATGTAGTTGTTGCCTGCGTCAAGAAAGCGGCGCCCGGCGGTACTGTCAAAAAAGGCGAGGTTGTCAAAGCGGTTATAGTTCGTTCCGTAAAAGGCGTTCACCGCGCAGACGGTTCTTACCTCAAATTTGACGAAAACGCAGCCGTTATCATAAAGGACGACAACACGCCCAGAGGCACACGTATATTTGGACCCGTAGCAAGAGAGCTCCGTGAAAAGGACTACCTTAAAATCCTTTCTCTCGCTCCCGAAGTATTATAATGGAGGAATCGAAAATGAAAAACGTTCATATTAAAAAAGACGATACCGTTATAGTTGTTTCCGGCGACGATAAAGGCACAAAGGGTAAGGTTATCGCGGTTTCCCCGAAAGAGGGAAAAGCTATTGTTGAGGGTGTAAACAAACAGACAAAGCACGCTAAACCCAGAAAACAGGGTGACGAAGGCGGCATTCTCAAAGTAGACGGCGCTATATACACATCCAAATTGCAGCTTTTCTGCTCCAAATGCGGAAAAGGCGTTCGTGTCGGTTACAAGACCGAAAACAACAAAAAGATCCGTGTTTGCAAAAAATGCGGAAACGAAATTTAATGCGGAGGTAGATGACAATGGCTGCAAGATTAAAAGAATATTACAAGTCGGAAGTTGCTCCCGCATTGATGAAGAAATTCAACTATAAGAGCCCTATGCAGATCCCGCGTTTTGACAAGGTTGTCATAAACGTAGGTGCAGGCGAGGCAAAAGATAACGCAAAGGTTATCGATAGCATAATGTCTGACCTTGCGCTTATAACAGGACAGAAACCTGTTCCTACATTTGCGAAAAAGTCAGTTGCTAACTTCAAAATAAGAAAAGGCATGAAGATAGGCGTCAAAGTTACCCTTCGCGGCGACAAGATGTTCGAGTTCATAGACAGACTTTTCAACCTCGCTCTTCCGCGAGTTCGTGACTTCAAAGGTATCAATCCCGATGCTTTTGACGGTCGCGGCAATTACTCGCTCGGACTCAAAGAGCAGCTCATATTCCCTGAAATCGATTATGATAAGGTCGATAAGGTTCGCGGTATGGACATCGTGTTCGTAACTACGGCACCTAACGACGAAGAAGCAAAAGAGCTCCTTTCTCTTATGGGCGCTCCGTTTGCGAAATGATGGAGGAGAATGAATTATGGCAAAAACTTCAATGAAGCTCAAACAGCAGAAAACGCAGAAATTCTCCACAAGAGAATACACAAGATGCAAAATTTGCGGCAGACCTCACGGTTACCTTCGTAAATTCGGCATCTGCCGTATCTGCTTCCGCGAGCTTGCTTACAAAGGTCAGATTCCCGGCGTAAAGAAATCCAGCTGGTAATCTAAACGCTCCAATCTTACCGGAAGGAAAGCACACAGTGCTTTAACCACCGATATGCCGCCGGATAAAAAAATCCGGCAGCAAGGATTAAGCGATGGAGAACAAAACAGTTCTCCTACACTTGAAATAACTTGCATAAAAGGAGGAAAAAACAATGCAGATTTCAGATGTAATTGCTGATATGCTTTCACGTATCAGAAATGCGAACAACGCAAAACACGAAACGGTCGACGTTCCCGCATCCGGAGTAAAGAAAGCCATTGCAGATATCCTTACAGAAGAGGGATATGTAAAAGGCTACCAGATAATCGAGGACGGCAAACAGGGTATAATCAGAATAACCCTCAAATACGGCCGCGGCAAAGAAAAAACGATCCAGGGACTCCGCAGAATATCCAAACCGGGTCTTCGTATATATTCTAATTGCGAAGATCTTCCGAAGGTTATGAACGGTCTCGGAATCGCAATAATATCCACATCAAAGGGAATCATGACCGATAAAAAGGCCCGCAGCCTCAATGTCGGCGGTGAGATTCTCGCCTTTGTATGGTAATAGGGAGGTAAGCGGAAATGTCAAGAATAGGCAGAAAAGAAATTACCGTTCCCGCAGGCGTTGACGTCAAACTCGACGGTCATCACATTACCGTAAAAGGTCCCAAGGGAACTCTTGAACGTGATCTTCACAAAAACATGATGATTACGATAGACGCAGGCGTAATAAAAGTCGAGCGTCCCGATGATGAAAAGGAAAATCGCTCTCTTCACGGTCTTACCCGTACTCTTATTGAGAATATGATCGTCGGTGTTACCGAAGGCTATTCCAAGAAGCTCGAACTTGTCGGTGTCGGTTACAAAGCTGTAAAGAACGGCAAACAGCTCGTTCTTTCTCTCGGTCACTCTCATCCGATCACGTTCAATGAAGACGATAAGATCACATTTGAAGTTCCGGATTCCAGCACTATCATCGTAAAGGGCTATGACAAGCAGCTTGTAGGCGCTATCGCAGCTCAGATACGTGAAAAAAGACCGCCTGAACCGTACCTCGGCAAAGGTGTTAAGTATTCCGGCGAACACATTCGCCGCAAAGCCGGAAAGACCGGTAAATAATGAAAGGAGTGGAATAATATGGTATCGAGAAGAGATGTCAACGAGCTCAGACTTGCTCGTCACAAAAAAGTTCGCGCGAAAATCTCCGGAACGGCTGAAAGACCCCGTCTTTGTGTTTATCGTTCCCTTGCTAATATTCGTGCACAGATAATCGACGATACAAAGGGAGTTACTCTTGTATCGGCTTCCACCCTTGAAAGTTCATTTACCGACAACGGCGGAAACAAAGAAGCAGCAAAAGCTATCGGTAAGATAATCGCAGAGCGTGCTCTTGCAGCAGGCATCAACGAGGTCGTATTTGACCGCGGCGGTTATGTATATACCGGAAGAGTAAAAGAACTTGCAGACGGCGCCCGCGAAGGCGGACTCAAATTCTGAGGAGGAGGAATAACATGGCAAAAATTATCAATCCCGCAACACTCGATCTTCAAGAGAGAACAGTTGCGACAAACCGTGTTTCCAAAACCGTTAAGGGCGGACGCATCGCACGCCAGACTGCAATAATGGTTGTAGGCGACGGCAATGGGCACGTCGGTTACGGTCTTGGAAAAGCATCCGAATACCCCGAAGCTATACGCAAGGGCATTGAAGATGCAAAGAAAAATCTGATCGAGGTTGCTGTTAAAGGTACAACGATCCCGCACGAGGTTATCGGCGAGTTCGGCGCAGCTAAGGTCCTTCTCAAACCGGCAGCTCCCGGTACCGGTATCATCGCCGGCGGCGCTGTTCGCGCTATCGTAGAGATGGCGGGAATAAAGGACATTCGTGCAAAATGCATCCGTTCCAGCAATCCTACAAACGTAGTAAAAGCGACGTTTGAAGGTCTCAAATCGCTTCGTACTGCCGAGCAGGTTGCAGCAATGCGCGGTATCGGACAGAATACGGAAAATAACTGAGGAGGCAAAGGACAATGGAAAAGATAAAAGTAACTCTTGTTCACAGCCTTATCGGCGAATCACCCAAACAAAAAGCAACTGCGAAAGCTCTCGGACTTTCAAAGATCGGCGATTCTACAATCCAGAACAACGACGCTTCCGTTTTGGGAAAAGTAAAGATAGTATCTCACCTTGTCAAGGTGGAAAATGTATAATCAATATACATTAAAAATTTAATTGATATTACAAAAATTCACAGTATAAGGAGGATAACCCAAAATGAAGCTTCATGAACTTTCACCGGCTTGCGGCTCTGCAAAATCTGCTTGGCGCAAGGGTAGAGGAACAGGCTCCGGAAACGGTAAAACGGCAGGAAAAGGCCACAAAGGTCAGAATGCGCGTTCCGGCGGCGGTGTTCGTCCCGGTTTTGAAGGCGGTCAGATCCCGCTTTCCAGAAGACTTCCCAAGAGAGGTTTTAATAATGTTTTCGCCAAACAGTACGCTCTTATAAATGTTGACGCAATCAACAATGCTTTTGAGAACGGTGCTGTTGTTTCTCCCGAAACTCTCGTAGAAAAAGGACTTGTAAAGAAACTTTTTGACGGAGTAAAAGTTCTCGGTCGCGGTGAGATCACCAAGAGTGTTACAGTTAAAGCAACTGTATTCTCCGCTTCCGCAAAGGAGAAAATAGAGGCAGCAGGCGGAAAGTGCGAGGTGGTATAACGTGTTCAAGACGCTAAGAAACGCATGGAAAATAAGCGAGCTCCGCTCTAAAATCCTTTTCACGCTCTTGATAATTGCGTTATATCGCATAGGAACGGCAATACCTGTTCCGTTTATTAACTACGAAGCGCTCATCGCTTCGGGTACATCGACACTTTTCACAACCGGAGTTTTCGGATATCTCGATATTCTTTCCGGCGGTGCTCTTTCTTCCCCCGCAATATTCGCGTTGTCTGTAACGCCTTACATCAATGCTCAGATCATAATGCAGCTCCTCACAGTAGCAATTCCTCCGCTCGAAAGACTTGCTAAGAACGGTGAAGAGGGCAGAAAAAAGATCGAGAAGATCACGCGTTATTTGACATTTGTTCTTGCGATAATAACAGCTATCGGCTATTATGCAATTCTTTCCAGCCTCGGTCTTATAGTAAAATCCGAAGTCAACTGGTTCTTCAAAGCGTTTGTAATTGTGGCTGTGTTCACAGCAGGTGCTTCTGTAATCATGTGGCTCGGTGAAAAAATAGACGAGCAGG
>ULQL01059094.1_pt1 | contig 25681 bp, 17 predicted proteins | sample 1954411 | NCBI WGS metagenome assembly ULQL01 (sample SAMEA4835654, study PRJEB28245) | human gut metagenome | biome: gut microbiome; material: fecal sample | place: Denmark | collected 2008 | reverse complement strand
ACTCCAGATGCTCCTGCCAGCCATCATCTTCCTGGTTGCAGCTTTCCTGGCATTTGCCACAGGTACATCCTGGGGAACCTTCGGTATTCTGATACCTATCTGTATCGCAGTATTCCCAGGAGCCGACCCATTGCGCATCATCTCTATCTCTGCCTGTATGGCTGGTGCTGTATGTGGCGACCACATCTCACCTATCAGCGACACCACCATTATGGCGAGTGCCGGAGCCGAGTGCAAGCATGTGCACCATGTTTCATCACAGTTGCCATACGCGCTGACTGTAGCTATCGTCAGCTTCCTGACATTCATCGTGGCAGGTTTCACCCATACACTGGGAATGGTAACAAGTGCCATCATTTCGTGGATATTCGGTATGGCAATGCTTGGTTTTGCTTTATTTTATTTAAATAACAGGTCAAAAGCAAAATAATTCTTAATTTTCTTGCATAATTAGAAATTTTTCAATATCTTTGTAGATGAAAATAATAAAGAACATATTAATAACGTAATACAGAATACATTATGAAGGAATTAAAAGGAACAAAGACAGAGAAGAACCTCCAGGAGGCATTCGCTGGTGAGTCACAGGCTCGTAACAAATATACATATTTTGCAAGTAAGGCTAAGAAGGACGGTTATGTTCAGATAGCTAATATCTTTGAAGAGACAGCTGCCAACGAGAAGGAGCACGCTAAGTTGTGGTTCAAGTACCTGGAGGGCGGTGCTATTCAGGATACAGAGAAGAACCTGGAGGCTGCTGCCAATGGTGAGCACGATGAGTGGACCGATATGTATCCACGCATGGCAAAGGAAGCTCGCGAGGAAGGCTTCGAGGAGATTGCAATCAAGTTTGAAATGGTGGCAGAAATCGAGAAGCACCACGAGGAGCGTTATCGCAAGCTCTTGAAGAACGTGCAGGACAAGCTCGTCTTCTCTCGCGACGGCGACTGCATCTGGCAGTGCTCTAACTGCGGTCATATCGTAGTAGGCAAGCAGGCTCCAGAGGTTTGCCCAGTCTGCAACCACCCACAGAGCTACTTCCAGATTGAGGCTCAGAACTACTAAGGTTCTATTAACAGAAATAAGGAGGTGTGTCATAAGTCACAGCCAATACGCCCTGAAAGGGCAGAAGCTCCTAGCCCAGGGCATCGCCCTGGGTTTTAGAATAAAGACAGAAAAGTCGCCCTGAAAGGGCAAAAGCTTTCAATTTCAAAGCTTTTGCCCTTTCAGGGCGACACTCTTTTTCTTTTACCACTGGTTGATATCAGCTTTCGCCTCTATCTTTTTCTCGATGTTATCAGGAAGTTTGGAGAAGAAGTCGTAGCCGGTGATACGCTCCACCTCATCTACCGAGTTGACGAAGTCTTTTTTCTGCAGCCCGGTAGCTCTCTGGTTGCGACAGATAAAGCCGATGGCTTGCGGATTCTTGCCTGTGCGGAGGATAACCTTGAAGAAAGCATCAGGCACCACCACCTTGTTCTTACCCAGTTTGCGATGCTGCTTATTCAGGAATATCGGACCGCAGACAATATAGACCTTACCATATTTCTTTGCCCAGGTACGGCATTGCTGTTCTATGCCATTCCAGATTCCTGCATTCAGAGCATGGGTCTGAGGACACATATTGGTCATCAGGAAGCATTCGTCCATAGCCTTCTGGTTCCACTTGTTATCGCCAGCCGGACAGAGATGACCTCTATCATAACCGCTGTTGTAGTAATCAGCCTTCGTTCCCTTAGGAGATGGCATATCCATATCATCCTCAAAGTCGCCACGCTTCAACTTTCCTGAAGCATGAGCACGGGTCAAGGTCCATGCCACCCAGTTAGGCTGACGGGTATCGTGATTGTATGATACGGTATAGGCAAAACGCTTTCTGATGGTTTGCGATACCTTTTTCTTTGAAACCGGGATTTCCATTCCCGGTGCATCCCCCTGTGCAGCTGGCAACATAGAGGATGACAAGCCCAAAGTAGAGAGCAAAGCGATGGCGCCAGCTATCACCCATCCTCTCATTTTCTTATTGAATTGAATCATCTTTATTTTATATGAAGAGATTATTATGTATTTTTATAAAGAGATCATTATGTACTTATCCTATTCTACGGGATTGATCTTTTCCAGCATGATTTCTATCAGTCTCGGAACCCCATAGTCTTCTATCTCACTTTCCCTGATCCAGATGTAATCATCCGGCAATTGAGGACGGCTTTCTGTTTCCAGGAGATAGAAATCGGCAAGAAGGATGCGATGAGTCAGTACGTGCTTGACATCTTTTGCCAGCAAAATCGGATTCTTCACGAAAGAAGGCAGTTCCTTGACATCCGAAACATTATAAGGCTCCCATAATCCCTGCCAGATATCTCCTTCTCCACGGCGATGGATGGCAACCATCGGTTCAGTATTTCCTGCACCATCCGCTGGCAAAGATTTACACCTTATATATATATAGGAGAGATGGCGGATCTTCACCTTCACGGTCTTGTTCTTGACGGGCAGTTCCTCTACCCTGCCGCAACGCAAAGCCTCGCAGGTTTCTGCAAGCGGACAGAGCAGACATTTCGGAGACTGGGGGGTGCATTGAATCGCACCGAAATCCATCATTCCCTGATTATAGGATGCCGCATCGGAAGCAGGCAAGAGCGATTGAGCCAAAGCAGCAAACTCCTTTTTCCCCTGAGTTGAGTTGATGGGAGTATCGATGCCGAAATATCGGGAAAGCACCCGATAGACATTGCCATCAACCACAGCTGCCGGAATATCGAAAGCGAAAGAGCCGATGGCAGCAGCGGTATAATCACCTACTCCCTTCAGGGATTTGATGCCGTCGAGGGTATTGGGAAAGTCACCGAGAGCCACAATCTGCTTGGCAGCAGTATGAAGATTGCGGGCACGGGAGTAATACCCCAAGCCCTGCCAGAGTTTCAAGACATCATCCTCGCTGGCTGCTGCCAGATCTTCTACCTTGGGATAGGTCTGCACGAACCGTTCCCAATATTCCCAACCTTGGGCAATGCGGGTTTGCTGAAGGATGATTTCGCTCAGCCAGATAGCATAAGGATCCCTGGTTTCGCGCCAAGGCAGGTCTCTGCCGTTCTCACGAAACCAACGGAGTATTTCTGTTGAAAAAAAAGAGTTATTAATCATTATAATGCTTTTCTTCCCTACTGCTCCGGATATTGCTCGTAAATCTTCAGGCCGAATTCATTGGCAAGCGCATAGGCATGCTCCATGATGTCGGCAAGGATATGCTCGTAATTAACCCATACCTTATCCTTGATGAAGAAATAGAATTCGATAGGAAGACCACACTGGGTGGCTTCCATGTGACGTACCATCAAGGTAAGTTCCGTATTTACCTCAGGGCGTTGACGCAGATATTTCTCCATGAATCTACGATAAAGCTGAAGATTGGTTGGAGCCAAAGCTGCAGGATTCTTCAAGTCCTCAATATCCTTTCCTTCCTGAATATCCTTTTCTATCGCCTTCTGAAGAGATTCCTTCAACTTGAAAGAATCCTCAGTGGCGAAATGCTTGGCAAGCAAGGTCTGCTTCAAGGTCTCATCTACCAATCGGATGCTACGGAAATCAAAATAAACGATTCGCTTCGCTCTTCTTCCCCCACTCTTCTGCATACCAATCCAGTTCTGGAATGAACCGTTCACCAGGGTAGCTGGCGAGATAGTAACGATGGTATTATCAAAATTACGCACCTTTACGGTAGTAAGTGACATATCCTCCACAATACCATTGGCATCTACCGACTTCACGGTAATCCAATCACCCTTGTGCAACATATCATTGCTGGTGAGTCGCACACCGGCAGCCAGACCGAGGATGGTATCCTTGAAAACCAACATCAAGACAGCCGAAGTAGCACCCAAGCCGGCAAACAAGGTCATCGGACTCTTACCCAACAGGATGGCAACCACTACCACTCCAGCCACAAAGAGCATCAATACCCTGAGCACACCGCAGAAGGTATGGAAATACTGCTGAGCCGAAGAGCGGCGCTCTCCGCTATTCTCCAATCCCTTGAAGGAACCGATGAACACCAATACCGTACGTACCGACATCACCACGATATAGATACCCGTAGCACGCTCCAGAATCTCCTTGAATATAGGATATTCCAGATAGATAAGCGGCATGAGCGACCATATTACCACTGCAGGCACGATATGACAGGCAGAAGTGAGCACCTTCTTATTCAGCAACACATCATCCCAGGAAGCCTCCGTCTTTTCCGTAATCTTCGAGATCAACGGAACTACAATCTTACGACACAGGAAATCGCTCAGCATCGCCAGCAAGATAGCGGTGATGGTGAGCAGGATATGACGAAGCATAGGCACGTAATCGCCGGTGATACCTGCCCATGTTATCATTTCATCTACAAATCTACGAATTTCTTCCATAAACTACAAACAGTAAACTATCAATTCTTAACTATCAACTCCCTATCATGGTTGGCAAAGCAGGTTACAAACCTTGTCTGCAAAATGTCTGGCATTGCTGCCATGCATGATTCCATTATTGATGATAGAGAAGCAAAGCTCATGTCCATTGGCTGCCGTACAATAGCCAGCCAGCGAGATGATACCGGTCAGGGTACCCGTCTTTGCCTTGACATTGCCGTGGACACTGCCGCTTTTCATACGCTTCTTCAGGGTTCCATCCACACCTGCTATAGGCAAGGAATGAATCAGATGCTGCTTGATGTTATCGTTGCGGAAAGCATAACGGAGCATCATCACCTCCAACTCGGCACTGAGATAGTTGTAGAGCGACAAGCCCGAACCATCTGCCAGTCTGTAGCGGGAAGCATCCAGTCCCAGCTTATTGATCAACTGCCGTTCCACGTTGCGGGCACTCTTGGCACTTGCCGGACGGTTGCCCGTAGAAGCCGCAATCTGGTAATACATGCACTCAGCATAGAGATTATCACTCTCCTTCATCATCTTATGCAGTACCTGGTCCATGGTATGGAAACGGGTACAGATGGTAAAGGCATTGGCAGGACAGGTCTTGGTAGATGCATACATCTCCTCATATTCGATGCCTGCATCCTTCAACTTAGCCAGGAAACGGTCCATGAAGATGTCCTTGCGGGAGAACACCAATGGCGAAAGTACCGGATTATCATCATCCCAGCACCAGCCTTCGCCCAGCAATGCCGCATCCTTCATAGAACGGTCGGCATATACATTACCCCGAATAGTATCCACACCCATATCCTTGAGACTGTTGACAAATGCCGTCAGGTCATCACTGTTGAAACGGGGATCCATACCTCCCACACAGTAAACATCACCCGTCAGCACACCATCCTCTATGGTTCCGGTATATTTCAACTGAGTTTTGAACTGATAGGAACCACCCAACTTGTCAAGTGCGGTGATGGCTGTCAAGAGCTTCATCGTACTTGCCGGGCGCATCAGCTGTCGTTCGTTGTGCTTGTAGATGCAGGAATCAGCATCCATATCCCAGACCATGATCCCCACCTGCGATGTCTCAAACATCTTACTTTCCAAGAGTTTGCCGATACCTACCTGCACCGATTCGGGCCAAGGCAGCTTCAAAGTATCGGCAGCCAGGGAATCCAACATCGTGGAGTCGGTCACTTCCGTGTCGTCCTGCGGCTCCACCACTTCTCCTTCAATCACATCCTGAGCCTTCACAGGCATCGCCATGAGCGTTGCCATGATGAAGCTCATCATCATATATATAATCTTTTTCATTGTCTTTTACTAATTTCTTTCTCGAAAGCCTCTTCATTATCGGGCTGCACCGTTACTATATTATGATGTCCGTATTCTATCACCAGACAATGATCCAATCCCAGAAAGGTCTTGGCGGTATGCACGCTGGTGATGTCGCATACCGGCACATTCCTGTTGGAAGAGAACCTGCCCTCGTTGATGATGAGATATTCCATCTCGTCATCTCGGTCGATAGGTTTCACCTTCTTGAATGTATAGGTGGTATTCAGAATACGCTCGATCATGCCCACAATGATGATGGCAACGAAAATGCCAATAATCGCCATCTTGACCCAGAAGAAATATCCTGCCAGGAGGGCGAAAACCACCACTCCAACACGAGCCGTCGTATTGAAGCGCTTATGAAAAGTTCTATCTGCCATATCTCGTTCTTTTATCTTAAAAATAGCGTTTTCAGCTACTATTTGATAGTCTAAAAGACTATATTACCTTAAAATTCGCTGCAAAATTACAAAAAATCCCTCTCTTATTACTCTTTTTAAAGAGAAATTAGTACTTTTGCAAACAATTAAGCATTATTAGAATAAACTCACATGGTTTATAAGTATGATTTTCTGATTATCGGCTCAGGAGTTGCCGGTATGAGTTACGCTCTGAAAGTAGCCAGAGCGCATAAAGGTAAAGTGTGTATGATCTGCAAAACCTCACTCGATGAGGCAAACACTTCATTTGCACAAGGTGGTGTGGCGTCAGTTACCAACTTGGAAGTAGATAACTTCGACAAGCACATACAGGATACAATGATCGCTGGTGATTACATCAGCGACTATCAGGCTGTGAAGCAGGTTGTCACCATGGCACCAGAGCAGATCAAGGAGCTCGTGCAGTGGGGTGTCAACTTCGACAAGCAGCAGGATGGCAAGTTCGATCTTCATCGTGAGGGCGGACACAGCGAGTTTCGCATTCTTCATCACGCAGATGATACAGGTGCTGAAATCCAGCGCGGTCTGATGGAGGCTGTACGCAACTGCCCAGACATCGATATCAAGGAAAATCATTTCGCTGTAGAAATCATCACTCAGCACCACTTGGGTGCCCGTGTTACCCGCCGTACACCTTATATTAACTGTTACGGAGCCTACGTTCTGAATCCTGACACCCAGAAGGTGGATACCTATCTGAGCAAGGTTACCGTGATGTGTACCGGTGGATGTGGTGCCGTTTATCAGACTACCACCAACCCAGTCATCGCTACCGGTGATGGCGAGGCGATGGTTTACCGTGCCAAGGGTACCGTAGCAGATATGGAGTTCGTACAGTTCCACCCTACAGCCCTCTATCATCCAGGAGAGACCCACCCTGCATTCCTCATCACCGAGGCAATGCGTGGATACGGCGGCATCCTGCGTCTGCCTAACGGCGAAAGCTTCATGGAGAAATATGATGAGCGCCTGAGTTTGGCTCCTCGCGACATCGTGGCCCGTGCCATCGATAAGGAGATGAAGATTCACGGATTGGATCATGTCTGCCTGGATGTTACCCATAAGAATCCGGAGGAGACCAAGCGTCACTTCCCTAACATCTATGCCAAGTGTCTCAGCATCGGCATCGATATCACCAAGGAGTATATCCCGGTTCGTCCTGCTGCTCACTATATGTGTGGTGGTATCAAGGTAGATTTGAACGGCTGTTCAAGCATCAACCGCCTCTATGCCTTGGGCGAGTGCTCTTGCACCGGTCTGCATGGTGGCAACCGTCTTGCCAGCAACTCTCTCATCGAAGCTGTGGTCTATGCCGAGACTGCTGCCAAGCACAGTCTGGAGCATGTAGATGAATATGATTTCAATGAGAAGGTTCCAGCATGGAACGACGAGGGTACCCTGACCAACGAGGAGAAGGTATTGATTACCCAGAGCGTCAAGGAGGTGGGCGAATGCATGAGCAACTACGTAGGTATCGTTCGTAGCGATCTCCGACTGAAGCGTGCCTGGGACCGCCTCGACCTTCTTTACGAAGAGACCGAGAATCTCTTCAAGCGTGTCAAGGTAAGCAAGGAGCTCTGCGAGCTCCGCAACATGATCAATGTGGGTTACCTCATCACCCGTATGGCTATCGAGCGCAAGGAGAGTCGTGGTCTTCACTACACCATCGACTACCCTGTTCACGCTTACGACAAGAAATAACGTTTTTTCAAACTACCATATAAAGCCGCCAGGATATTCTCACACGATATCCTTGCGGCTTTTTCTTTACACGAATGGCACACTCTCATTTGTTAGTTTTTAACAGGAAGCCAACTTTCGGGATTGTTTCTAATTTAACACTCTCATCAACCGATAAGATTTTTCTTAGTTGCGAAATGTAGTTATCTAAGCTGGGATCAGAATAGTTGCCATCAGGCCATAGTTGACATTTCAAAGTTTGACGAGTCGTAATCTTCCCTAGATTTTGTGCCAATATACTAAGCACCTCAAACTGTTTCTGGGAAAGATGAAGTTGATCGTTATTTTTAGTATATAGAGCATGGGATTGCATATGCAAGTTTAGACAGCCTATTTGGATATCGGTCACTATCCCTAACTTTTCATCAGTTTTTGCAAAACGCTGGATGTATGCGCCAAGTTCATCTATCTCAAATGGTTTCTTCAAGAAATGAAAAGCCCCGTTCTCCAATGCTTTTGAGATGTAATCCATCTGAATATGTGAGGACATAATGATAACAGGTATGTTGATGGCATGAAGCTTCAATTCTTTTAGTATCTCGATGCCATTTCCCATACCTACCTCAACGTCTAGTACCAATATATTAGGTTGGACCTCAGAAATTTTATCCAAAAGTCCATCCAATGAGTCTAGATAGTAAGGTTTCATGCTTAACCCTTCTAAGCCCAGTACCAGTGTAGTGCCTAGCAACTTATCGTCATCCACAATGATTACTTTCAATTTTTCCATTTTTCCTGCCATTTTAATTGTGCTTTAGGAAGACTGAAGGTAAAACAGCTTCCCTTTCCTAATTCACTATTTACGCATATTCTTCCATGATGTGCTTCCACCACATATTTCACCACAGCCAATCCGATACCATATCCCTTAACCTGGTTATGCTGCCGTACACGGTAGAACTGTCTGAAAATCAACTTCTGGTCCTTGGGGGCAATGCCCCACCCATCATCGGTTACGCTAACCTCGATACTTTCGTCTATATTTCTGATTAACACTTGAACATTCACTCCGTCATCAGAATATTTCAGTGCATTCTCCACCAGATTCCTCATCACATTACGGATATATAATTCGTCGGCATACGCCATGCCTTCACCTTGCGTCTCATCGGAAATAACGATGTTATGCGGCTTCTCCTTATATAATATGTCCATATCTGTCTTAACGATATTTGTTAATTCTAGAAGACTGACCTTCTTCAAATTGAGTAATATTCTATCATGGCCACCCTTGGCTGCAAGCAATATAGATTCTATATCGCTCACCAGCAACTTAGCCTTATCACTTGCTTGTGAAATTACATCCAACAATATCTTATCTTCCTTTACCTTTACTTTTAGCAAACTCAATACAGAGACAACGCTATTGATAGGAGCCTTAAGATCGTGGATGATACCATTAACGCCTAGTTCTCGATTTCTTAGAAGCTGCTCTTTTCTCTTTATCACTAAGAGGTGATAACCGATGCAAACTACAGCTATCAGTACAAATAGTACAGACAGAGCCAATGTCCATATAGAGTGTGCTATAAACTTAGAAGGTGGAACAGGCATAGCAACTCTTACAAATCGGAGATTGGCTAAATTTACTGCTACATCTTTTGAGCAAACCCACGAGGAAGGGACATTCTTTACTCCCTCTGCCTTTATTATCTTTTTATTTTTGTCGAGTAAGAATATGGAGCGCTCTATCTTGTCTTCCATTCTTCTGCTAACTATTTCATTCAGATTAGCTAAATTTAGAGGCTTTCCTTCTTGCTCCAACATGTCTTGTGACAGCAATATGACGGCATCCCCATAATCACTCACTATTCCTTGTTTTTTTAGGGAACCAATATCTAAAGTTTTCAAATCTAAGACCGGTTCTTTTATTTTTTTCTCTTGAATTTTGTCAGTTGCATAGAATACTTTATATCGAATATGGTGTTCTCCATTTTTGTCAGGATTATTTTTGCTTTTTGCTCTATTATGGTACTCTTCGTCTACTGATTGCACTAACACATCATTGATTTTATCAACACATTCTAGTTTGTAATTTAAATACTGCAAGTGCACATTGTATCCTTGCAGGCATACTATCATTATGATAGCTAACAATGCAATATAATAAACCTTCTTCATAATCCTTCTATTTAAACACTGCAAAAGTACAAAAAAAAATCGAACTTGGAACAAATAATATCTGCTTATTAGAAAAATATTAGATTTTTGTTAGAAATTATAAGGAAAACATTGATTACCTTTGCAACCGATTAAAATAATTATAAAAACATGGTCACATTAACTAAAATTTTAAAAGAGAAAATTATGAAGAAAAAGATATTATTGCCATTTCTGTGTATAGCAACTATGCCTGTTATGGCTCAACACATCACTGGAAAAATTATCAATGAGCAGGGCGAAGCCTTGCCTTATGCGAATGTATTCTTGCTTAACCAGCAGGACTCCACATTTATAAAAGGCACTGTAAGCGATGAGAATGGTGCATTCTCACTGGATGGATACCAAAATGGCGATATTCTCAAAGTATCTGCCATGGGATATAAGACAAACTATCTTATTTGTCATAATGAATCTATTGGTAATATCACCCTGCAAGATGACGCCAAGCTGTTAGGTGAAGTCGTGGTGAAGGGACATCGCAACTACGTGAAGTCTAACAATATGGGATTAAACATCTCCATGATTGGCAACCCTTTGTCCAAGTTGGGGTCTGCCATAGATGCCATCAAGCAGATGCCATTGATTAGTGGTATCGGTAATAACATTTCAGTGTTGGGCAAAGGAACTCCTGAGATTTATATCAACCATCGGAAGGTAAGAGATAATGCCGAACTGCAACAACTCTCCTCTCAGGATATCGAAAGAGTAGAAATCATCACCAATCCTGGAGCTAAATATGAGGCTGACGTGAAGTCGGTCATCATCATCCATACCAAAAAGCAGGATGCAGGATGGGCTGGCTTAGCAAAAGCCGGTGCTACACTTTCTGATGTTTCATACGGGAGAACGGGCCTGGACTTGTCTTGGACTGGCAGCAATGGACTTGGAGTGTATGCCGGAGCCAATTATGCCGGGGACGGAGAAAAGCAAACAGGCTACTATCTGGAAAAGTTTGGCAATAATGAGTATGAAACAAAAACAAATACTACCTATGAGAATCGTGCACATAAGTTAAACGCCAATATAGGTGCTAGTTACGACTTTGGAGCCAATTCTCTGGGCATCCGTTATGAATTTAGCAGAAAACCTAAGGGAAAATACTCTTCAACAAATAACATCCAGACAAATATAGAACCAGAGAATGCACAGCTTGAGTCAACGAGTGAACAGTCAAAGCAGAATACACGCCATTATCTCAACTCTTATGCTATATTGAAATTTGGTGAAAAGAAGAACTATCAGTTGGCGGCAGATGTGGATTATCTTTACAACTTCTCCAATGAACTCTCTGATGTCAACGAGCAAGGTGAGAACTATGCGAATCATATTGGTACAGTAAGTCATAGCAACAATCACCTGGTAGCGGGCAAGGCTAATTTCACTGCTACATGGAAGGCTGTAACTCTAGACTTTGGTGCCCAATATTCGTATACCAAGACTCGCCAATCTTTTGCGGGTAGCACTTCTAATGACGAGGTTCTCTTTGACGCTTCTCATGATGAGGAACGCCAGCATCTGACAGCAGGATATATTACGGCAAATTGGCAGCTTAGCCCTTCATGGAGCGCAAGAACAGAACTGCGTGTAGAGAACACCGACTTTGCTTATATACTTAATGGTGAGAAGGTTGCTGAACAATCTAAAAGTTTTACGGATTGGCTTCCATACGTAAGCATTGATTATCAGAATGGCAATCTGAGTTTGGGATTATCTTACAGCTTTTCAGTTGACCGTCCTAGCTATAGTATGCTGAGCAATACTTATTCTTATGCCTCGCATACATCATGGATGCTTGGAAATCCTTTGCTGAAATCATCACTAGAAAGAGAGCTAAGTTTGGATGTGAGTTATCGTAAGACGAGCTTGAGCCTCTCTTATGTACATAGCATGAGAGAACTTGCCACAACTTATTCATATATGGAAAACAAGAAGGTAAATATCATCAAGAATGTAAACTTACCTAGCTATGATTATTTTCAGATGGTGGCAGGGCAAAGATTGGACATAGGCATCTGGCATCCTACGCTATACGGTGTACTGAGATTGCAGAAGTTGGAATATGGTAAGCCAGAAAAGTCATACAACAAGCCGTTGTTTAATATGACAATGCGCAACCGCTTTGACTTACCTTGGGGAATCTATGCTTATTTCGATGGGACATGGGTTAGCAAAGGATATTCTGCCACCAACTATACCAAGGGATATGTTCTCCTTGACATGGGACTTAACAAGAGCTTGGGCAATTGGGCATTTACCATCTATTGGAATGATAGCTTCAAACTTTGGCGTCAAAAAAACTTAATTGAGACCAATGGAGTGTCTTTCTATCAAAACCTCAAAGGCGGTGTTCACAATGTCTCACTCAATGTAACCTATTCTTTCAACAAGAAGAAGAGTTATCGAGGCAAGGGCGCAGCTCGGGAGGAAATAAACCGATTGTAAAACTGATATATGCATAGTTTTCCACTCACTCTTCAGCATGACAGCATGCAGTGTGGCATCGCTTGTCTGCAAATGATATGTAAGTATTTCGGCAGGGACTATACGCTTAGCGCCCTGTCGAGATATTGTTTTGCCACAACCGAAGGGGTGTCCCTGTTGGGCATCAGCGAGGCAGCCGATACCCTAGGACTTCATACCCTGAGTGCCCAGGCCACGGTAGATGAACTGGCAGAGAATCCTCTGCCTGCCATCCTGCATTGGAACCAAAACCATTTCGTAGTATTATATAAGGTAAAGAAAGGACGAAAGTTTTATATCTCTGATCCAGCCAAGGGGCGCATTACTTATGGTTATGATGAATTCATCGCCCACTGGGCTAGCACGCTTTCGTATGGCAGACCGGCTGGCATCGTGATGTTCTTTGAGACGACACCTACCTTTTTTGAGTTTAAGATGGATGGTATGACTGATGCAAGCGAGCGACGTTCCTTCAGATTTCTCTTTGGTTACATCAAGAAATACCGCAAGTATTTTTTGCAGATTGTCATCGGATTGATATTGGGCAGTGGCATGCAATTGGTATTGCCATTTCTTACCCAGGCTATTGTGGATGAAGGCATCAAGGGCAAAGACCTCAATATCATCTGGCTGATACTTTTGGGCCAACTGATGCTTACAGCCAGTCGTACAGCTATCGACTTCTACCGTCGCTGGATATTGCTCCGTATAGGCATGAACATTAATATCTCCCTGCTTAGCGATTTCTTCGTTAAGTTGCTCAAACTGCCGATGTCTTTCTTCGACACCAAGTTGATGGGCGACCTGATGCAACGTATGAGCGACCATAGCCGTGTGAATAACTTCTTGACGCAAAACTGTCTGAATGTAACCTTCTCCATGCTCACCTTTGTGGTGTTCAGCGTGGTATTGTTTATGTATAGCAAATTTGTGTTCTGTATTTTCTTGTTGGGTAGCTTGGGTTATGGTTGTTGGCTGCTGTCTTTCCTGCGCCGCAGAAAGGTGATTGATTATGAACTCTTTGAGCAGCAGTCAATCAACAATAACCGAACTTATGAGTTTATCACTTCCATGCAAGAAATCAAGCTACAGGACTGTGAACGCCGAAAGTGCAAGGAATGGGAAACGGTGCAGCACGACCTCTTCCGTGTGCAGCAGAAATCGCTCAAGCTCCAGCAAACCCAAGAGGCTGGCAGCATCTTCATCAATGAAATCAAGAATATGGTGATAACCGTAGTAGCGGCAGCATCCGTCATTCATAGTGACATCACCTTGGGTATGATGCTTGCCATCCAATACATCATCGGACAGCTCAATTCGCCTGTGGAGCAATTGATGCAATTCTTCTATTCTCTGCAAGATGTGAGAATCAGTTTGGAGCGCATCAACGAGATACACTTGATGAAGGATGAAAACGCCAAAGAGGGAATAAAAAAGCAGGTGGAAGACGCTAGCGAAGGCATCACACTAAGCCATGTGGACTTTAAATATGATCCACATGCCATGTATAAAACGTTGGATGACATCAATATTCATATACCACATGGCAAGGTGACAGCCATCGTGGGAGCATCTGGCAGTGGAAAGACTACGCTCATCCGATTGATGCTGGGCTATTATCCTGTATCTGGTGGCAAGCTGACCATTGGCGGGACGGATGTCAATACGCTCAACAAGAAGTGGTGGCGCAGGCAGTGTGGTGTAGTAATGCAGGAAGGAGCCATCTTCTCTGAGTCCATCGCTCGCAATATAGCGGTGGATGACAACGATGTGAACCAAGAACAGCTCTATCGAGCAGCCGACCTTGCCTGTATCAAGGACGACATCTTTTACCTACCCTTACGTTTCAATACCAAGATTGGCAGAGATGGCATGGGACTGAGCCAAGGGCAGAAACAACGCATATTGATAGCTCGCGCCATCTATAAGAATCCAGACTATCTCTTCCTGGATGAGGCAACCAATTCGCTAGATGCCAGCAACGAATACGACATCGTGACGAATCTGGAAACATTCTATGCTGGCAAGACGGTGGTCATCGTGGCTCACCGACTCAGTACTGTTAGGAATGCCGACCAGATTATCGTGCTGAAACACGGACAAGTAGTGGAGATTGGCAACCATGAATCACTGACAGCCAAGCGAGGTACTTACTACAAATTGGTAAGAAATCAGTTGGAGCTGGGAAGCTAAGCAAAAAGCCGCCAGGATATTCTCACACGATATTCTGGCGGCTTTTTCTTTGTTTATATGAAAGCTCAAATTCTTAATGACACTAAAGATAAATGACATTGACGACCACACTTTTGCAGCAAAGATTTTGGTAAAACGACATATTTTCACAAAAAAGATTTTGGTAAAACGACATAAATCACGAAAATAAATTTTGGTAAAACGACATATTTTCGCAAAAAAGATTTTGGTAAAACATATTTTTCATGTAACTTATGCCCCATAAAACATTGAAAATATGGAGAATATGGTATTCAAGAGAAAAATATATAGCCAACCAATAGAGGTCAAGTCGTCTGGATACAAAACGCATGCCTCGCTTGATGCTTTCTGTCAAAAATTCTCCGACAGGATAGTACATCCATACTTGGTTTACACCAAAGATCTACAGAAAGATGGGCAAACACTCTTGATTCCGATTTACATGACCCCATTCTTATAAAGTAAGAATGCGCTGGGAGCGCAGGTTTGTTACCTACCCTCCCAGCGACAACCTTGCAAAACACAATGTCTTTTTTTATTGTACCTTTGCACCGCAGTTGGGCGATAAAAAACATCATCTCGTCAGGGAGAACTTGATGCTCAAACCGAAATTCTGCGTGGTGGTAGGATAACTGCTACTCGACAAGAGCGGCGTATTGGTCTGGCAATCATAGTAGAAACTCATGGCAAGCATCTTGCTCAAGGTATAATCAGCCGTGAAACTCAGCTTCAGGGCATTGTTGCCGCTGCTGGCGCTGCTCGTCATCGTGGCTATATCACGGACGATGGCTGCCTGCTTGCGGAAACTGAAGTCGAGACGCAGGTTCAGGTCGTGATTAGGACCGTAGTTCCGGGTCTGATTCTTGCCCTTGCTTCCGTTTCTGCTGTTTTGTTGGGCACCCGTTCTTCCCTTCACCTTGTGTGCCTTTGGAGCACCGAAGAGATTGAAATTGTTGATGCGATAGCCCATACCTACCACCCAGTCTTTGCTCAGCGCCTCGTTCACCTGTACACTCGTCATACTGAGGTTCAGCACTCGGGTCTGGCGATACTCACCCTTGATAGTCATATTGTTGTTCAGCGTAACATCCATACCGAGCAATGGCGAGAATGCCTCGTTGATGCTCACCTGCGAAACATTGAACATGCTGCTAGGCGATGGATTGCCCGTAGAGGCATCCGTCACGAAGCCCAGACCATTCATATACTCCTGATAGGTACTGTAGCTGCTATAGCTGCCCACGGCAAAGATGCTCTTGTAGGCGTGGTTGATGTTCACACTCTTGAAGTGCTCGCGGAACCAAGGCAACTTGCCTAAGCCACTATAGCGCACCGTCCAGTTTGGCAAGAGCCGGCTCAATGCCGGGAAGATGGAGAGCGAACTGCCGCCCATCGAGGTATAGGCATTGAGGAATGCAGGAATCATCACATCACCACTATACGGATTAACCGGTGTGCGGGAAGCATCATACTTGCCTCCACCCAAGGTAGAACCCACAGGATATACCGTTCCGGCATACTGCGACTCCACCCGCTGGCGGAAACCATCGAGCGAGTTGACAAACTTCTCGAAAGTCCTGCTGCGATAACCACTGTTGGCATTTCCGATTCCCTCGAAAGCCGAACTCAGCGAGATGGTAGTCATTTGGAAAGTTCCGCTCTGGGTGGTCGGTGTACCCTCATACATATACTGTATGCTCTTTTGCGTGGTCATGGTGCGGGTGGCAGAAAGGTCTATCTTGAAATCCCTGACAGGTTCCAGGGTGGCACGCAGCTGCAGATTCTCGGTCTTGCTGGTAGTAGCCGGCGTAGCAATCGAGTCGTTGCAGAGCAGCCAATCGTTGTCTCTTGCCTTTCCGATATAGCTGTCATCCACCAGTCCGAAGGCGAAATCCAGTCCCGGCGCCATCGTTCCCACTTTCTTCTGTCCGAAGGCATCACCCACGTTAGGAGTAAAGCCCGGCAGAAGCATCTGATAGTTGTTGCGGTAGGTGAAGCTCACCTTGCGCAGCATCATTGCCAGTCGGGCTGCCGTCTGGGCTGTCCGATACCATCTTTCGTTATCGAGCGGCTCTTTCGGCATCACCGTAATCTTCAGCTTCATCATGCTATCCACCTTCGACTTGATACGGATCTGGTTGTTATCCACCTTTTTATATTTCAGATGATACACCTTTCCATCCTCCGTCTTTGCAGAAATGATGAGTCGCTTGCTGTTCTTGCCATGTCTGATGAGCAGGGTAGTATCCGGCAGGAGGGTGATTTCCTTCTCGAAAGCCTTCCGGTTTTTCGGAAGCGCCTTCGCCAGATCTACCTGATTCTTCTGCCCATTCTTCTGCATATCGTTCTTCTGCTGGGCATTCTTCAGCAAAGCCTGCTTCCGTCTGGCTTCCTTCTCCTTCTTCTTTCTCTCTATCTCACTCCTGCTTATCGAGCGGTTGAATCGGTCATTCGCCTTCTTGAGGAATGGGATGTGGTTGTAGAGGCGTACCAGATCGAAGCTTCCATTAATCGTCAGCTCGCGCTGGGCGTTGATGGTGTTGCCATACGAGTTGCCGTTCTCATCCTCCGTACCTCGCTCCCAAGTATAGTTGGCGTTGTAGGAGGCATCGGTATTCACCCAGTCGAAGACTGGCAGCAGATGGATAGGCAGCTTATAGGATGCCGTGAAGTTCTGACTGTAGTCGAGCGGCGTACCCCAGCTCTTCACACTCTGCCATACCGAACTCCGATACACCGAATCCTTCCAGGCATGATACTGGTCGGCATAGAGATCGGCATTCACATCCGGATAAGGCACATCTACCTGTGCATGGGTGGCACTCTGGAAGTTCATGTGCAGGTTCTTGGTCAGATCCCAGCGCAGAGAGAACTCGCGGTTCCAGAGGAACTGGTCGCTCACGGTGAGCGGCAGCTGCGAATTGAGCGTACTCTCCATATCGCGTTCCTGCAGCTCATAGGTCTCGTGCGTCATCTCCGTATTGAAGGCGATGTTCTGAGGCAGCCAGTTTAATCCGAACCGCTTCAGGATGTCGAGCCACTTGCTCTTGTTCTTCCACTTCTTGAAAGGTTCCCACGCCTTATAGACCGGTGTCCAGGAATAATCCAGGGCTCCGCGCCAGTTGTCCCGATTCTCGAAGACCGTGGTCTCACCCGTGGTATGCTGATGGGCATGACTGTAGGTAAACGAGAAGTTGGCTGGATCGTAAGGCATCGGATGACGTCGGGTGGCGATACCTACCCGGGCATTGGATACCGAGAAGTTGGTCTGGGTGACTTTGGTCACGGCGATGTTCTCGATAGAGTCCCGATCAGCCTTCGAACCAGCGGCATCCAACGCATCCTTCAGTTCCATATCCGTATCCAGCGGATTGTATTTCGGAGAAGTCTTCTCCTTCGTCACACTATAATATAAAGGTATGCTTACCTTCGCCTTGTCGGGGAAGAACTTACCCATCTCCAACGAGGTGGTCACGCTATAGGCACCATAATTATCGGTACTGCGGCTAGCCACGCCGTCTTCCAGACCGCCGAAGCCTTCGCTCATATAGCGGCCGGTGGCATTCACGCTACCCAGGTCGGAGAGCTGCACGTTCAGATTGGCATTGGCAGCCCATCCGCCCTTGTTGTTATGCTCCAGAAGCCGGAGCTCGTTGACCCAGACTTCTCCGCTCTTCACCTCATCCGAATTGTTTCTCACACCTATCATCAGCGTCTTTACCTCGCCCAGGCTCGGATTGCCCACGATGGTGATCCGGTTGCCCGGATGTTCTGCATCCATCATCATATAAGGTGCCATATAGGAAGCCATGCCAGCAGCCTTCGCCTTGTTGCGCTCCTTCTTGAGGCTGGTAAATACACTCAGGTTTACATTGAGCATATTCTCCTCCGGCCAGACCAGCTTTCTGTCGGCAGAACTGTTGCGGTTATAATTGCTGCGAGGTTCGGTCAGCTTGAGCGGAATCTCGTACTCATAGTAATTGTTCTTATAGTCGCTGCCCAGACGGATGAATACCGCCAGCTGGTCGTTCTTCAGATTGGTGGCGTTCTGCTCCAGGGCATTGGCATGGGTAAACATCTGGATGCGCTTGTACTGGCGGAGATCGAGGGTAGAGTTCTTATATACCGCCTTTGCCTCGCCATGGGTCAGATCCTTTACCACCAGACTCAGCGCCTGCTCGTTTGCCTCGACAAGCTGTGGCTGCGATGGGTCCTGCTCGCGGCTGATACCCGGAGGAAGCACATAGTTGACCGGTGTCTTCTCAGCATTTTCCTCCAGACTGACTGCACTCGCCTCCAAGGTTCCGCCACTGGCTGCACCCAACGGCTGGTCGTAGGTACGCCATTTGCTGTGCACCAGGTCGAGCGTACCGAAACGGAGCACGATAGGCTTCTTGAAGTTGGTGAGGAACATTCGCATGAAGCGGATGCTGGAGAAATCGTTGATGTTTCCCTGGCGCTTCTCAAACTCATCCACAGGAATGCGGAACTGATACCAGGTAACCGTGGATTTCGTGTTGTCTCGCCAAGTCTGGGTGTATTCGCGCTTATCCACGATGAAGTTGCTGCCCACCACGAGATCTTCCGGACGGATGCTCACGTGATACTGGAAATACTTCTCATATTCGTTCAGCGTATAGTCCTGGTTGATGTCCTCCACATCCGGTGTCGATTTATAGGAGGTATCATAACTCTCGGTACGGCTTTCGCTGTCAGGCGAATTGCCCTGAGGGTTGTTAATGTACTTGTATCGGTGAAGGATGGGCGCACGCATCTCATCCCAGTCAGATCCTCTGAAATAGTGATAGTTATCCCGGGCTGGGTCGGCAAAGATACTGTCGAACACCGCCTGGTTCACCTTGCCCTGTATCTGGTTGAGATAGGCACTCTTGTAGAATTCCTGCTCTTCGGCATCGGTCAGACCATTGAATCCCACATCCTGCAGGGCACGGCTTCCGCTGGTGGTGGCAAATGCGTATGTCACGGTGCTCTGCGTAGGAATCTTACCCCACTGCGTATAGGTGAAGCTGTTGCTGCCATCCACCGGCATTCCGCTCTCATAAAACTTCTTGCCATCCCGCAGGATGTCCTCGCTCACCTCGCCCAGGTTGATGTAGAAGTCGCCACCGTAGTCGGCTGCATCCGATTGCTCTCGGGAATAGATGAACGGATCGAGCATCCAGAACTCGATATACTCCACGTTTGCCTGCTCGAAATCGTTGGTATCCAGCTTGCGCATCATTCCACCCCAGTTGCGGGACGGATTGGCAAGGGTACCATCCGACTGCAGATCGGATACATTGAAGTTGTAAGGTCCCGGCTCCGATGGATAGTAAGCCAGATTGAGAACACTCAGGGTGCTGGTGGCTCCCTGATAGGTGCTCTGCTGGCGCAGAGGGAAAAGCTCCTTCACATACACCTCTCTGACATAGTGGTTGCTCAACTGCTTGAGGTCGCTCTTGATATGGCCCGGAGTGAGCGAACTTCCCCTTCGGGTGAAGAGCGGATCGATGGTGTACCAGGCAAGGCGGGAACGATGGAAACCGCTGGTCAACCCCGTCTTGTCATTGTAATCATCCTTGAAGTTGAGCGACGGCACACTGGAGATAACCCACGAAGTAGGAGTCATCACGTCGATGGTTCCCTTGGTATTCTCGAAGTCATCAATATACGAAGCATTATCCTGCACTCCTCCTGCCTCGCCCGCCAGAAGCTGGGCAAACTCACTCTTGAAGGAGATGTAGGAAGGTTGGGTGAGATGCAGGAACGGTATCTTGTCGAGCATATTGGTAAGCCATTGGCTCTCCTTCTTCCAGTTCAGGTTGATGCCCCAGAGTGTATTCTTCAGCGGTTCGCTGCCCATCGCCACCTTGTTGGTGAGCGCCTGTTCCGAGAGATGCTGCAAGGTTCCGCTGATCTGGAAATTCCTGGAGAATTCATACTCCCAGTTGAATCCTACCATCGTCTTTCTCATCTGCCCGTAATCGGTATTGCTCTCCAGGGAGACGTTGACCGCCGTACCGGCATCGATGATGCTCTGGTTGAGGATGGTCACCTCTCCGGCATTGTAATCCACCGAGTAGTCGGTACCCTCCTTTAGGGTAACGCCACCTGCCGTCACCACTACCGACCCCTGCGGCACATTGTAGGCATCGAGGGAGATGACATTGGCTGCCGAGCCCTTGAACTGTCCCACGATGAGATACTTATTCTTTTCGGCTATCTGCCTGGCGATGGTCTTCGTACTGTCATAGAGTTCGGTGAAGGCATACTTCTCAGCCTGCTCCTCAGACACGCCCTTCTTGACGAGATAATCCTGCATATAACTGCCGAACGGTTCCACCTTCGGCATGAACACGCGACCATTCGATACGGTATAGCCCTCTACATAATCAAAGTAGCCATTGCTGCGCGCCTTGTTGTTGTTATCCAGCCGGTCGGCACCCAGCACACGGATGATAGGCTGGTTCTTCGCCTGCGTTTCCGGAATGTAGTTGACATAGACACCCGCTGTATCACTCTGATATTTCACATCGAGGCGGAACTTATCCTTTTCCACCTGCGAAGAGAGATAATATACGTTCTTCATCATCAGGTCCCAGTTGCCCTGCTGTGGATTGCAACTGGTATTCTTCAGCGACTTCACGAAGAGAGCCTGCTTGGTATCGGTGATATCCGAGGCAAACTCGCCCACCTGATAGGTCACTCCGCCATAGGTATATTCGTATGCCACGGCAAGAACCTGGTCGGTCTGAAGACCAGACTTCAGCGAAACATATCCCATCGCCTGGTTCACGGTATATTCAGAGGAATTGAGCAGACGGGCACTCTCCAGCTTCTCGAAATCGCTGCCGCCTATCAGTCCGCCACCTTCCAGGACAGAGGCTGTCTGGTTGATGTCACGGGCAGCGGCAAACTGACCTGTCATCGATGCATACTCGGTATTCGCCTGGTTAGCCGGCACCATCGTTCCTCCTGCTCCCCACATCGGGTTGCTCACCTTCTCGTTTTCTCCCAGGTCGGTCAGGGCGATGATGTTTCTGGTATTCGTGGTGGTTCCCGTCTTGTTGGTTACCCAGATTTCCACACGGTTGATGGTGATACCCGTCAGCAGATTCGGGAGTTTCTGCATCCAGGCATCATAATGACTACGGAAATACTGAGAGAGGAAGAAGTGACGGTTTTCCTCGTAATCTACCACATTAAGCTCGAAGGGAGTAAGCTGCACGCCACCCCGGCTCGATACACTCTTGGAAGCCGACTTCTTCTGCGAGAACACCGTCTGCAGCTTGAGCTTGCCAAACTGCATATCGGTTCTTACACCGAAAAGACTGCTGGCGCCCTTGATAAGCGAGGAGTTGCTGGGAAAGGATACATTGCCCGCCTCAACCAGCTTGATAATCTCATCTTCCTTGCCATCATACTTCAGCTTCATGTTCTGGGCATCGTAGTCGAAGGTGGCATCGGTGTTGTAATTCAGGTTGAGATCCATCTTATCGCCCACCTTTCCATTCACGTTGAGATTGATCTTCTCATCAAAGTTCATCATCGTGGTCTTGCGGTTGCGGATAGGCAGCGACGGGTTGTCGATGTTCTTCTTGTTGATACCAAACTTCAGTTCGGCAGTACCCTGGGTCTTGACACGGATTCCACCGGGCCCGAAGATTTTCTCGGCAGGTCCCAGATCGAAGTGCATATCAGAGAAATCGAACTTCTCCTTGCCCTTCGCCTGATAGATTTCATCGTTCTTCTGGCGATAGAAGGCATTGCGCTCGTTCTGTTCCGTCCATTTCATATACTCATCCGGAGTGAGCATGATGGGAGCCGAAAGCCAGGTATTGCCCATCCGGTTGCCGATGACATAACGGTTGAGGGTATCATTGTAGATGACCTGATACCGGAGGGCATCAGGACGCTTGAGGTCGAGCGGACTCTGATAGAGATCGCTCAGGGAATAAGGTTGGGTAAGCTGGATTTTCCAACGGGGATGCAGCAGGGAATCAGGAATCGTATCCTCATCTACCTGAATGGGCTGGTGCTTTGGAAGCTTCTTGTCTTGCTGCGGAAAAGGCAAAGCGAGGGCGTAGCCGAAGGTTGCCACCATCAGCCAAGCCATCAAAAAATAAAAGATTCTTTGCCCCTTCATAAAGTTATTTAATTTGCTTCAAGGCAAGCTTTACAACCTGCTCTACCGGCAGATCAGGCTGCGCCTTCAGGATATCCACTACCACCTTGGCAGAAGGTGCCGGTGAGAAACCGAGCATGGTGAGGGCACTGACAGCCTCATCCTTGACCCCATTGTTCACCATCACCACATTACCGCCATTAGCCGGCAGCTCATCGGCGATGCCCAGACTCACAATTTTATCCTTCAGGTCGATGATGATGCGCTGGGCGGTCTTCAATCCGATACCCTTCACGGTCTTCAGCATCTTCTCGTTGCCTGTAGAAATCACATTGCAGAGTTCGCTTGGCGACATCGACGAGAGAATCATTCTCGCCGTATTGCCTCCCACACCCGATACGGTGATGAGCTGGCGATAGAGTTCGCGCTCCTGCTTGGAGGCGAAACCGAAAAGGTTGAAAGAGTCATCTCTTCCACCTGCCACCAAAACCTCATGCACGTAGAGTTTTACTTCCTGTTTGCCCTGAATGGCAGTATAGGTATTGAGCGAAATATTGAGTCCGTACCCCACTCCTGCAGTCTCTACTACTGCCATTGCCGGGGTCAGTTCGGTCAGATCGCCATGAATATATTCTATCATTTTTATTTTCTCCTTACTATTTAAACACTTGGTTATACCTCTTTCATAAATTAATTATAATAATATGAACGCACGGAATAGGGATTTATTGTATCTGGCATTGGATTATATTACTGATGCCCCTATAAGAAAAAGCCTTTATCCCCTATGGAAATTGTTTTTAGAACTAGAAGAAATCTCCGTTCAGCGTCGTTGAACCGACATTCAACGTCGCTGAACGTACATTCAACGTCGGCGAACGGAGATTCAACGTCGCTGAACGAAGATTTCTATTAGGTACAGGAACAATTTCCTTTAAGGGTAGAAACAATTTCCCTTAAGGATAGAAACAATTTCCCTTAAGAGTATGAGCTAATTTCATAAAGGATAGAAGCTAATTTCATCAGGAGCGGAAAGAAATTACCCATTATTCATCGACAAACAGAATAGGAAGAACTAAGGCATTCTCTTAAATCCCTGAAATCACGAAACTGTAAGGAATCTATTCTAGAACCCTTACAATTCCCCCTTCATTCTACCTAGAAACTATGATTTTATTACCTTTTGCAAGTTTTATGAGTTAAAAATCTATTAAAACGTCACGTATTTCAAGAAAAAGCTATACTTTTGCAACCGGAAATAGATATCTAGAAGGAATTATCCAAAATAAACAACAATATAAAAGAAATAAATACATCAAATGAAAAAGTTTAGAGCAGCCGTAGTAGGTTACGGCAACATCGGTAAGTTTACAGTAGAAGCTCTCGAAGCAGCTCCTGATTTCGAGATTGCAGGTATCGTTCGTCGCCAGGGTGCTAAGGACAAACCAGCAGAGTTGGCTAACTATGAGGTAGTAGATGACATCACCAAGTTGAAGGATGTAGATGTTGCTATCCTCGCTACTCCTACCCGTTCTTGCCCTGAGTATGCAGAGAAGATCGTTGCACTCGGCATCAACACCATAGACAGCTTCGATATCCACACCAGCATCCTTGACTATCGCACCAAGCAGATGGAGAACTGCAAGAAGGCAGGCAAGGTGAGCGTTATCTCTGCCGGCTGGGACCCAGGTTCAGACTCTATCGTACGTGTATTGATGGAAAGTCTGGCTCCAAAGGGATTGACCTATACCAACTTCGGTCCTGGTATGAGCATGGGACACTCTGTTTGCGTTCGTAGCAAGAAGGGTGTCAAGGAAGCACTCTCTGTTACTATCCCATTGGGCGAGGGTATCCACCGCCGTATGGTTTATGTAGAGTTGGAGGAAGGTGCCAAGCTTGAGGATGTTACAGCAGAGATCAAGGCTGACCCATACTTCGCTCACGATGAGACTCACGTATTCGCCGTAGCATCTGTAGATGATGTAAAGGATATGGGTCATGGTGTGAACCTCGTTCGCAAGGGTGTATCTGGCAAGACTCAGAACCAGCGCTTCGAGTTCAACATGAGCATCAACAACCCTGCCCTCACAGCTCAGGTATTGGTTAACGTGGCTCGCGCTTCATTCCGTCTCCAGCCAGGTTGCTACACCATGCCAGAGATTCCTGTCATCGACATGTTGCCAGGTACCCGTGAGGAAGTCGTTGCAACACTCGTGTAAGACTTTGAACTTTGAGGTTTGAACATTGAACTTTATGATTAGTTTAACTGGTTCAGATTCAAAGTTTAGCAAATAATAAAGGCTCGCAAGAAATCGAAACTTCTTGCGAGCCTTTTTTGTATCTTATGCCTTAATCTCTTTATTTCAAGACATAAGCCGAATGAATATGTTCACACGCTTTACTCTACTGCAGTAGCACCCTGTCCGGCAACCAATGGCCAACCTGGGTTCTGGTAAACTACAGATGTAGTAAGATCGGTCTGGTCACCAGCTGCTGTCTGACGGAATACGCTCTGTGCGATAGGAGACAGATAGTGAGCAGGTGTAAAGTGATAACCATCAAATACCTGGTTGTTAATCTTGGAAATCTGGTATGGACGGATATAGTCGCCACTAATGGTCTTATCACTCATATTACCCTTACCTCCTTCAACATCTACGATAGCGAGGTTGGTTGTACCATCGAGCCATTTGCCCTCGTAAACAGTACCCCAGTACTTCATACCTTCAATCTGGTAACCGTTTACCTGGTCGCAAGCACGCCAGCGAATCAAG
>ULQL01053881.1_pt1 | contig 25790 bp, 35 predicted proteins | sample 1954411 | NCBI WGS metagenome assembly ULQL01 (sample SAMEA4835654, study PRJEB28245) | human gut metagenome | biome: gut microbiome; material: fecal sample | place: Denmark | collected 2008 | reverse complement strand
CAAGAGTAGATACAGCATGAATTAAATCTCTAGAAGTACGATTCTTAAAAATAATAAGAAGTTCTCCACGATAACCCCAATCAAGAGTACCAGGAGCATTAGGCATATAAAAGTCAGATTTAGTAAGATTACTTCTAGGACGTAAAGACATTTCATTAGGTTCACCGTTAGCATCATTTCCAATATTAAATGCTAAACCTGTATGATAAATAAATCTATCTTTATCTACATCATGTTCACAAAGAATAGGATAAATATCCATACAAGCATCACCTTCTTTACCATAAGCAGGTAAAATAGGTTGAACATTACAATACTGTTCTACATCTACAACATCTCCACTAAGAAGTTTAATCTCTTTCAGTTTAAATACTTTTACTTCCATATATAATTAAATTATTAAATTAAAGAGCTTCTGCAAGTGCAAAAGCATTTTCTATTTTTCTTGATTTATCACCATAACAAATACTATCAAATCGCTTAGTACCTTCAATATTATCTATATTAGAATAATATCCACTAATAGCATTAACTGCACCCCAAGCTGTACCAAGAATATCTCTTTGACCTAGACCATCAAAATAATAACTATAAGTATCAGAAATAACATTCATTTTTCTACTACTTATTTTACTATCAGTTAAAGCTAAACCACTACGATAAGCAATATCTTTAATAGTATGTCCTGTATCTTTTAGACGTTGAATTTCATCTTCAGTAAGAATATTTTCTCCAATAAATTGAATTACATCTTCGTCAGTAACTTTAATATTAGCAAGTAAATTACAATATTGACCAAATTCTTCAGATTTAATTTTACTAATTCCAAGTATTTCTTGTGCAACAGAAATCTTATTATGAACACTAGTTGTATGTCGAAAACTAACATAATTACTACTAGTACGAATAGCAGCATTAAGAGTATTTTGACAAATAACTCTAATAGGAGTAAATAAAATCTTAACTCCACCACTACCATCATGAGTATTAGTAAATACTAGATAATTTTCAACAGGGTCACCTTTAACAAGAATATTATTAGGAAGTTTAGCACTTACAAATATTCTTTCACCATTTCCCCAAAATCCAGCAGTTTGCCAAATAGCAGAATTTTTACCAATAGCGTCATCAAAGAAATTAAAAGCATCATTGTTTTGTACAATAGTATATTTACTTTTAACAACACCTAAAGGAATATTGTAATCAGTACGATAGGTAGCAAAGGCGTTATCACACTTACGATAAATGTCAGTACCAAAAACATGAGCGCCTTCTTTTTGTTCTTTAATAATTCGGTCAAGTTCTTCATCAGTTCCAGTAAGTTTAATAGGCATTTTACCAACTAGTTCACATTTAGCTACATTAAAATTAAGTCCAGCTTTAAGCATAACTTCTTTAGCAGTAGCACAATCTGATACATCAATAGCACCAGAATAAGCCCAAGGTTTACCTTTTACTTTATACATATTATTTATGACTTATACGTAACATAACACTTTCAATATCTCTAACAGCTTGGTCTTTATTAACACCATAAGTATCCATATACCATTTTATTAATTCTTTTACTTTTTCTTCTAGTTCCATAATTAACAAGATTAGTAGTGTTGACTCCCCGTGGAGGATGAACTTAATTCTGTCCTCTACGGGGAGTATAACCAAATTATTTAATAATAAGACTAGTATTTTCAACAAGTTTAGCTATACTAATATCTCTACCATCATTAAGAATATTCTTCATAGTAGTTTTATTAACACTGCTACTTCTAGTCATTTCATATTGATGATTAAAGAAAGTATTAAGTAAATCAAAATTAATTTTATTAGCTAAATCACCAATAGGTTTTTCAATCTCAAATTTAACTTTAATACAATCTAAATCATCAAGAGTAAAATAACCCCCAGTTTCTTCTCTAAGTCTAGCAGATTGTTCAGGATATCTTTCAGTAAATTTATCATTAATTTGTTCAAGAAGAACATCTCTACTAAATGAGAAATTACTATCAACCATATCATTATCCCAAAGAGATTGTAAATGTTCAAGAACTAAATCAATAAATATTTGATTAAGATTTTCATCAATCTCAACACATTTACTGTTCTTCGTATAAAGTTTACTATCAACTAAATTAATAACTTTATTACCAGACTTACCTAAATCTCCATAAGTTATAACAGCATCAAGCATAACACTTTTAAGTCTTTCAGCATTATTTTCTTTAGTTTTACGAAGAACAGCTAATCGTTGTTCTTCTTTTTTACAAGATTCAGCTTCAAGATTAAGTACAGTATATGCTTTACGATAACTATCAAGTTTAGATTTAAGACTTTCTTGTGTAATAGCAAGACGTTCTTCAAGTTCAGGAGTTAATTCACCTCCATTTTCTTCTAACTCAAGAAATATATCCTCAAGTTCAGTAGTAATATTATAAATATTAGCCATTATTTTCTACGTTTAGATACATTATAAGCAGATTAAATCATCAATGAAATTAGTATCACTATAATTTTCAACATGAAAGTGTTTAAGTTTATCAATCTCTGAAGTCATATCCAAGTTCCATTAAATTATTTCTAATCATACCAGCTATAAGTCGGGCATTAGGATGAGGTTTACCGGTAGTACCATAATAACGTAAATCAATAATATGGCGATACTCATCAATAGAATATGTGTAGATACATCTAGTAGCAGTATCAAGAGGAAGAACACCACGAGCATCTTGACGATGAATTTTATATTTATCTACAAGAATTTTATATTCTTCAAAATCTCTTTTACATCCATTAAGATAAACATTCATAGCTTCATCTAAATCAGCATTATTATCATTATTAAATAATTCAGCTTCTTTTTGACTTATCCAATGAGGTCTACAAATACTTCCATCTGCATATACATATCGAGTACTCATTTCAGCAATACTATTAGGACTAACGCGGTTTAATTCACGAGAAGTACTAATTTGTGTATCAACACAAAAAGTATATCTCATCATATGAAATCCTATTTCAGTATTACGAAAATCTTCAATAGGAACAATATATTTAGATAGATAATCAAATTGTGTTTTATGGTTTAAAACCCAATTACCATTAACAGTTATATAATAAACATGTTTTTCATAATGATAACTAAAACCAATAGTATTAGCATAATTAATAACAATAGTTTCTAAAGTTTTATCACTATCGTTAGCTATTATATAATAAGTTCCATGACGAAACATACTCCAATGTTCACTATCTATAAGTCTTTTAATAGTAGCTTGATCATTACCTATTTCTCTACCATAACAAACTCTTGCGCATCTAGCAACATGAGCTTTAGCATCATCTCCTTGTTGCCAAAGTTCAACTTTAGGTTCAATTATTTTCATTTTCTTGATTATTATAAAAATCTTTAACTACATTTCCAAACACAGTATAAAAATGTTCTTTAGGCATAATATTAATAGGTTGTATAGAATCAAGTTCTTTAAAAAACTCTTTAAGACCTTTATTTCTAATCCATAAAGTATCATAAGTAGCAGTTATATAATTATCTTTATCCATGTCACAAGCTATAAAGCAAGTTTCACTATCAAGCTTATCTATACATTCTTTACATACAATAGCTTCAGCTATTTGTTTACTCTTACTAGCATCTTCTTCAACAGAATTTCCAAGTGGAGTATAACCAATAACTTTACCACAACATATACAAACTCTAGCAAGAGCATTTATACCAAAAATAGGATGTAATTTCATACCATATAATCAGTTACAAATTTAAGAACTTTATAAAAAAGACCAACAAGAGTACCAGTATTATCAATAACATAATTATCTTGAGAAATTTTAATTTGTTCACTTTCATGATTATCATTATTATTAAGTTTTCTGTCTACTCTAATTATCATTCCTCCACATTTCTTAATAGCTTCGCATTCGTTATCAAATCTAACATCAGCAATAATACATTGACCTAGTTTATTTCTAATATTAAATGCTTTATTAATAGTACAATTGATAAAAGCTTCATGCCAAAAATGATTTCTAATAACATTAGTACCATAATATTGAAGAAGAATACGAATCTTAATACTAACATTATTACAATTTAATGCTAATAATTGAGATAAATTTGTGGGTACTTCATCAATAATACGATAAACATCTTTAGCATTTGTAGAAACAATACCAGTTTTAAAATTATAATAATTTTCTTCTTTAATATCTTGTCTATCTAGAAGTTTACGATCAATACCACAAAAATCAGCAATATCATCTTTAAGTTTATCGGCAAAATGAATAATTATTTCGTCATTTTCAACAAACTCATTCTTATGATATAAAAGCCAAGTATCATAATTAGCTTTTGTAATACCATCATGAAGGATATAACTAATCATAGAAGCAACTGTATCTTTACCGCTTCCTTTAAATCCTTTAATACCAACAATAGTAACTTTATTATTAATCATAGTAATTTGTTTTTGTTTATCAAGACAAATATAAAAATATAATAGGAATTTACTAGTAATAATGATGCTGAATTTAATGTTAAATATCATGGTGAGAATGACGCATTTTAAGGCTCAACATGACACGCAAATCTTATCGTGATAGATTAATCATTCTGATATATAAAATTGAATACAGGCAAAAAGAATCATGTCTACGAGCGTGTTCTATATAGTTTTAGACCTCGAACAAATAGAAAAGCCTAGCACACCATATTATGTACTAGGCTTCACCTTAATCAATATCTATATTATAAATAATACAAAAACCATTACGTTCTTCTACAAATTTAACATTAATATTAAAATCATCTTTAGACACAACAAAAGTATTACGTAGTCTTGTATCGAGAAGTCTAATAACTCTATTAGGAATATATAATTTAAATCCAGTATTAGCATCTCGAACAACAGGAATACTATTATTAACTTTATCATCATTATATAAAATCACATAAAGTTCATTACTTTTAGCTATATCATTATATCTAATAGCAAAATTATAACTTTTAGCATCATAATCAGTAAATAGAATAATAGATTTATAATAACAACTAAAATAAGATTTAGTTCTATCAAAATTATTATTCTTAATTACATTATAATCTAGTATCTCCATTTATAACAACAGTTTTAATATGAAATGGAACTCTAGCAACGCCACTTCGTTCACCATATTCTATATGAACAGTTCTACCAATATAAGATTGAGAATCGAATAAAACTTCTTGCTGAACAATATGACTAGTGCTTAAACGAGTTTCAAACTTTTCATTATTAATATCATTTTTACAAAGAAGAATAGGTAAATCACGTTTCTTTTCTTTATAAATATCAAGAATTATAAAATCTCCCTCAGCAGCATCTTTAAACTTCTCCATATAATTAGCTCTACGTCTACCATATTGATAATCAGTTTCAGCATTACGAAGTATAAGACCTTCAAAACCTAGATTAATAAAATGATTTCTAGCGTCAATAGCTTCATTATCATTAGTAATATATCCGCTAGGAAGAATAATCAATCGTTCTTTATTATTATAATGTTCTTTAATATTATTAAAGCAAGTAGGCATTTTAATATGATAACGATATGTATTTCTATGAGCTTGATTACCTTCCATCATAATATCATAACACCAAAATTGAAGAAGTTTATTTTCAGTACAATTAGCATCTTTAACAAAATGATTAATTTGATTAACAGTATAACCGGGAAGATAAACTTCACCATCAAGTGCTGCAAATCCATTAATCATATCGTCGATAATATTTGTATTAATAGTAGAAAGCAGATAATCTTCAAGATAGCCAAGAGTATGCCAAATAAGACCTTCACGACTTTGGAAACGAAGCCTAACAGGTTTAAACATATCATTTTGAGTATAAGCAGTAACAATACAACGCAGACCATTAATCTTATACTGACCATACATACAACTGACTTTTTTCCAAACATTACCACTATACGTTTTAGCAAGCATTGGAAGTAAAAGATTACTGTTTCCATTACTAAGGTCTTTAGGTAGATAAGTATTTAGAAAATTAAATAGAGTATCATTATCTCCGTCCTCCACGGGGGGTAAACCCTGCATATCACAAAGTTCATTAAGATATGTATATCCTTGTTTAATTTTATCATTATATCTACTTTCAAGTTCTTTTTGACCATCTTTTTGAGTAACAGCATAAACTTCTTTACGAATATTACCTCGAACAAGACCATAAAAAACAGTGATACTATTAGTACCACTGTCAAGTTCAGCCCACCAAACAGTAGGCACACCATTATTATTTCTACGATAAAGTTTATTCATTATGTTCACTTATTTTTAAATCATTAAATGCAAAACTAACAGCTTTACCACCTAGAAGTTTAGCTTTACGCTGAGCAATCGTTTCCTTTTTAGGCTTAATAGCCTTTGCAATACCGGTGCTAACATCAATGGGTTTACCTGTAAAGACATCTTTTGATTGATTAACTCTGTTAGAACTTCTAGTGCGTTTCCTTGGTTCTTTACTATAATATCGTACTGGGTTTCTTCTCTCGAAATCAAGATTTTTTTCATGTATATCAATAATTCTTTTAATAATAGTATTACGATAATCAATATAACTTTGAGCTTTTTCTGGATGATGTTCTAGAACAAGATAAAGTTTATCAAGAATATATTCAATACTAGAAAGAGTAATACGATAACCATAATTAATAGTTTGTCTAGGACGAGAACCATCAGGATAAATAGTAGTACAATCTAAATCTTTAATATAAGATTCAATTGCATCAGCCATTGTAGATTTATCAATAACATAATTAATATATCTAACATCTCTATCATCTAGCTTTTCTTCATATCCTTTTATTATCATAGATTTTCTTTCTTACATTTATAAATAATAATACGAGTTGGTTTACCTATAAGACAATGATTATATTTAAACCATTCAATAATATCAAATGTAGGATAAGTTTTAGCTATTCCTTCAACAAGAGCATAACCTTCTTGATAATTAAAATTACTATGAATAGTTCCACCATTATCAGTATCAAGTAAGCTAAACTTTTTGATATATTCAACGTCATCATTAGAAGATAAATTAATTTCTCCATAACAATAAATATCTTTTTTATCAATATGTTTATTATCTATATTAAGATATTCCCATTTATCAAGATTTTGTTCATCCTCTTCAGTAATTGGACGCATAACAGTATATGTAACACCAGCTAAATTTTTAGTATGGCAAAGTATTACTTTCTTCCGTATCCCAAGTAAATTCAGTTTCTTCTCCATAATTATCTTCTATATATTTAACAACTTGTTGAGTTAATTCATTAATAACATTTATAGAATAACTACTTCTCAATTCAGCAAAATCTTTAACGCCAAGTTCTTTAGGAATAATAATAGGTATAATATCATAATCATTCTTAAGAATTACAGCTTCCATAAGACCAGTTCTATCATTATCCATAAGACTAATAAGAAAACCATTTCGATTAAGTTTACTACGAAGCCAATCATATTCAATTTGACGAAGTTTATAAGTTTCATGTGGAATATTCACAACACCAATAGTCTTAGATTCAAGGGTAGACCCCCCGTAGAGGATGGAATGATTAATACTCTTTAGATAACATTCAAGACTTAATCTATCTTTAGTAGATTTAGTTATAATAATAACGTCATAATTATCTAATTCAAGATTAATAACTCCCTCAATAGTATTACTATTAGTTATAAACTTAACTTCAGTTTTCTTATTCCTATTTGGAAAATACAGTTTAACATTAACTATTCCTCTTTTATCTTGTCCAAGAATATATCCATAACATAAATCCGTTTTATCTTTATCGTAAAAATATTTAGGAATAGGATTAGTAGAACGATTAATATAAAATTGGTCAACAGGATAAACAAAATGAGTATTAAGAAAATTAAGATTAACACCAAATTGTCCCCAATACTTAGCATCTAAATTATTCCACGGACGAGTAACAAGTTCAATAATAGGTTTATGATTACGTACATTACTAATAGCCCTAGCAATATTATAATCGTTGTTTTCATCTTTATCTTGTCCATAAATAATATTTCTAAAAGTATAAGCAATATGTTTAAGAACAAATAGAAATTGACTTTTAATAGAAATATCAATTTGCTTATGAACAATTTCAGAGAGTACAGTTGCAGCAGCATCTATACAATCTCCCCACCAATATCCAGCAAAATCTCTTCCTTTAAGTTTATTCCTATTATCATATCTAAAACCAAAACTAGGATGAGTATCTTCACGAAAAGGACTAGATATAAATTCTCCTGTATCTATACAATGTTGTATATCTTCAACACTAATTCCAGTATAAGTGCTAAAAATAGTAATTTGACTAACTTTAGAGAAAATATAATCTTTAGTTAAAATAGTATTACTAATATTTCTTTTCATAATATTTCTAATTTGACCTTTATCGTGAACATATAAAAAAAGAGGATTAGGTACTAAAATAGTACCCAATCCTCTTACATACAACTATTTAACTAACTTTAATTTTTTAAAATGGTAAATCTTCTGTTGGATTAACAAAAGCACCAGCAGCATCATTACCACCACCAAATGGACTAAAATCTCCACCGCCATTAAATCCACTAACAGGATTTATAGGAGTAGCAGTTTGAACACCAGGCATTACACCAACACCAGGCATAGCAACATTTGGCTGTTTAGCTTGTTCGGCAGATTTCTGATAAACAATACTTTCTTTATAAGGGTCAATATGCAAACTAGGAGCAGATTGTTCTTTATAAAGTTCAATAACTCCATCATTGATAAATGTAGGAAATCCTAAATCACCAAATGAAGATTTACTTCCAACAACAGCACGCCATTTACCATCATTCTTAACGAAACGAAGAAGCTTCATCCAAATAGTAATAGGTTTACCTTTAGCATCATTATAAACAGGTTTACCATTATTGTTAAGTAACTTAACATAATTTTCAAATACAGTCTTATAACCAGCTATAACTTCTTCAGCCTCAACAGGTACATACTGCATATTTTCATCAAAATCTTCAAAAGGCAAAGTAAGAGCATCAATTTCTTCTTCTGTTAAATCACGACCTTTAAGAACAAATACATTATATACATGTTTCATAAAGCGGAAAATGTTATCAACTTTCCAAGCACCTTTACCACCGGGAATAGTTTCAACATTACTTTCAGCAGGAAGAAGGCGTTGAGTTACATAACGACGTTCGTTGATATTTTCATGATTACTAGCAAAAGTAAATGTAAGATAAGGAATACTCATACCAGCAAATGAAGGCATACCTTGAACATCATCTTTCAGTGTAGCCCAATCAACTTTAACATCTTCAAGATGGCCAATAAACAAGCCATTAGCTTTATTACAATCAGTACGTTCATCAAACTTTTTACGAGTTACATCACGTAAATCATTATTAATACCTCTACCTCTACGTTTTTTAGGAGTTTGTACTTCTGCATTAGCAGTTTGTTCAGCACTTGCTACAACAGTAGCTTCATTCTTAATTTCTTTTTCTGTCGACATAATTAAAGTAATTAAAAGAATTATTAGATAAAATAAGAGCTGCACTATTAGCAATACTAACAATGCAGCTCTATGTTCAAGATACTATATTTCTAGGACGAAGATTTGATTATTCAGCAGTTTCTTCTTTTTCAGCTTTCTTACCGATACGAATAGGTTCTTCATCTTTATATTCGGTAAGCATTGCAATCTTAACAACAATATCTTTATGACCGTTATTAACAACAGCTTCTTGCAAGTTATCAATATCTACTGTATAAACACGATTCTTAGAAGTAGCTTCTTCATCAGTCATATTAGCTTTCAACTGTTTCCAAACATTAGAATCAGTAAAGTTAAGAGTTACACCAATACCAGACAAAGCAGCAGTATTAGCACATTTAGAACCTTTAACTTTAACAACTTCATCACCTTGAATACAGCTAACCAAAAGTTCTTTCTGTTCATCTTCGGTAATACCTTCACGACCAAGAGCAGCTTTCAGTTCTTCATTAGAAGAAGATAAAGCACCTTCAAGAGTTTCTTTGAAATAAGTATTAACATACTTAATCTTATCATTCTTAGTCATACGAACACGAGTAGTACAAGGATTACCATTCTTGTCTAATTCAGCAATACCTTTAGCCAAAGCCCAAATATCAAATTCAGCATGAACAGCCATAGCAGCTTCGAGAGATTCAATATCCAAACCTTGTTCTTCACAGAAAGCAACAACTTCGGGTACTTTATTGATAATAGCATTATCAATATTTGCACAGTTATTAATGAACATTACATATTCACCATGAGCAATGCCGAGAGCTTTAGAAACTTGGGCAGTCATACGGAAACTACCGGGAGTAGAAACAACTACCAATTCAGGTTCTTCACTAACTGCTCTTTGACCAGCATTAACAATACCCATACCAAAACTCAAACCTTTCTTAAAGTCTTTCATAATTATAATTATTTAAAAAGTGAATAATATCAGTCATACGACTGTTTTGTTTAATAATAATTTCTCTAATTTGTTTATGTTATTGAATTTCAGTAATATCAATAATATCTTCATTACTTAAATCAATACCTTGCATAGTCTTTAATTCTTCTGTGCTAAGACAGCCCATAATTAAATCATTAGCAATTTCACGAGCACCATAAACAAATGCTCTATGACTTATCATTATTTTAGGATATTTCTTATAAGTATCTTTTTCAAAACATCCAGCAACAATAGCATCTTTATAAGTAAACTCACCAGTAGCAACCATATTACGTTCTCCAATTTTACGATAAAAACGATAACTAGTAATATAATCAATAGGAACAGCAGGTATTCTATAAACAGGAACTTTACCAGTAGAAGCAATTTGTTTAGCTTCAGCAGTATTAGTAGCTATTTCAAACTTACCATTAAGTTGATATTCTTTATATACATTACCATTATAATCTTTATAGTATTTAACAGGATAAACATATATATGTTCATGGTCTTTATCTTCTGCATTTTTAGTTTGTGCCTCTTTGGGAGTAAGACACTTAATACAGTCAGATGGAAGTTTATCTTCATCATAAGCATTAAAGCCATCTGTATATTCGTACAGAGCGCGATAATTATCTACTTTTTCCCAACTCACGCTGCCTTTGACAAGTAATGCCTTAATAATGTGAACATCAACACCTGTTTTACCTTGAACTACATGAATATGTTCAATACAAGTAGAAAATGGAAGTCTAAGGTCTTTAGCTCTCATTGCAATAGCAAGACCATCTTCAACAGACTTAATACCACATTTATCACTACGCATAACACGTTTGATAAATACTTCAAGACTTGCAATTTCAGCTTCATTCATATAATTAAGCTGATATGGAGCAACAGAATGTTGAACACCATGTTGTTTTTCAATACCACTATTACTAACAGCAACAGTAGTATCATTAACTTTAACTTCTTTATCTTCGTCCATTCTATCAAAGAGCGATTTTGATTACACAACAAATGTAACTATTATATTTATACTAGCAAACAATATCATCAAAATTTTGAGCACTAATATCAGAATTAACATTCTGTATAACTTCATGGTTAACTGATACCTTTTCCTTTTTTAAACTTGCTTCCTCAATAGTACCAGCTATATAAAGTTTATGTACTTTAAGTTTTGATTGACTACAATTAATATTATTATAACGATAAATAAGTTCATCTATTGTATCACATAAAGGTGAGGTCAAAATCCATTCGTCTACGCTTGTTTCTAGCTCCATATTTGAACTATTTTTTATGGATAATACTCTTAATAAGCCATCATTAAAAGCCTTCAAATTCAGAGTGGAAATAGCCTTAGATTTGATTATACGAGCAGTCCCTTTCTTGCTTCCAGACTTGTACAAAACAGGAATACCATTATCATCAACTAGAACTTTATCCTCAATTTTATCATGATAATCACCACAAATTTCACCTAATTTATCATTAATATATTTAGTTACAGTAGCAGCATATTCACCTCTCTTACTAATAATAAGAAATCGTTTATCAGGATTATCTTTAATAATTTCAACTATTCTTTCTAGCTTACAAACATTATCAGAACATATAAGCATACGTTCACGAACAATATTATAAAAAGTCTTAACTCGTTCAGCAAGAACAAGAGGATTATAACATTCATCAATTTGTTTACTAAAAGGATTAGTCATATCCATATCAGCACTCCATCCATTATATTCAGCTATTTCTGTAATATATTGAATAGCACTACGTCCATCTTGAGTACCATTTCGAGCACATTTAATATTATCAAGATTACCAAATACTTGAATAGTCTGAGTAATAAATTCAGTATATTTATCGTAATTAGTAATATCTTCTTGATTAACAAACAAAATTGGCTCTCTGTATTCCTCTACGGGGAGTAAAGCCCGCATAGCATTAATACCACTAGAACTTATATTATCATTAATAGGTGGAATATTAGTATAAATTTCTTTTAGCTTGGCAGTATCAATAGTATCTTTAGTTATAATCATAAGTTTAAATCTAGCATGATTAAAAACTGTATTACAAGAAAGATTCCATTCATTAACTCCAACAACAATAGAAATATCATAACTATAATTATATCTACTATTAACATAAGTATGAGTAAGAATATTAATAGTATCTATATTTATATTATGATTTTTAAGACCATCAACAATTTCAGTTCTTCTTTTCCAATTATCTGTAACAATAAGTATTTTAAGATTAGGATTTTTATTCCTCATTAGAGTAATAACTCTACTTATAATTTCAGAATAATCAAGAGGTTGAACACAATGGATAGTTCCAACACCTTTATAATCTTTAGAACCCCATTTATTAATAAGTTTACTATATGATTCTTCAACTATATTTTTCATCCAAAATCATCTTCATTAAAAATAGGATTATACATACCACTATATTTTTTAATTTTACTTTTACCTTTACCTTTAGGAGAAATCTTAAGTTTAATAGGATTAATAATCTTCATAGCTTCTTGATAATAAAATTTAAAATTAATATCTCTAAGAGAAATATCTTTATCATCAAGACTATTAATAACTGTTACAACAGAACCAGCTGCCATTCTACTACGAGAACCATTTTCATTATGAACTTTCTCAATAATATAACCTCTATTAGAAACATAAAATCGAACATATCTTTGGCAAACAACATGAGTAACTTGTCCATTTTCAATCTTAGTTTCTTCTACATGAAATTGTCTACCAACATTTTGAGTAAGACAAAAGTCAAGAATATTAGTAGCTTCTTGAAGAGTATCCATAACAGGTTTATTCTTAAGAAAATAGTTTTCAATAGCTTGAGCAACAATAGGCATAGAATAACCTTTAGTTAAATCTAAAGAATACATCATAGGATTAAGAGCGCCTTTAGATTCAAGCTTAAGTTTATGAACACCATTTTTAATAACTCTAAATTGGCTAAGATAATTATTTATATCTCTACTAACAAGACAATGATAATAATCAGTATCAAACTTAAGTTTAGTAGTTTGTTCCCAATCATCTTTAATACGATTATAAATATCAATATCTCGTTTATAAAGTTTAATAACAATACCATCTGTATTAGCACTTAACACATGAATATTGTGTAACTCTAATTCCTCAACCAACATTAGCATCATTAACTGCCCATTAATAGTAGTTTTAAGTACAGCTAATCTATCATAAAGATTACCATTTTCAAATCCAAGTTTACCATAAACAGAATTAATAACAATCTTTAAAACTAAAGCTAAAGTATCTCTATCAATTCCGTCAACAGTATCTTCATCACTGTGTTTAACTTCAACTCTCTTATTTTTAAGCCAACCAATAAGATTACAAAAAGCATTTGTATCAAGATGAGCTGGAGCTACTTTATGAGCAGCAATAATACTAGGATACATACTATTAATATCAGCATGAATATAAACATAGTCATCATTGCCAAGTACATCGTGTTGACCCCCCGTGGAGGATGGAAATAATTCTCTTCCACTACTCCAAAGTTCAACAGGATTATCTTGACTATGTAAACCTCCAGTTGCAACAGTATAAGTTACATTTCCAATTTTAACTTCTTTACTAAACGCATCTTTATTAACTCTATAAATAGTAGTTTTAAGACATTCATCAAGAAAATCTTGCATAGGTTTAGTTTTGAATTTAATAAAAGGAAAAATAACTTTTTTAAAACTCATAGCAGTTCTTTCAGTTTTCTTACCTTTCCATTGTTCGGGAGCAAGACCACTAAACTTACTATAAAATTTCTCAAAAAGAATATCAGCAGTTTTACTACGACTAGAATTAAGAACATCAACGTCATATGCTTTACTAATAGCATAACGAGATTTAATTTCTTCTGGATAAAGACGAACTATTTCAGCTACAATGAAAACATCATTAAGATTATAATACATCATAGGTTTAATATATTCATCAAGAATAAATCTATCCCATTTATCTACTAGTTTATTAAGCTGTTTAGTGTTCATTCCTTTAAGACTAGGAATTTCATTATATAGTTCAGCTTCTTCTTCATTAATATCAGGAAGTTCATATTCTAGAAGTTCATACCATTGAAGATTAATAGAAGTTTGCTTTAAACCTTTAGGAACAGGTTTACGTTCACCTGTTTTATTATCTACAACTACACTTGCTTTATTAAGAGCAAATATACGCATTACATCAATACCTGTAAATGGTAGTTTATATTTTCTAAGACTATTAAGATAAAAATCAGTTTTAAATTTATCTTTATCATCTTGACTAGAAATAATAGTTTTACTAGTTTCATATAACTTATTAATAAGTTCTTTCGTACTATTCGTACGCATATAAAAACTAAGTAAAGCAGCAATCATAAGATTATCATAATTGAAATTATTAAATCCATACAAGTCAGTACGAATAATATTTCCATTAGAATCTTTATAACATCTAGTCTTATTAATATAACCTATCATAGAAAGTAATTGACTATCATCTGTATCTGTTATATAAAAACTATGTTTTTCAACAGTTTCAAGACGAGCTTTAATTTCTTCAACAGATAGTTTTTGAACTAAAGGAATAGCTTTTCCATCAGCATTAACACAATCTTTAAATACTTTAAGATAACTATTAATACTAACAAAAGTAACAGAAAAGAAATTTCTTAAAACTTCAACATCATAAGCTATACAATTAATCATTTATATAATTTAATCCATAGTTATTTCTATTTTGATTAACCCAATTAATATCATCAGCAAAACGTTGTTTAAATACATGATAAAGATTATCATCTTTAAATTTAACAAGAGGCGAATAATTATTAAATATATACTTACCACCAGTAGCCATAAATCTAGGAATTAGATTATCACTAATACTACGATAAGCATCACCAAATATAAATAGATACTTATAATTAATTCTAGCTAATTCTTTCCATAGAATATTACGACATTTATCAATAGCAGTAAGATATGTATTATAATTATTAGAACAAGCACATTTAATACTATAAGTCATATACACATCTTCAGTATTATTACGTCCAGAATATTCATCATAAAGATTACCAATATCAGTAAATAATTGATAACCTTCACAATAAACTCTATCACCTCTAGGAAATAGGAAAACAACATCTCCATGAATACTTCCTCTACCACCTTGTATATATTTACCTGTATTAAATATACGATTTGGGCATCTTTCACAATCAGGATATTCGTCAACAGTTTTACTTGCCATAAGATAATACTAATTGATTACTAGCGCGAGAACAAGCAACATACAATCTACGAAGCATTTCATCTCTATTAGTATAAGGATGACCATATTTATCATAAATCATATCGTTAATATCTACAAATACATTTTTATAAGTAGAACCTTGTGCTCTATGAGAAGTAATTGCAAAACCATAATCTAAATCTCTACTAAATAAAATCTTACCATTACTATTCGTAATATTAGAAGCGATAAGATATTTACGTTTAAAATCAAAATACTGTTTCCATTTACTTCCACGTTCAGAACTACTAGCTTTTTTAGCATCATCAATAAGACTAGTCAACTTCTTATAATACATCTGAAATGTATAGTTATCATAATGGTCAATAACAAATAAAGGTTGAGTTATAGCACCACCATGAATAGCTTGAAACTTAATAAGAAATCCTTTAAACTCATAATCATTATCAATTGTATCAACAATATCTTTAACAATATATTCTTCACTATTATTAATAATAATATCATTAAAAATATTAACAACAGTAGTATAACTCATTATTAAATCATTACGAGTAATAAGGCTCTTATCAGCATCTTGAATAATCATATGTCTTACATGGTTATTCCATTGTGCAACACGACTATTAGTATAAGCTATAATACGATACAAATCAATATTTTTAGTATATTCTTCATCATTAAAACAAGTATCAATTAAATCAGAAAATTCAGTTTGACCGCAAACATAAAATCCTTTAGTTTCCTCATTATAATCTTGTCTATTTTTAGATATATAATCAAGAAATCTCCATCCATTCTTACTATCTATATCTTCTCGAAGAAGTTTAAGAAGTTTACTAATAGGATTATTATCTCCTTGTCGTACAACTTCTTTAAGATAATAAGTATTACTAGCAATAAGAAAAGCTTGACTAGTTTTCTCATTAACAGGTGGAAGCTGAGAACTATCCATAATCTTATAACTTTCATTATAAGCCTGACTATATCTTAGTTGTAATATCAATTAAATTAATATATTTTTCTTTTTCTTCTTTAGGAAGTTTAAAAAAATCAAGAAAAATATAACCAGCATGAGATTTTTTAGCACCAGTTATAACTTGACTAACATTTTTGGGAGTAAAACCATTTATTCTTAAATCTTCTGCTCCATAAAGAATTTTAATATTAACAGGTTTTCTATCTATATTTGCAACACTTATAGCTATATATATTTTATTATTAGTTTTACCGGGAATATATTCATAATTTTTATTAGGATTATAATCTTTCTTATAAATCCATTGATATCCATTATGAATATGTCGTTTTCCTTTACAACATGCAGCAATAGGCCCAGCATGAAAATTACCTTTTTCAGAAGCTTCAGTAGCAGAAGACCATTCTCTAACAATATTACCTAAAATATCTATTTGCAATATAGGAATAGATAAACTATTAAATTCATATTTATTTCCATAATTACCATTATTTTCTCCAAATAAATGTTTATTATAAAAATAATTTTCAGAATTACATTTACCTATACAAGTATCTCCATCATTACCATTAACTAAACATCCTCCATTTTCTATTCGTTTATATTTATCAATAAGTTCTTTTTCAATTTTAATACTTTCCTCAATAGTAATATCTATCTTAAAAATATTTACTTTAACTTTAGTAATATCTATAACTTTTTCTTTCCAAAGTTTATTTCTTCTACTAAAACTAAAAGCTCTATTAATTGAACCTTGACCAACATAAAATGGATTAATTTCATTATCATAATAATGAAGATAAACACAAATGCGATTTAAATCATTTAAATGAAAACCATGTTTACTAGGAACATCAGTAGCAAAATTAACTGTTTTACTAGTACGAAATTTAAAACTTACCATATCTTTAAAATTTAAAATTACATTATAAAGATATGGATAAAATTGATAATATACAACTTTCTCCGTTTCGATTTTTAAATAAAATCTACTCTCTTACGAGATAGTCGATGAACCTTACTATTATCATGTTTCACAACATAATGAGTAGTCTTGGCTGCTGATTGTCATATAATAATAGTTTTTCTAGCGTTCACACTTAGATTTTCATCTTATGTTGTAGCACTATTATCTTCACGAGTTTCCAGCAATTAGAAGAATTTAAACTCAGCAATAGTTTTACCGAGCATTATAACTTTAATTTGAAGCTTCTTACATTTATTACTAATATATTTAACAAGTTTAGCATTAAGCATAGAAGCTTCATCAATAATTAAAACTTTAAGACCATCTAGTTTATCTTTTCCAACAGGATTAAAGGCAGGATTTTCAGGGTCAAAATTTTCAATATTAACATCAAGTCTAAAACCAAACAATGATTGAATTGTATTAACTTCTTTTCCACCAATAGAATTACTAAGAACTCTACAAGCTTTATGTGTAGGAGCAGCACAGCCTATAACACCACCAGACCATTTGCAATTATTAATAACATATTTAATAACAAATGTCTTACCTGTACCTCCAGCACCACAAAGAGCATTAATATATTTCTTATCATCCCAAGGCTGTGCAAGAAACTCAATAAGTTCATGCACAGCTATTTCTTGGTCTTTAGTAAACTTAATGTTAGTATCTTTTCTATTACTATTAGCAATATTAAGATTACCAATCATTACAATTCGTTGTTTACGTCAATAAGATTATTTTTAACTTTATCTTCATATTCTTTCCATTCTTGAAAAGCTAAAATAGTAGATTCACTATCACCACGATTATAACACGTAGTAATATGAAACAATTCCTTAGCAAAAGGCATTTTAACAATTTTACCTTTAGCTATAAGTCCAGCAGCAAAAGGAATATAAAATCTAGTGTCAACAGTTTTTCTATTTTCACTATCTCTTATAATTTTAATTCTATGATTATATTCATCTAATCGACGAGCATAAACAACTTTCTTTCCTTTAGTTCTGTAACTTTCACCTGTAATGCTATATAGTTTGCCATTATATTCTACTTTATAAGTACCATCAATATATCTAATAATACCTTCACATTTAGCAACTATAATAATATATTTATTGACTATTCCTTTCTCTTTGGATTTACCTACAACTCCAAATGAGAATTTAAAGCTAACCATAGCATACTACTTTCTTTTAATAGTACGCATACGTTTATCAACAGCACGAGTAATACCTTTAAAAGTATTATCCTCTGCAAATTTAGCTTTACGAGCAGCCTTTTTAGCAGCTTTCTTAGCAGCAATTTCTTCATCACGTTCTTTTTGTTGTTGAATAACATCAACAATCTCAACATGATAACCACAATAATGAGTAAGAAAATCAATCTTACCACTAGTTCCATTACCAATAGTGCTATTTTTAGCTACTTTAATAACTTTACTAGCAGAATTGATTCCAATAACAGCGCCAACATTATTAAGTTGACGAACAACAGAAACTTCATCATACTTTCTCATAAGTACTTTACATTTTTAAAGATTAATAAAACAATTATATTTAATAGTTAAAACTATAATAAATTCAATAATAGTTAGATTAGTAGAGCCACTACGCTACGCTCCGTGGCGACCCCCCGTAGAGGATGGAAGCAAGCTAGTCATTAAACTTTCTTTCTAATAATATCATTAAAATCACTAGTAAGTTTACCAATCCTATCTTCAATTCTATCTAGTCTATTTCTATCTCTATCTCTTTTAACTTCCCATTGTTTATTAATATCACAAATATCAATTTGAATCTTTCTAATCCAATTTTGAGTATCGTCAATATCTCTAATAAGTCTATCTAGTTTTTTACTAACAATGGTAATTCTTATAAAAAGATATACAGATAAACCAAATATCATACCAAGTATAAAATGAGAAACATTTTCAATCATAAAAATAATGATAAAGTTTACGAATAAGTTCAAATCTAGTATCAGTAATATTATAGATTTTAAATGCTTTAGCAACAAAATCAAAATCACTATATTTAAGTAAAGCATCTATATAATCTTTAATATCACTAAGCCACATAATAGCACTAACAGAATACCTATTACTATCAGTATTAGTAATATATTGACCAATACCTTTAGCAATAGTATCAGCAGTTATATCGTTAATAATAAACTTATCAGTAAACCAATTATCTTTTATATACTGTTTATTAGTATATTTATCACGAAAGGCTTTAGATAGTTTATTACATAAATCAATATAAGAACGAGCAGCAGTTCTATTATTATGATTAACAAATTGAACATCTTTAACTTTAAGAGTTAAGTTCATACCACATTCAATAATACGAACTTTAATTTGTTTTTTATCTTCATTAATATATAGAACAATAGCAAGTTTATCTTTCCAATAACCAACATTCAAAGTAACTATATCATAAAGTTTAACTTTAAATCCAGATGTAATAGTACCATCAATTTGTTTATAAGCAATATAATTCATAACAAAACTGTATTAAATTTTTAGTTTAACATTTATTAGCTAGTTCTTTTGCCCTATATTGAACTCAATATTAATCGTGATAGATTAATCAGATTATATATGAAAATTCAACAGAGAGCAAAAGAACCGTATCTGTAAATGTGTCATGAACGTAAATAGCTAGTCATTTGTAGCAGGCTCATTATTCTGTTCATTATTATTACCAGCACGTTTAAGACGTTCTTTAAGAATATGTTCAGCAACAGAACCAAGTTTACATTCACTAACATTATAACTTACACCTTTAGCATGAGTCACAGTATATACAATAGGATAATTAATATATTTATTATTACCTACTGTACGTTCGATTTTAGTAATTCCAACTTCGGTTACAATACCAACACAAATACCAAGCTTAGTTTGATTATGATATTGATAAGTATATTCCATATAAACTACTTGTCCTTTTTCAAACTTAGCTTGTTCTTCAATGTATCTATCTAATAGACCATCAAAAATAAGAGAATCAAAATTATCCATTTTAATAATATATTTAAAGTTAATAATATACATACTAAAAAGCCTAGCACTATCTTCACAGACAATGCTAGGCAAAACTACAAATACGAAATCATATAAAACGAAATGTTTGACACAGACATTGTTATTACTAATTTCACAATCAATAATAACATCATTAACACCAAATAAAATATGACATATAACACTTGGACTATGATAAATATTAATAGCACTATCTTCACAGACCGTACTATTACAAAACCTACAATTTTAGAAATTAAAACGGATAATAACAATATCATAGTTTCGGAGTTCAATTCCTCCATCATCAGCAAGTGAAATAATACTACTATCTTCACAGACAGTAGTATTAGAAATAAAATCTACAATGTATATGGGATTATTTAGCAGATTTAGCAGATTTATTTGCTTTTCTACGTTTAAGTTCAGCATAAATTTCATCATCGCTAAAATTCTTAAACTTATTCTCTTGTTTATTATTATCAACAGATTGATTAACCATTTTAATCATTTCCTTATATTCTGCATTAGAAGTATCAATAATATGTTGAGCAATCAAATGATTAATTTTAGTATTAGCTTCAACAATATTAATAATCATATCTTTAGCATATTTAGGAAAAACAGCAATAATAGGTTTAAGAATATCTTTATCTTTAATTATACTATCCCAACGATTAATAAGCCAATCAAGTTCAAATCCATCTTCAGTAGCAAGTTTAATAATATCTTCTTGAGTTTTACCAAAATCATTAATATATTTTCGTTCTTTAAAAACATATACAAATAAAGCTAAACCTCTAATACATTGGTCTGGAGATAAACCTTTATCTTTAATATCATTAATGAATTTATTAAGAAGATTACAATCTTCTTTATATTTACAGGTATCACAAGCAATATTATCAGATGTATTACAAGATTTACCAAAAACTTCATCAAGAATAACTTTAATATTAATATTTTCCATAATTTTATTTATTTAATCATAATAACCAAAAACATCATTTTCAGGGTCAACAATAGGACTATTATCAACTATTGGTTCCCAAGCAATATCATCAAAATCTTGACTTAGACATTCTGCATGAATTTCAACACCTTCAACATTATTATTGAAATATGTATCATCTTCAACAAAATAAATATCAGTTCTTTCCATATCTTTATATATAAAATAAACTCCGAGTAGAGGATAGTTATCATCAACGTGTTAACTATAACAAACCCAATAAACAAAATGGATAAAAATGACAGGCAAATGAGAATTAGCTTTAATAAGCTCAACAGCACTATCCATCCTCTACGGGGAGTCTATACTACAAACTTAGCTAGCTTCAGAATCTTTATTCTTTTTATGAAGTTCAGTTTCAGTATCAATCATAATACCAATAACTCGCTGACTATCACTAGCAACATCAGCATGAGCTTTAACTAAAGCATCAATGAATAAATCATCTGTATATCTATATTCTCTACGAAGACCACCATCAGCAGTAACTCTAAACTTATTCCATAAGAAGTCAACATAAGCACCTTTAGAATTACATATTCTTCCATCATCTTCAAGAGCATGAAGAATATTAAGAGAAGTATGACGTCTAAATGCAGCATTGAATTTAACAATACAAACTACATCAAGAATATGTTGAGGAACATTAATTCCAACAGGAACACCACGTTTATCAGTCTTAGCATCTTTAAAATCATTATCTTCATTAGCTTGACTAACAACAGTAGTTTGTTCTTCCTGTTTACGAACTTTACTTTGTTTCTTCTTCCTAGCTTTATTCTTAGGCTGAACAGTTTCACTACTAACAACAGCATTAACTTGTGTATCTTCTTCAGGAACAACAAGTTTACCTTCTTGTTTAGCTTCTTCTAAACTTTCAGCCATAGTTTTCTTTCTAGGCTTAGATTGAACATTACTAGTAACATTATCAAAATTTACCATAACACTTATAAGTTTAAGATTAATATTATTATCAGTAGCAATATTACTCTACTGAACAACACGACAAATATAACAATTAAATATAATACTCCAAATATATTATAATTTATTTATACTATAATTCTAACTAATAATCAATAGCTATATTAAAATAACTAAAATAGTTATAGCAATAGGAATTAACTTACCACGAGTATAATAAATATCAATAGTATCAAGAGTATCATTAGTATAAAGAGAATCAGTAATATCAAGAATATTAAGAATATCATTAGTAATACCACCAGTAATATTAGCATGACTAGTATTAATAGTCATTATAATACTGATAGTATTAATAGTGCTATTATTAGCTAGAACTAATGCTATTGGTCATTATGACTAATAGTCTTATTAGACTTGATAGTATTGTTAGAGCTAGTCTTAATGACGATTGTATGACTAATCGTTATGACGAACGTCAATGAGATGATAATGATGATGCTATGACTGAAACTGATAGTGATATAACTAGAGATTATGATAGTATAACGAGAAGTTATAAGAGAGAAAGAGAAGGAGTTGGAACTAATACTAACAACGATGATATAACTAGAGGTTATAACTAATGGTTATGAAGATATAACTAAAGGTTATAATGAACGAGAATGAGAGAACTGGAACAATAGGTTTAGATTGATTAGGAATAGGATGTGGAGAAGGATGAAGAGGAGGAAAAGGAATGGCAGCAGGACTAATTTTTTCAGCACCACCAACTCCACCACCATCTCCACATTCATCTCCATCATAATCATTCTCATCTCCACATTCAACCTCAATTTAACCCTATTTGAACCACATCCAACTCCACCATCTCATTCTCCACGAACTCTACAATGTCCACTTTCATCTCCATATCCTCTTTCTCCACATTCAATACCTCTCGTCACCTCTAATTTCATCTCTATAACTTTTTGTTATGGGAGTAAATCTCCATGACCAATATCAGTATCAGCACCATTCACATTAGTCATACCAACATCATCTTGTTTCACAAGATGAGTTGTTCTAAGTTCACTAACATAATTAGTCTTATCATCACCAATAGTAATATCAGTATCAATATCATGCGCTGATTCTAGGGTATAATATATATATATAATATACTTCGTATATAATATATATTATAAGAAAAAAATTTACATGGTATTTATCTAGTTAATCAATATCATGTTCATGACCATTAAGACAACTATTAAGACTATAAGCGATACTTTTTAGTTTATCATTAATAAGACCTCTACAACCATCAATAATAGTATATACTTGTTTGATGTCATTTGCATTACCGTTACTAGTTAAATTGGTAACAGCAAGAGGAATATCAGCATTAGTAGGATGAAGATTAATAAGTTCAACAGAAGTAATAGAATTATCATTCTCAACTTCAATAGTAGTAATAATACGATGTACTTTCATGATGTTTAATATTAGGACAAGACTTATCAGAACTTGCAGCTAGTTCATGGTTGACAAGACTTATCAGACTGTTAAGTTCGTTTGCTGCAATATATTTAATGTTGATGATGAGCATTTCCATGTCGAACACTAGCGACAGCATCAACAAAACTATTGTTGATAACACAAACGCTACCAACCCGAAGGTTAGTAGCGTCATGTTCATTAGAATGGCATGTCGTCATCATTCATTGCAGTAGCAACAAAACTAGCCGCTTTAGCTTTAGCCTCACGTTTGGCAGCAATGGCAGCACGAGCGTCCTCCATAATCTGCTTGATAAGTACATTATATGCACCAACAAGAACAGGGTCAGCAGGCTGTTCGATACCTACAATATGATATACATATCTATCATAATCCACAACATTGTAAAGATTATCTTTACGAGTAAACGGATTGCGGTCTTGTACACCAGCAGGTACAAACTGGCAAAGAACTTTGACAGCAACACCAGTCAGATACATACTAGCAAAACCAGCTTCAGCAGCCTCGCCAACATAGTTGACAAATCTACCGTAGAACTTGTCTTTGCGCATTACAAGCAGTATCTGATTGAATGGCATCTGAATAGCACCAAGCATACCCATTCGATGTGTACCATCAGGCATACTTTGAGCACCTTTGACAGGACTAGCAATAGTAACAAACGCATTGAGATAAGAATTGCCATTACGACCTGTACGTTCTTGACAATCAATATTAGTAATGACAGTTGTCATTACATAACTATGACCATCAGTACAGATGCGTTTAACAACATCATCAATGGTTTCCACTTGTGTAGAACTTTGGTTAACTGTATCAACAGTAGGTTGAACAGGTTGGTTAACACCAGTAGTTGTATCAACTACATTAACATTCTCAGGAGCAGCAGCAGCACCTTGTGCAGCTTGTGCTAAATTTTTAACGTCTGGCATGACTATTAAGTATTTAATTACGCTAATCAGTAGCATTACTGACAGTTGTTTTCGTTTCAACTGCAAAGTATTTAATGTTGATAATGAGCAATACCATCTAGTAGAGATTAATCTCTACTAAGATAACTAACAATAGCCGATAGTATTCCAAATACAACAGCAGTAATCTGTTCATCACTAGTTGGTTCTACTTTCAATGCTAGTATGATAGCTGGTATCATCAGTATGATAGCAACTAACAACAATGGTTTGTTTGTTTTCATAATGATTAGTATTAATAGTTAGTAATGTAATGAGATGAATAATCTCAATATATTTAATGTTGATAATGAGCAGGATTATCATTAACTCTATCAACTTTAGGCGGGGGTAGTCAATCAAGTTTAACATGACCGGGGGTTATACTCACTAGCCTCACTATCACACCAATACATATCACACCAATACATATAATATTCAATACCATCATCTTCACTTTCATATTCAATACCATCATTACTATTATATTTATGCACTTTATTATTACCTTATTCACTATTATCTTCAACATTATTTTCGCCATATTCATCACTTTAATTTTCCTCTTTTAATTATTATTACTTTC
>ULQL01020284.1_pt1 | contig 25827 bp, 21 predicted proteins | sample 1954411 | NCBI WGS metagenome assembly ULQL01 (sample SAMEA4835654, study PRJEB28245) | human gut metagenome | biome: gut microbiome; material: fecal sample | place: Denmark | collected 2008 | reverse complement strand
TAGGGAAAGAGCTTTTTGGGTTGCTTTTAGAGGCGCTGAATTATCAATTAGATTGTCTGGAAAGTGGACAATTTAGGGATTCTGACGATACGGGACACTATTCAGACTTAATGAAATCATTAAAACTGTTAATGCCGCTCAGGGATATAGACAAAAAGATCAAAATGTGTGCAATGGAGCTTGGTTGTGAGGTCTTAATTAAACTTGCCGAAGCAAAATACGACCAATATTACAGAAGGATTATATTTGTGCTGGATGGCGATGCAAGAATAAAAAATGGCCTTAATGTAAAAAAACCGGAAGTGAGGGATTTTTTAAATTCAGATTTTGATCCAGGAGATGCGAAAAACAGAAAGCATGAAAAAAATGTATGTTTCTTTCCTTCTTATTTTGCCCCAGAATCGTTTTTATATAAAGCTTTATATGAATTGACTTCTCAGCAATCAGAGCATGAACTATTTTGGCGTGCCTTGGATAGGTCAGAAGAGACTGAAATGTATACAGCTGATCGAATTTTTGAATTATTAAATACTTCAAAAATGGATTTTACTAATGACGATGTCAAATCTTTATTCAAAAATGAATTATGGGATTTTTGTCAAAAAGCACAGCCATTGAAATACTATTATAATAGTTGTAAGAATTTGCCTGACTTAATCGATTTTTGGAAATGTTTTTTTGATGCGTATAGCATAGCAAAACCATTAACCATACAAAATAAATATCTTTAAAACAGAGGGTGAGGAGACATGTATTATTCGCCTTTGCGCTATCCGGGAGGAAAGTCTAGGCTTGCACCATTTATGGAGTATATGCTGAAGAAGCTTGGGCATGTTGGTGGAGTTTATATTGAGCCCTTTGCCGGAGGGGCAGGAATAGCCATAGAGCTATTAGAAAAGGGACTCGTAACCGAAATTGTTTTAAATGATTATGACAAGGGAATATATTCTTTTTGGCGTGCAGCCTTATCTGAAACAGATAGATTTATCAATGATATCGAGACAATACCGTTGTCGATTGAAGAATGGGAGCGACAGCATAACATTTGCATGAACTTTAATGGAAAGTATAGCTATGAACTTGGATTTGCTACATTTTACATGAATCGAACAAATCGATCCGGAATAATAAAAGGTGGCGTGATTGGTGGCAAAAAGCAGACCGGCATATGGGGGATTAGCGCAAGGTTTAATAGAAAAAATCTGATAAGTAGAATCTGCAGAATTGCAAAACTTCGGAATCAGGTACTGCTTTATAATAAGGATATACAGAGCTTTATAAGTAATTATCTCCCCAAGTACGAAAAAATGAATGCATTTGTTTATTTTGATCCGCCTTATTATCATAAAGGTCGACAGCTGTATCTAAATTTTTTTACACATCATGATCATGCTGAAATTAGGAAATCAATTGTGAACAAGGTAAATTGCGACTGGATTGTTACTTATGATGATACTACTGCAATTGCTGATTTATATCTCACTGAAAGTATGAGACGTTTTGAATTAGAGTACTCTGCATCTAGAAGGAGAAAAGCGACGGAGTTAATGATTTTTAGAAAAGAGATAGATATACCATCTAATGATGAACTAGAGAGAAATGGGCTTCAGCTAAATTTTCGACCAGTATACAGAAATGGATGAGAGCATGGGGAACGGTATTTAACTACGGTTTGTTTTCTTAAAATGTAAAGCAGAATATAATGTATAATGCCCCCGGAGATTTAGACCAGCCCCTTGGCTTTTAAGCGCGGATCTGTGGCATAATTAGCTCAAATAGGAGGTTTACCATCATGCCAAAGAAAAAGTACACCGCTGAATCTAAAACCAAGGTCATCCTGACCATCATCCAGGGGGATAAAGAGTTCAATGCCATTTGTGCCGACTTCAACCTGAACCCCAGCATGGTTCGTAAGTGGAAGCAGGAATTCCTGCAGAACGCCCACCGTGCATTTGTCTCAGATTCTGAGCAGAAAGCGGCTCAGAGAAAGGAGGCCCACCTGAAGAGAAAGAACGACCAGATGCTAAAAACCATCGGGCAGCTCACGCTGGAACGCGATTCCCTTCAGGGTTGCTTTCGCCAAATTGGAGAAGCAGTCCCAAGCCTCACGGATTATGATTCGAAAGAGCTGTAAGCTCTCTGTTAGGGGTAGTGCGAGTTATTGGGCGTAAACCTCTCAGGGCGCTACTACCTTCCGATTCCGCCTGATGAAGAGCGTATCGCGCAGCAGGAGGAATTGATGCGTCGTATTGACTACTGGCATGTAAAATTCCCGTATTTGGGCTCCAGAGAAATAACCGTAAAGCTCCGTGAGGGTGGCTACAAGGTGAGACGTAAAACTGTCAGGCGTTTGATGTAGCTGATGTCGATTTATGCCATTTACCCCAAAGCCAATCTCTCTAAACGAAATTTCAAAGAGTCCATTGTTCCCTGTCTCCTCAGAAACTACGCTGTAAACTTTCCCAACCAGGTCTGGTCTATCGATATTACCTATATTTTCATGCCCATGGGTCACATGTATTTAGCTGCCATTATTGACTGGTACAGCCGAAAAATTGTTGGCCATTACCTTTCCGACACACTCGATACAGAGTCCGTCATTCATACAGTCAAAGAAGCGGTAGCAATGCATGAAATTCTGGCTATCCTGAACTCCGATCAGGGGTGTCAGTTTACCAGTGCGGAGTACAAGGCTCTGCTGAAAGGCCTTCAGATCCGGCAAAGTATGGATGGGAAGAGCCGCTGGGAAGATAATATCATGATTGAGCGCTGGTTCCGCAGTTTGAAGACGGAACAGATTTACCCTAATGAATATCAATCGCCCAAGGAGCTTAGGAAGCTGATTGGGGACTATGTACATGCCTACAATACGGAAAGGCCACATGAAGCACTGGAATACGCGGTTCCTGATGCCGTTTACTACGGGATTTTTGCTGCATGAGTAGGAGGCTGGGGCTAAACAAACTCAGGCTTTTCAATTTCGTGCACGTTAAGCGCATTGCGTTAGCATGCTATGAAGCGCGCTTAAAATTTCAAAACGTGGTCTTTGCAACCGGACCATTATAGAATTTATCGGCTAAAGGTGAAATCATGCACAAGAAATCAGAATGGTTCATTTCAGAACTGGAGATAAAGATTCAAGAACTGAGCGTGAAGTATAATGATTTGAGTCCGATTGAAAAACTGGAAGTAGAGCAGTATCTGAAAATGAAGTTTCAGGGGAGCATGATTGATGCAATGTTAGATTATGTGCGGAAGCAGTCTAAGTGATGATAGAAGTACGACTGTTCCGCTTTATTCAATTTTTGTACAGATTCTTTTATTAATGGAGATAGATATTTGATGAAACTAGCTGGCGTGGTGACGTTATATCACCCGGACGATGAGGTTTTAGGAAATATAGAGTCTTATCTGAGCGCACTTGAAGTACTGTATGTCATGGACAATACGGAAACTCCGGATCCACGGTGGGCTTTGTGGGCTGAGAAGCAGCCTCATGTAAAGTATGTTGCGTTTCATGATAACAAGGGGATTTCTTATGCGTTGAATTACGCATTGAAAGAAACTGACTGTGATTATCTCTTGACCATGGATCAGGATAGTCGTTTTTTCCCGGAAATGATGCCAACGTATAAGCATCTTGTCGAAGGATCTGAGATAGAGGTGCCAGACAAAGTAGCCATGTATGCAGTCAATTATGATGGAGAAGCGGTAGATGCTGACTCAAAGCGTGTGCGGACTGCGATCACTTCTGGTTCTATCATTTCCGTAAAAATTGCAATAGCTTTAGGCGGGTTTGATGAAGCACTTTTCATTGATGAAGTAGACCTTGAGTACTGCTATCGCGCAGAAGAGAGGGGCTATCATATCATTGAATTTCCTGGCATAAAAATGAAACACTCTATCGGGAATAGAACGTATCATCATTTGTTCTCGTTTACTTATAATACATTCAATCACAGCGCGATCAGAAGATACTACATTTTTAGAAATAAGATTTACGTAGCCAAACGATATCCGGCTGTTCGAAAAGAGTATATTTTGGAGAGTGTGAAAATGATTATTAAGATACTGCTGGCAGAAAAGCAAAAAGCCAGTAAAATGAAATATATTTTCGGGGGGGGTGAGAGATGGTCTCCTTGGGCATATGGGGAAATATCAAGGGAAATAGATTTTGATAGATTATCTGCTGGCATCGCTACGAGAGGTGCCGCATGATGAATTCCGTCGCTATGTGCACTTACAATGGAGAGAAATATATCAAAGAACAGCTTGAAAGCATTATTCATCAGACTTTGCCTCCGGATGAAATCATTATTTGCGACGATGGTTCAAATGATCATACCATTTCTGCCATAAAAGAAACGATGAGGGTCTGGCGAGGAAGTTGGATGCTTGTGCAGAACGAGAAAAATCTCGGATATAAGAAGAATTTTCAGAAAGCTATTTCTCTCTGTCAAGGAGATATCATCTATCTGAGTGATCAGGATGATGTATGGGATTTGCATAAGATGGAGCTTATGAATCAGATATTTGTTGAATGTCCTGAGGTTGTGACGGTATTTCACGATGCGGAGCTGGTAGATGAGTCACTGCATGTACTGTATCCCTCGTTCTGGCGAACCTCTTTGGATTTTGATTATAGGGAATTCTTAGCTGGAGATTACCGGAAAGTGCTCGATCATAATGTCATGCAAGGCAGCGCGTCAGCCTTTCGCCGAATAGTTTTCGAAAAGGCCAGACCGTTTCCTGAGGAAGCGGTGCATGATGAGTGGCTGCTTTTGGTGTCACTGATGATTGGGAAGGTGGTTCCGCTACCTAAGCAACTTTTGAAGTACAGGCAGGCAAATAATGTGATTGGTGGACTACCGTTGACGTTCTTGGAAAAAGTGAAGAAGTGGGGAGGCTCCTTGCGTAGCGCACTGGTTCAGCATCAAAGCGAAATTATCCGGAGAGCGTGTGTTTTAGATGAATTGATGGGAAGAGCGGAAAGCTGTGAAGGAGTCAGCAATTTTAGCAATTTATTAAAGCACTATCATTCCTTCTTAAAAATTCGATATAGTTGTATTACGCGTCATAATTTGAAGGTGTTGGGGGCATTGGGAAATTATATTATGTATTATCGATGGAGGCATGGCACTAAATATGCGTTGAAAGATTTGCTTGTAATTGTGCTAAGCGATTGATCTGAATTGATTTAAATTGTTGGAGGTTTGATGGAAAAGACATTTGGATTGATCCCTTCGGTGTATGGGTGCGACGATAATTTTATATGGCCATTGACACTAATTTTGCTTATGCTGGGGATTACTGTTTTTATAAAAGTCCAATTTGATTTATTGCATCCAGCCTTTCTGTTTATTGGTGGAATAACTGCTTGTTGCGCGTTGGATGCAACGGTTATTGAGATGTGGGATTTGCCATTCCATTTTAATACAGCTATTATCCTTATAGGAATGGTTGGATGTTTTCTCGCAGGATCAGTTCTTGTAGAAGCGTCAACCCAATATCGTGAAGGAGAAGGCAACTCCATGACAAAAATAGGGGGGGTATCTATAGGGGCTGGGCTTTGGATCTCTTTGATGCTTATTTCGCTTTTCTGTACATATATGAATTATCGAGAGTTTTTAGAGCTGGCTAGGCAGGTTACAAATGCAGAAAATATAAAGGACATGCTTTTCCCTGTGATTGATGGAATAGCTCATAATAAAATCGAATTTAGCAGAGGATTTGCTTATCGAATTGTTTTTGTGAAATGCGTTGCTTATGTAGCATTATTTTTTGTTTGGAAGAATATGTTTGTACGACAGTATGTCAATTGCATAAAATGGGGCAGCCTTTTATTTAGTTATCCAATAATTTTATTTTTTACTGGGGGAAGACAAGCATTTCTATATTTAGCAATGTTTGGTGTTGTGAGTTATATTTTAGTGCTTCGGCAAAACACCGCGGGAAGTCGACATGAGGTATTGAAAAAAGAATTTAGAATCGTCTCGCTTGGTTTAGGCACGTTTTTACTTTTTTTTATTGGTATTGGTCTATTAAATGGAAAAATTGGTAATTTGGCTTCTAGTTTTCAGGTGATGGCGCACTATGGGGGGACGAACATTTCTGCATTTGACGTATATATAAATCAGATTCATCTTCCAGAGAATAGTTATATAGGTACTAGTACCTTGAGTGCTTTTTATTCTTTATTAAAGAAAATTGGGGTATCAGTTCCTGGTTATACTTCCTATATTACAGATTTTGTGGATTTTCGATATATCACAACCAATGTATATACAGCTTTTTATCGCTATATTCAAGACTATGGCTTTGTCGGCTGTGGGGTATTACTTTTCATTTTAGGATATGTATATACTTATGCATATCGATCTGTAGCACGGTATGGTCTGAAAAACTGGATGATACTTGCTTATTCTGCCATCACATTTCCACTGTTTTTGATGGGACGTGAGGAACGTTTCTTGAATGAAACCTTTGTGTTACAGCAGATAGTTACGGTTTTTATGCTCAGTGGATTAAATTATTTGATAGATCATAATGGTAAGAAACTTCCGAGGTAAAAAAGGATGAATTACATGAAAGAGCTTTGTAAACGATGGTATGTGATTGTATGTTGTGCAATGATTTGTGCAGGAGCTTTGTATGTGGAGAAAACTATTGTACATCCAAGTATACCTGCTTCGGGAGATTATTTATTTATTCGTTTGTTACAGTTCACTGATATTCCTATGCTTGGTGATAGAAAAATGGGGAATGAAGTGGATGTTAGCAATGGAATGCGAACATTGCCGCAAAAAGCGCGACTTGCTAAAGATCTGGAACAACAATTTGATATGCAGCGCGTGGATGCCTCTTGGGAGAAAATGCCCGAGTCTTATAAACTTGCGTGGGTAGATAATCATTTTAAAATAAACAGGGTAGAACCAGGAATCTATGAGCTTAGCATTCATTTTACAAAGAAAGATGCAAAAGATGGAGAATATGTCAAGGATAATGAAGAGCATTTTATGGAGCTTTTCACTAAGCATTTCAAGTCAACAGCATCACTTTTTGTAGAAAATACTGAGCTTAAAGAATTAGATCGATATAGTTTGATCGATGAGGCTTTTTCAACAGATCAGACGCATATTATTGCGAAGTATGTTGTTATCGGTTTGATCCTAGGGAGCATGGTGGGAATTGTTCTTATTACAGCATGGCTTTCTAAAAGAGGAATCATTTGATTAACAAAGGAATAGGAATGATATGAGAAAAAAATTTTTGGTCCAAAATATATCATATTCTTTCTTTGCAAATTTTGTATCGTTGGCAGTATCTTTGTTTATGACTCTGATAGTTCCTAAGTTTTTATCAGTAGAAGATTTTGGACTTTGGCAATTGTTCCTTTTTTATTTTTCCTTTCTTGGCTTTTTTCATTTTGGATGGGAAGACGGCATTTATCTACGATATGCTGGGAAACATTTTAAAGAATTAAATACACGGTTATTCGCAGGACAATTTTATTTTATTTTTATTGTACAAGTCATTATTGCGTTTATGGTTTGTACAATGTGCTTTATCGTTGATTTGGAACATAGTAAAAAAATCGCCTTGATCTGTGCAGTGGCACTGATACCTTTTGTGAATTTCAATAATCTTTGCAGTTTTATAATGCAAATTACAAATCGAATTTCTGATTATGCCAAAATATTACTTACAGAACGTGTCATATATTTACTGGGCGTTGCATATTTGTTAGTATTCTTAGATTCACACAGATTTCGAGATATGTATGCAGCTGAAGTCCTTGCGATTTTGGGAGTCTCATGCGTGGGAGGATTTTTATGTAGACATTTACTAATGCCACATTTTCCGCCAGTTCAAGAAATCATGATAGAAAGCATTGAAAATATTAGCGTGGGAATTAAGCTTCTTATTGCTAATGTAGCGGGAATACTGATTATAGGAATCATCAGATACGGCATTTCCCTAGGGTGGGATGTTTCTACTTTTGGTAAAGTTGCCTTATCTCTAAATATTTCGAATTTTCTGATGGTATTTATTAATTCGGTAAGTGTAGTCTTTTTTCCGTGGATCAAGTCATTGGATGAGGATAAGCGAGCAAGTGTATATATGAAGATACGAGATGCATTGACTATTCTATTATTTGGTGCGATGTTAGGCTATTATCCAATTAAATTTCTACTTTCTTTATGGTTGCCGAAATATGCGGATAGTTTTATTTATATGAGCGTATTATTTCCAATCTGCTTGTTTGAGGGAAAAGTATCAGTGCTGATTAATACATATTTAAAAAGTATGAGAAAAGAAGCACTTATGCTAAAGATTAATATGTTTAGCGTTCTAGCATCAATCATAGTGACTCTTTTTTCGGTGACATTTTTTCATAATTTAACTTTAGCTGTATTTTCGATTGTTTTTGTTTGTGCTTTTCGATGTATACTTGCGGAGCATGTGATTGGAAATCTATTAGACGTCCAATTAGGAGGAAAAATTTTTGAAGATATTGTAATGTGTACAGTTTTTATTTTAGTGGGGTGTTTTTTCGATGGAGGCCTTGGCATGGGCTTATATTGTGTAGCATATGCCATTTATATAGTTTTTCATAAAAAACAAGCGATAACGATGATTCGTGGATTCCAATGAAAAGTCAGCCACTTTGACTAAAAAATGACTGCCGCTTGTGTGTTTTTGGGAAGTAATACGATTTGACGTTCATATTAAGGAGATGGAAATGGTAGGATAGAAGTTCTAACGGCGCAAAGACAAGTGAGGCATTCTTGAATATCGTTGACCGTTTGAAAAAAATTAAAGTGGCAGTAAATATGGTACTTTTCTGCACTGAGTGATTAGCTATGACTTTAAAGAGAAGCTCTAATTCTTTAAAGCCATGGCTAGCATAGTTTAACTTATCGAGTAATGAAAGTATTATGATATCAAGACTTTCTTATGTTTCAAGTCGTGGCTATTTTTACAGTTTTCTGAGTTCATTAATCAGCATTGCAGAATTTATAATTTTATGATAATGAGCAGAAAGGGGAGAGCTATGAAAGCAATATGCTACGAAAATACAAAGACAACAATTCCTAATTGGAATCCCAGTGATGCGCTGGAGAAGCATTGTTCGCAGGGATATGCTTATCAAATTGACGGGTATTTTGTACATTTTTATGGATCTACAGAGCCACTTTATACGATTTCTACCGGACTGACTGCCATTGAAAAATGTAAAAACAGCGAAACGCTGGATCAATGGGTAGTTCGTCGTTTTGGCGCAACCAATATACAGACAATGACTACAGATGTCGGTGTTACTTTATCTGCCTGTTGGCGGCCTGGATTATACTACGAGGAAGAGCTGGCGCGCGCTTTAAAATATACTGCTTTTGAAAGAATGGATGAGGAGCAAGCGCTATTGTTGCTATTGCAAAAGGCAATTAAGATTTTTGAATATGTTGAGCCCGATAGAATGAATTTGGCTGTCTTTGGTCATGCAATGAGAGAATTATTGCTATTGGCTGCCACTGAATTTGAAAATCAATGTCGCATCATACTGGATTTATGGAATAATAACGGAAGTAATAAGTATAATACAAATGATTATATAAAAATATTGCAGAGCGCTCACTTGGGTGAATATGAAATCGAATATAAAATGTTTCAGAATTTGCCGTCTTTTCATCCATTTAAAGGCTGGAATCAGTCGAAACCGACTAGATCACTAGTTTGGTATCATGCGTATAATCAAGTTAAACATAACCGTAGAGCATACCTTAATCAGGCTAGTCTGGAAATGGTACTTAATGCTATTGCAGCAAATATTGTGCTATATTGTACACGGTTTGGACCGTACTGTTTACTGGGACAGGGGTCTGTACTGTCAGGATACATCAATCAATATTTGAATGTAAAACTGGTAAAACCAGACGTTAAATCTTTTTATGTTCCGTTATTGAAAATAAAATCGGATACCGGAGAGGATTTCTTTGTATTTGATTCGTATCGTAATCATTTTAATGCTTTGTGGCAGGTAAAGTGAATGATTGAGGGACAGCTCATTTTAAAAGGAGAAAACGAATAATGACTATCATCGTAACCGGCGGAGCCGGATTTATTGGATCGAATTTTATTTTTCATATGCTAAAGGTGCATCCGGAAGATCGCATCGTCTGTCTAGATAAACTGACGTATGCGGGGAATCTGTCGACGCTGAAGGGCGTGATGGATATTCCGAATTTTCGCTTCGTGAAGATGGATATCTGTGACAGGGAAGCGGTTTATGAGCTCTTTGAAGAGGAGCATCCGGATGTGGTCGTGAATTTCGCGGCGGAGTCGCATGTGGATCGCTCGATCGCAAATCCGGAGATTTTTCTCGAGACGAATATCATTGGCACAGCAGTCCTGATGGATGCGTGCCGGAAGTATGGCATCGAGCGGTATCATCAGGTGTCGACGGATGAGGTGTATGGGGATCTGCCGCTGGACAGGCCGGACCTGTTCTTCACGGAGGAGACGCCGCTCCATACGAGCTCGCCTTACAGCAGCTCGAAGGCAAGCGCGGACCTTCTGGTGGGGGCGTATCACCGGACGTATGGGCTGCCGGTGACGATCTCCCGCTGCAGCAATAACTACGGACCGTATCAGTTTCCCGAGAAGCTGATCCCGCTCATGATCGCGAATGCACTCGCGGATAAGCCGCTTCCGGTCTATGGAGATGGAAAGAATGTGCGTGACTGGCTGTATGTGGAGGATCACTGCAAGGCCATCGAACTCATTCTGCAGCATGGCCGTGTGGGCGAAGTATACAATATCGGTGGGCACAATGAGATGGGAAATATCGATATCGTGAAGCTCATCTGCAAAGCGTTGGGAAAACCGGAGAGCCTCATCACATATGTACAGGATCGCAAAGGCCATGACCGCCGCTATGCCATCGATCCGGCGAAGATCCATGGGGAGCTTGGCTGGCTGCCGGAGACGAGGTTTGTCGACGGCATTAAGAAGACGATCGAATGGTATCTGACACATAAGGATTGGTGGAAAGAGATCGTGAGCGGCGAGTACCAGACGTACTACGAAAAAATGTATGGAAATCGGTGAGAGGTATGGGCGAGTATGAAGGTATTAGTGACAGGCGTGACGGGGCAGCTTGGCTATGATGTGGCATCCGAACTGTCACGCCGTGGTATCGAGCATAAAGGTGTCGGCTCGAAGGATATGGATCTGACGGATGCGAGGCAGGTGAAGGAGGTCATCCACGCCTATCATCCGGATGTGATCATCCACTGCGCGGCATATACCGCGGTGGATAAGGCGGAAGACGAGTCAGATGTATGTATGGCGGTCAATGCGGATGGGACACTGGCTATTGCGAAAGCAGCGAAAGACATCGATGCGAAGATGGTGTACATCAGTACGGACTATGTGTTCGGCGGGGAAGGAAATCTGCCCTTCGAGGTAGATGCGGAAAAATTTCCAGTCAATATGTATGGGATGACAAAGCTCTTCGGCGAACAGGCGGTGCAGATGCTTCTTCGGAAGTATTTCATCATTCGTATTTCCTGGGTCTTTGGCAAGAATGGGAACAATTTCATCAAGACGATGCTGAGACTTGGCAAGGAACGGAAGGAACTGAATGTGGTCGCTGACCAGTGGGGTTCTCCGACCTACACAGCGGATCTTGCACCGCTCATCTGTGACATGATCGAGACGGAAAAGTATGGCGTCTATCACGCAACGAATGAAGGCATCACCTGCTGGGCTGATTTTGCGGCGGTGATTTTCAAGGAAACAGGGATTTCCTGTGAGGTGCATCCGATCCCGACAGAAGCCTATCCGACCAGAGCCCAGCGGCCGAAAAACAGCCGCCTTAGCAAGAAGAGTCTGGATGCGGCAGGTTTTCATCGCCTGCCGGACTGGCGAGATGCGCTGAAAAGATACCTGATGGAGATCGGCGAGAAATAAAAGGCGGGCTGTTGGCAGCAATAGTCAGCAACTCTTTTTAGCATGGAGTTAATGAAAGGACAAGAATACGATGGGTCAGATCAAAGTCACAAAAAATGTTGGAGGCATCGAAGGCCTCTGCATCATAGAGCCGGCTGTTCATGGGGATGCGCGCGGCTATTTCATGGAGACGTATAACCAGAAAGATATGGAAGAAGTAGGCTTTCATATCCGATTCGTCCAGGATAACCAGAGCATGAGCACGAAAGGCGTGCTGCGCGGGCTGCATTTTCAGAAGCATTATCCGCAGTGCAAGCTCGTGCGTGCGGTCAAAGGAAGGGTTTTCGATGTGGCCGTCGACCTTCGTGCGGATTCTGTCACCTATGGGAAATGGTATGGCGTCGAGCTGACAGAAGAAAATAAGAAGCAGTTCCTCATCCCGGAGGGCTTCGCCCACGGTTTTCTGGTACTGTCGGATGTAGCAGAATTCTGCTATAAGGTGAATGATTTCTGGCATCCGAATGATGAGGGCGGCATGGCGTGGAATGATCCGGATATCGGGATCGAGTGGCCGGAGCTCAAGGGTGGGTACCATGGCTCTCCTGCAGCAGAAGGCTATACTATGGCCGATGGTACGCCTCTTACTCTGTCAGATAAGGATCAGAAGTGGATGGGGCTGAAAGAGACGTTTAAGTTTTGAGATGTTGAGACTAGGGGACGGTAGACATCAGATAGCAGGACGGTCTTTTGCATGGTTGTGATAAAAACCGGTTGTTTTATCATAGGAGAACAAGACATGTGATAAAATGACCGGTTTTTATCACATGGGGAATGTGATATGATAAAAAGCAGGAGTTTTATCACTGGGATAGGAGGTGCGCTATCGCTATGGAATATATGCCGTTATGGAAAATTTACTACGTGTCGCCGGATACGTATGAGCAAGTCTATGCAGAGCGCTTTTATGCCTGCACGACAAAGCATTTTCCGATATCCGTCAAAGAGGTCAATCGAAAACAGGCGTATCCTTCTTTCCTTTGCTATAATGAGGAGATCTCACTGCATATACAGACTATGTACCAGAAGTACATTCAGTTTACGAAGTTACTCGCGGAATGTCCTCCTGTGATGCTTCGGCAGTATGCCGTTTCTTGCCTAATCGAAGAGGTACATGCCACCAATGAGATCGAGGGTGTCAGAAGTACTCGCAAACAGATCAAAGATATCCTCCAAAATATTCCGGTCTCTGCTGCATATCGGCATTTGGCAAGCTTGGTAGATCAGTATCTTCGGATTTTGAATCATGAGGGGGCTTCTTTCTCTACTTGTCGTGATGTTCGCGATTTCTATGATTCATTTGCTTTGGCAGAGGTGGTACAGGAGAATCCAGCGCATGCACCGGATGGGATTATTTTCAGAAAAGCTCCTGTGGAAATTACCAGTCAGACAAATCGGGTAAAGCATGAGGGACTTATGCCGGAGCAGGCGATCATAGATGCGATGGATCAGGCGTTGTCTATTCTTCAGGCGGCAGAAATTCCGCTTTTGGTCAGGCTGGCGGCTTTTCACTATTTCTTTGAATACATACATCCGTTTTATGATGGAAATGGCCGCACGGGACGATTTATTGTGTCGTATTATCTGTCACTGGAATTTAGTCCGTATATTGCATTGCGGCTATCTGTGGAGATCAACAAACGGAAAAATGCATATTACAAAATGTTTGAGGAGACGAGCAGTCAGTGGAAACGCGGTGATTTGACGCCATTTATCCTGCAATTTATGGAGTTCATATCGCTGGCGTTTGATGATACGATTTCCTTACTTTCGCGAAAAAAGGAGCAGTTGAAACGCTTTGCCGCGCAGCTGAATGAAAAGGTGGCAGGGCAGGATGAGCTGACGAAAACGATCTATTATCTGCTGCTGCAGGCTTCTTTGTTCTCTGGTATTGGAATCACGATGGATCAGCTGATGGAGGCTACGCATAAGACTCGTGTTACGATCAAAAGTCGGCTGAGTAAAATACCGCAAGCCCATTATTGGGTGGATAAAAATGAGAAGCCATTTCATTATCGTCTGAATATGAAGATGCTGCTGGGAAGCAAAGAATGATTTACTCAAGCTTTGAGGTGGCCGAAAAGTTTGAAGTCTAATGGCTCTCCGTCTCATAGTCTCCAACCTTCCCCTTGACAAACGCAAAAAAGAAGTCTATAGTATGACCATACATGTGAGGATAGAGACATGATGGATCCTTGGTACACGCAAAGAGAGTCTGCGGCTGGTGGGAGCAGATGGTGGGGGGATCGATTACCGCTCTGGAGCAGGAGGATCGAAATCTTCCCGGGTGGCCTCGTTACCAGGCCGACAAGTGGAGCTTTAGCTCTGATTTGGGTGGAACCACGGAATACAACTTTCGTCCCTTAGGGACGGAAGTTTTTTTATTGCTTTCATGTTGCTTTCTGCGAAGCGGCTGAAATGGCAGAGCTAGGCAGAAAGCCGCAAAAATGGAAGCCACTGTCCCCAAGCAGTGAATGTCTGTTTTTAGAAAGGAAGATACTATGATTACGATTCGTCTGAAAGACGGAAAAGAGAAGGAGTTCGAGAGCGCGGTATCTCTGGCGGATGCAGCGAAGGCGATCTCCAACAGCCTTGGCAAGAATGCGCTGGTGGCGAAGGTGAATGGCGAGCTGACGGATCTGCGCGATCCGATCGTGGATGGTGCAGAGGTGGAATTCTTCACGAAGGAGGATCCGGAAGGTCTTTTCACGCTGCGTCATACGGCGTCCCATGTGATGGCACAGGCGATCCAGCACCTGTTCCCTGGCGTGAAGTTTGCTATCGGACCGGCGATCGATGATGGCTTCTACTATGATCTGGACTCTGATCATGTTTTCAGCCAGGAGGATTTCGCAGCGATCGAGAAGGAGATGTCGAAGATCGCGAAGGAAAATATCCCGCTGGTGAAGAAGGTGCTGCCGCGCGATGAAGCGCTCCGGTATTTCAAGGATAAAGGCCAGGACTACAAGGTCATGCTGATCGAAGACCTGCCGGAAGAGGAAACGATCTCTCTCTATGAACAGGGTGACTTCACGGATCTTTGCGCGGGCCCGCATCTGAAGTCCACCGGCAAGGTGAAGACGTTCAAACTGATGACGGTCGCTGGTGCTTACTGGCGCGGCGACTCCAAGAATAAGATGCTGCAGCGTATCTATGCGACGGCATTCTTCAGCAAGGAGGATCTTGACCACTATCTCTTCGTCCGTGCGGAGGCGGAGAAGCGCGATCACAGAAAGCTCGGCAAGCAGCTCGATCTGTTTTCCTTCCATGAAGAGGGCCCGGGCTTCCCGTTCTTCCATCCGAAGGGCATGATCCTCAGAAATAAACTGATGGACTATGAACGCGAGCTCTTCAAGGAATTCGGCTATGTGGAGATCATGACGCCGGTCATCCTGTCGAAGAAGCTGTGGCTGCAGTCTGGTCACTGGGATCATTACAAGGAAAATATGTACTTCACCCAGATCGATGAGGAAGACTATGCGATCAAACCGATGAACTGCCCCGGCGGAATCCTGTTCTTCAAGACGCAGCAGCGTTCTTACAGAGATCTGCCGATGCGTGTCGGTGAATTCGGTCTCGTTCATCGTCATGAGCTGAAGGGCGCGCTCCATGGTCTCTTCCGCGTTCGCTGCTTCACGCAGGATGATGCGCACATTTTCATGACGCAGGAACAGATGAAGGATGAAGTCATCAAGTGTATGGCGATGTATCAGAAGATGTATGGTGTCTTCGGGCTGGAATACCATGTCGAACTCTCTACCCGTCCGGAAAACTCCATGGGCAGTGATGAGCTGTGGGAGATCTCCACGAATGCGCTCCGTGAAGCCATTGAGACGGCGGGGGTACCGTACCAGATCAATGAAGGCGACGGTGCTTTCTATGGACCGAAGCTCGATTTCCATGTACAGGACTCTCTGGGACGTACCTGGCAGTGCGGCACCATCCAGATGGATATGCAGCTGCCAGAACGCTTCGATGTGAACTATATCGGTGAAGATGGAGAAAAGCACAGAGCAGTCATGCTGCACCGTGCGGGCTACGGCTCTCTGGAACGTTTCATCGGCATCCTGATCGAACACTATGCAGGGGCTTTCCCGACCTGGATCGCTCCGGTACAGGCGAAGATCATCCCTGTCACGGACAAGAATCTGGAATATGCGAAGTCTGTCGCAGCGGCTATGTCCGAGTCTGATATTCGTGTCGAAGTGGAAGAGGCCAATGAAACACTGGGCTACAAGATCCGCAAGGCGCAGATGGAGAAGGTACCGTACATGATCATCGTGGGCGATCAGGAAATGAAGGGTCACACCATTTCTGTCAGAAGCAGAAAGAATGGCGACCAGGGGTCCCAGTCTCTCCCAATGTTCGTTGCAAACCTGATCCGCGAGATCAAAGAACGGGAAAACTGAGATGGCTTACAAAGAATACCAGAGTGCTGATATCGCACGGGCCGCGCTCCGCATGTCTTTGACCGAGACGCGGGCAGATGAGAATGCGCTGAAGGAAAGGCTGGCGAAGGATGGCATCCGCGCTGTCGCTGTGAACTTTGGCGGGAAATTTCTGGATATCCTTCCGAAGATCTTCGAGTCTGCCATCGTGGCTGCTCAAAGGCAGAAGGTCATCTCTGATACTCATGTGGGTGATGGCTCTGTGGTCGGAGCCATGGAGTCTGCCATCGAGCAGGTGAAGCCGATGGCGATCGGCATGAATGTCGGCGGCAAGATCGGTATCGCCCGCTGGAATGAGCATCTCTGCGTTGCGATCTTCGTCGGCGTGGGTGTGCTTCATTTCAATGAGGTCACGGTGGGCATGGCGCATCGTGTCCTTCGGAATGATCTGCCTGATTGAGAAAATCATAAGGGGCAGGGAGTGACTATCTCATAGCTGTCCTGCATAAGAAAAGAGCCGGGGGCTTTTGCCTCCGGCTTTTTTGATGGGAGAAAGAGGGAGTCTTTTTTCTTGACAGGAAAAGCTGAAGGCGGTACATTGAATGAAATTCGATGGTTCGTTTGGGTGACAGGATGGGCGGAGGCTTTATGAAGGAAAAGATCAGTCTGATTCAAATGGATGTAGAGCTGGGACAGGTGGAAAGAAATTATGAAAAAGCCGTGCAGCTGATGGAGCTTGCGCTGGAAGACAAGCCGGACATTCTTGTCCTGCCGGAAACGTTAAACACCGGATTCTTTCCGTCGCCGGACAGCGCACTCTATGCCGCTTCTGATGCAGATGGCGTGCAGACGAAAAAGGTATTCGGAGCCTTTGCCAAGGAGCATGGCGTCAATATCGTGGCGGGCTCGGTCAGCGTTTTGGAAAATGGATGCGTTTTCAATCGAAGCTATATCTTTGATCGCAAGGGCGAGGTCGTTGCCTCTTATGATAAGATCCACGGCTTTAGCCCGATGGGAGAAACGAAGTCGTATACCGGCGGCTCTTCCACTGTCCACTTTACGCTGGACGGGATCGCCTGCTCGATGGCGATCTGCTACGACGTGCGCTTTTGTGAGCTGATCCGGACAGAAGCATTGCAGGGCGTGGATCTGTTTTTCCTCCCCGCTGCTTGGCCGCTCGTAAGGAAGGAGCACTGGATCACACTTTCTAAAGCCAGAGCGATCGAGAATCAGATGTTTTTCTGCGCCGTGAATGAATGCGGCCGTGCCGGCAGCACGCAGTACGGTGGAAATTCCATGCTACTCTCGCCTCTTGGGGAAGAATTGCTCCATCTGGGTGAAAAGGAGCAGGTGGCCACGGCGGAGATCGATACGGACGTACTGCAGAGCATCCGTGAGAGCATCAATGTATTTCGTGACAGAAGACCGGAATTGTATCATCTGTAGAAAAATAGGGGAAAGGCGTTTCGCCCTTTGACTGCGCGTGAACGAGGTTCAGCGGGTTCAAGAGGTTCAAGAGGGAGAGGGCCGGCGCATAAAAATCAGAAGCACCGCGGAGTATCGATCATGGCGATGCCCGAAGGTTTCTTGAAGAGCTGGTTTCCCGTTTGAGGCTTCCAAACATTGACCATTTTGACCGCGAATGACAAAGATTTCTCGCTTGCGCTCGAAATGACGGTGCGAGAGGGTTCGCAGTCCCCAGCCACCCCTATCGACCAAGGGCAACCATTTTTCAAAAAGTGCTTGACAAAAGTACCATGGATGGATATACTAATATGCGTAACTTACGTGCGGCCCGGTGGTGTAGTGGTCTAACATGCCGCCCTGTCACGGCGGAGATCGTCAGTTCAAATCTGATCCGGGTCGCCAGCGCGGAAGTAGCTCAGTGGTAGAGCACAACCTTGCCAAGGTTGGGGTCGCGGGTTCGAGTCCCGTTTTCCGCTCCATATGGCGGCATAGCCAAGCGGTAAGGCAGAGGTCTGCAAAACCTTTATCCCCAGTTCGATTCTGGGTGCCGCCTCCATATTACAATCTATTACATTCATATAGACCTGCCGGGGTGGCGGAACTGGCAGACGCAAGGGACTTAAAATCCCTCGAATCGTGAGATTCGTACCGGTTCGATTCCGGTCCTCGGCACCAATTTGAATGATGAGCCGGAGCGTGATGCTCCGGCTTTTTGTTGTTTGAAAATGGGTGTGCGCTGGGAAACGGTCAGGCATCGGGAAGCTGATGGCGCTGCGTCCCGGGCTGCCCAATGAATAGAGGCAAACTATGGCAAAGAAAGAAAAGAAAACGAATGTCATGCGCATTCTGGATAAAGAGAAGATCTCCTACGAGACGAAGTCCTATGACTACGATGAGGACGATCTCTCGGGCGTGCATGCGGCGGCAGAGCTCGGCTATGATCCGGACATGGTCTTCAAGACCATCGTCACGCATGGCGACAAGACCGGTCCTGTGGTCTTCTGTCTGCCTTCGGAGAAGGAGATCGATCTCAAGGCGGCAGCGCGTGTGAGCGGGAACAAGAGCGTAGAGATGATCCATGTGAAGGAGCTTCCCGGTCTTACAGGGTATCTGCGCGGCGGCTGCTCGCCGATCGGGATGAAGAAGGCCTTCCCGACCTTCATCGATGAGAGCTGCCATCATCATGCGGCGATCAGCATCAGTGCGGGCCAGCGCGGCCGTCAGGTGGTGCTCTCGCCGGATGATCTGATCTCCCTCATCGGTGCGAAGACGGCGGACCTGACGGCGAAGTAGAGAGTCGGAAGCTGGGGTGCCTCATGATGCTGCGTGCGGACTTTTCTCAATAAGAGGCATGAAGGTGGCGATTTTGCCGCCTTATCAATAGGGCTATGCACGAAGGTTTTCTGCTTCGGATCTCCAAACATCGACCGCGTGGCCGCGGATGACAAAGATTTCTCGCTTGCGCTCGAAATGACGATACGAGAGAGTCGCTAGTCACAAGTCACTCTCCTCCTCACCCCTCTTTCAAACGCCTCATCTTTCGTGAATACCGTATATTAGGGAAACTCTGATTCAATCTGACAACGATTTAATCAGTGCTTCCATAGAAAACTGCGCGGCGCTTCTGATTTGATGCACCGCACCAACCCCTTTGAGCCTCTTGAACCCATAGAACCTGCTGAACCTCTTTGGCATGCCATCAAAGGGCAGCATGCCCCGTGGGCGAACCTGATCCCGATGACCGGATACCATTTCCGGACATCGGGATTTTTTATTTTTCATGCTTCGTATGCTATAATAAAGTGATATTTTGGATACGTGTGAGTTGTTATATAAAGGAAATATATTATGATGGAAAAGAAGTACTTCACCCTGACCTACGGCTGCCAAATGAATGAATCGGACACGGAGCGCATCAATGGACAGCTGGAGGAGCTGGGATATGTGCCGGCAGAGACGATGGAAGAGGCAGATATCATCATCATGAATACCTGCAGCATCCGTCAGAATGCGGAGGAGAAGGTCTATGGCAAGATCGGGGAGATCAAGAAGCTGAAGGATAAAAATCCGCATCTGCTTCTGGGGATCGCCGGCTGCATGGCACAGGAGAATAAGGGCAAGCTCATCGAGCGCATGCCAATCATTGATTTCGTCATCGGGCCGTACCATATCCATGACTTGAAGGAGATCGTTTCGAAGGAGGATGCGCGCGGCGGTCATGTGGTGAAGACGGAGAGGAATCCGCACAGCGTGAGTGACTACAGCGAGCTTCGTGCGGTGCGTAAGTCCCATGTCTTTGCATGGATCCCGATCATGCAGGGGTGCAACAAGTTCTGCACGTACTGCATCGTGCCATATGTACGCGGCCGTGAGCTGTCCCGCAGCGTGGAGGATATCTCGCGCGAGATAGAGGGGCTTGCGAAGGAAGGCTATAAAGAGGTGACGCTCCTCGGGCAGAATGTGAATTCGTATGGCCTTGATTTCAGAAACGGGACGGACTTCGGGACGCTGATCCGCGCGATCGACAAGGTGGATGGCATCGAGCGCGTGCGCTATATGACGTCGCATCCGAGAGATATGACATTCGATATGGTGGATGCGATGGCGGATTCGCCGAAGGTGGCGCGTCATATGCATCTGCCTGTGCAGCATGGCTCGAATGAAATGCTGAAGAAGATGAATCGCGGATATACGATCGAGCATTTCAAGGAGCTTGTTTCCTACGTTCGTGAAAAGATGCCGGACATCGTGCTGACGACCGATCTCATCACCGGGTTCCCGGGAGAAACGGAAGAGATGCATCAGGAGACGCTCGCGCTTTTGAAAGAGGTGCGTTTTGATTCGGCATATACATTCATTTATTCGCCGAGAAATGGCACGCCCGCAGCGCGCATGACGGATCAGATCGATGAGGAGACGAAGCACCGCCGCCTGCAGGAGCTGATGGATGTGGAAAATGAGGTGAGCCTTTCTCTGAATCAGGCGATGGAGGGCAAGACCTATCCCATCATCGTCGAAGGCCCGTCGAAGCAGGAGAATGTCTGGTATGGACGTACATCGGGCAATAAGATGATCCTTTTCCCGTATCAGGAAGGCGTCAAGGTCGGTGATACGCTAGAAGCGAAAGTCGAGGTCGGACAGACGTGGGTGCTGAAGGGGAAATTGGTTCAATAAAATTAGAAATGAGAAATGCGAAATGAGAAATGGCGGAGCGGCGCACAAATAAAAAGCGCCGCGAGATTTGATCTTGCTTCGCATCGATATTCTCTGTCCTTCGGGCATCTCCTTTAGGGAAGAAGATTTTTCATCGAAATGCGGCGCTTTATGAATTTTATGCGCCGCACTACCATTTCTCATTTCTAATTGCTCATTTCTAATTCAGCAAGTTATATTTATGTTCATGTTTTCCAAAAGAATGGAGCGAAGAGACCATGGCCAAAACGCCCTTGATGGCACAGTATAAGGAAGTCAAAGAGAAATACCGGGACTGTCTGCTTTTTTACCGTCTGGGCGATTTCTATGAGCTTTTCTATGACGATGCGCTGACGGCATCGCATGAGCTGGAGCTGACACTGACGGGGAAGTCGGCAGGGCAGGATGGCCGCGTACCGATGTGCGGGGTGCCTTTCCATGCGGCAGAGCTCTATATTTATCGGCTGATCCAGAAGGGGTACAAGGTAGCGATCTGCGAGCAGCTGGAAGACCCGAAGAAGGCGAAGGGGCTGGTCAAGCGGGATGTCATCCGTGTCATCACGCCGGGGACGATCCTTTTTGAAAATTCCATCGCAGATAAGTCGAACAATTATCTCATTTACCTCTTAGAGGCGGACAAGGAGATCGCCGCTGTGCTCGCCGATGTCTCGACGGGCGAGTGCTGGTGGGGGACTTGGGACAAGAAGAAGGAGCAGGATGCCTTCTTCGACCTTCTGTCGGTATATAGTCCCGCAGAAGCGGTGTGTCTCGTGTCGGATGATTTCTATGAGAAGCTCTCCTGCTTCGCCGCGGCGCGCCTCGGGGCCTGTCTCCTGACGCGAAGGGATGATGAGGACGAGAGCGCGATCCCACCGGCGGCAGCGTCTATAGAGAATCGCCATGTGCAGAAGGCCTTCGCCCTTCTTTCCGGATACCTCAAGGAGGTCATGCGCTCGGAGGCGGCGGATTTCCATGATCCGCGGCCGATCCGTGAGGATCATACGCTGACGCTCACCGAGGAGTGCCTTAGAAATCTGGAGATCACGCGGAATATGCGTGACGGCGGGCGGCGCGGCACGCTCTTAGAGCTTCTCGACTATACGCATACAGCGATGGGCGCGCGCCTCTTGAAGCGTTCTCTGGAGCGGCCGCTGACGGATGTGAATCGCATCATACTGCGCCAGTCGGCGATCGAGGAGCTGACACAGCACATGACGGAGCTTTCACGTCTGGAAGAGATGCTTTCCGGCGTCTTTGACTTCGAGCGTATTCTTTCCCGCATCGAGGCGAATTCGACTTCGCCCAAAGACCTTCTCTCTCTCAAAGCGACGCTTCGCGCGGTGCCGCAGGTGAAGCAGCTCCTCTCCGGCGCAGGCTCGGTGCTTTTGAAGAAGCTGAACAGCCAGCTCTCGACGCATGGCCCTGTCTTTGACCTTCTGGACCGCGCGATGAATGAGAACGGGACGGGCAACATCAAGGACGGCAAGTACATCCGCGAAGGCTTCTCCGCCGAGCTGGATGAAGTGCGCTCGCTGTCGGAGAACAGCCAGAAGTACATCCAAGAGCTGGAAGAGAAGGAAAAGGAAAAGACGGGCATCAAGCTCAAGATCGGCTTCAATAATGTCTTCGGATACTATTTTGAGATCTCCAATGCGAATAAGCTCCCTGTCCCTGCGTACTATGTGAGAAAGCAGACGCTCGTGAATGCGGAGCGCTATATCACGCCGGAATTGAAGGAGTTCGAGACGAAGGCGCTCTCTGCCAAAGAAAAAACAGAGCAGCTCGAGCTCAAGATCTATCAGGCGGTGAAGGCGGAAATCCGTCCGGAGATCCCTGATATGCGGAAGACGGCGCGCGCGCTCGCAGCGGTGGACTGCCTCGCCAGCCTTGCGCGGGCAGCGATCAAGGACCGCTACATCCGTCCGTCGATCATTAGCCCGAAGGATGGGTATATTTCCATCAAAGACGGCCGTCATCCGATGGTCGAGCATGCCTTGAAGAGAGACATGTTCGTCCCGAATGATACGGAGCTGAATCATCGGAATCAGGAGATCCTGGTCATCACGGGGCCGAATATGGCCGGTAAGTCGACCTACATGCGTCAGGTCGCTGTCCTCACCATCATGGCGCAGGTGGGCTCTTTCATTCCCGCAAGGAGTGCGGTCTTCGCGCCGGTCGATCGCATTTTCACGCGCGTCGGCGCGACGGATGACATTTCTACGGGGCAGAGTACCTTCATGGTGGAAATGCAGGAGGTATCCTACATCCTTAGGCATGCGACGAAGAACAGTCTTATCATTCTGGATGAGATCGGACGCGGCACGAGTACCTATGATGGCATGAGCATCGCGAAGGCGGTCGTGGAGTATATCGATCAGAAGATCCACGGCTATACGCTCTTTGCGACGCACTACCATGAGCTTTCCGATATGGCAGAGACAAGCCCGCGGATCAAAAATTACACGGTATCCGTCAAGGAACGGGGGAAGGATATCACCTTCCTGCGCCGTATCGTGCCGGGCTCGGCGGATCGGAGCTATGGGATCCACGTCGCACGCCTCGCGGGGCTTCCCGAGTCGCTGCTTGCCAGAGCTGATGAGATCCTTCTGGGGCTTGAGAAGGAGGATGGGAAGAGCCGTCCCGCTCCGGAGAAGCCGCAAGCAGCCGCCGGCGCGATGGATCTTTTCAGCTCGCCCATCATTGACGAGCTGGCAAGGCTGGATGTCATGAGCAAGACACCGATCGAAGCGATGGAGATCTTATTCCGGCTGAGCCGCGAAGCGAAGGAGGGACGCTGATGGCATTGATCCATGTACTCGATGAAGTGACGGCGAATCAGATCGCCGCCGGTGAAGTGGTGGAGCGTCCGGTGAACGCCGTCAAGGAAATGGTAGAAAATGCCGTGGATGCCGGCGCGAGCGATATAGAGGTGGAGATCGCGGACGGCGGACTTACCTACATCCGCGTCACGGACAATGGCAGCGGCATGTCGGCAGAAGATGCGAAGCTCTCCATCGTGCGTCATGCGACGAGCAAGATCTCAACGGTGGATAACATCTATCACATCGCCTCGCTGGGCTTTCGCGGGGAGGCGCTGGCGAGCATTTCTGCCGTCTCCCGCACGGCCATCACGACCCGGCGCCAAGAAGACGTGGAGGGCACGATCGTCGAAGTCGAGGGCGGGACAGTCAGCGAAGTGAAGCCGACCGGCGCACCGGGCGGCACGACGATCGAAGTGCGCGATCTCTTCTATAATGTGCCGGCCCGGAAGAAATTCCTGAAATCCGAACGGACCGAGGCCAGCCGCATCAATACGATGATGGGGAAGCTCGCACTCGCGAATCCGGATATTTCCTTCCGCCTCATCAATAACGGACGCACCGTCATCGAGACACCGGGGAACGGCCGGCTCCTTGATGTCGTGTCTGCGCTCTACGGCACGAAGACCGCTGGCGAGATGCTCGAAGTCTCGGGCGAAAACGAAAGGGGCATCCTTTCGGGGCTCATTTCCAAGCCTTCGCTTTTGAAGAGCAGCCGCCAATACCAGACGATCATCATCAACCGCCGCGTCGTCGAGAGCAGTGCGGTGTCGAAAGCTGTCGACAATGCCTATCACTCGCTGCTTCCTAAGAATGGATACCCGATCCTTGTCCTCGCCTTCACTGTCGCTCCCGAGTCGATCGATGTGAATGTGCATCCGCAGAAGCGGGAGATCAAATTCTCTGATGAGCAGAGCATCTTCCGCCTCGTCTATCACAGCGTCCTTCAGTCGCTGACGACCAAGGATACGCCGGATGAGATCGCACGCGAAATGATCAAAGACCCGGGGCATCAGGTGGCAAAGGAGAGCGACTTTGACCTGACGTCTGTCAAGGTGGAAGAAGCACGCTCCGTGGGGCCTGACATCGGACTCACGGAAAAAGAAAAGGATCCCGCGCGCTGGGGAGAGCCGGGCACAGCCTATGCAGCAGAAGAACGGCGTCCGATGCCCGCCTGGCATCCGCAGGGAAAGCCGGCAGGAGAAAGACGGGAGATCCCCTTCGAGCCCTCGATCTCCAAAGAGAAACTTTTCTCGAAGGAGTCCGTCTTCCCGGGCGTAACGCACGAAGAAAAAGAAGCACTCACGCCCGAGGTGCTTTTCGATGCGCCAAAGGCCGAAGAGCCGATCATCCCTTTGGGGCAGGTCGCCAAGTGCTTCATCCTCTGCCAGCGGGGGATGGATCTCTTCATCATCGACCAGCACGCGGCGCATGAGCGCGTCCGCTATGACCGTCTGGCGGCGCGCGCAGAGGGCATTCCCGTACAGGATATTCTGGTGCCTTATCTCCTCCATGCCGATCCTGAGGATCTCGCGCTCTTGGAAGAGCATGAGGCGGATCTGGCGCGTCTTGGCATCACCTTCGAGCAGGCAGGCCCGGACGTCATTCGCATCACGGGAAGTCCGGAGGATCTCTCGGAAGCGGACATGGACCGTGTGATGAAGGACATCACGCGCGCTTTCCATGAGAAGGACGTGCCTTCGCCGGAGACGATGCGTCATCGTATGATGGCGTATGCCGCCTGCCGCGGTGCGATCAAGCGCGGAGATCCCTTGAACATCCGGCAGATGAAAGAGCTCATTGTCGACCTCTTTCACACGAGCCGCCCCTTCGTCTGCCCGCATGGCCGCCCGACCATCGTGAAATTCACCACCGAAGAGCTGGGAAGGCTCTTCAAACGCCCATGAGGACGGGCGTCACGACCATCCGCCATGCGGACTCCTCCATCATCA